>WBZM01000172.1_pt1 | contig 106248 bp, 105 predicted proteins | sample 5204271 | NCBI WGS metagenome assembly WBZM01 (sample SAMN12344346, study PRJNA552823) | activated sludge metagenome | biome: Activated sludge suspended growth; feature: Nitrification reactor; material: Wastewater; isolation source: activated sludge from nitrification reactor of wastewater...
CCCGGAGTCACATACTGAGAAGAACTCCCTGCGAGCAAGGCCTGCAGGTTAGTCCATTTCGTGGCATCTAATTCAGACCCACTTGTTGAAACGCCGTCGGCTAATTTTAGCAATTGCTCTTTTTTGTAGCCACCGACCTGCATGGCTTCAATGGCTGAGGGAATAAAATTAATGGCCATCGCAGGACTTGGTTCCCATTCTCCGGCTGGGATGGTGCCATCGTTGAAATAAACCTGTAACTTCCTTCCATCAGAAGGGTTAGGGGCATAACTATTTCCAGAGGCACAATAATTGGTAGGAAAAGAAAAAGTACCTCGATTGGCAAAGATTTGATCTAATCCATAGGCGGCAGAATCAAGTCGAGTGCCTGAGCCATCATTGATGGTTAAAGTGAAAACCCCATCCGAGCCACTCATGTCTTTAACTTGAACTTCCTCGTACATCAAACAGTTCTCGCTTCCAATAGTACGAATTTGCAGTTTAAATTGAACGCTATTTCCTTGTACGGGATCTCCGTTGGGATTGATAATGCGACCGTTGTAGGTAATCCCTGCACCTGTCGCAAATACTTTCGATACCGTAAAGAAGAATAATAAGAATAAGAAAAAAAATAAAAAAGAAATTAACTTTAGTATTTTCATAATGGTCTTATTATTAATATCGTCTAAATTATTCATATTTTTTAAATCAAATGATAGATCGGGATTTTTTGGAAAAACAAAAGATTCATATTGAGACGAAGTGATGAATAAATATTCAAAAAACAAAAAATTCCAGTAAGAACGGTAGGTTACGTAAAAACTATTTTTTTGATCATATAAGCTGTAATTTCTGGTTAGCGATTTGCTTCTGATCTAAAGTGAATTAAGAGTTTTTGCGACGCCACCTAACATAAAAGAGATCTATTATTTTAGACAAAGCCCTTGCATTTCAACATAATTGGTCCATGAAAAAAATCCATGACTTGTTGAATACTGTGTTGTTATTCCTTGAATTGATCCACCGGAGCAGCTGGCTATCAATTGACGGTAAGCCTCATCCACATAGTTTGTATCGGTAACAAAGCCCATGATTGTAAATTGCTCTGATTTGGCTTTTACCAGCTTGCCTTTGTTGTATTCTTTAAAGGACGGAGAGAAATCGCTGACATGGGCCAGATGAATACTGTGAGTGCATCCAGTGAGAAATAAAAAAGAAATAACGGGTATCCAAAAATTCTTCATATTTATAGCTCGCCATTCCTATTGGGACTTTGAGAATTTGATGAGAGACAATATCCTGTAGCGGTAATTTGTTTTTTCCAAACAAAATATAAAAAGTAGTTTATATTTTCATCTTTTGTAAGCAATCCGCTAACTTTTCCTTTGGGACATTGTCTCTTAAGGTCCTCAACAACTTCATCTACAAAATCATTATCAAAATTAAAACCCAAAATTATCACTTTGCTTTTTTCTGTTTTAACTTGGGAATTCCTATCTTGAGGAATGGGGGTTAGAGAAAGACTATTTATGGATGCACAATGAGTTAAAAATAAAACAGAGACAAACAATAAAACTGAACGTAACATTAGCTTCCCCTTCTAATTAAACAATACCCAGTGACCTTAACTATTTCCCCTGAAACAACAGGATATTTTCGTGATTCACGAATGGACATAAGTCCAGTTACTTTGCCAGAGGGACATTTTTCATAAATAAGCTGAACCAAATTTTTTGCATAATCTCGAACATAAACGGGATTGCCTGTTCTTGGGCCCATTTGAAATAAACCGATGAAGGTTGCAATATCGTCGACTTCTTTCTGACGATCTTTATTCATGAAAACTTTGGAAACATTAGCGGCTTCCTGAATATCAATACCCGTTTCACTGAGTTTAATATCAAATGGTTTTTGAATAAAGTCAGGGTGACTAACCAGCTCACCGATTTGAACATGGTGTAACTGTGCACAGGAACAAAAAAATAACATCATCGAAAAAAAAATAATTTTAGGCATACAGTTGCTGATTTTGTGTAGGTTTTGTTTTCTTGTCAAGACAATCACCCTTTATAAACTGGTAGGCAAGGTAACATCTTTAAGTTTTAGGGTTGCAGGAGCGATCCAAATTGAATCGCTGGTATAACTTGACGAAGAAACAGTTGTATTAGAAGAGCAATTGCTGCCCCATGTGGGTGAAGTGTCGGCGCCCGTAGTGCACCAATTATTTTGAATTCCATTTGTAGTAAAGTAGCTACTCGTTGGACCACCAGTGACTCCGCAGGCGTCACTAAAGTTTGTACAAAAATTATTGATCGCATAAGTGCTGCTATTTGAATTCGTTAAGCTAGAAACAGAGGCAGGAATTAAATACAACGCGGCTTTTGTCGAGGTGTTATTTCCTACAAAATCAGTATACATTGCAATTTCATAAGTACCAGCGGCGGTGCCATTACAAGTCACAGTGACATTTGGTTTTTTCCATCGAGGCGAATAGAGCATGGCCTTTCCCGACCACAGTCCATTTGCCTTAGAAACATAAATTGTGGCTTTCGAAGGAGCTCCCACATCCGAGCTATTGCAATCGGCATTGCTGACGAAAACAGTAACATCCCAGGTCTCTGAGTCCGTATAATTTACGGAAGCTTCCACTTTCCAATTTGTGGGATTATTTTCGCTTACAGAGTTGTCTACTTTCAAAGTGTAGACATTGCTTGATATGGAAATGTATGCATTAGAAGCATTGTTTGTTCCTCTTGAGATAACAGACCATGCTCCGCTACTTGTTTTGGACCAGGAAATTTTTCCATTTTCTGAGGTTCCAGAATTGCCGTCAGGTATTTGGCCTAATGCTCCACCGATACTTGAAACTAATTGGGTTATCGTTTCTACAGAAGATTTTCCAATTTTTAAATATTCACGGATTAAATTTGATTGGCAAATGGCCCAATCAGTGGTTGAAGCGCAGGGATCCGAAGCTTGAGAAAGGCTTTGTGTTGATGCTGAAGACAGAGAGGTGGGAGTAAAGTTAGAACTTACTTGACCCAGATTTGTGACCACCTGGCTAGCAATGTTAGAATTCACGGTGGTGGTCTCTTCTTTTTTCTTGCAACTAATCAAAATGGAAATAACTAAAACCAATCCTATCCTACTTGTTTTAAACATGGAGTCCCCTTTCTCATTTAAATGAGATGTGAATGACAAGAACGACAAAGACAATACTATCAAAATTTTGCATTAATAAATCAGGTTTTGTCATTTTTTTTGAAGTCCAGAATTAAATAAAATATTCTGTCATTTTCTGTTTTAAATGGTTTTCAACTTTTTTTATGATAAAAAGTCGTTGGACAGTTGCAACAAAGGTTTTTTTTATGGACAGATTAAGTACAAAGTTAGATCTTTTGTGTGAAAAGCTTCGTCGCGCGCATGCAGTGATAAGTTTTGCGGAGAGTTGTACTGGAGGGAAGCTCTCTGCCAAATTGACGGAAATTCCAGGCGTCTCTGATGTCTTCATGGGTTCCGTTGTGTGCTATTCTAATTCTGCGAAAGAAGATATTTTAGGGGTTCTTCGAGAAACAATTTTAAAATTTGGTGCTGTGAGTGAGCCCGTTGTCCTAGAAATGGCTAGGGGGGCTTTAAAAAAATTTAAGTCTCAATGGGCACTCAGTATTTCAGGTGTTGCTGGTCCGAATGGGGGAACTGTGGATAAGCCAGTGGGTACTGTGTGTTTTGCATTGATAGGACCCAATTTTGAATGTACAGAAAAAAAATATTTTCTAGGGAGCAGGGTTGAAATTCAAGAAAAGTCTGTGGATTTCGCTGTGGACTTAGTGAATAAGCAAATTTAGATAACACATAAATAGCAACATAAAATTTGATAAAAAATGAAAATAAATGAAAGGAAATTAAGACAATGAACACAGAAAAAGAAACAAAAGAATCGCAAAAAAATCATGGGGAAAAATTAAAAGCTCTTGAGCTTGCCGTTTCAACAATTGAAAAACAATTTGGCAAGGGTTCTATAATGCGTTTGGGGGTTAGTGATTCTTTACATAAAGATATTGAGGTTATCAGCACAGGTTCTTTAAGTTTGGACATTGCTCTCGGTATTGGCGGCTTACCCAAAGGGAGAATTGTTGAGGTTTATGGACCAGAGTCTTCTGGTAAAACAACGATTGCTCTATCGGTGATTGCTCAAGCGCAAAAAAAAGGAGGCGTCGTTGCTTTTATTGATGCCGAGCATGCGTTGGACGTGAACTATGCTAAAAAGCTAGGTGTCAATGCTGAGGATTTATTGATCTCTCAGCCAGATACGGGGGAGCAGGCTTTGGAAATCGCGGAAACCCTTGTCAGATCTGGTGCTGTCGATGTGATCGTGGTCGATTCTGTAGCTGCCTTAGTTCCGAGGGCAGAGATTGAGGGAGAAATGGGTGATAGCCATATGGGACTGCAAGCCCGTCTTATGTCCCAGGCTCTCAGAAAATTAACAGCGGCTATTAATAGATCCAACACATTGATGATTTTTATTAATCAAATTCGTATGAAAATTGGTGTGATGTTTGGTAACCCCGAAACCACAACTGGTGGAAATGCACTTAAGTTTTATGCTTCAGTGAGAATGGATGTCAGACGTGTTGGTGCTATCAAAGATGGCGAGGAAATTACTGGAAATAGAACAGCAGTTAAAATTGTAAAGAACAAATTAGCGCCTCCATTTACTAAAACAGAATTTGATTTGATGTACAATGAGGGGATTTCCGCAGAAGGTGATGTTTTAGATCTGGCGGTAGTTGCCAATCTTGTTGATAAATCAGGAGCCTGGTTTAGTTACAAAGGGGAGCGAATGGGCCAGGGTCGTGATCAAGCTAAGCAATATCTAAGGCAAAACCCAGAGGCAATGGCAACTCTTAGAAATCAACTCCTGTCCTCCCATGGAATTGGTAAATTACTTCTTACAGCAGAGGGGAGTGCTCCGATGACTGAAGAAGAAGAATTAGAATTGTCAGAGGCTTCCAAGGCTGCGGCTAAAAAAGATAAAGACAAGAAAAAATCTTCGATAGCAAAACACTAAATTATCAATGATACAGGCGAAACCAAAAGGTGATTCTGTTGAAATCACCTTTTGGAAAGCCATTTCTATTTTTCTTGAAGTTTTAAATTGCACTGTGACATTGAAGTGCCATTAATCGTCAAACGAGGGGTGAACGCTATAAAATAAATCTTTGTATTATTTTGCGGGTACTCGACAAGACCTCCAAGAGTACCAGAATATTTATGTCCATTGATATTAACAGAAATTGATTTATCACTATTGTTAACTGATAAATTGGTGAATTTCAATGTGGTGTCTCTCCAATTATTGCCAAACTCTGTGGTATTATTTCTCCAGATAGCTCCATCTTGAGTAAAGTAATAACCGAAGGGACTTGAGGAACAATATAAAGTAACAAAATAATTAGAATCAGAATAAGTGAAGGGCCGGTTATCCCCATCGTAACTATTAGGATTGAAATTACTACCAAAAACAGTGATGTTAAAAAATAAACCCATTAATAAAATAAGTGGTTTCATAATTTTTTCTCCTTTAAGAAAAACAATAAATAATTTTACGAAATACACAATACACTTAAATTAAAACTAAAACCACTGTAGAGATTTAGACAGTTTTTCTACGACAATCGCCTTCAAATTTAATGGAAAATGATGTTTAGATTTAACCAATGAGATTTAATTCTGCAGTACCTGTCGCAATGACAAAAAATGTACTTTTTAGTTAAGCTACATGTAGAGAAAAAACAGATGAAAATTGTTGCTATTATTTCAACGAAGAATTAGAAACATGGGTTCTTTCATTAAATGAATCGAGATACAAGATGATACATATATCTAATGTAACCAAACAGTTTGGCGCCAAAGTTCTCTATAAAAATGCATCTTTTCAAATCAATAATGGAGAAAAAATTGGTTTGGTAGGTCCAAATGGAGCGGGTAAATCCACTATTTTTAAAATCATTGTAGGTGAAGAAGGTTTTGATTCAGGAACCATCAGTAAATCCGACAGAACGGTTATCGGGTATTTTTCGCAGAATATTGAGGAAATGGAAGGCCGATCTGCACTTCAAGAGGTTATTTCATCTGCAGGCAAAATAAGTGAATTGCAAAACCAAATTGTTTCCTATGAACACCAATTGGCTTCACCAGATTTAACGGAAGAACAAATGACCAAGATATTGGAACATTATGGAGAAGTTCAAGCGGATTTTGAAAGGCTAGGAGGCTATGATCTTGAAGCGAGAGCTCAGGAGATCCTTACCGGATTGGGAATTGGTCCGGAAGATTACCATCGCCAAACAGAGAGTTTTAGTGGCGGTTGGAAAATGAGAATTGCTTTAGCAAAAATACTTTTAATGAATCCAGATGTACTACTCATGGATGAACCCACGAATCATTTAGATCTTGAGTCTATCATATGGCTGGAGGAGTGGCTTAGGCAATTTAAAGGGGCCTTATTGATGACGAGCCATGATCGGGATTTTTTAAATCGGCTAGTAAGTAAAATTGTCGAGGTGGCTTATCAGACAATCACCGTTTACTCAGGAAATTATGATTTTTATGAAAAGGAAAAAGCGATTCGTAAAGAGCAATTGATAGCAGCAGCTAAGCGCCAAGAAGAAATGTTAGCAAAGGAAGAAGAATTTATTGCTCGATTTGCGGCAAGGGCCTCACATGCAGCACAAGTTCAGTCTCGAGTTAAAAAAATAGAAAAAATTGATAGAATTGAAATTCCATTGGAAGAAAAAGAAATTCAATTTGTTTGGCCCATTCCAGCTCGAGGTGGCGACGAGGTCGTCAAATTTGAAAATTTAACTAAAATTTGGAAAACATCAGACGGAAAAGAAAAACTTGTTTTTAAAAATGCGAGTGCATTGGTGAAGAGACTTGATCGCGTCGCTGTTGTTGGAGTAAATGGTGCAGGAAAATCGACGTTACTTAAGATCATTGCAAAAGAAACGGAGCCAACGAGTGGTTTTTTACAGATTGGTTCGAGCATTGAAGTTGGTTATTTCAGTCAGAACTCGTTAGATGTGTTATCACCACAAAATACCATCATAGAAGAAATCCATAGCCATTTGCCCACAGCAGGCTTGGGACAAATTAGAAGCCTTTTGGGGGCCTTCAAGTTCTCCGGAGAAGAGGCAGATAAGAAAATTTCAATACTTTCGGGTGGAGAAAAAAGTCGGGTTGTTTTGGCAACAATTTTAGCTCGGCCAGTTAATTTATTGATATTAGATGAACCAACAAATCATTTAGATATCAGTTCGCGCGAAATGCTTTTACAGGCTGTAAAAAACTTCCCCGGAACTGTTATTATTGTAAGTCATGATAGATTTTTTCTTAGGGAAATCACCACTCGAGTTTTCGAACTCGATAAAAACAATCTGAATGTTTATGATGGAACCTGGGATTACTATATTGAAAAATCGGAGCGTTTAAAAAACTATAAATCACCCAATAAATAAGAATTTTAAATGCATTGAATAAGTAACTACCACAGCGAAAACGAGTAAATGGAAAAGGTGCTGCTTTAAATAACGCAATACAAAAATAATTATTTCCAGAAAGTATCATTTTCTTAAAAAAAATTAAAACGGCAAAAACCTGATGAGATAGAACTAAATCGTTTTGAAGCTAAATTTAAAGAATAAATCCAAAAAAAAATGGCAATGCTATAAACAGCATTCTTACTTCAAATAAGTAGAAGTTATGGATCTCTAAATTTAAAAAAAAATATTTTAAATATTAATAATTTCTTGCGAGCAAAAAATCATAACGATAGGATCTTCAACACACAAGGAAGGTAATATGAAAGCTATAGGATTTTTAAATGCGCTAATTGTTTCGATGCTCTTAGTTTATTCTCAGGTTGGTTTTTCTCAAACAAACCCATTGAAGGAATGGACATATCTGGTTTATTTAAATGCGGATAATAACCTCTATCCATTTTCTGATTTGAATATGGCTCAAATGGAAAAAGTTGGGTCTTCTGCAGGAGTAAATATTGTTGTCCAATTGGATCCAGAGCCAAGAAATATGCCAACGAGCAGATACTACGTTACTCAAAATCCTAATCCGATTAAAGGAAAGATAACATCTAAGGTTCTAGAAACTCTTCCAGAAACAGATATGGGGAGTCCTCAAACATTAGCCGATTTTCTTGTTTGGGGGGTTAAGAATTTTCCAGCTAAAAAATATGCAGTTATTATTTGGAATCATGGAAATGGCTGGCAGGGTGTATCTTATGACGACAATCCCAGAACATATTTAAATATGCCAATGCTCAGGAAAGGCCTTGAGGCTATGAATGTTGCCGTTGCTCAACAAAGAGGAATCTCAAGATCTCCAGTTCCCTTGATTGATATTTTAAATTTTGATGCCTGCTTGATGTCGACTCTTGAAGTGGCTTATGAAGTTAAGGATGTTGCCAAATTTTTAGTAGGCTCGCAATTTTTAGAGCCAGGGGAAGGAGAAAACTACACTTCTTTTCTTCAGCCTTTAGTTGCAAAACCAACAATGGAGGCCAGGGAATTGGCTGAAATCATGGTTTATCAATATGCTTTAAATTATCAGAATGAAAATGATTCCATTAATTATGCAGCAATCGATTTAAGCAGAGTGGCTCAGTTTACTGGTTTATTTAATCAAGCCTCCATGGTTATGAACGGGTCGGCCTTAAAGAATCAAATTAAGAAAGCTTTTGGAAGTTCGAGTTTTGATTTGATCACAGGTCTTTCGAGCGCAAAAAAAGCAGCCTTGAAAGATACAAATACTGTTTCAGCGCTGGATCAAGTAATTCAAAGCTACGGTTATCCTGCTGAAGGAATCCAAAGAGGCTTAGTTCAAAATACTGAGGCTGCAGCATCTTTAAATATGGTATCTAGAACAGGTCCGTCAGATGTTTATTACCGTTATAATGTTTCAGGAAACTGGCTCCGAGGCGAGTTAACACCGAATGCGTTAGGGGATTATCAATTTATATTTCCCAATGGAAAACCAAGACAATATTTTGTAGTAGCTAAGAAAAATCTTAGATTTGGAAATAAGGAAATTGCTGCACAGGAAGCCTTGTCAACCTATGTTAGAGATGGAAAAGATCCAATTATTTATCACAATCAATTTCCAGTTACGAGTCCCTTGGTAGCAGATGCTTATACCAGAGCCACTCGAGGAGCACACGGAATGACTTTGTATTCATTGGCAGGAATGATCGCGCAGAACAATCCTCAAACTAAGCCAGTGGGGCAAGAAATTGCGAAAGAGTACAAGTTGCTGGCTTTTGCAACTATTGGAGCTCCACAGTGGACAGGTTTTTTCGGCCAATAATAATAAGCCAATAAAAGTATAGGATTAGTATTTTTAAATATTATTAAATTTTCTAAAGGATTAGAAAACTAAACAAAGGGTGAACTCACCCTTTGTTTTTTTTGTTTTTAGCTTTCTTATTGCCTTTTTTAACGCTGGCAACATCACGTTTTTTCTTACTTGAATTATTATTTACAACTTTCTTTTTATTCTTTTTTTTATTCTTTTTTTTCATTTTTTTAGACGCTGAAGAGTGACTACCGTTGGTCTTCTTTGCTTCTGCAAAATTTGCAAAGGCAAAAGTAAAAAGAAGCATTGTTGCGAAGATAATATTATTTAATTTCATTTAGGGCCTCCCAACAGAGATATCGGCCTAAGAGAGTTCGACTTAAGTTAAATATACTAAAGTCTCATAATAGGACGGACCTATAATTCTTATATGCTCCCTTCCCAGACAAAGGTGTAAAGAGGAAAGGGCTGTCTCCTCTCATAATTTACCTATTTGTTAATTCTATAGTTTACTATTTACAAAATGATTCTATTTTAATATATGTTTTTTTAATAAATTAAACCTAATTAAGAATAATTAAGGGGTTGATATGACTATAAAATTAAAATTATGTTTTTCGATTTTCGCAACCATTGTGTTGCTATTGAACTTAAGTGCTTGCCAACAGAATGAGAAAATCACAGAAAAAATTGTTGAAAAAAAAATAGATAATCCCAACTCTGAAAGGTTAATAAAAATAGATGAGTCCATGAATGATGATGAACTTGCAGACGCCGGTGAACAGTTAATGGTTATTCCTACAGTACCTTTGGCTGAAAAAGCTTTTCAAATGGCCTTATTGAAAAATCCAGAAAATTTGAAGGCTCAATTTTATACCGAAGGATTTTTAAAAAATTATACGGTGATGAAAGGCATTCTGACACGATTTAAACCCTTAGTTCGAAATCAGGGAAAAATTAAGAATTTAGAAAAAATAATTAGCGAGTTGCCAAGTGTCCCATTAAGAAAATTTCTATTAGATGGCAAAGAGGATATTGAAACGATAGCTGATGTTCAAAATTTTTTATCTGACCAGCAAACAAATTGGAATAACTTTCGAAAATGGTTAATTAGAAACTATGATAAGTCGCTAACGTTAAATTTAGATCCATTTTGGTTAATGATAAACTCTGGAATTGAGGGAAAGCATTCCTGTGAGTACATCGATGAAAAAGAAGGTAAAATAATATTTATACTGCCTATAATTATGATGGTTTTGATCAACTCTATAAATTTGATCCTAAAGATAGCCTAACAACAGAACAAAAATATAAGTATTTAATGAAGGTGGCTCCAAATGTATTTACTTTAAGAGATCGCCATTTAATGGGTGAAACTTTATCTATTGGCGCTGACTTGGCAGAGGCTTTTAGATATGCAATTAAATATAAGGACCAACTATGCCCTAAGGGATATGGTCAAACAAGACAACGACCTGGCTTTTTAGTTGTAGATGGAATTTGCGTAAACAATAGAGATAATAAATTGGAGTTGTTGGATCAAGCTCTTAAGGGCGTTACGAGTATGAAATTAGAAAAAAACGGGAACACAAAAGGATCTTCTTTGAAAGTAGAAGAGGAAGAAGTTCGTGTTGATATTTTTTCTTGGATTAGAAAGCCAGTAAAAGATCTTAAAACCCTAGGTCCTGCTAGATTTAATGAATGTGGAGAAGGGGAAGGCTTGTTGGATAAAACTTTTGGTGGATTTTTTGTTGATCAGAATGCGGAAGATTTTGTCGCCTTCCAAAAATGTAAATCATTATCTAGAAGCTATTAGGGATTATTGTATGAAAAATAAGATTTTCATCTTTGGTCTAACGATAGGGCTAATGGCAAATAGTGAAGTACAATCACAAATTGATAAATTTGAACTGTCAACTTGTGTAAATAGCAAGAAAAAATGTATTCAAATAACAGCGGACAAAGCCCAAAGTGGGTCAATAAGCCCAAATATGCTGTTAAAAAATATAAGTATACAAATTAAGAATGATAAAAACAAAATTATCGAGTTTTATCATAATGAAAAAGGGTTTTATGATTTAGAAGCGAATAGAATTATTTTGTCTAATTTGATTCATAAGGACACATTAAAAGAAACAGTCATATATTTAAAAGATTTAGACATCAAAACAATGGTGATGAGATGAAGAAATATAGATCTCTTTTTTTATCATTATCACTATCATTGTCATTGTCATTGACAGCCATTTTAGCTTCGTGTGGTGGGAAAAAAGAAACGACACAAGAGGTAATTAAAACTCCTGAGACTAAAACTGAGACTAATTCCTCTGGTGGGGGAAGCGCCGGCGGGGTTGATCTTGGTGGGGGAAATTTGGTAAATGGTAAGTTAGTTGAAGATTATCGAATCATGATAACAGAGGAGCCGGCATATAAAGAAAAGGTGTTACCGATTTTGGATGTTCTTAAAAATAAGTTTCCAGAACTAGCGGCTGATTTTTATCACATTGTAGATGCCAGAAAATGGTATTTGATACCTGTTCCGTTAAAAACTTTGGATCCGTTTAAAATCGGTATTGGTTTTGAAATTGAAACTCAACAAGCAGCCTATCATTTTCCAGATTTGATATATATTTCTAAACCAATTTGGAAAACACTGGATATTTTTCAGCAAGGTTTTTTAATCACACATGAAATATTGATGGGGGTGAAGTGGCTCGAACATCATGAAGGTTTAGAGCGGTGTTTAGCAAAATCAAAAAGAATTTTAGTCAAAAACGATTTTAAGGAATCAACGGAGTATTCTGATGCTAAAAAAGAATGCTATCGTGTTTATGTCACCTATTTTGTTAATCCTGCCAAATTTAAACTTAGTGGTAATGATTACGATCATATACGTACACTCGCCTCAGATTTGTATAAATTTATTGATAAAATTAATTGGCAAGATTTACAAGACAGGTTTCGATCAGTGAAATTCAGAGAATATTAAATAGGGGTTACGCCTATGCCTCAGTCGCTAGTACTCAAAAAAATCAATATTTAAGCAACGAACCACTTCTGATTTTGACGAAACTATTTCTGTAGTCATGTTTTGAATAAATTGAGGTAGCTCTTGCCTTAACTTTTCTGCGAGCTCCATGGATAAGACCATTGGAACCGTTGCAAAGAAATTTTTTTCATCATTGAAAGTCATTTGCTGATGACCTCGAAGGCGCCAATTTAAATGATGTCTTGATACCATGGGTGATTTGGAATTGATATGAGTAATGGCTGGGCCCATCTTTAGTAGCCCTTTTTCGCGTTTGCAAAGATTTGTTTCCAGTAGAAAGTGAATCACTTTCTGAATTTGATTTTTTGGTAAATTCAAACGAAGCGCGATATCATCAGCATCGCCAAAGCCATCAATATCAGATAAGAGTCGAACCGCTTGAAAAAGCCAACTTGAATAGTAAATCACTTTATCTCCATCGGACAATTCAATATCTTTTTTTACTTTACTTTCCAATTTTGCAGATTTTTCCTGTGATTTTTTAATTTGTCTTTCGAGTTTGGTTTTTAGCTTAAAGCTTCCGGCCTTTTGATATTCAACTAAAAGCAAAAAAAAATCAGTTTCGTCATCAGTAAGACCTAAGTAATCACAAAGATCTGCTGCCATTTCCATGCTTAGATGTTTGTCAGACTTAAATACTTGACTAATCATAGTGGTAGAAAGATTGAGAGCCTGTGAGACCTTGCGATATTCTCCGTAACCATTTTTAGGTTTGAGCTCAACCCACGCATTGAAAAATTTCTTATAATCGTTATAGGCAAAAATAGTGAAGGATTTAGACATGAGCATTCAGTTAAGCAAAGACTTTAAATTTTGTAAATCATAAAGTTTTAATCGCTGATGAGTTTTAGGGGGTCGAGAAAAAGCCTTCTTGGCCCATTTTAGGCCTCAATAAAAGATAATTAAATGTTAAAATTAAGTTAAATTCTTTCTCTAGTGTGGCACTCATTTTGTTAGAGCCCTATTACGGAGTTATTTGTGCGCAAAAAAATGTCATTAAATTTAACAGTTTTACTAATTATCAACTTAGAAATGGGTTTATTATGGGCCCTTCCTTCAGTAGCTTCCAGTCTGACATCTGGTTCCGCCATGTCCAATATTTCCATGTCCAATAATTCAATGTCTGGAAATTTAAACAGCAAAATAATAATGCCAGGGAAAAAGATTCAAAAACCACAAAATCAAGAGAAAAACCTTCTTTCGAGTGGCAAGGCGCCACAAAGCAATGTGCAAAACTATAGTGTGCAAAGCTATAAAGAGTGGAGACAAGAGAAGATTCAAAGAGCAGCTAACAAAGTAGCTTTAGTTAGGACTCAAATTACTCAACTAAACAATAAAAAATTAAATTTACAGAATCTCCAAAATTTACAAAAAACAGAATCTAGTTCAAGCATAGATCTTGAAATCGAGAAGCTAGAGGCTCAATTAAAGAACTATTTATTTTCACTAGAAGTGGCTCAACAGCTTACTGTTCAAGATTATTTTGCTATTTATTTAACTAAATTAGAAAATAAAAAAGAAGCTTATAAGGGGGCTGCTGAAAAAATGAATACCGAAGAAATAACGGAATTAATCAATGCCTTTGCTGATTCTTTTTCAAGTATTCAATCCAATGGGATAGCCAGTCCTTCGGCCTCAGGCGAAGCCTATGAAGGCAGAATCAAATAAATATTAACGCGATAAGCCATTTGTTATCAGCTAGTTTTGATGCAAAACTTTAGAGCCTTTACCTTGACATGATTAAACCTCCATTCATATTAAACCCTGTCGCGTTCATTTATCTTTAAAATTAATATAGGAGGCATTTTATGGCAAAACAAGAAATTGGCGTTCGTCCATTGCACGACAGAATTTTAGTACGTCGTATGGCAGAAGAAGAAAAAACGGCTGGTGGGTTATTTATCCCTGATACAGCAAAAGAAAAACCACAAAAAGGTGAAATTATTGCTACGGGAAAAGGCCGAGTTACTGAAGATGGAAAAGTTTTACCACTTGAAGTAAAGACAGGTGATAAGGTTTTATTCAGTAAATATTCTGGAACAGAGTTAAAACTAGATGGAAATGAATATTTAATGATGAGAGAAGAAGACGTTCTTGGGGTTTTTAACTAAGACCCTTTAAAAAAAAGGGTTTTGATAAAAATTAACAATGAAGTTCTGTTTCTGCTAAAAAAAATAAAATAGAGATCTAAATAGGGATCAGTTCTAAATGGAGATCGGATCTAAATAGCGATCACTAAATAGAGATCAAATTTTAAATATAAAATATAAAATATAAATTATTTCAAAATAATGAGGAGAAAAAAATGAGTAAAGAATTACGTTTTTCAGAAGATGCAAGACATCTTATCTTAAAGGGAGTTAATACCCTTGCAAATGCAGTAAGAGTCACTCTTGGTCCAAAAGGAAGAAATGTTGTTATTGAAAAGTCGTTTGGATCACCCTTGATCACAAAAGATGGTGTCACTGTTGCTAAAGAAATCGAATTAGAAAATAAATTCGAAAATATGGGCGCTCAAATGGTTAAGGAAGTTGCTTCTAAGACTAATGATGAAGCTGGTGATGGAACAACAACCGCAACAGTATTGGCTCAAGCTATCTACAGAGAAGGGGCTAAAATCGTAACTGCTGGACATAATCCAATGGCCGTTAAACGTGGTATTGATAAAGCGGTGGCAACTATTGTTGCTGAATTAAAAGCGATGTCTAAACCAGTTAAAGGTTCTAATGAAGTGGCTCAAGTGGGTTCCATTTCTGCAAACAACGATAAAGAAATCGGTACGATGTTGGCAGATGCTATGGATAAAGTTGGAAAAGAAGGTGTTATTACTATTGAAGAATCTAAGACAGCAAAAACGGAAGTTAATGTTGTTGAAGGTATGCAATTTGATAGAGGTTACTTGTCTCCTTATTTCGTAACGAACTCAGAGAGAATGGAAGCTGTTTTAGAAAATACTTACGTTCTTGTTTATGACAAAAAAATCTCATCAATGAAAGATATGATTCCTTTACTTGAAGGGGTTGCAAAACAAGGAAGACAATTCCTAATCATTGCTGAGGATGTTGATGGTGAAGCTTTAGCAACGTTAGTTGTTAATAAATTAAGAGGAACTTTACATGTATGTGCTGTTAAAGCTCCTGGTTTTGGCGATAGAAGAAAAGCGATGTTAGAAGATATTGCAGTTCTTACTGGTGCCACAGTTGTTTCTGAAGATATGGGAAGAAAACTTGAGCAAGCTACGGTTGCTGACTTGGGTATTGCTAAGCGAGTTGTTGTAGATAAAGACAATACAACAATTATCGATGGAAGCGGTAAGAAAGCAGAAATTCAAGCACGAGTGACTCAAATTAAAGCTCAGATTGAAGAGACAACTTCTGACTACGATAAAGAAAAACTAAAAGAAAGATTAGCTAAGCTTTCTGGTGGTGTGGCTGTGATTCATGTTGGTGCACCTACGGAAGTTGAAATGAAAGAGAAAAAAGCACGTGTTGAAGACGCATTGAATGCGACTCGAGCTGCTGTTGAAGAAGGTATTGTTGCTGGTGGTGGAACAGCCCTAGTAAGAGCTTCTTTAAAGGTTGATAAATCTAAGTACAGTGAAGATGAGTCATGGGGTGCTGCTATCATTAAACGCGCTTGTGAAGAGCCTTTACGTCAAATTGCTCACAATGCGGGTCTTGACGGAGCAATTGTCTTAGATAGAGTTGTTTCTAATAAATCAACTGCTTGGGGATACAATGCTTACTCTGATGAGTACACTGATCTCATAAAAGACGGAGTTATTGATCCAGTTAAAGTTGTAAGATGTGCCTTAGAGAACGCGGCTTCTGTAGCTTCTTTAATGCTAACAACTGAGACAATGATTGCTGAAGCTCCTAAGAAAGAAGATAAAATGTCTGCTGGTGGTGGCGCTGGAATGGGCGGCATGGGCGGAATGGGTGGTATGGGCGATATGATGTAATATCTTTTTAGATATTTTATCGCGTCTGTTATCCAGATTTGTAAAAACCCTCACAGGATTAACTTGTGGGGGTTTTTTAGTTTTGGACCTTTTTGTTGGCTACCAAAAGGTGGGAACTCTTATAAGCGCAGGAGTTCTTATAAGCGCAGTACCTCCAAAAACCTAAAAGCGCAGGAGCTTCTATAAGCGCGAATTTGGGGGAGATAATTAAAGTCTTATAAAAGAGGGAAGTTTGTCTTTATCGAAAAGTAATTCAAAAGGTTCAATAGAAGGATCGAGATCTTTGTTAATTTTAGCTTTTTCCATTAATTCTGAGTTGATACTAACTTTTTCTAATTTATCTATTGGAAATAAAAAATCATTTTTTGAAAACTTGCTGGATGCCAACTGCATGTATTGAAGCCAAACGGGAACAGCCCCACTGGCGCCAGTTAAGCCAGACACTAAGTTTTGATCATAACCAACCCATACTATCGATGTCATGAAAGGTGTAAAACCTGCAAACCAAGCATCTTTGAAGTCGCTTGTTGTACCTGTTTTGCCAGCAACAGGATAATCAAAATGTGCCGCAGAGATTTGTTTTGCAGAACCAGTCCTTGTTGTTTGTTTTAATATGCTCACTAAAACAGATAAGCTTACTTGGTCAAATATCTGCTGATGATTAATGGCATGCTCAAAAATTATTTTATTCTGTGAATCTAATACCTTAGAAATAAAGCTTAGTTTTTGTGAATTTCCTAAATTGGCTATGTTTGAATAGATTTGCAGAACTTCAGTTGGATACATTTCAAAAGCCCCAAGGGTTAATGAAGGTAGATTCTTTAGTTCTGATTTGGCTCCTAAAGTTTTTGCTGTTTCAATGACTTCTGGCAATCCAATTTCAATTCCTAACTTCGCAGTGGCTGCATTCAGTGAATTTTTTAAGGCATAATAAATTGGAACGGGCCCAAAAAAGTTTTTGGAATAATTCTCTGGTGACCATTTTTGATTTTCATACTTAACTTCAAATTTTTCATCAGAGATAAGTGATAGAGGGTGATAATTTTCACCTGTAGAGCTTTTCTTGTTGAGCGCGGTTAGATATACCAGTGGCTTGAAGATAGAGCCAACTTGCCGATGACTATCTATAGCACGATTGAATTGGGTCATTCTAAAGTTGCGTCCACCAACAGCTACAGAGATTAGGCCGTCGAAATTATCAGCTGATAAGACAACTCCTTCTAAGGACTTTCCTTTGGTCTTAATTTCTGAAATTTTTTTATTATCTTTTTCTAATTTTTCAAGATGTTTTGTTAGCGATTCCTGAGCCACCTGTTGAAGCTCCAGATTTAACCCGGTAAAAATTTTGCTACCATCAAGGGGGAGATTTAATTCCTTCATCTGCTTTCGTACCGCATCTATGTAATAAGGCGCCGTTTCAGAAGCGAGATTTGGTTTTTTATTGGGAAGTGGGATCTTTTTTGCTTCTTCAAATTCCAGGTCTGAAATAAGGCCTAGATTTTTCATTTTTGTTAAAACTAAATTTCTTCTTGATAATGCTTTTTCGCTTTTAGAAAATGGATTGTAGACGCCAGGCCCATTAAGAATAGCCGCAAGCAAGGCACACTCAGCAAGGTTGGCTTCGCTTAATTTTTTTTGAAAATAAAACTTACTGGCGGCACCAAGGCCAATCAATTGGAAAGGACCATTTTGACCCATATAGATGATATTCATATAGGTTTCAAGAATCTGATCCTTGCTAAATTTTTTTTCGATTAAAACAGCCAGAATAAGTTCTTGGGCTTTTCTTTTGATAGAGCGTTCATTGGAAAGAAAATAATTTTTTACTAATTGTTGAGTGATCGTGCTGCCTCCTTGGGGCTTTTTGCCTCTGAGTAGCGGAAGGATTAATCCTCGAAGTGTTCCGGTTAGGCTGAACCCCGTATGGGTTAAAAAATGGATGTCTTCAATGGCCATGATGGCGTTTGGACAGTAAGTTGGTATCTCGTTGAGTGACAATTCTTCTTGCATGATGGGTTCAGTGTTTAAATATTGAGCTAAAAGCTCAGGTTCTAATTCAATGGAGTCTTTGTGGGTGGGGGGAGATCCCTTTGTAATGCTCATGATTAAATAAGAACTATCTAAAAAAAGCCAATTGATTTCTTTGTTTGAGTCTTCTGTTGCTACTGATTTATTTACGAAGCCGAAACAATAAGAATAATCTAAGTTTGAAGAGCCTAAAAGGTTCTCGCAATTTTTCTTATCGCTGTATAAATAATCCCCTGAGAGCAAGCGTTGTCCTAAAGATCTAGAGCGAAAATTTAACTTGGTAAACCTATCAATAGTTTGAGGCAAGTTTAAATAAGTTCCCACTCGAAATTGTAAGGGAGCTGCGAAAAATTCTGTGGGGTGAATAAACTTTTTGGATTGGAGTCTTTTCTCAAGATCAGCTTCATAATGTGTAAAAACCTGAGCCGTCAGCATGATTGACAGCGTCAGAGTGATTGTAAAAGCTAACAAAATGGTCTTTAATCGGTTTCTAAACATAGGACTCATATGAAAATATCAAATCAACATTTAGAAGTCATTGTTAATAAAGTTCTAAAGTCGTGGAAAGATCAGAATGTAATTCAATTTAAAGTCGATGAAAAAAAAGTATACTCTCGACTCGTAGAAGCTCTTCGAACTGATTATCAAAAAGAACTGGATTTAGAAAAAGAAGTGAATAAAATGTTAGATGATTTAGAGAGAAGTAATTCGGGCCAATTTCAAAGATTTAAAATGTATCCCATGTTAAAACAAAAATTAGCAAAAGAAAAAAAGGTGATTCTATGATTTTGTCAGAAGAGCGGCAATCCCATTGGGCCCACCTTTTAACGGATTCAGTTTGGAACGATGACTTAGTTGATTACACCGATGAAGATCAAGCTCTGCGATTAGCTAAAAAAGCGATACAGGAATTTGTAAAAGAAGATTTGGAAATAGAAACAAAGGCAAAGGCTAAGGTAGCTTCTTTAAAAAGAGGAGTTATCGAGGGATCTCCTGAATGGGAAATTATGTATAAAAAATATTACGAAGAGGAAAGAAGAAAACATGGCCAAGAAAAATAAAACTAAAGTTAAAATTAAATCCAAGTCTAATTCCATGCCTAAAACCAAGGTGCCAACAAAGGGTAAATTAGCAAAGGTTAAGGGTAAATTGGCGACTAAAGTTAAAGGCAAAGTTAACGGTAAAAACAAAATTATTGCAAAAACAAAAGTAAAAATAGCAACTAAAGTTAAATCTAAAGTGGAACCTCAGCTTAAGGCTAAAACTAAAGTGGTTCCAAAAGCTATGCCTAAAATCATGTCCAAAACTATGCCTAAGGCTATGCCTAAAACAAAAATCAATGTTTCTATGAAGCCCTCAAATAAAGTTGTGAGTAAAGTTGATTTTCAAAATTGGGTAACGCCTTTGGATGATCGTCTTTTAGTAATGATTTCTGAAGGTGAAAAGATGACCCCTGGTGGTTTGTATATTCCGGATACGGTAACAGATGTTTCTGGAAATATGAAAGGTGTGGTGGCGGCCGTCGGCAGAGGACATTTAGACAAAAAAGGTAAAATTCGTCCATTGGATGTTAAGAAAGGTGATCAGGTCATTTTTTCTCAATTTTCAGGAAGCAAGATTGAGTATCAAGGCGAAACGGTCATTTTTTTAAGAGAATCTGATGTACTTGGTATTGTTAATAATTAAATATAGAGGTGTCCTTTGATTAAAAAATTTAATTCTTTGATTCTGGTATTAACTCTTACGACCTCTATTTTGAGTGCAGCCAATAATTTAGATTGGAAGGGTGGATATAGATTTGAATTTGTTGAAATTGATAAACCTAGTCTTACAAATCCTTCTTTAAAAAAATCATACGGTTTAAATTATCTCTATTTGGCACCAAGAATTGAAGCTTCGGATGGGATTAATATCGTTTCTAGATTCGAAATTTTTTCTAACGCTGAAAGCAATTACAATTCTTATTTGGGATCTCAATGGGGAAGAAGCGAGGACAAATCTTCAAGCCCATCAAAATCAAGTGCTTTTGGGCACTCGGCAGACGGTATGCCAGTTAAGGTAAGTCAATTATATCTAAATATTTCACAAGAGAATGCGTCTTTTATTATTGGAAGAGCTCCTTTTCATTTCGGAATAGGGATGAATTATTCTTTGGGGGATGGTTTATTTGATCACTGGAATAATAATCGTGATCAAATTGCCTACAAAATTTTAATAAATAATTTAACATTGATGCCATTCTTTGCTCGTCATTCCGAGGATGGTTATCAGCAGGGCAGCATGACTCAAGATGAGGGTTTTTTAGTTCAATATGAAAATAAAGATTCTGGAAGTTTAATTGGTGTCATGTTGGAAAGAAGAAAAGCGTCTGTTACTGCAAATGATGTTCCTGTAGATTTATCCGTGAATCCAGGTGCTGTTGGAGATTCTAGAAGTGGTGATCTCAATGTTCAAAGAACTAATTTTATATTGGGAAGAGATTGGGATTCTTTTGGCTTTCGCTTAGAAGCAGGATTTTTATCAGGAGAAATTGGTGCAATAAAAGGTGGCCAAAGCGTCAAAGTGAATGGGTATGGTATCGCTTCGGAGTGGAATTTTAAAACAGGTTCTAATTGGAGTTATTTGTTAAAAGCAGGTATCGCTAGCGGTGATAATCCAGACACAAATGATTTCGAAGGCTTTTTCTTTGATAAGAATTATGATGTTGCATTTCTGCTCTTTAACCACCGCCTTGGATTGTATGATGTCCTCAGAACAGGAGCCAACAAGAATGTGACTGTTGCTAGCGGACTTCACGCAGGAAATACTTTAGATGATGAGACAATTTCAAACGCATTTTTTGTGTCGCCCGTATTGAAATACCGATGGAATGAAAAACTTGATTTTAATCAGTACCTCACTTGGGCCCAATTAGTGACAAGTCCTTTAGCAAATAATGGGGCCTCTAAAGATCTTGGTTTTGAGTGGGATCTTGAGTTTGTTTATAAGGCAAGGGAAAAAGTTCAGTGGGTAAATCAAATGGGATTTTTATTTCCTGGAAGTGCATTTAAACCAAATTCAATTCCTGGAGCTGATAGTAGTTTCACTTACGGTTTAACGTCAAAGATTGCGATTCAGTTCTAATCACATCAAGCCTCATCATATAAGGAGATTTTTATGTCGAACCATTTATTTTCAAATTTTAAGCTAGGAAATATGTTATTAAACAATCATATCGTGATGGCACCAATGACTCGGAATCGTTGTGTCGACAATATTCCTAGCGATATGGTTGCGACCTATTATGCACAAAGAGCAGAAGCGGGATTGATAATTACCGAAGGAACCTCTCCCTCAGATAATGGTTTGGGTTACGCGCGAATTCCAGGTTTATTTACCAGCGAGCAAGCCAAGGCTTGGAAGAAAGTTACTGAAGCAGTTCATCACGCTGGCTCTAAAATTTTTGTTCAGTTGATGCACTGTGGACGAGCCGCTCATCCCGACAACATGATGTCGGGCCTGGAAATAGTTGCACCTTCTCCTAATGCCATCAAGGGTGAAAAGATTTGGACTGACCAAAATGGTTTACAGGATTTCCCTGTCCCTGAAGAAATGACTGAAAACGAAATACTGAGCATTATCGAAGAGTACGCTCATTCCGCAGATCTCGCCATGCAAGCAGGTTTTGATGGGGTTGAGATTCATGGAGCGAATGGATATTTAGTGGATCAGTTTTTAAATACCGCCAGCAATCACCGTCAAGATCGATGGGGAGGAAGTATTGAAAACAGACTTCGTTTCGCGGTGGAAGTCACTCAAGCAGTAAGTAAAAAAATTGGGCCTGGAAAAGTGGGCTTTAGAATGTCTCCTTATGGCGTGTTTAATGGTATGGTTGCAGACTCTCATATGGAAGATCTTTATGAAAAATTAGCCATGGATTTACAAAAAATTGGAATTCTTTATATTCATATTGTTGATCATTCCTCAATGGGAGCCCCTGAAGTCAGACCAAGTGTTAAAATAAAAATCAGAAAAAATTTTAATGGAGTCGTGATTCTCTCAGGTGGTTATGACGTTAAAAAGGCGGAACATGATTTATCAGAAAAAAAAGGTGATTTGTTTGCGTTCGGAAGACCTTTCATATCGAATCCCAAACTTGTGACCAAAATGAAAAAACATTTGCCCCTTACGCCCGCTGATCATAACACTTTTTACACGCCAGGCGAAAAGGGGTATGTTGATTACCCTCTAGAGTAATCACTGACCTCGGAGAGAACCTCTTCCATTACTGCTAGCAGGAGCTGACTGAATAACAGCAGGGACTCCGCTTCCGTTGCCGCGTGCATTTTGTCTTGAGCGATTGGTAATTTCATAAATGACATCGGATACCGAATAAGATGAAAGACTGGCGCCTTGCAGTGACCCGCAATTATCGGTGTTTTGTCCAATTTCTCTGGAGTAGGAAAGACACAGTCCAGAGTGAGAATTGTTTAATAATCTCATGATTTCGTCATAGGAGCCATTATCAAGTAATTTCAATCGTCGAGAGTCATTAATTCCCGAGCTTAGATCTGAAAATAAATTCTGATCTAAGGATCTTAAGAAATCATCATTCATAATGAAACTTCCATAGTTTGAAGCCATTCCCACTTTATCCTTATTTTTTTCGGCCTGCTTTAATTGGGCATAATTAAATAGAGCGTCCTTTGCTTGCTCCCTTGTTGCATCTTTATGTAGCTCCGCAATTTCTTTTCTGACATTTTTGTATTTAGAGCCTAGTTCCTTCATAAGCTTTTTAATCAAGCTGATCGCTTTCTCTTGTTCTTTTTTAGCGGCAACTTTTTCCTCGTTAAACTCCATATTCATAGAATATCTATCATAGACATCATTGTTATAAATCATGGGCATTACGAATTTATGAGTTAGCATATCCTTTAGCCCTTCTTTAATATTGTCATTAAAAAAATCGAGGGCTTTATCGTCATCAATTACAATTTTATTTTTGTCTTTAGATTTATCCAAACGTCGGTTCAGCAAGGTAATGTACTTGTTCACTTTACATTCAATTTGCCTTGCAGCTTCTTTATCGTTTTTATCACAAGCTGTATTAATAGATTCTAAAAGCCTATCACTCGCACTTGTCTCCTCTTCAATATCTTCGTCATCAGCGGCAGCAGCTCTTTTCTCTGTAAGTGCTTCCTTTGCTTTTGTTTTACTGGATTCAATTTTTTTTCGTGCAATCAGATCCTGCTCAATACTTTCAACGATAGCATCAATATTGCCTTTTGTTTGCGAGTCAAGTGGGATAGTACTATAAGTTTTCTCACAACCTTCGCAAGTTTTACCTTCTGTTTCTGAGGGTCGATATATGGCAACTGATCCATTAGTTTCATCTTCTAAAATTCTAATGTCATATTTATTTCTCAAAATCTCGCGCTGTAATATTTTATACTTTATTTCTTTTTTTCCACTGGAAGCATTTATCGTTTGCTCCTTGGCCTCATCTCTAGAAGTTGTAGCAGTAGTAGGAGTGGTAGATGCTGCTTGGGTGGAAGGAGCAGCAGGTGGCTTGGAGGAAGCAGTAACAGCTATTGGTGAGACAATTGCTCTTGCTGCAGGTGCAGTTTGGTCAGGTGCTTTAGTTGGTGTGGCTACGACAGTTGGTGGAGACTCTTGGGAAAGGGAAATTTGGCCTTCAGTTAGGGGCTTGGTTCCCGAGATGGTGAATCCAAGTGTCGAAAGTAGGGAACCATAAAGTAGCCATTTTTTATAGTTGTGTAAAACTGAGTTCATAGAACCTCCAAAAAAGTTGCAAGTCATCCTGACTCATAAAATATTAGTCATACATGCCTATGGAAATGCAAAGCCGGTGACAATAAAGTCGTCTTTTTGGATGAGTCTGCAGAAAGGCTTATCCTGTTGGAATTTAATATGAAAATGCAAATCTATAAAAAGCGTATCAAAGTGAGAAAGTGTTTAATAAATAGCATATCATAAAGAGATTTTTAAAATTATTTCGAATTTTCAATGGCTTGACTCTAGTTAAAAATAACTTTACTTATCTTCTGATAATGCCAAAAATAAGCTTTCAAAAAAATCCCCAGATTCCAATGTTTCTTGTTAATGATTACCAAATTACAGAATCATTGTGGAATAGTTACACTTGGCAAATGCAGAATTCGATTAAGAATATTTTGGAATTTAAAAAATACTTTAAGCTTTCTGACTCCGAGGAACAGGCCTTTAAAAATTCGGAGGCTGTGTTTAATATTAGGACAACACCCTATTATGCGAGTCTTTGCAAAGATGTGGAGTCAGATCCTATTCGCAAGATTTTAATGCCTTCATTGCATGAGCTCAAATCAGAGTTTCAAGAAATGCTGGACCCACTGGGAGAAAAAGTAAATTTAAAAACTCCAAGATTGATACACAGGTATTCGGATAGAGTTCTATTTTTGGTAACTGATTTTTGTAGTGTCTACTGTCGCTATTGTACGAGGAAACACTTTACTGGAAATGAACTTTCGTTTTTAAAAGCGAAAGAATTTGAAGAATCTATAAGTTATATAAAATCACATCCAGGAATAAGAGAAGTGATTCTTTCGGGCGGAGATCCACTGACTTTAAGTAATGGTATCGTTGATAATATCCTCAATGAACTTCGAAAAATTGAGCATGTTGAAATTATAAGAATTGGCTCAAGAATGCCTGTTGTGTGTCCTCAGCGAATCGATGAAGATTTACTTAAAATCATGAGACGTTATAAGCCTGTTTATTTGATGACTCATTTTAATCATCCAAGAGAGCTCACAGAAATAGCAGCAGAAAAACTAGAAATGATTGTGGATCATGGGATTCCCACATTTAATCAAATGGTGTTGCTCAACGGTATCAATAATCATGAAGCTATTGTTCAAGCCCTTTCGCGAAGATTGCTTTACCTTCGAGTGAAGCCTTATTACATGTTTCAATGTGACCCGTCTTTGGGAACAGATCATCTTCGAACTTCTCTTGAAGATTCATTAACAATACAAAGAAATCTTTGGGGTCATTTATCAGGATTGGCCATGCCTCAACTTTCGTTAGATATTCCAAACGGCGGTGGCAAAGCCTATTTTGTGCCTTCTTTTTCCTTGGAAAGGACTCATCGGAGTATTAAATTTCAAGGTTGGGATGGAGTTGAAGGCGAGTATGTAAATCCTTCTTCCGAAACCATAGTAAAACCTTTGGATTTAGAAGATTATGTGATGGAATGGGAAGCGTTGAAAGCAGCTAAAACCTGTTAAAATGAATACTCAATTCCTGCCATAGTGGTCATGAGTCTATGAGTGGCGTTATTAATAGCATCAGTTCTAGTTCCGGTACTGCTGTTAAAGTCAGAGGCGTAGTATTCAAAGCTGATATCAAAGATATAAGATAATTTTTGTGATTTGAGATATCTCAAGAGCAATCCAAAATCATTTATTTGAACTCCTGAAAATTCTGCTGCAGCAGTATCACTGAGTGTTTTTGTTAGAAAATAGTTAAAATAAAGCCCAAGATCGACAGGTATTTCTTCTGAAATAGGAAATTGTCCATTAAAGCCCAATAAAATTCCACCAAAAGAATGAGAAGATAATGACACGGGGGAGGTCGTATCAAAACTTGCAGAGAACTGTCCCATGCCAATAGAGGCTTGAAACTGGGGTGATCTGAATGAAGAATCCACAACATAATTATATTTTGCTTTTACTTGGTATTGACTGAGGCTAGTATTGACTGAGCCTGGTTTTGAACCATCTATTGGGTTAGAAACTTTGAAAGAGGACTGTCGTAAAAATAGCTCTATGTGAAATTCTGGATTGATCCATAGCTCACCAGCGGCTTTTATCGTTGGAGTTAACCACTGGCCAACGGTTTTTGAGCCTGCAGATAGGAAGTTCAAATTATGAGTGTATTGAATTAAACCTCCTGTGATACTCACTTTTCCGAATTGAGGTGGCTCGGTAGGGAGCCATTCTTGCTGGGGAGATTTTCCAATGACGATGGGGCTGTCAGGTCTATTTTTCATATCTGGATTTTCTAGCGTCAGTCGGAGGTCCAGTTTGGAAAACTCAATTTTTGTATTTTTTTGAATTGAATTTTCAGTACGCTCATAAAGAATTTTCCCAAAGCTCAAGGCATCATCAACCTTTGTAATTTGAATTTTTCCTAGAATTTCTTTCTCTGCTGAAATATAGAAGTTAGTTTTTGGGTGCTTTTTAATTTTTGTTATTAAAATAGCAAGGACATCTTGATTTTCTAAAAGGCCCTGTTTTTTCCCAAGATTAAGAGTGACTTGATTCTGTGAACGACTCAGTACAACCCCCTGATAGGGAATTCTTTTCTTAAGAGAATAGAAAAGATTTTCATAGCTGAGTAGTATTTTTTCCATTTCAAAAACATTTTCTAAGTCAACGGAATCGCTAAAAGTTAGATCTGTGTTCCTAGTATCTGTTTTCTTTGTATACGAAAAACTCAGCCTTATCGAAATTGTTTTTGGATTTTTTGTCAGGCGGGAAGATACTTGAATATCTGCTTGGTTTGGGTCTGTAACCATCTCCCATTGTGGCTCTTCTGTAAATAAAGAAATTATTTTTTCTTGAGCCTTTTGCGCGTAAATATTGTTCATATTATCTGTAAAATTTTCGAAATAAATTTTTTCTATGGTAATCGCTTCGTCATCCTTGCTGGTATAAATTCTTTCTTTATTTGGTTGAATTTTTCTAGCAAGATTTGTTGTATTTGTTTTATCAATTTGGTGAGTCGGGTTGGTTGGTTTCGCAAAGGCATTAAAATTAAAAAAAAGAAGCAGAACAACCATTGATAAACTAAATTTAAGTCTTTTTTTAATTTTTGAAGGTCGAGTTATTTTGTAGGATAAGTTTTGGCTCATGGGTTTATTTTGCTTAAATATCTAAGGGGGGTCAATTTACTAGAGCATAGGTCTAGATATCATTCTGGAAAGTTTCATTTAATTCTAAATTAGGTCAACATATTATCATGGTTAGATACTCCATTGCCGATGACGCTCCTTTTATTCATGAAGTAATAAAAAATCTTTTAACCGGAGATGAATTTAAGTTTGTTGGTTCTGCATTCAATGGCAATGAAGCCGTTGAATTAGTGAAAAAGATTCTCCCTGATGTGTTATTTTTAGATTTTGTAATGCCTTTTAAGAATGGAATTGATGTCGCTTTAGAGGCAAAAATCATTTGGCCAGAGTTGAAAATTATCGGTATGTCAACAATCGACGATGAAAAAATTATTATCAATGCCAAAAAAAATGGTGTGGATGAGTTTGTTGAAAAGCCATTTACCAAACTCAGTTTGTTTAAAGCCTTAGATAAAGTTGTGGGTACTACAACCAATTTAGGAAAGGAAAATAAATGATAAGCGATTTGTTATACATTTTAAAATGTGCCGTACTGAGTATATTATTCATTGGAATATTACAAATCGAAGTAAACCATTCCACATTGGAGAAAAACCTAACTACATGGTTTTACCAGTCATCCATTCCTAAACACATTCAGGCAGCAGCTGCTGGAGGGGCTTTGGCCATAGAGAATGCCTATAAGTCTTCAAAAGAAAGCATTCATAATCTATTTTCAAGCCACTCCAAAACACCTCTTGCAAGCAAATCAGAACGATAGTTTACCTTTGTGCTTGATTTGATGCAGTTGTTGTTGTTGGTTGTCCAGTAGAGGTTTTCAACGAGGGAGTAGTTCTGGTCAATGCGCCTACGGAGCTAGTTATACTATCGTTAGTCAGAGGGCAGTTGTTGTTACCAGCAAGTGCAGATAAAGAAGTTAATAGGGTCATGATAAGGGCGATTGTTAAGTGTTTCATTGATGTCTCCTTTTGTGATGAAACTTTATAAAAATAGATCATTGCGAGACACGTGCCAGAGACATTCACTTTGAGACAGAAAAAATTTCCTACAATCAATAAGTTAACGGTGATTCAAATTGAGACAATGACTAAAGTCTAGACATGTGTTGAATTGAAATAGTCATAATGAGATATTAAATGGGAAGCAGACAATGGGAAGCAGACAATGGGAAGCAGTGAGTGGGGTAGCAGATGAAAAAAAAGTATTTATTAATTATTCCGGTCGTTGTGATTTTGGCTTTTATTTTATTTAGGTGGAATCAAAATAAAAAATCTTTTGAACTTGTAAAGCCTAAGGTGGGTCCCATTACAGAAGTCATCTATGGTCTTGGCACTGTACAAAGTTACTATAAGTTTAATTTTAAATCGGGAGTTGGGAAAACTTTGAATGCTTTGTATGTTCAAGAAGGACAAAAAGTATCTAAAGGAACGAAACTATTGCGTTTTGAAGATGGACCGACTGTTAGCAGTCCCTTTGATGGAACCGTTCTAAGTATTCCTTATAATGTCGGTGAAAATGTTTTTGCAGATCGAACCGTAGTAAGTGTCGAAGATTTGGAAAAGGTATTTATTGAATCGCATTTGGATCAAGTGGCAAGCCTGAGGGTTAAGGCAGGACTGAAGGCCCGAATTTCTTTTGAAAACTTAAGAAATGAATTGATTGAAGGTCAAGTCACAACTCTCTATCCCTCCATGGGGCAATTTATTGCAAAAATTGAAGTTAAGAAATTGCCAAAAGAAATTTTACCCGGAATGACGGCAGATGTGGCTATTGAGGTTGCAAGTAAAGACAGAGCTCTCTTGATACCTATCAAATCCATCAGTAATAAATTTATCACTTTAATTAGAAATAAGGATAAACAAAAGCATGAGGTGAAATTAGGAATTATGGATCAGGAGTGGGCCGAAGAGATTTCAGGTGAGATTAAGGAAGAAGATTTAATTCTTGTGAGGAAATAAAATCATTATGCTTTTTTTAGCGTTTAGACATATTTTTGCCAGACCCAAACAAAGTTTATTAACCTTATTGGGAGTGGCGCTTGGTACCACGGCTTTTATTACCTTTGCCGCCATCATGACAGGATTTCAAACTTTTATAATTGATCAGCTAGTTAACAACGATGCTTATGTAAAAATCAGTGCTAAAGAAAAAATGGTGACTGAGCAAGATCTGAATGTGAGTTTATTCAAGGATAAAAGTCATGTGTTTTGGGTCACAACGCCTTCTGGGAGGCAAGAATCCGCAAAAATTAATTATCCCTTAGGATGGTTTCATAAATTGGATCGTGACCCTAGGGTTCTTGCCTACTCTCCTTTAATTGGGGCCATGGTTTTATATATCAAGGGTGGTATCAGTCTCAGTGGAAAACTTCAGGGAGTGGAGCCTGTGAATCAAGCCAAAGTAACCAATATTTCAAACTACATGATTTCTGGAGACTACCAATCTCTTACGGGAGGTGGAAACAGAGTCATACTTGGGGTTGGCTTGGCAAAAAAAATGGGTTCTAAATTAAGTGACACGATTTTAATTTCTGTTGGTAAGGCGGATTCAATTCCCTTCAAAATTTCAGGAATTTACAAAACAGGAATTGTTAATATAGATGATAGCATCGGATATGCTCATCTACGTGATGTACAAAATGCATTGTCACGTCCTAGTGAAATTACCGATATCGCTATTAGATTGACTGATGTGGAAGACGCTCAAACTTTCGCAGCAGAGTATGCGGCATTTACAGACGAAAAAGTTCAAAGTTGGGACCAAAGCAATGCTAGTATTTTAAGTGTCTTTAGTTTGCAAGATTTTATTAGAACTTTTATCACCGTGGCCATTATGGTTGTAGCTTCATTTGGAATTTATAATATTCTTAATATTTTGGTGAATCAAAAAAGAAAAGACATTGGTATCTTAAGGAGTTTTGGATTTGACCCCTCAGAAATTCAAAACTTATTTATGGTTCAAGGACTATTTCTCGGAATTTCAGGTGGAATTATTGGTTTATTTTTTGGATTTTTGATGAGTTTGTATTTAAGTACTTTAAAAATTGGAGGGATGATGGATACGATGAGAGTAAATTTTTCTCCAAGATTATACTTAATGGGAATTGCTATGGCTGTGGGGGCATCGGTTTTGTCTTCCTATTTACCTGCCAGGGCTGCAGGAAAGTTAAATCCTATCGATATTGTCAGAAGTGGCGAATAAAAATGATCGTTGTGGATAATTTAAAAAAGTCTTTTGGTGAACCTCCCATAGAAATTCTTCATGGGATCTCGTTTAAAATACCAGATAAAAGTTTTGTTTCTATTACAGGAAGATCTGGTTCCGGTAAATCAACTTTGCTCTATTCGATGAGTACTTTGGATCACCCAACGAGTGGAAAAGTAATTTTTGAAAATAAAGAGATTTCCACAATGAATGAAAAAGAAGTTCACGAGTTCAGAAACTTAAAAATGGGATTTATCTTTCAATTTCATTATTTGTTGCCAGAATTAACTTCTTTGGAAAATGTACTTATGCCCACAAGAAGAACAGGCCAACAGTTAGCACGAAGGAAAAGGGGTATTGATCTGCTTACTCAATTTGGTTTAGAAGAAAAGTTAGATCGTTTACCAAGGCAGCTTTCGGGAGGGGAACAACAACGGGTGGCCATTGCCAGGGCTTTAATCCAAGAACCACAATATATTTTTGCTGATGAACCAACCGGAAATTTAGATTCAACGAATGGTGAAATTGTTATGAATATATTGAAATCTGCAACGAGAGAAGGGAAAACAACAGTGATTTATGTGACCCATGACGCTGATTTCGCAGCGTTAGCAGATATGAAAATTTTTTTAAAAGATGGCAATTTAGAAAATTTTTGATATCGATCCGGATTATTTCTTTAAATCTCGCCAGGATTTACCTTCTCGCATTTTGGGGTTGAGTTGAGTTTCTTCAACATTGGAATTGTGTTCTCGCAGATTCTCAGTAAATCTAGAGGTCCCATCATTCTGACTTACAAAGTATAAAAAGTTTGTTTGAGCTGGTTGGATAGCTGCCATGAGAGAGGCTTTTCCGGGATTAGAAATAGGTCCGGGGGGAAGTGCTGGAATTCGATAAGTATTATAGGGATTGGTGTCTGATAAGAGGTCTTGTTTGGTAATATTGTTTTCTAATTTTTTATTGAGTAAGGATTTTCCATATAAAATAGTTGGATCAGTTTGTAATTTCATTTTGATTCGAAGGCGATTATGAAAGACAGAGGAGATAAGAACTCTTTCTGACGGGTTGCCAGTTTCTTTTTCAATGATACTTGCAAGGACTAATAGCTCATTTGGTTTTAGGTAAGCTATTTTATTTTTTTCCATGACATCATTAAATACATTTTGAAATTGTTTAACTTGAGTCTTAAGGATATCCCTTAAATTCATGTATTTTGTGATTTGATAGGTCTCGGGATATAAATACCCCTCTAGACTTGGAGCTGAATAGCCAAGCAGAGATTTGATAAACTCTTGATCAAAACAAAGTCGAATGAATTCTTCTTTTGTAGTCAAACCCATTCTTTCAAAGATCTCGGCAATTTCAAAAAGATTAGATCCTTCAGGAATGGTCAGAGGCTTAAAAATGCTGATTCCTGAGACCAAAACGTTCAGAATTTCTTTTGGTCTCATACTTGAATTTAAAGAGTATTCACCTACTTTAATTTTGGATCGTAATCCGATAAGTTTTGCATAAATATTAAAAAATTGAGCGTTTTTAACTAAGTTGGCATCTTCTAATTCTTTAGCAATTGTTTTGAAAGTTTTTTGAGGAGTGATTTCATACACAACCTGTTTGGTTTCTTTTGAGGCCGGTTTGAAAACAAAGTTCCAGTATAAAAAACCTATAAAAATTCCCAAAGAAGAAAATAAAGAAAAAAGAGCTAAGAAAAAAATTCGTAAAGGTTTATTGATTGCAGATGGTTTCAACATAAATGACTCATTTTATAAATGTCAATCCTGGGACCATTTTAGTTTCATCAAAGGGGGTCATGTCTTCAAGGCTCGCCACAGGTACCGTACAATATTGAATTGCAAAGTGAGCCGAGGGTCTGTCATTTCCTGACTTACCCATACCGCCAAAAGGAAGTTTCGAGCTAGCGCCATTGGTCGTACGGTTCCAGTTTAACAAACCCACTCGAGCCTCTAAGAGTGCTTTTTTATAAAGGGCTTCATTTCTAGTAAATAAGGCCATGACCAGACCATACCCCGTCGAGTTTATCTGAGAAATCGTCTCATCAAAATCATTCACGGTATAGACAGCGACATTAGGTCCAAAAATTTCACTTTTTTGATATACCGATTTGGGATCAAATTTTTTCACAAGATGAATACTAGGTGTGACGTAGTGTCCTTTTGTTTTTAAATCTAAAACCTTACCGCGCATCATAGATTCACAATTCTCACGGTTCGCAATTTCCTGAAAGCGCAAATATTTTTCAACAGCAGAAGCATTTATTAGGGGACCCATGAAAGGATTTTCAGACCAATGTCCAATAGTGAGTTTTTTCGCTGATTGGTAAAAACGCTCCACAAAATTTTCAGCCATTTTTTCATGAATAAAAATTCGGCTTGTGCAAGAGCATCTTTGACCTGTGGACATGTAAGCGCCGATCAATGTTTCATACAGGGCCTTGTCCATATCGGCATCATCCCAAATCACGGTTGAATTTTTTCCACCCATTTCTAGTGCTAATATCTTCCAGTAATGAGTCATGGTCTCTTGTTTTATTTTGAGACCAACTTCGTAAGACCCAGTGAATAAAATTCCATCCACAGCTTCGTGTGAAACTAACCGTCTTCCCGACTCGCCATCACCTTGAACCATATTGAAAACACCCGGAGGAAATTGTGCTTTTTCAATTAACTCAGAATAAAGTTGACCGACAAAAGGAGTTTGTTCTGAAGGTTTAAAGACAATTGTATTACCAGCATAGAGAGCAGGAATAATATGTCCATTAGGTAAATGAGCTGGAAAATTAAAAGGCCCAACAACGGCCATCACACCCCGAGGTTTGTAGCGGATGACTCCGTCAACCTGAGGTAGGGCATTGGGAACTCTTTCTTCTTGTATGAGCTTGGAAGAAAAATTCAAAGTGATATCAATTTTTCCAGAAAGAGCTTTGGCCTCGGTAGTGGCGTCCCACAAAGGTTTTCCAGTATCTCTTGAAATGGCTTTGGCCATTTCCGCTTCATGGGTCACAAATAATTCTTTTAAGCGTAAAAGATATTCTCTCCTTTGTTCAAAACTCAAATGAGCCCAAGCCGAATAGGCTTTTTTGGCGGCGAGGCAAGCTTCATCGACATGTTCGTGTTTAAAAGAAACAGTCATGAGAATATCGCTTAAGTCAGCAGGAGAAATATCTTTAAATTCTCCATCTGGTTTTTCAATTTTAAGAAATTGCCCATTAATGAAATCACCTTTGAAGCTCATAAGCTCTCCTTTTACTTTTCATATTCGAAGGGGGTTACAAATATTTCTGAATCATTTTCAATTTCAAGAAGATCTTTCATCTTAGAAGGGATGGAAATCTCATCATGCCTTAAATCATAGGGAACAACAGCGGCTTTAAAATGATCACCGGGAACTCCGACTAAAACTCGGCCTTGAAATTTGGGATCTTTAAATTCAGTCAATCGGACCATTCGACTTTGTTTAATGGGAGCAAGGTCTTCTACTTTACAACCATAATGAGGACCTCCATCAAACGGATCTACCTCATCTAAATATTCAAACCCAATGCTTTCCAATAAATGCTGTGCTGGTTTTGTTGCTTGACCCACTCGACCAAGGACAAGTCGGGCTTTTGAATCCAACAAGCAAAGATAGATATCATCTTCTGGAAAGAGACTTTGAATAAATTCTTTGTGACTTTGACTTAAAACATCTGCCTCTTGATAGGGAAGACCGGTAAATCTACGGCCCAAGGCCTCCCAGAACTCGCTGCGGCCTTCTTCAGTTAAGGGCGGAGTTAATTCACACAAAACGCGGTCTTCAAAACGATTGGGGTAAAGGCCCATGTATACAAATCTAGCTAAACTAATTTGTTTTCCAAGTTTTTCTGGTCTGCGGCGATAGGTTTTATCTACTAATAGCCCGCCGATTTCTGTAGGGCCATCGGTATCCAACTGAAAGCGGAGTACTTGGTGGATAAACCCAGTCCCTAGATCTTCACTAAAATGATTTTTTTTTAATAATTTAAAGAAGAAATGTGGAATATCATCAGTGCCATGTTTGGCGATGATCAAAGACGAACCCACGACTAATTTTTCTTCAGTATCTTCAAGAACAAATAAGTATTCACTAGAAGACTTGGGAAGATTTTCTGAGAACGATTTCATACTTTTTTCAATTTTATTTTGGAGAGTTTTTTTTTCGCCAGGTAAATTTAATAAATTAAACTGCTTCGCCAAATCGACGAGCTGATTTACATCTTCGTGTTGGGCGGGTCTGATAATAAAGCTCATATACAAAACCTTTCAATCATTTTCCTATAGAATTGGGTGGCTTTCTCGAGATCATCTATTTTGACATGTTCATTGGGGGTATGAATATTACCATCTCTTAATCCTGGACCAAAGCAGAGACAATCAATACCTAACCGGCTAAATAAACTGGACTCGTTTGTAGAAGAAAGCGAAATTGGGTCTGAGTTTAAGTTAAGCTCCATTAAGGCTGCGCTGGCCCCCTTAAGAAATACAGAGGAGTCATTTGTTTTGAATGGTTTTTTATAATCAGTGATATTAAATCGGCAATTATTTTTGGAGCAAGAGTTTTTTAAGAAAGACATCCATTTTTCAAAAGTATTTTGCGGGATATTTGGCAAAATACGGCAATTTCCGCTTAGTAAAATATGATCATGAAAGGTTCTTATTAGACCAATATTTAAAGTTGGAGAAATGGGAGAAAAGGAAAGATCTTGATACTGCAAAAACTCCGCTTCAAGTATTTTGATATCTTTATATATTTGAATAATTTTAGAATTGATGGGGTTCAACATGGAAGTGAGGTCTAATTCCATAAACGCGTGACTTGGTACTGTATTGTAATTATTTCCTCCGTCTATTTCCATGATCGCAATATTGTCAGGTAGTAATTCTAAATAATTTAGCATTTTTACAATGGCACTTTCACCCAGGTGGGGAGTCGAAGAGTGCGCCGCCTTTCCTTGAAATATTTTACTTTGAGTCGAAGTGCTTTCTCTGAGGTTATGTTCAGTTCGGTACTGAATTTCCTCCTCAGAAAAGGGGATTTGAATATCAACGCAGACAAAGCCCTTAGCGGAACTAGCAATCGCCAAATTGGTAGGCTCGCCAATAAGAGCGTATTTCGGGGACACTTTGTTTTTTCTTATGAGTTTAAGAGTTCCGATCATTCCCGACTCTTCACCAAAGGTGGCGACCAAAACCGGAGGTAAGGAGAAAGATTTAATGTTTTTAAATTCACTCAGGGTTTGAGCTTTAATTAAAAAATCTAGTTTTACATCCGCGGCACCAAGGCCATATATCTTGTTATCAACAATGCTTGCATCAAAAGGGTTTAATCCCGTTTTTTCCCATGCATGATAAGGTCCTGGATCTGAAGTGTCTAAGTGATTTTGAAATAAAAACTCAAGGCTGTGTCTTTCAGCTGTCGGTCGAATAATTAAATTCATTTCTTCACAATGGGTTGATCTTTCAATTTGCTTTTCAACAAAAAGACCAAGCTTCTGACAGAAGGTAGCAGCAAAATCTGCAGCTTTATACGACCCATGGGAAGGAGTACTGTCGATAGCGATAAACTCTCTGCAAGCTTGGATAAAATCCATAAATTAGTTAAGGCTTTGAAGAATGGTTTTTTCAACTATTTGTAGCGCTATTTTAATTTCATCATCTTTGATGCAGGCAGGAATTAAGAATCGAACTCTCATTGGGTCTTTCCCACATGAAAAAGCAATAACTCCATTGTTAAATAGATTTTTTAGGAAGACATCCACTTGCTCTTTTTTTCCATCAAAAGGAGTAAAGGCAATCATTAATCCCATGCCACATGCATCAGAAATTTTACCCTTACAAGAGCTTTCATTTAGGAAATTCAGTCCTTGAACCACTTGACGATGTATGGCTTGAATGCGTCCTTGAGGACCAAAATAATTTTCGCCAACAAGCATGTCTAGCATTTCCATTCCCGCATGCATGGAGACCGTGGATCCAGAAAACGTTCCAGCAATAAGACCTGGTTTAGGGTTAAACTCTTCAGTATAAAGAGTAGCGCCTAGTTGAACCGTTTTGGCAATAGTAACAATGTCAATATAGTTACCGATGTCCAAAGTCTCAAAGGCAAACAGTTCTCCAGTTCTTGCGAAAGTTTGAACTTCATCTGCCCAGATAGCGATATTTTGCTGCTTACAAAATTCTAAAAGTGGAACAAAAAATTCTCTATTTGCAGGCATGTAGCCACCCTCACCCAGCATGGGTTCAAATGAAAAACAGGCAATTTTATTTCCATGTTGTTCTTGTTGTTCGACATGCTCTTTGAGGGCTCGCAATGTTTTTTCTGAAGAGGAGGGGTCTTTTTTATCATAGAAAGGAAGGCGCAGAACTTCGTGGTATTCGGGAAGACCTTGCTTATATGCCGGGTTGTCTGTAACTTCTGCCATCATTGTGGACCTACCAGCAAAGGCATTTTTAAAAGAGACAATCATTCTTGCCGGCGAATTTTTTTGTCTCGCCATTTTGAGCGCATTTTCGTTTGCCATGGTGCCACAGGTAGCAAACCAAACATATTTTAGACGGCTTTTTTTACTAGCAAGTCCGACTAATTTTTGGGATAGCTGAAGGTATTCTCGGTTGGGTTCTAGGTTTCCCTGCATCACAATGTCCATCAGAGATCCACGCAAGGAGGCTTGAATCACTTTGGGGTGTCCATGGCCAAAAAGATGAATTCCGATGCCATTGATTAAATCCATTTTAACGCTTCCGTCGGCAAGCTCTACATAGGGCCCCCGACCGGCTCCCGAGCCCACATAGGGATAGTGAAGCGGGCGGCCACGAAACTGACCTGCAGAGTCGAGCAGTTTCTTATAGGAATCTAGATTTTCCGAAGTGGGTGATTTAATTCCAGAAATTTGTGAATTATTTTTTTCAACTTCCGAAGTTAGTTCTTGGACAAGTTGATTTATTTTTTCTGATTGTAATAGTTGATCTCCAAGTAATTTCATTTGTATCCTCATCTGGTATTAAAAATAGAATCTAAACTGTGCTTGTACAGCCTAGCACTTTTTTTGTTAAGGAGTCTAGTATTGAAGAAAAACTAAGTATAAAGTCTTACATTATTATAAAATCGGTATTATTTTATTCTGAAGGAAAAAGGTTGCTTATATGTCATATAAATTACTACTTATTGTTTTTTTGTTCCTAATTAAGACTATTGAAGCAAATGATAATGTTGGAGATAGTGCTGGTGCACATTTTAAAAATGGAATAAATGAGTATAAAAACAAAAACTACACAGAAGCGCAAAGTCAATTTTCACAGGCTTTAGATGAAAACCCAGGGAATGTAGCTATTTTGTTGAATCTTGGCTTGACCTACTATCAACTCAATCAAAAAGGGAAGGCCTTGGTCTATTTATTAAAAGGAAATTCATTAGATCCTGATTTTGAGCCAATTAATCAAGCTATCGAGGTTATAAGAGGACAACTGAAAACAAATTCGCTTCCACAAAAAAGTTCTTATTTTGAAATATTCAGAAATTCAATATTAAATAAGATTTCACTTAATGTTATTCTTGCTTTAGGTGCTGTCACACTTTTGTTTTCTGGATATTTGTGGATTAGATATTTTTCTCAGAAGAAAAAATCTATTGAGCAAGAATTAGATTCACCTGATTTTCCCGTAGTTGGTTTGATAATTTTTTTCTTATTTACAATATCTGCCGGCCTAGGTTTAGCAAAAATTTTTGAAGCATATAGCCCACGGGCCATCATTTTAAGTGACAATACCCAGGTGAAAATGGCACCTGGTGAAGAGCAATCTGAGTTGTTTTTATTGCAAGAAGGTTCAGAGGTTTTAGTGGGGCAGTTACAAAATGAATGGGTTCAAGTAACCTATCCTGGTTCCTTAACGGGCTGGGTTTCAAAGGAAAAAATAGTATTAATTAGGTAGGAAATATGAGTGTTAATTTTTATTGGGAAAATATTTTTAAAAAAGATAGGAAGCAGTTAACGGTTTTCGAAACCTTGAAAAAAAATATTTTATTTAAAGATCTTTCTGTAAACGAGATAAAATTGGTTCAGAATATCATTCATTTTCGTAAATATAGCCAAGGGGAAATGGTATTCAAGCAAGGTGATGTAGGTGTGGGAATGTATATCATTATCAGCGGAGCGGTGGACGTTATTTACGACGAAAAATACATAACCACTTTAAAGGAAGATGATTTTTTTGGTGAGCTAGCTCTCGTGGAAGAACATGGATTGAGAACAGCCTCAGCACTAATAAAAGAAGACTCTCAGCTTTTAGGTTTTTTTAAACCTGATTTGATTGAGATTACTCATCAAAGTCCAGAGATTGGAGTTAAAATATTATTTAGAATTGCTCAAGTTTTAGGTTTAAGACTTCATGAAACGACAGCGTTGGTGAGGACTTTAAGACGTGAAACCAAATAATCAATTAGTAAAATCGCAAAGACTTAAAATTTATTTTTTTTTAGTGGCTTTTCTTTTTTTTATAGCCGGACTGTTATTCGTCAAAAATTTGCTAGTTTCTACGTTTTTAGCACTTGTTGGGTTCTTTTTGCTTAAGCCTTTTGTTGATTTTTTAGAAAGAAAAGGCCTGAGTCGATTATCTTCAACGCTAGTTCCTTTCTTTTTCTTTTCTTTCTTTTTTCTTTTATTAGGTGCGATTTTACTACCGCTTTTAAGCAGCCAAGTGGAGTTATTAAGAAGAGAGCTACCTAAATATATTGAAGGCACTCAAAAGCTAGTAATAAGTTTAGAAGCAAACTTAGAAAGAATTGTATCATTGAGTTCAAGAAATCAAATTTCTGCGCAAATTCAAGAAAAATTACAACTATATGCAGAATATTTTTTCAGAGATCTGCCCGATGCTCTGTCAAACTCATTGACGGTATTGTTTTTAGCCCCCTTTCTGACTTTTTTTATGTTATTAGACGGAAAGGAATTTTCTCGAAAGATAATTTCAACGGTACCAAATTCCTATTTTGAACTTATGCTGTATCTGCAGCATCAAATTATTGAACAAATGGGTGGTTTCATAAGAGCACGTCTTTTAGAATCAGCAATCGTTAGCTTGGTTGTAGGGGTGGGATTGGTCATTTTGGATTTTCCTTACTCGTTAACGTTATCTATTTTTGCGGGGATATTAAATTTAATTCCCTATCTGGGGCCAGTTATAGGAATCATACCCGCAGTTTTAATTGCTTGGATAAACAATGATCCCAGTTCGGTTATTTTATGGATTCTTTTTGTTTACTTACTGGCCCAATTTATAGATGCTATTTTTATTGTTCCCTTGGTAGTTGCAAAAATTGTTAATCTTCATCCAGTGATTGTGGTTGTTGTGGTCATGATTGGCTCGCAGCTGATGGGTATTTTAGGAATGATAATTTCAATTCCTTTAGCGAGCGCCATTAAAGTTATCTATGGTGCTTTTTACAATCATTTGACAGATAACAAAAACTTTTAGTTTATTTTCGGGCACGAAGATGTCTATTGACATTATAAGCCAATAACTAATAAATTTAGCTATGCTAAAGTCTATGTATTTTAAAAGTCTTGGTTTCCTTTTATTAATGAGTCTTAATTTCTGTTTGTCGTCATGCTCAAGTGATGAAAAGAAAACAGACACGGCCGAGGCCACCTTTGTCTTGGCTCAACAGTACGAAAAAGATGAGTTGTACGATGAAGCTATTCGTAAATACACAGAGGTTAAAAACAAGTATCCATATTCACAATTCGCATTAAAAGCCGAATTGGCAATCGCCGATGTTTATTTCAAAGAAGAGTCCTTTGCTGAGGCACAGATTAATTATCAAACATTTAGGGAACTTCACCCCAAGCACTCTCAAATTGATTACGTTATTTTTAGAATAGGGCTCAGCTTTTTTAATCAGCTACCTGATTCCATTGATAGAGACTTGACACATGCTCATTCTGCAATTGAAGCTTTTGATGAATTGGTTGAGAAACATAGCAATTCTATTCATCTGAAGGAAGCTAAAGATAAGAAAGTTGAAGCCTTAAAGAAGTTGGCTGAAAAAGAAGATTATGTTGGTGATTTTTATTTTAAGAGAAAAATTTATGATAGCGCCTTAATAAGGTACGAATTTTTATTAAAATCTTTTCCTGATTCTAATTTACAGGAAAAAGCACTGGCCCGGGCCTATTATTCTTCTTTTAAAAATGGCGATCGGGAAAAGTCTAAAAAGTATTTAGAACAATTAAATAAAAAATATCCAAATTCAAAAGAATTGAGTTTTTTAAAAGGCGTAGAGGAACCTTGATGGAGTATCAATTTGAAGCCGTTTTTCAAGAGGCAAAAGAGCAATTTATAGCTGGCAATTATAAGGTCGCAGAACCGTTAATTGCTCAATTACTTCAGAAGCCTCAGAAAAATCCAGAGGTGTTTCAAATGTTAGGTACCATCTATTACGACCAAGGAAAATTTAACAAAGCGATTAGGACTTTCCAGAGAGCATTGGAGATTGATCCTTCATACACCGACGCCAGTGTTGGGCTTTCTATCATACTTAATGATATTGGAAGATATGATGAAGGCAAAAAGGTATTTCAAGACGCCAAAAAATTAATTGATTTAAGGGCCGGAAGAGCCGATCCTTATATTGATGAAAAAATTGCTGGTAAGCATGAGGAATTAGCTGATTTGTATTTTCAGTACAAAAAATATAATGAAGCTTTAGAACAGTTATTGAAAGCCCAAAAACTTTCCTCCAGGAAACCGGAAATTACGATGAGAATTTCTGAGATTTATGTTCAACAGGGACAAGTGGACAAAGCTGTTAGAGATTTAAAGAATATCATTAGCGAATTTCCCCAATTTTATCAAGCCAGGCTTAAGTTAGGAATCATATTATATAATGCGAATAGAAGGTCAGAAGCTCTAGAGCAATGGGAAAATGTACTTATCAGAGATCCTCAGAATCCTGAAGCAAGAAAATATATCAAACAATTAAAAAGAGATTTATATGAAACAAATTAAAGATGATATGGTCCCCTTTCTAAATCAAAAAGAAATCGAAGAGATTGTAACTAAACTTGCAAAAAAACTTTCAGAAGATTACCGAGATAAAGAGGTGGTCATGATTTGCCCATTAAAGGGCTCGATTCATTTTGCTGCTGATCTGGTTAGAAAATTAGATTTTCCGATGCAGATAGATTTTGTTTATCTGACCTCGGGTGGTAAGGGTTCTGTGATAAAAATTACAAAAGATATTTCCGTAAATATAGATAACAAACACATTTTGATTCTTGAAGAAGTTATTGATTCAGGACGGAAGTTAAGCTTTTTAAAAAATCGATTATTGTCAGCAAATCCTGCATCAGTGAAAATTGCTTGCTTGCTGGATAAACCTGCAAGGCGTGAATTACCTGTAAAGCCAGACTACATAGGTAAGGTTATAGATGATCGATACGTTGTAGGTTATGGAATGGACCAAGAAGAGTTGGGGAGAAACTATTCCAGCATTTATAATTTTAAGAATTAACCATTGTAGCTTCAAGAGACAACAACATTAACTAAAAACAAAACGACGACACAAAATACGTACAAGAGTACTAATTTTTTTTGCATTAACTTTACCTACCTTCCCTGTTCATTAATTGTATTACATTTAGGTGTAAATGCAGCAGTCAATTGTCAACTTCTTCAAGAGCTCAAGTCCTTGGTCCGAAGTTTCTTAGAAATGAATATTGAAAATAATAAAGAACTAGGACTTTGGACTGAAGTAAATGTGTATTATTTTGAGATTCTTAAAGATTGTACTTATGAAGATTCTGAATATTGACGATAATGAAAGGGGCGTTCAGAATTATAATTTGAGATGGAGGAAGAAATGAAATTTTTATTTGAAAGAGTTAAAAAAGACAGATTTAAAAAAAGCATTGTGAATAATAATAAGGGCCAGGGTATGGTTGAATATGTTCTTTTGCTCGTAGTTATTATTGGTTTGATAATCGTATTTAAAAAACCAATTACAGCAAAATTTGAAGAGGCGACAGGCAAAGCCACGAGCGGAATGGGCGAAATAATCCAATAACATGACTATTGAATATGTGTTGTTACTTGTATGTTTTTTTATGATTGGACTGAAATTCTTCTTTCTGGCGCCAAGAGATGCCTTTAGGGATTACAGTCCGGTGTTAGCGGCAAGAGTTGAAAAGCATCTTGTCACTGGTCATGGTTTTAAAAGCCAAGATGGAAGCAGTCATGCGTGGGATATGGCGAGATAGGACTTTGCTAGAAAATAGATTCAGTAAAAGGATTCTTTGATGGGAGCGGTATCAGCAAAACTTAATCGGCGAGGGCAATTTGTAATTGAGGCAGTTTTGTTGTTAGTCATAAGTATAATGCTTTTTTTGGCTCTAATTAAATCCTTCAAGGATCGTCAAATCATTGAAAATATTCTGGTAAAACCCTGGGAAAAGGTTTCTGGAATGATAGAGAATGGCGTTTGGGGTTTACCAAACGCGACGAGAAAAATTCATCCCCATAATCCTTCAGCCGTATCTACTGTTATGCAAAAAAAGTAATCTTGTGCTTAACACCAAGAAAGAATGAAATGAAAAAGAAAATTGCAGATAAAGCCGGGTTTTTGACTATTGATTTCATTTTATCCATTATTATTTCTTTTTCTTTAGCTGTTTTATTTTTTGTTGTAGCATTTACATTGTCCAGTGTTGAAGTGGCTCAGTACATTGCCTACTCCGTTGGAAGGACCTATTCGGCCGGACATATCAATATTTCTGAACAGGAGTCCTTAGCAAGAAAAAAAATGACTCAAATAATGAATAAACCTGGATTAGGAAAACTATTTAAACAGGGTTGGTTTGAATTAGGTTTTGATAAACCAGCATTTCGAAGTGGGTATAAGGGAGAAATTTTTAATGAATATGATTCTGAGCCTGATGGCACTAAGCTGATTGCTACTGGAGTACGGCTATTATTTAAGACAAATCTTTTCAATATGAAATTAGGATTTTTGGGAAATACAAATCCTACAGATCAATCTTTTACCTCTAAAGTAACGGGCTTTATGTTGCGAAATCCAACAAGTGACGAGTGTCAAAAATTTATGTCGGTGGGAGTCCGCCACAAAGCCATTATTGAGCTAGATCTACGTTACAGGGACAACGATAAATCACCAGGGAGTAATGGTGATTACCTTCCACTGGAGGATAACGGATGTTAAAGAATAAATCGGGAATGGCTGCCTTAGAAATCGTAGCCATTTTTGCTGTGGTGATGATTTTATTTAATTTTGGTCTTGGATTTTTTGGTGTCATACATACAGGAATATTAAAAAATATTGCCGCCAGAAATTATGCCTTTGAAACTTATAGATTTAGAACGAATCTAGATTTTTTTTGGAGGGAAAATAATGGGACTCACCAAATTTCTAAGTTCCGGTTATTCGGCAATAGATTTCATGGGATGGTGTCAGAGAATCGAGTGATTGGAAGCGGCGAGAATTGGGTAGCTACTGCCAGACCTATTTCTTTCGTTTCTTCTTTTGGAGGAACTAACGCTGACGGAGATCAGATGAATTCCACTCCTGAAAAAGATACAAATTCTAAATTGCACAATCAGGATGTATTTAAAATCAAAGATGATGGCAAACCTTTACTTGAAGAAAAAGACCAATACCAAGCTTTTCCAGTTTGGATAAGACCTGTTTATGGGATTTGCCTTAACTCTACCTGTACTCCTACAAATTAATGATGTTAGGACCAGAGTAATAACGGGCCCTAAGTCCTATTGTAAATAAATAAAATAGACCGATAAACCTGTGAGGAGTGTGTGTTATGGCTAACGAATCGAAAAATTTGTGGATATCAATTTTTGCAGGAGTCTTCGCTGCGTTTATGATTTACAGCTACGCACAAGAACAGAGAAAAGCCATTAATCTGCAGCTAGGTCAAAAAAAAGTTGTCGTTGTTGCTAAGGAAGATATTTCTGAGATGACGACCATTTATGATTCGATGCTGGAAACTAAAGCCTATCCTAATGATTACGTCCCAGATGGAAATTTTTCTAATATTCAGGAAATTATTGGAAATGTCGCGGCTGTTCCAATCAAGAAAGGGCAACCCGTTTTAAAAAATCATTTATATTCGCCAGGCGCTGATACAGGAATTGCTCTGCAGGTAGCTCCATCCAAGAGAGCTATTTCCATTCCTATAGATGAAATCAGGGGTGTTTCTAAGTTGATTCGACCTGGAGATCGAATTGATATATTTGTGGCTCTTGATATAGGTAAAGGGGCCAGTTTGCGAAGAGAAAGTTTTTTGTTGATGCAAAATGTCCCAGTCCTTGCTACGGGTGTCTCAGTTCAAAACAATATTCCTCGTCTAATTGAATATGATTCAACTGGCAAAAATGCGATACAAACGTCTCTCACTGGTGATACGAAATATAGTACGATAACCGTAGAGGCTGAAATCAAAGAAGCACAGGACTTGGTGTATATTTTATCCACGTCGCCTGGAAATATATTTGTAACATTAAGGAATCCCACTGATGGGATTATTAAATCAAGGTTACCCAGCTCCACTTCTGATTCAATTTTAGCTCGCGCCACTGAAGGCAATATGTCTAGCACCGAGCCATCAGCAAATCCAATGGCCGGTGGAGTTATTCCAACAGCTAGACCTAATAACACAAATTTCAATGGACGATGATAGTAAGGGGAATTTATGAAGGCGATGAGATTATTTTTGTTTTTGTTTTTGGCAATTTCAATTCAAGTGTCTTTTCAAGTAGCTTTGGCCCAAGAGGATTCCTCAAACTTAGATGATGACAGTTCTGGACAAACTGAAGATCAAAAATTAGGCGCAGAAACTTCTGATGATACGGTTCTAACAACCGAAGGCTCCGAGCAATTTATTTCTTACAAACAAGCAGAATATATCAATTTAACTTATGGAATTGAAGAAGATAAAAAGCTCCCTCCCTTACCTAAAAAAATCAAAATAGATGGCAGTTACAAAGGGTTCGTAAAAATTGAATTCAACAAAAAATTAAATATTTTTAGATTTAAACCCTTAAAAGAAGGTTTTGGAACTCTCGTTATTTATGATTCAAAGAATAAGAAAAAAGTGGCTGAATATAGAATTAATGTCAGAAAAAATAGTCTTGATAAAGTCGTCATTGAGCTCAAAGGAATGTTAGCTGAAATTGATGGAATCAACACTAAAATTATAAATAATAAAGTTGTTATTGATGGCCAAGTTTTAACGCCTAAAGATTTAATGCGAATCAAAAGTGTTTTGCGACAATTTGGCGATAAGGTGGATAGTATTGTTACTGTGAACCCAATGGCATATAAGAAAATTTGTGAGTTTATAATGAGAGACATTAATAATCCAGAAATTGAATGTCGAGCTGCTAACGAAAAAATTATTTTACAGGGCCAAGTTGGTAGCGAAGAGGAGAAGGTCAAAGCAGAGATCATTGCTAAGGTTTATGTGCCACCTGTATTTGTTGATCCATCATGTTCGGACGGTTCAATAAAATGTCCCAAACCGGCCAATGATGGAATTATAAATATGATTACCATCAAAGAAGGAGCACCGCCTGCACCTAAAAAAATCGTCAAATTAAATATTCACTATGTGGAATTGAAAAAGGATTATTCCAAATCATTTCGATTTGAATGGGCGCCCCGAATCAGTGATCAGACTTCGGGTGTTGAGGTTAAAACTGGAGATCAAGGTGGCGGCATTGTGACTTCTTTGACCGCCGTGATAAGTAATTTATTGCCTAAACTAAATTCAGCTAAAACTCATGGTCACGCTAGGGTTTTAGAAAGCACTTCGTTCATGGTTAAAGATGGTGAAAAGGGTACCATATCGCAGACTATTGATGAGCCTTATACAGTGATAGGTCAAACCGGGAATCAAGGAACAGCGTTCACTCCCACTGGACTTTCGGCGGTGATCACTCCGACAATCAGTCAGGACCGTTCTGGCAGTGTCGAAATGAAGATGGAATTTCAAGTGAGCCAAAAAATCGGAGTTGTTGATGGAAAACCCGTGGTATCAAAGAATGCCTTACAAACCGTTATTACAGTCAGAGATCGGCAAAGTGCTGCTGTTGGTGGATTAATTAAAAATTCAACGGATACAAATTATAACAGGGATCCAGCGTCCAATACTTTGTTTAATGCTTTAGCTGCAAAAGGAAATTCCAGGAACCAAAATCAATTCGTGGTTTTTGTAACGCCTGTTATCTTAACTTCTGCAAGCACTGACAGCGAGAAAGTAAAAGCTAAATTTAAAATGCCTTATTAGAATTTAAAGTTTAGACAAAAATCTAGTTTAATAAAACTTGTCTCATTAAAATGCAATTTCTTGCCGATAATGGTCAGTAGTAATGTTGGGGGTCCATTGGCAATAAATCCAAATTGTGCATTGATTGGCGTTATTGGTGGTAAAGGTGGTGTTGGCAAAAGCCTATTTGCTGCCAACTTTTCTTTAGCTTTAATGACCGAGTTAAGAACCCAAGTACTATTAATTGATGGAGATGCAAAAACAATCGGTGATCAAAATGTCCTTCTGGGAATAAGGCCAAATAAAACTTTAAAAGAAATTGTCAGTTTAAATATGGGATTAGCCTCCCAGCCTTTAAATCAATTGGTTACCGTACATTCTTCTGGTTTGGCCTATCTTGGGGCGGTTCGAGGGCCTGAAGAAAAATTAGATGTCAATCCAGAGTCCTTAATGAGACAACTTGATTTTTTTAGTCGCCAGTTTAAATTCATCGTGGTTGATTTGGGTAATGACATCGGCCCATTGCAAAATGCATTTTTACTTGAAGCTACGGCTGCTTTTATAGTGACAACTCCAGAGATTTTAGTGGTAGCGCAGACACAACGTTTGATAAACGATTTGCTTTCTGCCACTTTTCCTAGGGACATGTTTCAGTTGATTATTAACAAAGTTTCAAGCTCAGGAATTGCCCCTCAGGAAATTAGTAATTCCTTGCGAATGCCCCCAATGGGGTTGATTCCTCAAGATGATATTTTAACTCTATCGTCGATTCAAAAAAACACTCCTTTTGTGATTTCACAACCTAAATCGGCTCTTACTAGCAGTTACTATGATGTGGTTCGAAGACTTACTGGTGGAACCTTGCAAAGGCTTAAATCCTTGTCTAAACCTAAGAGCCCCGCTGCAAGCGCAGCAAGCTCGACAGATTTGTCAGGAACAGGGACAAGTCAGGGGAGTCAAAACTCGTTGGATCCACAGGTGCAGTTGAGAATAAGAGTTCATTCGGAGTTGTTACGTTCACCGGAGTTAACGAAAATGATGAAGGAAAGTGGGCAAGACGAAGGGAAACAAAATGAACTTCGCGAGCGCACCAGAAGAGAGATCACTCAGATTGTTGATAAAGAAGCTCCAGAAATTTCTAGGGAAAAAAGACAAATTTTAATTAAAGAGGTCTTGGAAGAGGCTCTTGGTTTAGGTCCCTTAGAAGACTTATTAGCAGACAAAGATGTCACAGAAATCATGATTAATGGGGCAAAAAGAATTTTTGTGGAAAAAAGTGGAAAATTAACTTTGTTAAAAGATGTACAATTTACTTCTAATGATCACTTAAGAAGAATTATTGAAAGAATCGTCACTCCTTTGGGTCGGCAAATTAATAGTGCGTCGCCGATGGTGGATGCCAGATTAAAAGATGGCTCTCGTGTAAACGCAATTATTGAACCCTGTTCTATAGATGGCCCCTCCGTGACCATCAGAAAATTTAAAAAAGGGGGAGTGACTCCAGAAAAATATATTGAATATGGTTCAATGACAAAAAACATGATCGATTTTTTAAGAATATGCGTAGAAAATGGAATGAACATTGTGATTTCTGGAGGTACCGGTTCTGGTAAAACAACATTACTCAATATGATGTCCTCATTTATTCCTTCTACAGAAAGAATAGTAACTGTTGAAGATGCGGCGGAACTGCAATTACAGCAAGAACACGTGGTCAGGCTCGAGACGAGGCCAACTTCGATGGAGGGAACCAATGCTATTCACATCAGAGATTTGATCAAAAATGCCTTACGAATGCGTCCAGATAGAATTGTTGTAGGTGAGTGTCGAGATGGCGCCGCCCTTGACATGCTTCAAGCCATGAATACCGGTCATGATGGTTCAATGACAACCACGCATGCTAATAGTGCCAAGGAGTGTATCTCTCGCTTGGAGACTCTTTGTATGATGGCAGGAATGGACTTGCCGGCGCGAGCTATCAGGGAACAAATTTCCAGTGCTGTTCATATTATTGTGCAGATTTCAAGACTGAGTGATGGTTCTAGAAAAATTCTCTCTATAACGGAAGTCGACGGAATTCAGGGAGATGCGGTAACCTTAGCTCCGATTTTTATTTTTAAAGAATCGGGTTATGATGCGAAAAGAAAAATTTTAGGAAATTTTCAACCCACAGGTTACGTTCCAAAAATTATACAAAAGTTAGCTGCAAAAAATGTCATTGTTCCTAAAGAATTATTTATGGCGGAGGCGATTAAGCCGAATGTTCCGTTGAACGCTCCGCTGAACACTAACCCCACTGTAAAGAAAAGTGGGTAAAGGACTTAAATGGAATTTTTGTTTAAACCTTTTATTTTTATCCCGGTTGTTACGGTTGCTATTGCGATTGCTGTTTATAACTTTACGGGTATTTTTTCAAAATATTTTAGTACAAAGTCAACTAACACGAGAGACCTCATATTAAAATATTATTCACTCATGGGCGTTTCTGTTGAACCTAAGAAAGTAACTTGGCTTTTATATGGAATGAGTTTTGGTCTAGGTGCTGTTTTTTTCTTTTTATTATGGCCTGATATTGTGACTGGATTGCTTTTTGGAATATCCATTGGAATAGCAGGTTGGAATGTGCCTTTGCTCTTGGTTAAGGCAAATTACGAAAAAAGATGTTCACGTTTTGTTACTCAAATGGTTGATGCTCTTACCATCATGGCAAATGGAATTAAAACAGGATCAAATCCCATTCAATCCATGCAAAGAGTCATCGAAATTATGGGAAATCCAGTCAGTCAGGAGTTCCAAACCATCGTTTCAGAAACTCAGTTAGGTTCTAGCTTTGAGGAAGCGCTAACAAAACTGGGACAGAGAATACCCAGACCAGATGTTCAAATGTTTGTGACTTCAATTAATATTTTAAAAGAAACGGGCGGTAATTTAGCCGAAACCTTTGAGACCATTGTCTATGTAATCAGGGAAAGACAAAAAATTGAGAAAAAAATTGATGCGATTACTTCAAAGGGTGTCATGCAGGGAATTATTGTCATGCTGGTACCTCTAGTGATTTTTATTGTATTTTTATTTATGGATCCAGCTTTTATCAAACCTATGTACTCTACGACTATGGGCTATATTTTTATTTTTATAATGCTAGTCCTGCAAGTTATTGGTGGAATTTGGATTAAAAAAATTGTTACAATCAAGGTGTGAAGTTTATTAAGGAAATAAAATTATGAAATGGATGTTGTTGCCTTTATTCGTTTTGACTATTTCTCTTCCTGCCTTTTCCATTGTGGATATGAAAAACGCCAATTATTCGAATACATGGGTGGATTTTCATCTTGATGGAATAGGATATGATCTTAAATTAGAAAGAACATACAATAGTCGAACTTTGTTCAATGGTATTTTTGGTTTTGGATGGTGTACGAACTTTGAAACCAAATTGGAAATTACCAGTGAAAATAACTTGAAAGTTAAGGAGTGCGGTGCGGGTTCAGAACTTGTTTTTTCACAAAGAGAAATAAGCAAACAGGATGTAGAAAAAACCATAGATTTCATCATTGGAAAAATGAAAGCAGAAAAGTCCACGGGAAGAAACGAAGAGTATTACAAAAAGAGAAGAGAAGAACTTTTGGAGTACGATGAAACCAGAGCTGCAGAGGCAAAAAAATACGGAATGGTTAGTAAATTAAGTGACGGAAGTAAATTTTTAGCAAATGGCAAAGAAGTAGATAGCATTATATTTAAATCAACTTATTATGAACGAACTCTTCCCGATGGATCCAAACAACGATTTAATTCCCAAGGCCAGCTGACTCATATGTATGATAAAAATAGCAATATGTTAAAGCTCGAATATGATAAATTGGGTCTTTTAAAAGAAGTTTCCGATTCGAATTCAAGGAAATTAACTTTTAAATACTATCCGGCGAATAAAAAAGTACATCAAGTCTTAGGACCAAATTCTTTGAAGGCTGAATATCAATATCAAAATACAGATGATTTAACTTATTCTCTGGATTCAAAGAAATATGCCACAAAATACCAGTATGATGATCTACATAATGTGACTAAAATTACATTTACTGATGGGTCAACAGTGCAGATCAAATATAATCAAAATAATGATTGGGTTATTGGGTTTGTCGATAGAGATAAATGTACAGAAACATATAATTATGAAGTAGACAAAAAAGATCCTAAGGGTCATTTTTGGTCTACAGTTAAAAAAGTATGTGGAAAACAAACGATGGCTCAAAGTCGATATGAGTTTTGGCATAAACAAAAGCCTGATGGCGAGTTTATTCTTGCGAGAGTACTATCCAAAGAAAATGATGACGAGATGGATATCAGTTATCACGAGGTTTTTGGAAGACCCATTTCCATTAGAAAAAATGGAAATAAGATGACCTATGAGTACACGACCGATGGAATGGTGAAGTCTAAAACAACAGATTATAACAAATTGATATTCGAGTATGGGGCGACAATTAAAAAGCCCGTCAAAGTTACGATTGAAAACTTAAATGAGAAAGGGAAAAAAATTTCCACAAAATTTACAAAGTTTCAATATGATACAAAAGGCAATTTAAATTATGCAGAAAATTCCGATGGGCAGAAAATTGAGTTATCCTATGACAACAAAGGCAGGATTACTCAAATTAAAGACCAAGCTAAAAAAGTAGTTAAGCTTCAATATGAAGAAAAGTATAATAAGCCAGTGGCAGTAACCCGACCAGGTCTGGGCAGTATTAAAGTAACTTATAAACCGAACGGAGATATTAATAAGGTGGATAGCAAAGAAGGTCCTAGCGTCGCTATGCAGGTAGCGAGTACCTTTAATAATTTGTTAGACATTATAGCTCCCGCAACACAAGAATTATTTTTATAGGAGTAGGGATGATTAAAATACTTTTGGTGATGATATTTTGTTTTTATACCCTCGCCCAGGCTGAGGAAACTGCTGCAGGTCCTCAGGGAGCTGCGGGTGGGCCTCCACAACCTGAGACAACTCCAACACCAACAGCTGAACCTATTTATATAGGTACTGCAAAAAAGTTTGATATAAATGATAAAGTTAATATCCTAAATGATATCGATGGGGCTTATAGAAGAACCATGAGTTTAGAGAATGGTGGAAAAACTGAAGCTGGGTTAAGTCCGAGAGTTAAAGGAACTTGCCCTAATTGCGTCTTGAGTCCTACAAATTTGGGTGAAAATTCTAATCCTCCTCCTAATGAAAAAGGCACGGAATTGCCTCCTTCGACATCTGGCAGTACGGATGGCGGACGCACTCCCAAAAAATAGCATAACACTAGAATGGATTTGGTTCTATTCCAATCTTGCCGCTGACCAAGTGATCGATAGTGTCGGCGTGTTGTTTTCTTAGTGCAGAAGTGATAGCAACTTCAGAACGAATGGAAAATTGATTTAAGACTTCAGAGTAGGCTCTTTTGATTGTTGAAACAACGGCCCCCCCATTAAATACTCGTGTAACGATATAAGGATTTTGCAAACCCCAGTCTTCTGTTTGAACGTGGTAACTTTTCCCTTTGACGGTGACATCTGAATTAAATCCTTTTTGCATGAGTACAAATCTCCTTGTCTGAAATTAATATAAGAAGGAGAGGCTGTCTAATGAAAACCTAATAAAAACAAGGAACAGGAAAATTTAATGGGTATGGGTTCTTACTATGGACATTAAAATCCCACCCACGAAACTGTTTAACAAAGGGCACTCTAGAAAAATAAGGCATTCCAATTCTTTGGTCTAAGTTATTTGTAATTCCAATGACGGGTTTACCTGCCAATAGGGCTTGGTAAACAGAGGGAGCACCTCCGTTGCAAATAATCAAATCTGCACGAGCACAAACTTTTTCAACAGGTAGGAAAGTCGCTGAAAAAACTTTCCCAGGAAAAGGTTTTACCTACGTTCAGGCGTTGTTGAAAAGTCTGTGAATCCAAGGAATGAATTTCACAATAAGACAGATTTTTTTCTTCAACCCAAGGCTGGCATTTTTTTGAACATGCAAAAAATATTTTATTATCGGTTCTGTTTAGTTTCTCTGCCAGCATCAGGGGTCTGCGAATACGGGCAATTGTGATGGATTCTGCCAAAAAAATGCAACCATGCCTCAGTCTACAATGAGTTTAAAAAACAGTGAATTAACTCCTTTCCTTCTATAGAAAATAAATGTAGAAAATTTCTGTTAAATTATATGAACCCAAATTCTTTTCAGGATTGTGATGTCTTAGCTTTTCAAGCAGAGGAAGGTCAATTTCCCTTTTCCCAGTTTCAGGGGATTCTGCCTTCAAATTCAAAAGATCTTCCTCAGCTTGTACTTGGTCTTTATTATCGACAGAATGAGACTACCCTGCCGGTGATTGCATTTCATCCACAGTTAGAAATCAATTTTCAGGGCAATTCTGGTCAGTATCTTGAGTCTTCTAAAGGTCAAAAATAAAAGTGGATGGACGGTCCTTCTTTTTTCATGAGCTTGGTCATGTTCTAAGTTTTGCACATATTCATTTGCCGTCTTCAGTAACATTAAATCCAGAGCTTTCAGTCATGGGAATGGATGACTCCCAACGAAACTTGGAACAGTTAGAATTAAGACTTTCAGTACCTGTTGAGCTTTGGAGCCGCTGGGACTTTTAGCAATCCTCACTCTATCGGTCTTTATTATGGAAATGGTCTAAAAAGTTAGCTCTTCCGGATTCTCAATTCAAGATTCCTTCAAATTGGCTTACTCCCTATTTGGGTGTGATGCCAGGAGAAGTTTCCCAAAGGACCCATTGGTTTCAATTAGTCCTTCTTATTTATTTCGCAACAAAGAGTTATACAATATCGTTCCAGGACTTAAATTATTAATAGGATATGCTGCTTCTGTGCAAGAAGATTTTCTTTTTTTCAAGCCAGAGAATCTTGAAAGCTTTAATTACAGTGTCAGATCCTTTGCCATAGACGAAATCTTACCACTAAAGTTTCAAATTTCAACTTTGGTGGGCAGGGTTTCAGAAAATGCCCATGGTAAAATAGCTCTTATTCAAGCTTGATCTTAGCGAAAAATTCTATCACCTTCGAATTTTTTTGAACTTTGGGATCTTGGTGAAGAAGTTTCCTTTGAAGAGTTTTTTGCTGGCGTATTGCTTGACAGATCCACTTGCTGGAGTACGTTTTCTTGGAAATTCTTATGAGCAATGAATTCGTAGGAATCTTCTGGCCTTGATGAAATCAAGCCCACATTGCTAAAACTACTATCTCCAATTAATGTACTCGCGGATAAAGAAATTAATTTTTTTTCGCTTTTTGAAAATCCTGAAACTTTAAGAATTAATTCCTGAGGCGTTTCCGGTTCCACATTTTGAAGTAGGCCCTCGATGTCGCCTTCGACAAGGGTCACCCCCTCAGGCAGCGTCCACCAGTAAGAAGCGAGGTTGTTTGATGACTTAAGTAAGGTGATATAGGCTTTGATCTCTGTAACATCGGAACTATTTTTGGCTAGATGTACAAATTCCATTTGAACATTTACAAAAGACAAGGATTTGCCTAGTTTTGATTTAAATTCAATTTGAGAAATTTTATTGATTGCAAGATTTGGAATTTTAGCAAAATTGCTTTGAAAAAGATAAGTAGTAAAAAATCCAAAAAAGAAAAAAGAGAAGAAAAAAAATATCTTTTTTGCAGCTAATAAATTGGACATAAATCCCTCGAGACTGAGTTGACAGTTTTTTGTAGAACATACCCTGCTTCCAATCCAACACCTACTGAGGTTTTCCCATAGGTGTTAGCTTTCACAACAAGTAGGTAAGTTCCCGGTGATAATTGGCTTAAGGAAATAGCTTCATTTCCTGACTCAAACGTCGAGTAGGCTCGGGAACTTCTTCTATCAATACTTGTTGATTGTTCTCCCGATTCTTTTTCTTGGTATTCTTCGAAGTAACTATAGTCTTGTTTATATAAATATAAATCAAGGTCGACAGGATATTGAGAATTTGTTTGAGTATAAATCAAAGAAATAGTCGCATTTGAATTAATTTCTTCCTGACTAATATCTATTCTATAGAAATCATTAGAGCGAAATTGGTTTGATTTTTTGTAAATAGGGCAATAGGAACCAGAACAATAAGTTTTATCAGCCACCGGACTCAAAAGTACCTGGGGGCAGGTATTAACTGTTTGTTCTATAAATGTATTCGCATAATCCTTGAAGACTTTACTTTGTTTCTCATTAGTTAAAACGGTATCCCAATAAGAACTTAAGCTTGGATAGGACGTGGAAACAATTTGATCTATATTTTTGTTCATAAGAATAATTGATCTGAAAGATTGAGAACTTGAATGGTAACCTGTGGTTGCATCTGTAAAAGATTTCCAAATCTCTTTAAAAGGAATGCCAGCCCCAAGAGGATGAGTGTTTTGCGCTGGTGAAATCATTTTGTATAATGTTCGACTAATGGAAACCTCTCGAAAGACACCTTCCCCTGAGGTTGTACCTGCGGGCATGCGATCTAGGGGTGCTGTTTCAGCATTTTCACTCAAGGATAAAAACACATTTTGAGAACAAGATCCACTAGGTTCTTCGGGGTCATTGCAAAACCCTGCGGTATCTAAATAAAAATTTTTCCCAAGAGCCGCTCCCTGAAAAAAATTGGCGAAACCTTCACTCCACGCAAGTCTTGGGTCAATGATAGAATCACCGTTGTGATATCCACCAGGAGAATCTGTTTTTCCATAAACATCCTCAAGGAAGTGACCATACTCATGTAGAATTATAGAATTATCGAAGTGATCAGTATCTGCAGTATCAACATTTCCATTAGAACCACCAAGGATGTATAATTTTCTTTCTCCAGGTTTATAAAATGAAAGTGGACTATCGGGATTGCCAAAATAAGAGTAAGGGTTAAAACCCATTTTCCAATACACGGTTACTTTTTCGGCAACCCAAGAATCGTTGCTTGTTTGAGTTCGAATATAATCATTTCCCTTGTGGAGGGCTTTTAAAATATTAAAGGCACCGCCCTCGATTTTATTACTTTGGCTAGCCCTGGCAAGAGCCAGTATCTCTCCAGTACTGACATTGCTGGAACCTATGGAGACTGTTTTTTCAATGCTATAGGGAGAATTAGTATTAGGATCGTCCAAGACACTTACTTTAAGTCTACCGTTAAAAGCCCTTGAAGAAATTCTAACTGTTACGTCACCCAGATTTTTAGATAAAGGCATTTGGAAAGTACCATCTGCATTTGTAATTCCGCATTGGATAATATCTCCAGAGGAATTTAATACAGCGATTTCTGCAAATGAAATAGAATCACTTTGTGGGCTACCAGAAAGCCCTCTGATGAGGCCTTGTTTGGAAGAAGTGACGGCCACTGGTCGGTATTGAAAATTTGCCGTACCTGAAATTGTTATGGAATCTGAAAATGATCGATAGTCCACACAAGGTTGTGATTCAGGAGTCACTGAACTTGAGGCTGAATTATCGTCATTCTTACCACCTGAACAGGAAATCAGGACCAAGCCTAAAAAAGTGAGGACTAAGGACATAGGAAAGAAATAAAGAATCCGATTTCTCATGTTCTATTAGTTCGGACCAATATGCCTAAGACCTTAGAGGAATAGATGACCAAAATTGAGAAAATTAAAAAAACTTCAAAAATATTTGTCTATGTATAAATCAGTTGTTGTCTTTTTTGACAATATCTTAAATAGAAACAATAAACGATATATTTTTCTTAAATAGAGACTGAAGTATTTTGAATGTGGCAAAGTGGCAAAGTCACTGAGGAGTATCGTCCAAAATAATTTGTTGACTTAAGAATTCAGAAATCAAGAAAACTGAAACAGAGTTTCCACCTTGAGAATTTTTTCCCTGTGAGGATACCCACAGATACTTTCCTGAGGGACTTATTCCTAGTCCAACCGGATAGGAATCAACCGGAATTCTCCCTAGAACTTTTAAATCTTCAGATTTTAGCATGATGACTTCACTGCCATTATTAGATGTGGAAAATATATAATTTAACTTCGGATGGAGTTTAAAACTACGCACACCCAAACCGATAAATTGTTTTAAAATTTTCAATTTAGAAATGTCCATGAGTGTTAACTCAATAGTTTGAGTTTTCTTGCTATCTACAAAAGTAAGAAAATCTTCGACGGGGATCTTGGCAATAGTTCCGGATGAGTTGCAGCCGGCAAATAAGAATTTTCCATCTGAGGATAGATGTAGGTCTCTTGTTCCAGGTTGGATACCAAAGACCGTCGCTTTGTATTGAAATTTATTATTTTTATCCAGATGAAAGATTGCAATGCCACCCCCTTTCATTCTTGAAACAAAAAGAAATTTATTATCTTTAGAGAATGCCAAACCCCTTATGCAAAACCCACAGAGTTTGTCCCTATTTACTTTTTTATTTATGGCAGAAGGCCTCTTTTCAACAACAAGTAATTGGTAAGGCTTGATTCTATTTAGATTTGAATTATCGATTTTATAAATGCTGATTGTATTATCACCCCAATTTGAAATAGCCATCCATTTATCGTCATGTGATTTTTCAATATACTTAGAAATGGGCCCCGTGCCTAAAACCTTTTCTACTTTATAGGATTCTGTATTAACAATAGATACGGCAGAGGGTTCCTGTCCCAGCTCATCATAACTTCTTCGATAGTAGGTAACCCAAAGATATTTTCCATCGTGAGAGAGAACACTTTCAACAGGTTTTCCTGAAAAAACGTTAGGATTTTCATAGTTAAATTTATAGTCAAAAGGAGGACGTTTCTCAAAAAGTGGTGAGTCTTTTGAAGTAAAAGAATGACGAATAACCTGTTTTTTTTGACTCCCATCTTGATTAAAGACAACTGTTTTGTGACCTTCTAAAGAATGAACAAAAACACTTTCTCCATTTTTAGAGAATTGAATAGATTTAGGAGAAAATATGTCCTCATCATAGTGATCAGAAACTAATTCTGGCGTTTTGTTATAGGATTGCCAACGTTGGATTAAGGTTAACTGAAGGGGTGAGTCTTTTGGAAGCGATTGACTGAAGAGGGCCGTTTCTTTTCGAAAAACATTAGTTTTTTGACCCGAATTAATAATTTTGAGGTTTTCAACCGCCGTATCCATATACTGCTTAATGTTTTTATGTTCGGGATTAATTTCTAAAGCAGATTTCCAAGAATCTACAACGAGTTTCCATTCACCTAATTTCCAGTAGGACCATCCAATTTCGTAATAAAGGGCATCGCAATTTTTGTCTAAATCGATTCCTTTTTTGTATATTTCAAGGGCCTTTGAAGTATTATTATTTTTTTGTAATTCATATGCCTGAAGCAAGAGTTTGTTTGAAGATTCATTAATACAATGAGGAGCGGGCTCATCAGAGCGGGCATTGAGGGATACAAGGAGCGAAAATATCGAGTTAAATATCAGTACAAGCAGCATCTAATTCTTCTTTGATTTCATAAGTGGACCATTTTCTTTTAAAAAGAGAATAGTTTTTATTCAAGTTGATTTCATGTAAAGACAATTCTAATTTTGGCTTGGGATAAGAGCAATTATTAGTTGGCCGACGACAGCCCCTTCCCGAATTTAGATAATTAGTAAGCATTTGGTGTTGATGTTTCAGGTTGCATATTTTCTTTAAATCGGCAAGGTAGGTCTTTTCTATTAATTTCCCTTTCTCGACATTTTTAATTAAAAAATTGAGCTGTGCGAGAATCTGAGAAATACATCTTTGCCATTTGATTTCTTCATAAAAAATGGAGTCTAAATAAAAAACAGATTTCATTGCTTTGAACAACAAATAGTTAAAATCTGAGAAAGAAGTATTTTCACAGGGCAAGCCGTTAATTGATTTTAATCCATTTTGAATCTCTAAATTTTCTTTATTTATAAAGTTATTAAAGACAAATTGACTCGAGCTGGTATTGATTTTGGATAGTCTAGTCTCTATTTTTTTTTGATCAAAGTCATTAATTATTTTACAGGCAGAGAGTTGAAGGAATTCTCTATTATAAATATGAACAGCGAATCCTACTCCCAACAGAGCAAGGCCTATAAAGAGCCAGAATGAAAAACAGACCTTCATCGACATTGCTTTTTATCGGAACAATTTTCTAAAAATAAATGTCTAGTTTTTTCATCAGTTTAATAGCTAGACTAGAGAGATTTCTTCCTGATTCCGATGAAAAATTGATGGTTAAAAAAATTATCGATTTTATTCATTTCTCCAAACAGATGTCTGTGCCGGTCGTATTGGTTTCTATACCGGACAGAAAAATTTCTGCGGTAAATGAATCTTGTGAAGAACTTTTTGGCTATTCGGTTGGGGAAATGACTGAACTAGAAATAAGTAAAGTCTTTGCGGCACAAAATAGAAAAAATATTGATGCGATTATAGAAATATGTATGACGAATGCAATTGGTTTGAAAGTAAGAGAAGGGGATTTGTTTATTCGCCGGAAAACGGGTCGAAGGTGCCTTGTTGAAGCCTCTTGTTCGCTCATTGAATTAGATAATCAAAAATATATCTTATTAAATTTAATTGATTTATCGATGTTGCATTCTAAACAAATTGAAAAAGATCAGTTATTACAAGATAATTTAAGAATATCCAAACTGGCTGATTTGGCAAGATTGACAACCGGTTTGACTCATGAATTGAATAATCCACTTTCTGTAATTTCTGGTTACACAGATATCATCGAAGAAAACCTAAATAATAAAAAAAAATCAAAAGAAGATATTAAGAAAAATATCAGACCCATCAAAAATAATATTGCACGTATGTCTTATATCATATCAAAATTGATGAAGATGTTTCGTTCTGATGAAATTAAGCTCAACACTGTCAGTGTTCGGAGTCTTATAAATATTGCATTAGCTACGATCAAAAATCAAATTGCAAACACAAATATAATTGTAACTCTAGAAATTGAGGATTTAAATATTACCTGCGATCTTCTTTACACAGAACAAGTGATATTGAATATACTTAATAATGCGATTTCTGCTTTAGTTAAATTTACAGATCTTAGAATGATAAATATCCGCACTTCTGAAACAGCTAATGAAATTATCATTTCAATCCATAATAATGGAGCACTGATACCAGAGGAGAATTTTGACAAATTATTTACTCCTTTTTTTACAACTAAACAAGTCAACGAAGGTGTGGGCTTGGGATTATATTTGGCGCAAAATATTATGAAGACCCATGAAGGGAAAATCACTTTTGAATCAAATGTAAAAAAAGGAACAATTTTTTATTTACATTTTCCTAAACGTGCATCCATGTTTTCCGTAAGTGAAGAGACTCACAAAAGTATTATATTGTTAACAGAAAATATTGGTTATAGAGACCAATTAAGTCCCTTATTGGTTGCTTCTGGGCTTAAGGTTTGGAATGCAAAAAATGTTTCTGAAGCCAATCAAGAAATGACTTACAATTTTATCGATGCCATTATTATTGACGTTGATTTTAGAAAAGAGAATTCTTATCAGACATATCTTGAATTTATCAAACTAAATACGCTTATCCCCATCGTTGTTGTCACAAAAAACTTTAACCATTTGGAACTAAAGAAAATTGAAAAATTCAAAAATATATACATTTTTTCATCCGAGCTGAATCAGGACGAAGTAAATGATATAGCCTTGTTAGTTAATCAATACCAATTGATCAAAGATCTGAAATCTGCTTAACCAAGAAAGTGTTTGAAAAGTCTCAACTTTTCATTCTCGTCGGTTGGACTCGCTGAGGCACGGCCTAGCCATGCCTCAGTCTCCTCTTTTCCTCGGACTGGATTTCGCTCTTTTTAAAGTTGAGTTAAGCGCTTTCTGCAGGGTCGGAAAGTTTCGAATTTTTAATCTCTTCTTCAGATTTAAAAACCAATTCTGGCTGAGATTTTAAGTTGATAACATTCTCATCGATAAGAACTTCTTTGACATTTACCTTGGAAGGAACATCAAACATGATATCTAACATAGAAGTTTCCAATACAGCACGAAGGCCACGAGCACCCGTGCGACGTTTGATGGCTGTTTGAGCAATAGCCTTCAGAGCATCTTCGGTAAATTTTAGATCGATTCCTTCAAAATTAAAGAGTTTTTGATATTGTTTGGTAATAGCATTTTTAGGTCTGACTAAAATGTCAATTAAAGCAACTTCGTTTAAAGGATCAAGGACTGCCATTACCGGCAATCGACCAATAAATTCAGGAATAATTCCAAATTTCACTAGATCATCAGGTTCAACGCTTTGAAGAATATTGATTGAAGATTCTTTTTCCTGATCCGTTTTGATATCAGCCGCTATTCCCATGGTTTTATTCGTGGTTCGATTTTCGATAATTTTTTCTAAGCCGACAAAGGCCCCTCCGCAAATAAAGAGGATATTCGAGGTGTCGATCTGAATAAATTCTTGTTGTGGATGCTTTCTGCCACCTTTAGGAGGCAAATTAGCAACCGTTCCTTCTAAAATTTTCAATAAGGCCTGTTGGACTCCTTCACCACTTACATCTCTGGTAATAGATGGGTTCTCTGATTTTCTTGAGATTTTATCTATTTCATCAATGTAAATAACTCCTTTTTGGCATTTTTCTACATCATAGTCTGCAGCTTGAAGAAGATTTAAAACAACGTTTTCCACATCTTCTCCAACATAACCGGCTTCGGTTAAAGTCGTAGCATCAGCCATAGCAAAAGGTACATTTAAAATCTTGGCAATAGTTTGAGCCAGCAAGGTTTTTCCTGATCCTGTTGGACCAATAAGCAAAATATTTGATTTTTGCAATTCGACATCAGAACTTTTTTTACCGCTAGATATATTGTTAATTCTCTTGTAGTGGTTGTGCACTGCTACTGCCAGAGATTTTTTTGCTTGGGTCTGGCCTATGACATACTCATCCAAATGCAATTTGATTTCAAGAGGTTTAGGGACCTTAAAACTTCCTTTAAAAGCGGACTCACGATCTTTTTCTTCATCAATAATATCATTACAAAGATCGATACATTCATCACAAATGTAGACTCCTGGTCCCGCAATTAATTTTTTAACTTCTTTTTGACCTTTTCCGCAAAAACTACAACGTAAATTACTTTGAGATGGTGTTGACATAATTTATTATCCTTTTTTTAAGCTAGATTTCCTAGAATCCACGATATGATCTACGATACCAAATTCTTTAGCATCAACGGGACTCATGAAATTATCTCTTTCCATAGCACTAAACAACTTATCATATGGTTGTCCAGTGTGTAATTCATAAATCTTTGTTAATTTCTCTTTTGTTTTTACAAGCTCCTTGGCATGGATTTCGATGTCAGTGACCTGACCGCCGATACCACCGCCACCCAGATGGGGTTGGTGAATCATAATTCTTGTGTTTGGTAAGGAATATCTTTTCCCCTTTGTCCCGCCAGCCAATAGAAGAGAACCCATACTTGCCGCCATCCCCATACAATATGTCGCAATATCACATTTAACAAATTGCATGAAATCATAAATAGCCATCCCCGCAGAGACGCTTCCACCTGGAGAGTTGATGTAAAGGTGAATATCTTTTTCCGGATTGTCCACTTCTAGAAATAACATTTGTGCAATTAGTGAATTGGCAACATCATCTGTTACTGCACTTCCAAGCATAATAATTCGATCTTTCAATAAGCGGGAATAGATATCGTAGGATCTTTCTCCTTTAGAGGTTTGTTCAATCACATAGGGAATTAATGCCACAGCAGTTCTCCTGGTTCTGAAAGTAAATTTTTTTATGAAAATTCACTTTCTTTTTGGTTATTTAAAAATTCTATCGGCCATAGTATATTATACTTTATTGAAAAAGACCTTGAAGAATCAAATATCTGTGATAGAGCTTAACAATTAACATAAATAGCTAATAACTCACGGAGTCAATATGATTATTAATCTTTTAGCCCAGGACCTTAAAACAGTTAGTAAGAATAGTAAAGAAGGTGTTTATGTTACGTTTTCTTTTTCCACAGAAGACAAAGAAAAAAAGGCTTTTGTTCCAAATAAGAATTTAAGTGTAAAACTCGCTAACTCTTTGGACTCAAAACTCATTACGGGGAAAGTTTTTGAAGTTTCTTTATACAAAGAATTTTCATTTGATTCCTTTAATCATGTACTTGTCGTTGGTCTAGGGAAAAAAAATGAGTTGTCTCATGAAGTTTTAAGACAGGCAGTAGCTGTGGCTTTTGAGGCATTTAAAAATTTGAAAAGTGAAGATGTTTTTATTGATTTAAACGATTTGCATTTAAAGAAACAAGCATCTGAATATGTGAAAGCGGCAGTGGAAGGATTAGAACTTGGCGCCTATGATTTTACAGAATTGAAATCTAAAAAACCTAAGAGTGAAAAAGAAAAATCATCAGAGCTTCAAATTTATTTATTGTTGAAAGAAGCAAAACAAACACTGATTAAAGAGGCCTTTGAAGAGGGATTGATATTAGCACAGACCATCAATTTTGCTAAATATCTAGGTGACATGCCAGGAAATCGAATGACTCCAGAAATATTGGCCCAAAAAACTCTTGAGGCTATCAAGGGAACAAAAATTAAAGCCACAGTTTGGAATAAGGCAAGAATTATCAAAGAAAAAATGGGTGGCTTATTGGGCGTTTCTCTGGGGTCTTCGGAAGAACCTCGATTTATAGTTTTGGAATATCATGGGTCTACTAATAAAGGGGCAAAAAAACCGATTATTTTTGTTGGAAAAGGCCTAACTTTTGATTCCGGAGGGATTTCTATTAAACCTTCTGCGGCTATGGAAGAAATGAAGTATGATATGTGCGGAGGGGCAAATGTCATCGGGACGATACTGGCTATTGCTAAATTAAAATTGAAAGTTAATGTGATGTGTTTAGTTCCCTCAACTGAAAATATGCCGGGACCTTCAGCAACTAAGCCTGGTGATATTTTAACTGGAAGAAACGGAAAAACTTTTGAAGTAAATAATACGGATGCAGAAGGTAGATTGATACTGAGTGATGCCTTAGCTTATGCTTCTGAGCAAAACCCAGAAATAATTATTGATGCAGCTACATTGACTGGAGCCATGATCGTCGCTTTAGGGAACACGCACACGGGATACTTTACAAGGAATAAGTTGCTCAAGGAGAAGATTGAAACTGCGGCCAAGAAGTCAGGTGAATGGGTATGGAATATGCCGTTATGTGATTTTCACGTTCAAGATATGAAGGGAACTTACGCAGATTTATCAAATATGTCTTCAGGTAAAGGTGCAGGCTCTGCAACTGCGGCGGCTTTTTTAGAACAATTTGTTGGTGAAAAAATACCTTGGGCTCATTTTGATATTGCAGGAACCGGTTGGGCAACAGGCAATAGACTTAAATATTGCACAAAAAAAGGTGCAACAGGCGTCATGATCAGAACTTTCGTAGAAATTGCGAAATTGTATGAATAGCTCTTTCATGATTTTTTAAATGATGGATGATTTAGAATTATTATTAAAAAATCCTGTAATTTACTACATAAAAAAAAATAAAAGACCCTTTTTCGTGGGACTTTCGCTTTTAGTTTTTAATAATTTTATTGATTGTTTAACTCCTATTGTTTTAAAAATGGCAATTGATTACCTTGCAAAAGGAATTTATCAACCTGTCGAGATTTATAAGATTTCTGGAATGTTTTTTTCAATCATGGCTACTTTAGCAATAACCAGATATGGTTGGCGGGTCTTTTGGGGCCAATTCCATACGCTATCTGCTGAAGATTTACGTAATCGTATTTTTAAGCAGTTTACCATCTTAGGGCCTAAATTTTTCAATAAGAATCCAATTGGAGAATTGATGAGCTTGATCACCAATGATGTACAGTCTTTTAGAAACGGGATTGGCCCTGGTCTATTGATCCTAGTCGATGGCATCAGTCTGATTGCTATCATCGTTCCTATGATGATATATGTCGATTTTGGGTGGACATGGAAATGTCTGATTTTAATGCCTTTCGTTCCTTTTATCATAAATTTTATCATGAAAAAAATATGGAAAAATTATAAAGATCAACAAGATCGCCTTTCTGAAATGACAGGTTACACTCAAGAAATTATTTCGGGTATTCGAACTATTAAGACGTTTTCACAAGAGGAGAATAAAACAAAACTTTTTAACATTTTTAGCAAAAAATATGAAGAGGCAACTAATCGAATGAACTTGGTAGATGCTTTTTTTAATCCCATCATGCAGCTTTCGGTTGCAACAGGAACGATTATTTTATTCTATATTGGTGGTACTGAGGTGATTGCGGGAATAAAAACAGTAGGCTCTTTTATTGCTTTTCAGCGTTACATTAATAAAATAATTTGGCCTATGTCGGCCTTGGGCTTTGGATTTTCTCAATTTCAAAAGGGGATGGCTTCGTTTTCTAGAATAAAAAATCAACTTAAGGAAGTCCCAGAGTTTATAAATGATGAAGGAAAAGAAATTAATGAGATTTCAAGTATTGAAGTAAAAAATTTATCTTTTTCTTACGATAAACAAATAAAAACCTTGCAAGATATTAATTTTAAAATTGCAAAAGGTGAATTTCTTGGAATCGTAGGTTCTGTAGGTTCTGGAAAATCAACGTTGATAAATCTCCTTTGTAAGTATTTAGATCCAACATCCGGAGTCATTTTATTAAATGGAGAAGATTATAATGTTTATAAGTACTCTGAAATTTGGAAAAATATAAAACTTGTCCCTCAAGAATCTTTTTTGTTTAGTGAAACTGTTCGAAATAATATCTTATATGGCCAAGGTTCTGTAAATCCAGATGAAGAGATATTGTTAGAAAAAACAATCGATCAGGTAGGAATCAAAAATGAAATTTTATCATTACCAGAAGCCTTTGATTCCCAGCTTGGTGAGCGAGGAGTAAATTTATCTGGCGGGCAGAAACAAAGGTTAGCCTTGGCCAGAGGGCTGATACTTCATTCTCCTGTTCTGTTGCTCGATGATACGTTAAGTGCTGTGGATGCGGAAACAGAAGAAAAAATCCAAAATGAACTGTATAAAGCAAATCCTAATCAAATAAGAGTGGTTATTACTCATCGAATAAAAACAGTGGCAAAAGCTGATCAAATCATTGTCTTGGAAAAAGGAAAAATAGAGGCGATGGGAACACATTTACAGTTGCTAAAAACGTCTAAAATATACCGACAGATGGCCGACCTGCAAGGGGCTTTCCATTTGCAGGTCAGTGGGTTATCAAATGAGTGATTTTCTTCAAGAAGATAAAATAAACACGACGTTAAAGTATAGAGATCTTTTAGTAAGGATGACCCCCTATTTTAGAAAGTACTGGTTAAGTTTAGGAGCTGTCGTTGTTATGGTTATTTTTATGGCCGTTATTTCGAGGTTGATTCCTACTTTGATTGGATATGCCGTAGACGAGTCTTTGATAAAAAAAAATAATGAGATGTTGATAAAATTATTATTTTTTTATATTGGCTTAGAAATAACGCATGCACTTTTAGATTTATTACAGCTCTATTTTTTTCAAAAATTAGGAGCAAGGGTACTGTTTAATTTAAGGGAAGATTTAATCGCTAAAATTCAAAGCTATCCCATAGATTATTTTAATAAAAACCCAATTGGAAGAATTGTGACGAGAGCCACCAACGATGTAGCTCAAATAGGAGAATTGTTTTCCGACGGAGTTGTAAATATTTTTGTTCAATCTCTGACTTTAATTTCAATACTTATTGCCATTTTTATTATTTCTCCGAAGATAGCCCTGTTGTCATTAATTAGCTTTCCAGTTTTTGTTTATTTTGCTTTTGAACTGAGTGAAAAAATAAAAGAAACGTTACGAGAATCGAAAAAGAAATTGTCTGAGCTAAATTCATTTGTTGCTGAAAATTTGAATGGAATTAAAATCGTTCAACTTTATAATCGGATCCACAAAAACAGAGCTCAATTTGAAATGTTATCTAGTGAATATAAAAATTTAAGCCTTGAATCAACTCGAAATTACGCACTGATGATGCCAATTATGAATATTCTAAATGCGGTGACAATTACATCGGCTTTTTATTTTATAGGAGTTTTTGGTAGCCAAGAGTTTCTTGCCGTAGGAAGCATGGTAGCGTTTTTTCTCCACGCTTTGGACATTGTGCACCCATTTCGAGAAATTATTGAAAAATACCAGCAGTTTCAAAACAGTTTGACAAGCGCTGAACGAGTATTTTCAATGCTCGACGAACCGACTGAGTATCATTACAAAAATAGAGAGCCTAATAGCAAGTTTAATAGTGAATTTGAAAGTGACATTAAAAACGAGCTTAATGGTGAAAAGTTTAATGCCGATATTGAATTCAGAAATTTGAATTTCAGTTATGAAAGATCATCAAATCCCGTTTTAAAAGAGATCAATTTGCTTATTAATAAAAATGATTCTGTTGCCATTATCGGTAAAACTGGAAGTGGAAAATCAACATTAATTAATTTACTCCAAGGGTTTTACAAAGCACCGGAGAATTCTATTTTTATCAGTCAAGTACCAATTGAAAATATTCCAAGGGATTTTTTAAGAAAAAAAATAGCTGCAGTACAGCAAGATAACTTCATCTTTAAGGGAAATATATGGACTAATATTTCTTTAGAGTCGGATTTAATTTCATTTGAAACAATTGAAAGAATTGCCATTGATTTAGGAATTATTGATCATCTGAAATTGACAGGAAGAAATCTTTTTTCAACAGTTGAGGAAAAAGGAGCGAATCTGAGCGCAGGGGAAAGACAGCTCATTGCTTTTGCGCGAATTCTTGTGTTTGCTCCTGATGTCATTATTTTAGATGAGGCGACTTCTAATATTGATTCTCAGACAGAAAAATTAATCCAAGTTGCAACAGAAACAATAATAAAAAATAGAACAAGTATTATCATTGCACATAGGTTATCAACAATTAGAAATTGCAATAAGATAATTATTTTAGATCAAGGTAGAATTTTAGAGGTAGGCTCCCATCAGCAGCTTATGGATAACTCCAATCATTATAGAGAATTAATAGAAAAATATCACCGCTAGGGTTGGGGCTACTTATAGAACTCAACTCTTCGTTCTCGTTGGTCAGCTCCCCGCCAATTTCGCTTTGTTATAAAAATCGATGTGACATCCAATTTCTTTTATTGGCAGTTTCTTGTAGTAAAAATTCAGTTTTATAGAGTTCATCATCTCTATTTGCAGCACTCACTGCTAACTTCAGATGAGTGGCTGATTCTAAGAGTTCTAGGTCTCCTTCGGTATTACCTGAGGCGAAATATGGAAAAAATCCAGTTTTAAGTTTTAAAGCATCTGGCTTCCCTTTTTTATAAGAGATAATACCTTTTAATTCATTGGTAACAATTAGATCTTTAACTTTAGTTTCTATACCAATTACATTGTCATGTTCAAGACCTAGGAGAAGAGCACCAGGTTCAACAGCCCATTTGATAGATGCAGTGATAATATAGACATTCACATTTTCACTTTTGAAAAAAGAAATTAGTTCTTTTTGTTCAGAGAATATAGGAACTGGTGTAATCGATTGAAGAGCCTCTTCGGCCCATTTTTTTACCTGAGAAATGGGAATTCCTTTATAAATTTGAGCTAGCCAAAGGTAGGCAGCTCTAGGGTCATTATTAATTTTTTTCATGTGAAGATATTCCTCCCAGGGGTTCTCTGGAAGAGGGACTAGCTTATGGTCTATAGTGTAGTGAAAAAGATTTTCGCCCATATCTAAATCCCAAAGAGTGCCATCGGCATCAAAGGCTGCAACAAGAGGCTTCCCTTGTTCCTTTAGTTCTTTTGTTGTGTTCTTAATGTTAGTCCAAAATTCTTTAGGATATTTTTTGTATTTCATAGTACCAGAACTTAAAATAATTTGTGAATTGTGTCCAGTTATACTATATGTTTTCTTTTACATTACAGAGGAAATAAAAGAGTGAGCTTTTTTTGTCGAACCATTCAAATTAATGATATTCCAGAACTGCTTGAGTACGAAGAAAAAAAATTGATAGATACAATAAGCGAAGAAGCAGAAAGAGTTTTTACAAAATGGAACTCTAAATGGAGGCAAGAGTCTCTTGAACACTATGTTCATTTGGGTTGGAGCTTTCTAGCAAGAAATAAGGAAATTATGAGCCCTTTTTCTCCGGAGGGGCAATTGGTTGGGTTTTTTACCGCACAGCCGTTGTTGTTTCTGGATGGCCAAACTCAATCTTTGTGGGTTGAACACTTATCCTATTCTTCCCTTCAGGCACGGGATGAGTTAAGTGAACTAGCTTATAAACTTTCCAAAGAAAAACATTTTCAAAGAGTCTTCTTCCCAAATCAATCAGGAATTCAAAACTCCATAAATCCGTTTAAACCAGAAAACTGGAATCCTCAGTGCTTCTTAATTAAAACAGTTCGTTGATCCTTTTTTAGATCAATGTAATGATTGAATCTATGAAAAAATTCGATTTTAATAAACGTGCTCAAAATTTAAGTCACTTAGAGGAAAATATTTTTGATGTTCTCATTATTGGAGGTGGCATTAACGGAGCGGGCATTGCTAGAGATGCGGCCTCCAGGGGAATGAAAGTTGCTCTCATTGAGGCTAACGACTTTGCTTCGGGCACCTCATCACGATCAAGTAAACTCATTCATGGTGGCATCCGTTATCTAGAAAATTTAGAATTTAAATTGGTATTTGAAGCTTTAAGTGAGCGCAGTCTCATGTTTGAAATTGCTCCACATCTGGTGCATCAACTAAAATTTATGATTCCCCTTTTTAAGTCATCACGAATTGGTATGTTTAAAATGGGTATAGGCATGTGGCTATACGACATTTTATCCCTTTTTCAAACACCCGAAATTCATCAGAAACTAAATAAACAACAGACCCAAGATCTACAGCCAGAAATAAAAAATGAGGATTTATTGGGTTCCTTTATCTATTGTGATGCTTATATGGATGATGATCTTTTGGTTTTTGAAACTCTGAGATCGGCTAATGATCAGGACGCCACTATAGTAAATTATGTGGAAGCTAAAAAGTATTCTTTTGAAAATCAATTACATACAATTCAGGCCATAGATTCCTTAACACAAAATTCTCTGACCATTCGAGCACATCAAATGATTTCTTGTGTAGGTCCTTGGACAGATAGTTTTGGCCTAATAACTGATGTAAACTGGAAACAGATGCTTCGTCCGACCAAGGGAATTCATCTTATTTTGCCTCGAAGTAAAATGGATTTGCATCAGGCTGTTGTTATGGGAGCCGAAACTGGAAAAAGAATTATATTCGCCATACCAAGGGGGGATTTTGTAATCATTGGAACTACCGATACAGACTTTAATGAATCTCCAGATTTTGTACATTCAGATAATACAGATGTCGAATATTTATTGCAGATTGTGAATTCATATTTTCCCAAATGCAAGATCTCAAAAGAAGATATTCTATCTTCCTATGCTGGAGTCAGACCTTTAGTTAAAGATGATTCCGAGTCTACGGGAAAGACAAGCAGAGAACATGTTATTAAAAAAGGGAAGAATGAAATTCTTTATGTCGCTGGCGGTAAGTATACAACATATAGAAAAATTGCAGAAGAAGCTGTGGATAAGTTGGTTGATTCCCTTTCTATTGAGAAAAGAGTCAGCTTTGGGAGATCTAACACAAAAATACCAATTAACCCTCGAGTAACTCAGGAGAGTTATAAAAATTATTTAGATCAGAAGAAAGGAAAAAATGATTATATCCTCGCGGAAAAATTTGGTGTTGAGGCTGATGACATTATTAAAAGGTATTCAGACTTTAGTACGGTTCAAAAAATGGTGGCCTTTCATATTGAAAATACTATGTGTTTATCAATTGCAGATTATTATCTAAGAAGATCACATTTAGTATTAACTCATCGTGATCACGGATTAAGTTTATTTGATGAAATAGCAGAAGTTTTTAAGAAGCAACTGCTAGTTGATGAGAAATCTATTAAAAAAGAATACGAAAAAATTCAAAATCATATCAAGTTAGAAATGAGCTGGAAAAAAAACATTATGTAGTCTCTTAATTGCTTCTTCTGCTTGATCTTCGTTGACGAGAAAGCAGAAGTTATGCTTACTTGCTCCCAGGCAAATCATGCGAACATTGATATCAGAAATAGTTTCAAAAATTTTTTTTGAAATTCCAGGCGTATGATTGATATTGTTACCTATAAGTGAAACTAATGAAAAATTTTCTTCAATTTGGACTTCTGCAATTTCAGAAAGTCGCTCAACAAGTGCCTTATTAAGCAGAGTTGAGTCATCTAATGTTAGAGAAACAGAAATCTCAGAAGTGGTAATGGCATCAATGGAAATTTTAAGATCATTAAAAATTTTGAATACTTGAAATAAAAAACCATGGGTTTGGAGCATTTCTGGGGTTGTAAGAGTCAAGAGGACTTGTTTTTTTCTTAAGGCCATCGCACGGATCAAGGGGAGCGATGGGACATCCTTTTTGATCCAGGTTCCTTTTTTGTCAGGTTCGAAACTGGAACCTACAAATACGGGAATATTTTTTTTTATAGCGGGAAGAAGCGTTGCTGGGTGAAGAACTTTAGCGCCAAAAGTTGCTAATTCTGAAGCTTCTTTAAAACTCAATTCATCGATGAGCTTGGCTTGAGGAACGATCCTTGGATCAGTTGTTGCTACACCCGCTACGTCCGTCCAAATTTCAAGAACTTTTGCATCAATGGCCTCTGCCAAGATGGCTGCAGAAAAATCACTTCCTCCTCTTCCTAAAGTGGAAGTTTGCCCATCTAAAGTCGACCCAATAAATCCTTGAGTCACGCCAATACAATTGGAATTTAAAATATCTGAAAAAAACAATTTTCCTTGACGATTAATTTCCTCTGTTAGAGGTCTAGCTTTTCCAAACTGATCATCTGTTTTAATGACCTTTCTCACATCATATAAAATTACTTTAGAGTTTTGATTCATTTCCTTTAGGACATTTTCCATGGCTTGGGAAAACAAAACGGAAGAAATCCGCTCTCCCATACTTATTAAAACATCAGAGGCTCTCGGCGAGCAGTCCTTAAGGTAAAAGATGCCTTTAGACAGAGAGTTTAACTCATTAAATAATTCAGAAAGGTGATGCTGCCTTTCTGGTGAAAGTTTCAAATCGGAAGAAATTTGTTGATGTCTAATATAAATTTCCTGAAAGACTTTTTCCGCAGCTTCTAAGTTCGAGTTTCTAGCTTGTTCGCCCAATTCAATAAGTTTATTAGTAGTTCCAGAAGTTGCCGAAACGACAATCAGGGCTGATTTTTGTTGAACTGAAACGGTGGCACTTCTAAGCATACATTGAGCATTAGCCATCGAGGTGCCACCAAATTTAGAAACGATAATGTTTTTCATGAAGCTCCCTTTTAATGAAAAAAAGTTTATACACCAAATTAAAGAATCGCAAAACCAGGAAGGTCCCTTGCCGCAAAGCAGGAAAGGGAAAAAAATCTAGTTAAATATCTGCATTGACTCTTCTTTTTAAGCCTCATAGACTTGCAATGGTGACTTGTTTTTATAATTCAAACTTAAATTACCCAGAACAGGACTGACATGGGATTTATAGATAAATTTTCTGATTATTTTTCAAATGATATTGCCATTGATCTTGGAACAGCAAATACCCTCGTTTATGTAAAAGGTAGGGGGATTATTTTAGATGAACCTTCTGTTGTTGCCGTTCAAAAAAATTACCGAGGACTTCAGAATAAAGTATTAGCAGTCGGTAAAGAAGCCAAAGAAATGCTAGGAAGGACACCTGGGAGTATTGTTGCTATTCGCCCAATCAAGGATGGGGTTATTGCTGATTTTGAAGTAACTCAATCAATGCTTAAATATTTTATTACTAAATCCATGGGAGAGAAAACAAGTTATCTGACCATGCGACCACGGATCATCATTTGCGTTCCCTATGGAATCACGCAAGTTGAAAAAAGAGCGGTACGTGAAGCTGCGCAATCAGCAGGAGCAAGAGAGGTTTACCTTATTGAGGAGCCGATGGCTGCAGCTATTGGTGCTGGTTTGCCAATTACAGAGCCAAGTGGAAATATGGTTGTGGATATGGGAGGAGGAACTACAGGTGTTGCTGTGATTTCTTTGGGTGGTATTGTCTATTGTAAATCTATTAAGGTTGCTGGGGATAAATTCGACGAGGCCATTGTTAATTATATTCGAAGACAATTTAATTTGCTTATAGGGGAAAGAACTGCGGAAAAGATTAAAGTTGAAATTGGTAATGCCTACCCCTTTGAAGAAGAAAAAACCATGGAAATTAAGGGTAGGGATTTGGTTGCTGGGGCCCCAAAAACTATTGAGGTTACCTCATCGCAGGTTAATGATGCCTTAATGGATCCTTTATCTGAGGTTGTTGATGCGGTTAGAACAGCGTTAGAAAAAACACCTCCTGAATTGGCGTCTGATATTGTTGATAATGGAATTGTTCTTACTGGGGGCGGAGCTTTGTTAGCAAATTTAGACGTTTTGTTAAGAGAAAGAACCGGGCTTCCCGTTTCCATTGCCGAAGATCCATTAAGTTGTGTGGTGTTGGGTTCAGGAAAAGTTCTTGATAACTTAGAATTATTACGTCAATTGACAGTCGAGTAAAATGAATTCAACAACAGTACTGAGTGATGCAGAGAGTGCAGAGAGCTATGTTAGAACACTTGCTGTATTTTTTTTCTTTTCATTAATGCATGAAGATTATGCTATTTTTAATACGATCAAAATTTTAGATAAAATTAAAAAAATCAATGCCTCAAAAGCTAAAGAAATGGCCCTTGTTCGATTGGCAACTGCTATTGTTTATGACTCTGATTTAAGTCAGGTTTATATAACCAAAGGACTTAATGAAAAATGGATTCTTTCTGCTGGGCAAGATATTGGGCCATGGAAAGAATTTCATAAAAATGCAAGTAAAGAGGAACTGATTTCTTTGCTTTGGACCCACGTGCTCAAAATGGAAGAGTCGACTGTGTTAGAGGCTCTTGAACTTAATAGAGGAACTCATTTTTACCGAATTTCAAGTGCACTTAAAAAACTTGGAAAAATCACTTTTAGTTTAGGTTGAACCATGGACAAGGAATTTAAAACTAAAATAAAATTAAAGAAATTCAAGAAAAGAGAAATAAGTCCTTTTTTTGGACAAAATTTTCTTTATGAATACCTTCAAGACATGCTTGATGAAGAAAGAAAGAAAGCAGTAGAAGAGGTCATTAATTCCGACAAAAACACGCAGTCCGATTTTATGAAAATGACGAATGGGCTTCAATATGTAGAGTTATTAAGCGAAGTCGTTATCAGCGAAAACGTCGTGAATCAAATAATAAATAGAAACACTTCATTTCACAAAATAATTAATAAAATCAAATTTGATCGGTGGCCATTATCTATAAAATGGACACTTGAGGCTTTGATTATCATACTTGCAATGGTTATTACATTGAATGTTTTTCCATGGGGTAAAATAGTGCATTTAGCCTCAGAAGATCAAAATCAGGATATGATTATCACTAAAATTGATCGAAAAAAGAAAGAATTATTTATTGCAGGAAATGAAGGCAATTCAAAGGAAGTTGCGAATTCCAAACCTGAATTTATTGATGAAGGAATAAAGTTAGACAGTAATAAATTAGGTTTAGCTAAAATTCCAATCAATGTTAACAAAGCAACTGAACTTAAGGGCAAAGAGCCAAATCAAGATAAACCATTGGTTCAGAATAATATCGATACGGCTACCACCAAAACTACAGGGGGTTTTTTATACCGAGGCCAATTGCAGGTCACTAATGTAGAAATGATTGCTCCAAAAATTTCTGAAAAAATATTTGAGTTAGGAGGAAGAAAAGCTGGTGAAGTGGAGATTGGTTGGAAAAAATCGAACCAAACTTTTTATTATCATTTTACACTTCCTAAAAGTAAATTGGCGGAATTGGAATCTTTATTAAAAATTTATTCAGAATTAAAACTAAAGAAAGAACCACATACCAGAGTTATGCCTGATGGGATTTTGAGGATTATTTTTACTATTGATGAAAAATCAACTACACCGAGTTCTCCGTGAATTTTAAGAAAAAGAAATCCCAAAGATCCATAAGAACCATCATCATAACCTGGTTTTTTTTTCTATCATTTTTTCCGCTTCTATTGGTCGCCTACTATTCAACACTAAAGTACGAACAGGCAATCAGCAAGGAGCTGGCGCAAAGGCTTTCTGTTAACGCTAGGGAAATTGAAGTTATTTTTTCTGACTTCAAGTCTGGTATGCAATTACAAAAAGAAAAGTACATAAGAGACCCCTTCTTAATTTACAACTTATCTATTGGCGATAGGGAAAACTTGCTAAAACTTTCTGAAAAAATAATTCTTCATGAGCTGAGTTCAGAGTTGATTTTTTTCAATCGAGAAGGAAGGCGTCTTACAAAGGTTTACAAACATGAAAAAGAGGTTGTTTTATCAGAAAGTGATACCAATGAAGCCACCTTTTTGTCCGATAAAATTATTTCTATTTTAAAATCTAAAAAAGATACGGGAACCTTGGATTTTAATGAAAATAAAATAAAACTCGGAACAGTGACAAGAGTTTTAAACCCAAAACAAAAAATTATTGGGTACCTTCAGCAGGTTTTATATATAGACAGCTCATTTTTGAATAGATTAAAAACAAAATTAAAACTTGAATTTTTTATTTCTAAAGAGGACGCGACGGTATTAGCTTCTTCATTCTCTGACAAGTCAAAAGTCCTTACAAAAAAGATTTTAAATGCAGTTTACGAAAGTAAAGAACCTCTTTTCGAAGCAATCATCAACACCAGTCCTTATGGTTTTTTTGTTTCAAAGATTGAGTGGGGGAATGGTCAATTTTTAGTTGGTATGGGAGTTTCAAAAGCTGACTCACGGGAAGTGCTTAAAAATATAAGCTTTGCTTTTTACACGGTTGTTGGAATTGTAGTGATATTTTTATTTATCACCATTGTCATAACAAGCAATTGGATATTGAAACCATTGTATGAACTCGTTGAAGCCCTCCAGTCATTTGAGACTCAAGAGCAAGCCATTACCATACCAGTTAAAAACAACACAGAGATTGGCTTATTGACAGAAAGCTTTAACCAAATGAGTATCAAAATATGGCAGGCCAGATCGGATTTAAGGAATAAAGTCACGGAATTAGAAGAAGCAAACAAAATGCTTTTAGAAACACAGAAAAAATTAGTACATTCGGCAAAAATGATCAGTTTAGGAGAGCTGGTAGCTGGAGTTGCCCATGAATTAAATAATCCAATCAGTTTTATTTATAGCAATATGGCTCATTTAAAAGACTATTCCTTCAAACTCATTGAACTTGTAAATATTGCTGAAACAAATAAAGAAATTCTTTCAGAAAAAAAAGAGGAATTCGAGTTTGATTTTATCACAAAAGATTTGCCCAAATTAATAAGCTCATGTGAAGAAGGTGCCCGTAGAACTCGCGATATTGTTCTTGGTTTAAGAAATTTTTCTAGATTGGATGAAGCTCAAATAAAGGAAGTGGATGTACGAGAACTGATGGAAACCTCCTTGCGTTTAGTGCAAGGTGAGATTAAAAATAAAATAGAAATTGAAAAGCATTTTGAAGACGTTCCCAAGCTAACATGCTATGCAAGCCAAATTAGTCAAGTTTTTGTAAATATACTATCAAATGCGATTCAGGCAATTGAATCTAGCGGTCGCATCTGGGTAACCATTAAATCGGTAAATATTAAAAATATAGATTATATTCAGATCTCAATTCAAGACACTGGCAAAGGCATAAAAGCTCAAAATTTGGATAAAATATTTGATCCATTTTTTACAACTAAATCTGTTGGCAAGGGAACGGGACTTGGCTTAAGTATTACCTATGGAATTATTCAAAAACACGGTGGAGACATTCAAGTAAAATCTAGTGAAAAAGAGGGAACTGAATTTATAATTAGTATTCCGATTCATTTTAAACACGCATCAAATTAATTTCTATTTTGTCTCTTTTTGATACAAAAGTAATTTTAATTATTTTTCTTTTTGCCGAAAAGCCTTGATCGTTGTGATATTCTCAAGAGAGGAAAATGAAAAATCTTCCAAAAAAGAACTTAAATAATAATTATCTTAACTTGTTAGCCCTAGGGTTTATCTTTAGCTCCCTTTTGTTAATATTTTTTTCAATAAATGAACCTAGAAATTTAACTCCTGGAGAGACTGAGTTGTCTTCATTTCAGGGAAATGTAGGGAATGCGATAGTCAATAAACATCTTTTAAAAACAACAGAAAATCTTGAATTTCAAAAACTGAAGACACAGGTCGAGAATTTTAAGGTGTTAAAGTCATTTGATGAGATAAAACCAGAAATACCTAAGTATTCCGAGAAGGACAATTTTTTTGATTTTGACGGCGATCCAAGAGTAAGAAAAATGGCCGAAGATCTTGGGAGAGCCAATGATATAAAGGCCATAAATAGTAATGATCCGAAGAGCAGAGTTTATCAAGCTATGTTTGATGAAAAAAGAAATAAAGCGATTGCCTATAAGGAAAAGGTTGCTGCTGCAAAAAAGTTTATTTCCGATGCTAGAAAAGATGGCTGGGAAGTTGAGATAGACAAAGACTTTAAGATTAAATCTTATAATAAAATAGGTTCTACATCTGAAGAAGAAGAAGAAAATAAGAAATTTGAAGGCTACGAATTGTTTCCGAACAAGTAATGGCATTTATGATAGCTGCTTGGTTATTTTTTGACGTAACCTAACTCAAGGTCCCAGGAATCAAATACTTTGTCTTGTTTAAAGGAATAACAGTCCATTTCCGTTATTATCAAATGATCCATTAAGGAAATTTGTAAAAGCTGGCAGAGTAAGTAAAGATCTTTAGTGTTTTCATAGTCGCTTTGTGAAGGTAAACAATTATTTGAGGGGTGATTGTGAGCTAAGATGATTGAAACAGCATTGTGAACAATGGCGAACCTTAAAATATCCCTTGGGTGAAAAAAGCAATAATTTATAGTGCCTTTAAACAACAAGGTGGATGAAATAACACGACAATGAGAATTTAGCGCTGCGACCCAAAGTTCTTCGGAGTTTGACCAAACTATTTTAGATTGGAAATAGGAAAAGGATTGCCCTAATGAATCAAGAACCATGTTGTCTTTTCCCTTCAATTTCTATACTATTTTCAAAATGCCGTATATTTAATTAGAAATTTAAGATTCGGAATATTTTGAAAAGGAGTCCGTGATGATGTCTCTGAAAGTTTTGGTTTGCTTTATTTCATTGCTTCTTGCCCAGTGTGGTCCTTCGGCTTTTGTAAAAGGGAAATATGATAATGTGGAAAGAGAAAACTTACTCAATGATTCCTGGTCAGAGACAGACATGCAGAACGCTGTTAAGGATTTGGTAAACAGTTTGATTTCTCATCAGTCTATTGCAAACGCCAAAACCCCTCCGGTTGTTATGGTGACCCAGCTTCAGAATAAGACCAGCGAGCATATCGATACACAGAGTATTATGGATATGGTTAGGGTTGAATTAATGAAAACAGGAAAAGTGGAGTTCATCGACAAGGAAGCAAGGCAAGATATAAAAGAAGAGTATGATTATCAAAATTCTGGCATTGTTTCTGAGGAATCCAAAAAAGGTCCAGGAGGACAGGCTGGTGCTGATTTTATTATTAATGGTAGGCTTGATTCAATTGTGCAAGAAGTAGGGAAAGACAAGACCGTTTATTACAAGATTACTTTGAATTTAACAAATCTTAAGACAACCAAAATACCTTGGTCTGATTATAAACAAATCAGAAAACAATTTAGAAAAAAAACCATTGGTTTATAACAACATTAGATTGTAAAAAGACAGCACTATGTTCCTTCTGAAAATTTGTTTCTTACTGCTGATGCTTCTTGCCATGGGCTGTGCGACCTATCAAAATAAAGTTGAAAAAGCTCATCATTTTTTGAACTCAAATCAGTTTGAATCTGCCCAAAGTCATTTATTGCCTTTGGCACTTGAAGAGTCAGGAGATCAGCTTGTGTATCTACTAGACTACGCAACGACACTCCAGATCAGTGGTCAATTCGAGGAAAGTAATAAGTTTTTTTTTAAGGCAGAAAAACTGGCGGAGGAACAGGACTATCATTCTGTATCTCGGGTTACGGGATCTTTATTACTGAATGAGGAAATGAAGCAATATAAGGGGGACACCTTTGAAAGAATTTTTATCAATGCTTATATGGCGATGAATTATTTAGAAATGGGTGATTTAGATAACGCACTGGTTGAAACAAGAAGAATAAATGATAAATATAAACTCTTAAGATCGGAAGAACGAAAAAGTTTTGAATTGAATTCTTTTGCCAAATACCTTTCAGCGATGATTTGGGAAGCAGATAGAAAATATGATGATGCTTTTATCGCTTACAAAGAAGCCTATGAGATAGATCCTCAAATAGAAACAATAAAAGAAGATTTGGTTCGCATTTCTAAAAAAGCACAAAGAATGGATGAGTATAAAAGATTCAAGTCAGAGTTCCTTTTAAATGCGGATAATCAAGAGGGACATGATAAAGGAAATGCAGAATTAATAGTTATATATCAGCAAGGATGGGGACCACGAAAAAGATTTAACAGTTATGATGTAAAATTTCCAATTTTGAGCCCGGTATTTAGTGACACTCAAAAAGCAAAGGTGATCATTAGCAGTTTAAGCTCGCCAAAAATTGAGAAAATATCCAAAAACATTTACAATGTGCAAGAGGCAGCTATTAAAACTTTGAAGGATGATCAAGCGGCTCTGCTTGCTAGGAGAGTGGGGGCTTATGTTGCTAAAGAAGTTGCATCGAGAGAGATTTCAAGAAAAAATGAAGCTCTTGGCCTGATTGCATGGTTTGTGATGCATGCCTCAGAAAGAGCAGATCTAAGACAATGGTCTACTTTACCAAATTCGATTCAGGTTATTCGCATTTTATTGCAGCCTGGTGAATATGACTTAGAAATTCAGGGGCTCTCAGCCTTTGGAAATCAAACACAAGACAAGATGAATGTTAAAAAAATTAAGCTTGAAAAAGGGAAAACGAAATTTTTGAATTGGCGATCATTAAATTAAAAAGCTGACTTTTTTAGGAGTCAGCTTTTAATATTTCGTCTTTTAATAAGCAACAAGTAGCAAGATTATAACAAGGGTAATTGTTTTTTAATCGTAACCTAAGAACCAGCCTGAGGAAGATTCAAACTAGGATTATGGGTAGGTAAGTTCGGAGTTTCATCTTCTTGAGAGGCACCAGGAAGAACTGTTGCTTTCTCAGCGGCCATTTTAGCCGTGTTGTCTGGATTGTATCTTGTTGCTGCATTAACAATTCTGTTTTCAAGATTTTGTTTTTGCTCTTCAGCAGCTAATTTTTCAACAAGCTGTTGATTCTGTTGTTGTTTCGTCATGTAGTCTAAAGGGAAGGCTCCAAGTTTTGCTAAGTAGCTAGAAATACTTCCATTTCCGTTTTGAATGATGTCCCTCAAGGTGAAAAGTGGAGCGTATTGGGCAGCTTTTTTTTCTGCCTCAAATATAATTTGAGTCAATGTTGCTGCCGTAATATCATTTTTAGATTTATTATCTATAACCATAACCTCTTCATTCGTCCTGATCATTTTAGCAATATCATCAAGAGTGACATAACAGCTTTGTTGGGTGTCATAAAGTTTTCTATTTTGATATCTTTTAATGATTTTAATTTTGGAATTAGATTTATTTAAGGACATAGGTTGTAAGTTTGATGGCACATTTACTTGTAAAGTTGTTTGATTTGTTTCATTTTGAGTTATCAATTGGCCTCCCATAAAAAGTCGCCCCATTTTATAGCATTTGGTGGGGGTAAGCTGTATAGCGGCAAACTAGCTGTGACGCAACAGACTGTCAAGTGCTGATCCAAAAAAAGTCATAAACGCAGCGCGGGAATGAACATATTGCTAAGACTTATCCACATTTGTGAATGGTTAAAAATCAATAAATAATAAAAATTTCTCTTAAATGGTCTAAAGTATTATAGACAAAAATCCGATCCGTAGACATAGGTCTATTTTGGAGATGACAATGAATAAAAATGTTAAAGAAAATCAATTATTTAAAAGTTTCGATGTCATTTCTATTATTGTCCTTCTAGGTATGGGGATATTTTTTTATTCTTACCCAATAAATCAGCACTTAAATAAAAAATTAGCTCAGGTATCAAAAGGGAAAGCTGAAATTTTAGGCTATCAACTTGCGCAGATTTATCGAGATCAAAAGATAGAGCAAAGTTCACAATCTAAGCGTGGCCCTGCCTCGGTCAATTCTGAAAAACTTGAATTTAAGAATGAAGGCTTCATAGGAGCTGATGCAGAGGGAAGGCCCTTCAAGTATAAAATACAAGAAGTTGGACCAAATTCTCTGCGTGTCATGCTGACCAATAAACAAGAAACTTCTAACTCAAAAAACGACTCCGATGAGGTGAGCGTTGACCTGGTTATTCCATTAAACCCATCGACTTAAGACTAAATTTTGAGCTTTTGTTTAAGTGAAATCTTAGATCCACCGAAGAATTTTGTGTCAGGGAGATTCAATGGTGAGAAGCCTTCTAAGTGTATCAGTCTTATTTTTAACTTTCATTTTAAGTAATTGCTCTTCAGTTAAAAAAACAGATCATATCGCTAGGAGTGAGACCTTTTCAGAGGGGCAGTACTATTTGGAATCTTCAATTGATCATAAAAATAGAGCTTCACCTATGTTTTTACCAGTCACAGCATTAAATGAATCACAAAAGATAGATTCAATTTATGTTCGAACTCAGGCTGATTACAATTACTCTTTGGCGGAGGCCTATTCTTTAGACGGTGATACGATGAAGGCGATTGAAGCCTTTAAAGTAGTTTTAGTTTATGATCCTAACTCAGAATCTGTAAGAATTAGATTGGCTAAAGAATATCTAAAATTAGGACAAGTGAATCAATCCATAGAAGTCATTAAAGAAATTTTACAAAAGAATGAACATAATAGAGAAGCGAGAATTTTTTTAGGCGGGCTTTACACGACGATCAAAGCTTATCCCAAGGCAATCGAAAATTATGAAATGGCATTAAAAAGCCAGCCGGCTCAAGCGGATGTCATGATTTATCTTGCTGCTGTTTATTCAGAAACCAAAGAATATGATAAGGCTATAGACTTATTTGAGAAGGTTTTACAGGATTTAAATTACGGCAATAAACACTTGATCTATTATTATATGGGAAGAATCAGAGAAGAGCAAAATGAACCAAAATATTTAAAACAAGCTGAAAATTTCTACAAAAAATCCATCAGTATAAAATCTGAGTTTGTTGATTCAACAATTTCATTGGGAAGCCTGTACCGAGCGGGCAAAGATGAAAACAAGGCTATTAAGTTATTTCAAGATTTTCAAAAAAATAAAGGCCCTAACCCTAAAATTGCAGAAATTCTATCGCAGATATACATTGATAAGCAAAAATATGACGAGGCCTTTGAGCAACTAGAAATAATGGAAACGCAATCAGAAGATCCTTTGAGTATTAAGGTTAAAATGGCACTAATCCTTATCGAAAAAAAAATGTTTGATAAAGCCATTTCAAAATTGGAAGAAATATTAAGAGTGGCACCAGAGTCTGATAAAATTCGATTCTACTTGGCTGCTGTTTATGAGGAAGTAAAATCAGATGTAAAAGCCATAGAGCATTACCGGGCAATTCCACCATCTAGTTCATTCTATGGGGAGTCCGTAGTTCATGCAGGATATCTCTTAAAAAATATAGGAAAATTGAATGAGGCCATAGCTTTACTCGAAGATGGGTATAATAAGAAAAAAGATTTACCTCAGATATATGCGATGTATGGATCTCTTCTTGATGAAAAAAAGGATTATCTAAAAGCGATTGAAATATTGGAAAATGGGATAAAGAAATTTCCAGATAATGCTCAGATTCATTTTTATTATGGAACAGTGTATGATCGTATTGGAAAAAAAGATAAGGTTATTGAAGTGATGAAAAAAGTGGTTGAGTTAGATCCCAACCACACACAGGGATTGAATTACCTAGCATTCACTTGGGTAGAGCTTAATGTCAATTTAGATGAAGCTGAAAAGTTATCAAGAAGAGCCGTCGAATTGGATCCACAGGACGGCTACATACTGGATACTCTGGGCTGGGTTTTGTTTAAAAAAGGAAACAAAAAAGAATCTATGAAATTACTTGAAGCGGCCAATAGATTCCAACCAGGAGTGTCAATCATCGCTGAGCACTTGGGGGATGTTTACCTTGAACTTTCGATGATTGAAAAAGCAAAAAAAATGTATGAAAAGGCAAAGTCTCTTGAAAATGATGACAAAAAAATAGATGAACTCGCTAAAAAAATAATTGCAATTGAAAAACAAAATTATCCCAATCGAATACCTGCAAGTAAATAGTGAGGTTGTGTTTGAAAACTTTTAAAACTAATGCTTAAGAATTTCATAGAGAACTTGGAAACTAGTTTTTTACATTAGTATTTTAAGAGTTGTTTCTAAATTTAAATACTCTTAATATTAATAAATATGAAATTAAAAAAACTAGTCTGTCATTGTAATACGAATTGTGTAAATGATGTGAAACATACAAAGTATTTTATATACTTTGTTCTTGGGTTGTTTTTTTTATTTGGATGCCAAACAACGCCAAAAAAAACAATTGAATCAAAAGACAAAGTAGATACATCTAAACTGCAAAAATTTATTTGGGAAACGAAAGCTCAAATTCGTGATCTCAAAAGAAACAAAAATAATAATGTAACCATTGATTTTTTAGCAATAAAAAATTACAAACTAAGATTAGAAATCCAAGCAGCCCTAGGAATTCAAGTTGGAACATTAGGCATGACACAAGAGCAATTTGTGGCCATTTTATATACTCAAAAGAAAGTCATTCAAGGAAAAATGAATGAACAAACATTAGAGAAGTCTTTCAATTTGCCGATTCCTCCAGAGGCCCTTTATGCTATAGCTTTTGATGATACGGTAAAAGGTCCTAATTGGAAATGTTATTTCGATTCAAATAAAATGATTAGTCTTTGTGAAAATGCGATGACTTTATCAAAAATTGAATGGAAAAATCGAAATCAAGGTGCAAAGTTAGTTAAAATTTCAAGTCCAGAGATGGAAGTGGACTGGTTTTTTAAGCAACCCAAGTCTTTAGAGATAAAACCAGAGACTTTTAATATAGAAATCCCTGGCGGATATAAAACAATTAACATTTAGAGCAGCATGTTAACCAGTGGAGCCCTAGAATAGACCCGACTGTAACCTCGACTAAGGAATAGCAAAATTAAATAAATCAAAAAATAATAATATTCATTTTCTAACCAGACTTAAATTTGCAATACTCTAAGAAGAAGAACCACTGAAGTCCATGAAGGCTTTTGTCGTTCTTTGACACAAGGAGAGTTTATGGCAGGAACCGATAATTTTAAAACCATAGTTCAAAATTGGCAAAATAGTTCAAATGTAGCTAAACTTCATTGGTCGGGAACATTTGATCAGTATTTGCAATTAGTCAAAACGAATCCGCGGATTACAAGAAATGCTTTTCAAAGAATGTATGACATGATTGTGGATTCAGGAACAGAAAAATACATTGATTTTAAGAAAGAAGTTGTTCGTTATAAATTCTTTGATGATGCTGGTAATAATGGGAAAGATGCCGTATTTGGTTTAGATATTGCGTTGATGAAACTTGTAAATGTATTAAAGGCAGCGGCCTTGGGTTACGGAACTGAAAAAAGAGTTATCTTGCTTCATGGTCCCGTAGGAAGTGCCAAATCTACAATTTGTCGGATGCTCAAAAAAGGTTTGGAAGCCTACTCTAAGTCGGATGAGGGAGCTCTTTATACATTTGAATGGGTCGATGAAAAAGAGGAACTTGACGGTTTATTAGGAAAAAATATTAGAAGTTTTCCGAGTCCAATGCATGAAGATCCTTTGTTGCTGATTCCTGAGGAAATTCGCACTCAAATTGCAGAAGAAATAAATCGCGGGCAAACGGGAGAATTTAGAGTAAAAATTGAGGGGGAGTTGTCTCCACCTTCAAGGTATATCTTCAAAAACTTGATGGATAAATACAACGGGGATACGATGAAGGTTTTGTCCCATGTTAGAGTAAAGAGATTATTTCTTTCAGAAGCTGATCGTGTTGGGATTGGAACCTTTCAACCCAAAGATGAAAAAAATCAAGATTCTACAGAGTTAACGGGCGATATCAATTATCGAAAAATTGCGGAGTATGGTTCTGATTCAGATCCACGAGCCTTCAACTTTGATGGCGAGTTTAATGTAGCTAATCGTGGGATGATCGAGTTTGTTGAGGTTTTGAAATTGGATGTAGCGTTTTTGTACGATCTTTTGGGTGCTTCACAAGAACACCGAGTTAAACCAAAGAAATTTGCGCAGACATTTATTGATGAAGTAATTATTGGACATACCAATGAACCGGAATATCGAAGACTTCAAGATAATGAGTTTATGGAAGCCTTAAGGGACAGAACGGTCAAAATTGATATTCCTTATATCACTCGGTGGAAAGAAGAAATTAATATTTATAAAAAAGATTTTAATTCTCAGAAATTAAGAGGGATTTCAATTGCTCCACATACTATCGAGATGGCGGCGATGTGGGCTATTTTGACCAGGCTTGAAAAACCTAAAAAAGCGAATCTGACCAGATTGCAAAAATTAAAATTATATAATGGTAAAACCTTGCCGAGTTACACTGAAGATAACGTCAAGGAACTCAGAAAAGAAACCGTTCGAGAAGGTTTAGAGGGGATTTCACCACGCTATATTCAAGACAAGTTATCTAATGCCATTGTAAATTCTCAACAGAATAACAAAGGCTCGGTGAACCCATTTATGGTTTTATTAGAGCTTGAAAGTGGGTTAAGAAATCATTCTTTAATTTCAAATGAGGAACTAAAGTCAGACTACAGAGAATTAATTGGAGTTGTAAAGCAGGAATATGAAGAGATTATAAAGAGCGAAGTGCAAAGGGCAATCAGTGCTGATGAGAGTGCTTTATCTCGATTGTGTGGAAACTATATCGATAATGTAAAGGCCTACACGCAAAAAGAAAAGGTTCGAAATCATTTTACGGGAGTGGACGAGGAACCGGATGAAAGATTAATGCGATCTATCGAGGAAAAAATCGAAATTCCAGAATCAAGGAAGGATGATTTTCGAAGAGAGATCATGAATTACATTGGGGCTTTGTCTCTTGAAGGCAAAAAATTCAATTACAAAATGAATGAACGTCTTCATAAGGCATTAGAATTAAAGCTCTTCGAAGATCAAAAAGACAGCATCAAACTCACAAGCATTGTGAGCTCAGTTGTGGATAAGGACACTCAAGAAAAAATTGAAATTGTTAAATCGCGATTAATAAAAGATTTCGGTTACGATGAAATTTCGGCCACGGATGTGTTACATTATGTAGCTAGCATCTTTGCTCGTGGAGACGTAAAGAATAAGTAGGAAAATATGCCAATTAAAGAAGATCATTCCCGTTTCAGAGACATAGTAAAAGGAAAAGTAAAAGAAAACTTTCGTAAGTACGTGTCTCAGGGGGAAATGATTGGGAAGAGGGAAGATGAGTTCATTAAAATTCCCCTTCCTCAAATTGATATTCCAAACTTTCGTTACGGCCCCAAACAGCAGGGCGGAGTTGGTCAGGGTCAGGGTCAGCCAGGTGAAGATGTTGGGGATCCAGGAAGTGGCCAAGGGCAAGCTGGTAATGAATCCGGAGAACATCTTTTGGAAGTGGAATTATCGATTGACGAGTTGGCAGAGATTTTAGGAGAAAAGCTACAGCTTCCAAGAATTGTTCCTAAGGGTAATAAGAATATTGAAAGCATCAAAACTAAGTATTCTGGCCTAGCACCTGTGGGACCGGAGGGGTTAAGACAATTCAAATCTACCTACAAGCATGCCTTGAAAAGGCTGATTTCTTCTGGAATATACAATCCAGAAGATCCAAGGATCATCCCTATCCGTAGGGACTATCGTTACCGGACATTTAAAAAAATAATTCAACCACAGACAAAAGCGGTAGTCATCTACATGATGGACGTTTCGGGTTCGATGGGGGATGAACAAAAAGAAATTGTAAGGCTAGAAAGTTTCTGGATAAACACCTGGTTAAAAAAACATTATAAAGGTCTAGAAACTAGGTTCATCATTCATGATGCGGCAGCAAAAGAAGTGGATGAGAATACTTTCTTTAGAACCAGTGAATCTGGAGGAACGCTTATTAGTTCTGCCTACAAACTTTGCCAACAAATAATTGAAACCGATTATCCAATTAATGAATGGAATATTTATCCTTTTCATTTCAGTGATGGAGATAACTGGAGTGGGGAAGACACGCGCTTGTGTATAAAGTTAATGAAAGAGTTTTTTATCCCTAATACAAATATGTTTTGTTATGGACAAGTAGAAAGTAAATACGGAAGTGGACAATTCTTAAAAGATTTACAAAAAGAATTTTCTGGAAATGAGCAAGTGATATTAAGTCAGATAGAAAATCGAGATAAAATCTTAGATTCCATAAAAGACTTCTTAGGTAGGGGAAAATAAAAAATGTCCAATTTAACTCCAGAGTTAGAAAAAGAAAGAGTCAAAATCTGCAAAATAGCAAAAGATGTCGGCTTGGATTTTTTTGAAACTGTTTTTGAAATTATCACCTACGATCAGATTAATCAATTTGCTGCCTATGGGGGGTTTCCTGTTCGCTATCCTCATTGGAAATTTGGTATGGAATATGAGCATCTTTCAAAAAGTTATGAGTACGGACTTTCTAAGATATACGAAATGGTGATTAACACAGATCCTTGCTATGCCTACCTCATGGAAGGTAATCTGCTAATGGACCAAAAACTTGTGATGGCACATGTGTACGGTCACTGTGATTTTTTCAAAAACAATGTTTGGTTTGGTAAAACAAATAGAAAAATGATGGATCAGATGGCAAATCATGCCACGCGCATTCGCAGGTATATGGACCGCGTAGGTTACGATGTCGTTGAGGAATTTATAGACACTTGCCTAAGTCTTGAAAATTTAATTGATCGGTATTTACCTTATTATGAAAAATCGTCGGTGGTGAGCAAGCCAGTTGAGGATACCACAAGGGATGAGTCAGATAGAGGACTTCTTAAAGTGCACCGATCTTACATGAGGGATTACATTAATCCTCCTGAATTTATTCAGGAGCAAAGAAAAAAGCATCAAGACATGTTGGCAGCAAAAAGATCCAAATTCCCTCAACAGCCTGAAAAAGACATACTAAATTTTTTAATTCACTATGCACCTTTGGAGGATTGGCAACAAGACGTTTTAAGTATTATCCGCGATGAAGCTTATTATTTTTCACCTCAAGGTATGACTAAAACCATGAATGAAGGTTGGGCTTCTTACTGGCATTCAAAGCTGATGACGGAAAAGATTTTAAATGATTCTGAGATCATAGATTTTGCAGATCATCATTCGGGAACCATGGCCATGGCACCTAATGGATATAATCCCTACAAAGTTGGAATAGAACTTTTTAGGGATATCGAATATCGATGGAACAAAGGACAGTTTGGCAGAGAATGGGAAGAGTGCGATGATATTCGCGAGCGTAAAAATTGGGATAAGAAAACTGGAAAAGGTAAAGAAAAAATATTTGAAGTTAGAAAGTTCTATAATGATGTTACATTTGTGGATGAATTCTTAACCGAAGATTTTTGTATTCGTAATAAACTTTTTGTCTATAAATTCAATAAGAGGACTAATAAGTTTGAGGTCGATACCAGAGATTTTAGAGCTATTAAAGCTAAATTGTTATTTCATATGACTAATTTTGGCCAACCCATTATTCGTATTGAAGATGCAAATTTTGAAAACAGAGGCGAGTTGTTGTTAACTCATTTACACGAAGGAATTGATTTACAACCGGACTTTATGAATGAGACTCTTAAAAATGTGCAGAAAATTTGGAACCGCCCAGTGAACCTCATTACTAATATGGAAAATGATGGATATCTATATCGGTATGATGGCAAGGAATTACAAAACCACAAGCTAACTCAATTGCCTCAAAAAAAAGAGAAAGAGTAATGTCAAATTTAAGAACGGTATACTCTACCGATCCTAAAGATAAAGTTGTTTGTCCAAAGTGTAAAAAAAATTTGACAGAGTGTAGATGTGTTAAAGAACAAGGAGTAAATTTAAGTCAAGTTGTAGCTATTTTAAGAATTGAAAAAAAAGGAAGAGGGGGGAAGGCGGTTACTGTTATAGACAAGCTTCCGAAGAGTGAAATATTTTTAAAACAATTAACGAAGGAATTAAAATCAAAATGCGCTACTGGCGGCACATACAGACTTAGTTCTAATGAGTCATTGATAGAAATTCAGGGTGAAAAAACAGATGTCATTAAAAAAATTTTACAGCAATATGGAATAAAATTTAAAGGCTTATAATTTCTCGGTTTTAGTAACATATTTAAAAGTGATCTCATTGAGAAGCAAATATTTTTCAGACAAGAGTGAATTTATATAATGCTTGTCAATTGCGGGGAATTTGTAAGAAATAGATTTTAAAAAGAAGACAGTTTTGGAGAAAACAAATGGGAGTTTTAAAAAAAGTTCTAATCGTTGATGATTACGAAGATAGCTGTAATATGTTTAAAGAAATTCTTTGTGATAATTATGAGTGTCTTACCACACTAGATAGCACTAAAACTTTTGAATTGATTGATTCATATAAACCAAATCTCGTTTTGTTAGATTATAGAATGCCAGGGCTGCAAGGCATTGATATCTGTCAGCGTATTCGGAGTACTCAAGAGCTAAAATACATTCCTTTGATTTTTGTTTCTGGTGTTGCTACCGTGGATGAAAAAATAAAAGCCTTTGAAATGGGTGCGGATGATTTTGTTTCGAAGCCTTTTCATGTTAAAGAATTTATTTTAAGAATTAAAAGACTACTAGAACGCGAAAATGAGCCGCACAGTGAATTAATGGTCTCTAATCTGAAGATGAATCTGATAAGCAGAAGAGTTTATGTTGAGGACCATGAAGTTCAATTGACACCAAAACAATTTGATATTCTTAAGCTATTGGTAGAGTCAAAAAATAATCTGGTGAGCCGAGAAAGATTTTTAAATGAAATATGGGGAGATACTGAAGTCACATCACGAAATGTGGATAGTCAAATTAACTATTTAAAGAGAAAGATTGAACACTTTAAAGGGAAAATTTCTGCGGTTCCCAGCCAAGGATATAGACTAGATATTTCCTGACCTTAATTGTTTAAAAAATGACTTTAATAGTGCGGTAGATTCTTCTTCTAAAAGCCCGTTGGAAATTTCCACTTGATGATTTAATCTTTTATCAGACAGCAGTTGATAAAGACTCTTGACGGAGCCGCTTTTGGAATCCTTGCTTGCAAAAACCAATCGTTTAATTCGAGATTGTAAGATAACACCTGCACACATGGGACAAGGCTCTAGAGTGACATAGAGGGTGCAGTCCTCGAGTCTCCAAGATTTCCTTTTTAATGAAGCTTTGTGTATAGCGAGTACTTCGGCATGGGCCAAGGGAGTTTGTAGCTTTTCTTTTAGATTTGAAGCTTTGCTAATAATTTTATTATTAGCAACAATAACGCATCCAACAGGAACCTCTTTCATATCGAAAGCTTTTCTGGCTAAATTTAGGGCCATGGTCATCCAATACTCATCAGAAAATTTTTCATTTTGAAATTTAGAAATCATATATTTCGCTGTAAAGAAGCATCTAAATCGTTCATGACATCCGTCACATTTTCAAGACCGACACTGAGCCGGATCACCTTGGCATCAATCTCACATGTTTTTTTATCCTGTTCGGAAAGGGCAGCGTGGGTCATAAACCCTGGCAATTCAATCAAAGTTTTTGTTAAGCCTAAGCTCACCGCGAGAGTTATCGTGTAGCTATTTTTTGCAATGTCATTAATAAAATGAGCTGTCTGGACCTCGCTTCCCTTAAGTTTAAAAACAATCATCGTTCCAGGGGCCATTTTTCCTTCAGGAGTTTTTAAATATTTTTTCGCTAATGAATGATACTTGTAGTCTTCTAAACCTGGATAAATAACAGAGTCTACCTTTGGGTGTTGTTTTAAAAAATGAGCCAGGGCCAGGGCATTTTCTTGTTGTTTTTCAAAACGAAGAGCTTGAGTGCTGATGCCATAGACCATAATATGCCATGCTGAATGAGATGTCATGATGCCACCAAAGTCCTTTCTGGCAACCTTAAGAGACGTTTCATATTTTTTGGAAGTGATAATAGCCCCTCCCATATCGGTGCCAAAACCAGAGATATTCTTTGTTAAGCTTTCAATAACGAAATCAACTCCTGTATCTAAAGGTCTGAGGGCCCAAGGGGTGGCAAATGTATTATCAACAGCAATAAGAATTTGAGCCTCTTCACTGCGGAAAGTATTTTCAGTTTTTACAAGAGAAACAATAGATTCAAAATCAATCATTTCTAAAAGGGGGTTGGAAATAGATTCGAAATAAACAAAACGAACAGACTTGTCTGAAATTTTTTCTAAAAAAAGAAGCTTATCGTTAAAGTCAAAAAAATCGGTCTCCACACCTAATCTTGGAAGCCAATTTTTCATTAAGCTATAAGTACAACCGTACAAAGTACGGTGAGAAAGAATTTTTTGATTTTTTTGAGTCAGAGCTAAAAACAAGGTAGAAATAGCCCCCATTCCGCTTCCAAAAACCAAGGCCAGTTCGCCCTGATGAAGGTTTGAAAGTTGTTCTTCCAACATTAGGGTATTTGGCTCATCTAGCCGATCATAAATCAAAATGGGCTCTTCTTCCTTCGTTTGAGAAGATGCAAAATTTGAAAATCCTTTAGCTCCGCGCTCAAGGGATTCAAGTCGAAATGTCGTAGAAGCGGTTAGAGGTGGAATGAGATGATGTTTGAAATCCCAAGCTTGGGATTGAAATCGACCATGTAAAGAGGCAGTTCTAGGAGAAACTTTTTTATTTTCCATATGTTAGAGTAATTAGTCGGTTTTTATTGCAGAAGCAAATAAGCAATATAAAAAATAGATGCTGTGCATTATTTTTTATCGTTTCATAAGTTGTAATAAACTAAGCAATTTGCTACTTACTTAGGATTGTTTTGAAGGGAAGGTGAATTTAATGCCAGTCGTAAAAATCAGAGATGGTGAAAACTTCGAAGGCGCATTTCGTAAATTTAAAAAATCTTGCGAAAAAGCCGGAATTCTTTCTGAAGTTAAAAAAAGAGAACACTTTGAAAAGCCAAGCGTTAGACTAAAGAAAAAATCTATTGCAGCTAGAAAAAGAGCTCTTAAAAAAACAAGAATTAGAGAATAACTTTGGATTAGGGAGTTTTCATGGAAATTCGTGAAAAAATTATGGCAGACATGAAAGAGGCTATGAGAGCCAGAGATTCTGTAAGACTGGAAGCGATTCGCTTTTTGCAATCAGCGATCAAGTACAAAGAGGTTGAACTTCGTCCCAATCCGATAGGTAACGATGATGTTTTAGGAGTTGTAAAGAAGCTCGTAAAGCAACGTAAGGAATCTATTGATCAGTTTCAAAAGGCATCCCGGCAAGATCTTGTAGAGAAAGAAGAGGCGGAGCTAAAAGTTCTTGAGGCCTACCTTCCTCAACAGATGTCAAAAGAACAAATTAGTGTTGTTGTCACTGAGGTGATGGCTTCTCTTCAGGCGAAAACCATTAAAGATATGGGTGCCGTCATGAAGGAAACCCTTGCGAGAACGGCAGGTACCGCTGACAACAAAACTATTAGTGAGATTATAAAAGCAAAACTTGTATAAGTTTTTTAAAGAGATCCATCTTGGTTACGGGTTTAGTCGTGTAATCAAGATGGTGTTCCTAATGATAGAATTAAGTAATAAAATAAATGAAATACACCCAAGACTTTATTGAAAAAGTACAAAGTTCCAGCAATCTTGCTGATATTATTTCGCAGTACACTCAGTTAAAGTCCTCTGGATCTGGACTGATGGGGCGTTGTCCTTTTCCAGATCATCAAGAAAAAACTCCTAGTTTTTCTGTTTCAGAATTAAAGCAAGTTTATCACTGCTTTGGTTGTCATAAGAGTGGAAATATTTTTACCTTTTTGAGGGATTACCAAGGCTTGAATTTTCCACAGGCTATTGAGTTTTTGGCTGACCGCGCTGGATTGCCAATCCCTTCAGAGATGGAAGAAGACCGAGGGGCTGATTTAAAATATAGAAAAAGAAAAGAGTTATTATCCATTAATAAAGAAGCCTTAATCTTTTTCACTGAAAGTTTAAAACGACTGCCAAAAAACCATGAGGTATTTGCTTATCTGCAGAAAAGAGAGATGAATTCGGAAACGATTCAAACTTTTAAAATTGGCTATGCCCTTCCTGAATGGAGTGGGCTTTGTGAACATCTCAAAAAGAAAAATTTTTCATTAGAATTGGCTGAAGAGGCTAGGTTGGTAAAGGCCAAGAATAAAGAAGACGGCAAGTACGATATTTTTAGGGATCGTCTCATTTTTCCAATTACAAATTCTATGGGTGAAGTTTTGGCATTCGGTGGTCGCATTATACAATCGGGTGAGCCCAAATATCTTAATTCTCCGGAAACCATGGTTTTTCAAAAGGGAAAAATTTTTTATGGTTTAGAGCAGACCGCAAGGTATATTCGCTCGGAAGATCAGATAATTATTGTTGAGGGATATATGGATCTTATTTCCTTATATCAAAAGGGTATTCGAAATGTCGTTGCGACCATGGGAACGGCATTAACCTCAGATCATGGAAGAATTATTCGGAAATTAACGCGCAACGTGGTTGTATTATTTGACGGGGATTCAGCTGGTAAAGAAGCCACAGAGCGAGCCTTGGGAGTGTTATTAGAGCAAGATCTTTATCCAAAGGGATTAACTCTTCCTGACAATCAAGATCCAGATGATTTTATTCGAAAATATGGAGTTAAGGAATTAAGGGACAAAATTGACCATTCTCTAGATCTGATGAATCTCATTTTTAAGGAGTGGATGGCTGATTTCCATGGTGAACCCAGTGAAAAAATTAAGTTGTCAGGAAAATTAAAAAAAATTTTGGATATGATTCCAGACAAAAATTATACCCAACTTTACATTCAACAACTAGCACCAGTGATGGGAGTTGAAAGGTCTTGGCTGAATCAAATTGTGACCGCTGGTTCAAAGGAATTAAATCAAACTAACGTGAGTGAGATTCGATCAAATCCCGTGCCAACTGATTTGTACTCAGCCCCAGTCTACCATTTAAAAAAGGCAAGTAGGGCTGAGTTGATGTTGCTTTCTTTAGTAATCAAATCTTATGCCAACATGAAGATTTATTCTGAGGAATCTGTTGAAGAGTTTTTATTACATGGAGATGTAAAAAAACTATTGCAAGAAGCTCATCAAGTATATAGACAAAGTCCTGAAAAATTTGATAGATTAACTAGTCTTCTTGTATCAAAGGTTGATGAACCAAAGCTTTTGTTTTTTAATGATCCTATTAAGGGGTACTTTCGAGCAGGTTCTTTAGTTGACGGCCGGGAAGAGAGCAAATCTGAAAGTGAATTAGAAAATACATTAGGAAGTAAATTTGCTGATGAAATAAATTTTGAAACTAAAAATAGTGATTTGTCTTTCAGTCAGAAATATGAACACAGTGATGAACAGCAGAAAGAGATCGAAGAAAAATTAGTTAGGGACGCGATAAAAAGAGTTCGAGAAAATTATTTGAAACAAACGTTGAAACAAATTTCTCACGAACTTAAGTTGGGTGCCACTCCTGAAAAAATGGAGAAAATGATACAGATACAGAGAGCTTTAAAAGATAATAAATAAATGGGGTTTTAATGAAGCCAGGTGTGAATAAAAAGTCTAAAGAACCAGTTAAAGTTCTGTCTCAGGCAGAGCAAGAAGCAATTATTAAAGAAGAAATTGTCAGGTTTCTAAATATTGCTAAAGAAAAGAAAGTTTTATCGATTGAAGAAATCAACGAACTTTTGCCTCCAGAAATCATGTTGGCTTCTGTTTTAGATTTTTTTATGCAGTCTTTAGAGTCAAATGGTGTTTCTATATCTGATCATACAGATGAAAATGGAAAGACTGGAGAAGAGGGGGACTCTCCCTTTTTATCAGATATTGATGAAGAAGATGAAGAGGCTGATGAGGAGGAAGTTGCTGAAAGTGAAGACGTTAAAGGCAATGATCCAGTCAGATTATATTTAAGAAAAATGGGAAGTGTCTCTTTGCTGACTCGTGAAGGGGAAGTGGAGATTGCTAGAAGAATAGAAAAAGGGGAAAGAGAAATTGTTCGAGCCATTTTGATGTCACCCCTTGGCACATGGGAAATTATTAATTTAGGTAAACGATTGGATGAAGGGCGAATTAAAGTAAAAGCCATCTTCAGAGGCTTAGAAGATGAAGAGACTCAATATGATGAAAAAGAATACATTGATAAAATCCATGAGCTTATTGGAAAAGTAACTGAATACCAAGTGGCCACAAAAACTCATTTTGAAACCTTAAGAAAAGAGTCAACGCCAGCGGATAAAAGAAATGCGACGATGGCAGATCTTCGAGTTTTAAATGAAAGCCTAATGCTCAATTTTGAATCGATTAATTTTAATAGAAAAACGATTAATCGGGTGGTTATTAAATTTAAAAACTTAGTTCATCGTATCGGCGCTTTAAGAAAAAGAATTAAAGATGGCACTGAAAGAACCTTTTCAAAAGATGTGGCGTCATTAGTTGAAAAATTAAAACACATTGAAGGCAATGAAAAAGATTTGCAAAAGATGACCAAAGATACCGGTTTGAATTATCATCGCTTTAGATCTTATGCGGTTCAAGCTCAAGAGGCCCATGATAGATTAACTCGTTTGGATTTAGAAACAGAAATGAACTTCCGTTGGATTCAAGAAACCTATACAGCAATTTGGAAGGGAGAAAGAGAAGCAGACGCTGCAAAGTCCGAGTTAGTGGAAGCTAACTTAAGACTTGTGGTCTCGATTGCAAAAAAATATACTAATCGCGGCTTGCAGTTTTTGGATCTGATCCAAGAAGGAAATATTGGTTTAATGAAGGCAGTAGACAAATTTGAGTACCGAAGGGGTTATAAGTTTTCTACTTACGCGACTTGGTGGATCCGTCAGGCTATCACAAGGGCTATTGCTGACCAAGCACGCACGATTCGAATACCTGTGCACATGATTGAAACCATCAATAAGTTGGTACGTACCTCACGGTATTTAATTCAAGAATTAGGTCGCGAGCCAATCCCCGAAGAGATTGCTGAAAAAATGGATATGCCTGTTGATAAAGTTAGAAAAGTTTTAAAGATAGCTAAAGAACCGATCAGTCTTGAAACTCCTGTTGGGGAAGAAGAAGATTCTCATTTGGGCGATTTTATTGAAGATAAAAAAGTGATCAATCCTTCAGAGGCCATCGTGAATCTGAATCTTGCAGAACAAACAAGAAGAGTCTTGTCGACACTTACAGCAAGGGAAGAAAAAGTATTGAGAATGCGTTTTGGAATCGGAGAAGAAAGCGATCATACTCTTGAAGAAGTGGGTCAAGATTTTAACGTTACTAGGGAAAGAATTCGTCAAATTGAGGCCAAAGCATTACGTAAATTGAGGCACCCAAGTAGATCTAACAAGCTGAAAGCTTTTGTTGACGGGTAAATTAACTTGGTTTAAATTTTATTTCAAAAATTTAATTTTTAAGTCCTAATCTTTGAAGAACAAAAGGCGGGGGTGTAGCTTAGTTGGTTAAAGCAATCGGCTCATAACCGATGGATCCGCGGTTCAAGTCCGTGCACCCCTACCAATCTTTCCTATAAGCGAACCAGGGATCGACAAATTACGATCCGATTTTTCAAAAGCCTGCCGAGAACGGCGGCGAAATTCCAAGACATCAGCGCCAGACTCGATTTCGGAAGCCTTCGGCTCCGTATTCGAGCCGTCGCGCTCTTCTGCACTCAACCAAAAGACAACCTTCATCTCATCTTTAGTTACAACAATTCTCTTTATGGCTCTTCTCAGAAGGCGCTTCTTCATGGCATTTGTTGCCTTAGCCCATCCTCTTAAAAGATCCTTAAGATTATCCTCAACGAAAATAACCTTATCCTTCACTGATGCTTTATCGGCCACAATTCTTTCATGTTCTTGTATTTGGCTCTCTAGGGCCTTTTTCCTTTTCGCAAGATCTTCTAGTCTCTCAGAGGCCATTTTGAGGGAGTCTTCACCTAATTGAACTCCACTTTGTAATCTCCAAATTCCAGAGATTTCACTATTTACTTCTGAAAACTCTTTCTTCAGCCTTTCAACTTCGCTTTCCGAGATATGGACTTGCGATTTTTGAGTAGCAATAATGCTTTTTTCTAAATCATCAAAATATCCAGCGACGGATAGACCGGCCTTTAAATCTGTGATGAGTTTTTCCTCAAGAACTCCGGCATGGAGTCTGGGTCTTTGGCAATTATGATCGTCAAATTTTCTAGAATGATAATAATATCTATGAATGTTTCCCGATTTTCCATGGGCAGATTGACCCACTAAAGGACGACCACACTCCCCACAAGTGAGTAGGTGAGATAAAAAGAACGTTTTTCTTTCCCCTGATTGTAAACGTTCACGTTCTATGGCTGACGCTTCCTCTAAGATTCTTTGAGCTTCCCAGAATTTACTTTCTTCAATGATGGCTGGCCATGAGGCTTTAACCATCTGATATTTTTGCCAAGGCTTTAGAGATTCTGGATTTTCATTTTTGTAAGTTTTATTTACTTCTTTATATCCTATATAGGCTGCTTGATTGAGAACGTTACTCAATGATTGAGGTGTCCATTTTACAGGATTTGTAGAAGTGGATTCTTTGACGGTTCTTTTAGGAAAAATTTGTTTTTCGTGGAGAGCAGAGATTGTTTTCGCACGAGTTCCATTTTGAAGAAACAAATCAAAGATCATTTTTACGATAGGAGCCTCTTCTTCATTGATCACAAGCACACCTTTTCTCTCGGGATGTCTTGAGTATCCAAGTATGGGTTTGCCTCCATTTACATAGCCTCTCATGGCTCTGGAATGGCAATTTATAGCGACTCTCTCTGCGGTTTGCTCCCTTTCAAATTGCGCCATTGAAACCATTAGATTGACCATCATGCGACCCGAGGGAGTAGAAGCATCAAATTGCTCTTTCATTGAAAAAAAGCCCGCATTATATTTTTCTAGCTCGCGCTGAAGCGCACAGAAATCCTCAATATTTCTAGAAAGCCTTGTTAAGTCAGAGATCAGAATAAGATCAATTTTCTTTTTACGAATATCACTCATGAGCCTTTGATATTGAGGTCTGCGATCTGACCCGGCTGAATAGCCTTCTTCAATATAAAATTCTACGATTTCGCCCCATTTAGAATCGCCAAAGTTTTTAAGCTTTACGAATTCTTGCATTCTAAATTTTTGCGTTTCTAGTGACCCTTCAAAGACCTGAACTTGTTTGTCAGTGGAAACCCTCAGGTAGGCCCCAATCTTAAGCGGCTTCTTCATAAATCTCTTCCTTCATTGATGGTCTTCCTCTTTTTCTTGCGAGCAAGAGCATTTGACTGATAATTTCTCGAACCTGTTCAGTTCTTCGGATAGAATCTATTGAATTATCAACTTCAAATTCAAAAACCACTTTTAACTCCTCGGCCTTCTTGAAAAGTTTCCTTGGAACGTCCTTGGAATCTTCACTCACTTAGACTTCTTTGCTTTGGGCTTTTTGATTTTTCTCATTTCAATCAAGAGAAGTTCTCTTAGCTCCAGAGACTTTTTCTCTGGTAAAGAATCAAAAAGTTCCATCAATGCCACAATTATATTCCCAGGCTTTCGGAATCCAGTCTCATAATGGGTTACTGGCAATCGTCCAGACAAACCAAAAATCTCTGCAAGTTCCGCTTGGCTGAGTTCCATCTTTTCCCTTATTTCTTTAAATCTACTGGGACTCATGCCACATCCTTATTTGCGTCTAAGTTATCAATGATAACATCTGTTTTCAAGTTCTTTTTAATTTTTTTAGTAGAACTGGCTGAAGATTCAAATTTCTTTCTAAAGAGCTCTTCGACATCCTCAGGTATGTATCCAGTTTCCTCGGCTTTTTTTAAAACTGCGCGCAGCATAGCTTTTGTGTCAAAAAAGTGCCGTCTAATATTAAAAATGTCTGCGTCATCATAGGATTTTAAAAATTCCAAAATAATATGACTGGCGACATCTTGTTTAATCACTCGCGCACCGTCAAAGCCTTCACTGACCTTCGCCATGATTTCAGCTAAGGCAGAATCCGCTTCTTTAGTAATGGCAATCTTTGCCAGAGCTTCATCAGTTTGTTTCATCGCCGTTGCACTTGAGAGACTTTCATTCTTATTTTTTGTGTTTTCTGTTCTTTCTTCCATCTTCATATCCTTACCCCCTTTATAATTAATAATTTATTTATGTATATCTTTATTTGTTTGTTCTTGTATTTCTTCATCCCCAGACCAGCCCCCGTTTCGTGACCACTTTCCATCGTAGAGGGGGAGTGGTCACGAACAAGCTTGCTTGAGGGGGCTGGGCTGGGGATGAAGTCTTTCTTTTGGAAAATTAATTGCTTAGAACTCATAGGGAGCCTTCATCTTTGGACAAAAAGGATGGAACTGTAGTTCCGTCTTTTTCCCGCACTTCGTTGAATTTATTTGTTCTGATTGAGATTAAATTTTTAAAGAAAATATCAAGTGGAATTTTTTTCGAGTTAATCTCTAGATCACAGGATAAGCTTTTGAGTTGAAAGTCTGAGATCGAGTAAAATCCAGTTTTCTTGGATAGTTCATTAAAGTATCCTTTCGCAGCTTCATTCTTCAAAGCAGAGATGGTTCTTTCGTGGGAAGCTCCATAGATGATTAAATCAAGATTTTTCAATGAGGAATAGCTTACAAAACCTTTAAAATATCTGTCGTTTGATTTTCTGGTGATTTCCACCTCAAGGGCTGTACGAAAAATTTCCCCAGGGCAATTCAGATCAAAAATAAGATCCGGCACTTTTGATGGAGTGCCGCCGAGAATATTAAAAGAGGAACTGCGATCAGATTTAAGTTCTAATTCGGTCCAAAAAGTTTTAATGAGATTTTTACTTTCAAGAGCGTAGATGAAACGCATAACCTGTTCATCATGATTCAGATATAAGGGACTTCTTTTGCCGACAGATTGAATGGCGTCTTTGTTGGCAAGAACTGATTTTAAGTTCAGGTAATAATACTCCTCAGCACCTTGAAATTCTTTGTAGGGCAAGAAGGCTCCGCAGTTTAAAAAAGCATTCCAATAACGAAAATTGTTTGTTTTAGACTTCTTACAAAAATGATCCCAGAAAAAGGATTTAGAAATAAATCCAAATTTTTTGGCATATATAATTGAATAAGTAAGTGCCAATGATTCGTTAATTTGCATTGGTGGCCTTTGAGTTTAGATCAGTGATGGGGGTTAGTACAAAATGACCCGATATGTACTTTCCATTTTCAAATTTACTTTCCTGCCATGAATAAATCCAAAGAGTTCCAGATTTAAAACCAATGGAACTGGGAACTTCAGTTTCAGAACCGATGACAACTTGGCGGATTCTTACGCGGCATGAATTTTCCACATCGTAAATGGATCTATTATTTTCAAGTTGGTTCATGCAGATCCTCTTTGTGGCACATCCTGAAGCCATGATGAGCCATATAAATAACAATGATCTCATGCCACTTGTCCTTTGGTGACACTCTCTAGAATTTCATTTTCAGATGCTTTCTTTGCTTCATTTGATGTAAACTTTTGGGCATCAAGCTCTAAAAGCTTCGGCTCTGACTTTTCCACCGGAGGAATTGCAATTGGATCAAGGTCATCCAGTTTTTCAAGCCTTAGCCTGACCGCATGAGTTCCTTTATTCATGGGGACAATCATAACAGCCTCTCCAATTCCCAAATCTCGTTTAAAAATATTGGGGTGATAAATAAATTCCTCAACCTCACGAACTGAGCCCTCTCCGGTTTTTTCAGTACCAAGTTGAGTCTTGGTTTGTCGCTCAGTGATTTTTATTCCCTGTTTCGTTCCATAGGATTTTGCAAAGTACTCAGAACTTTCATTTTCATTAGAGCGCATGAAAACTTTTAGGTTGGCATTGGTGATGATGGTATTTTTGATCGCTTCACCAAGAACGGCTAAATCTCCCAGGGCTTGGTGAGCAAAGACCACGCCGACATTGGCACTTCTAGATTTATTTAAAAGTGTGACAAAGCTTGGGGTTATATACTCAGTAAAGTCATCCAAGAATATCGAGAATAAAGGAAAATATTTATTTTGATGATTGTGGCGTGAAGATACGGAGCTTTGAATATTTTGAAGTAACATTTTTCCCGTGGCTTTTCCAAGAGTAGGAGTTTTCATCGCAGGAAGTTGGAAATAGACAATAAGTCCTTCTTCCATGGCTTTTTCAATATTGATGCTAGGGTGCTCGGTATTAAATAATTTAGCTGTTTTACCACTTGTGAAAAAACCAAGCTGATTTAGAAGACCGCTCGTTCTCTCATCCAGAGTATCTTTGGATAGGCTTTTGAATCTCATGGCCCAATTAATTAAGAGTTGATCTTTTCCCTTTTCGGCAAGAGCTAATAAAATGTTGGGATCTGAAATACTTTGAGTGAGTTTTAAAAAAGTAGGGATTTCTTTGGATTTGTGGAAAATCATCAGCACTTGCTTAAAAATCTCAAATTGCACAGCTTTGTAGTATTCGTTTTCCATCGTGAAACTAGCAAAGACACTCTCAGCGACTTCTTCGGGATCTCCCTCAGTCAAAGGATTGTAGGTATGACTTTCGTTAATATTAACCAAAGAAAAAAGTCTAAAATCTTTTGTTCTCTTTTGTTGGACGCAATAGGCATAGAGTTTATCGAGCAAAGATCTATCGGATTTACCATCAATGATGATAAATCCACGACCTTTTTGAATGTCTCTAACTGCCCAAGGGATAATGACACTCTCGGTTTTTCCAGCACTGGTGGTTCCAACGACTTGAGTGTGTCTGATTCTGGCACTTTCTGGGAGGTAGATTGGCTTTTTATCTTCAGATACTCCAATATAAAAAGAATCTTCCGTTTTAGTTTCTAGGATCTTTTCTTCTCTATTTTTCTCTCGGAGTTTTAAAATTCTTTGTTTGAGATAAACATAAGAAATGGTAACTGCTACTGAAAAAAAGCTTCCGAATAAATATTTATGTGAAAAAATAAAATGCAAGATTGTAGGAACCTGCTTGTAGAGCCAAAACAATATGACACAAGTAAACGCAAATAAAAAAACTGTCATGTCTGAATCATGGTTATTTGATTTCATGGATTACCTCCTTGATTGGGGTTAAAGGTTTCTTTGAGTAAAATGTCGCACTCAGTGTTTTCATTCACCTCAATCCACTCACGCTCTTGTTTTAGCCTTTCACCGTATTTTTGAGCTTGAGATCTGGCAGTTTCAGAAACAGCGGTCAGGAGTCCATTTTCAACTCCTCCTTTGGATCTACCGAAGGCATCGGTTTGAATACTTCCAGCTGCTAGCCCACCAACAAAAGCGGTAATAACTTGGCCGGCCGAGTTTTTCATTCCATCAGAGAAGGTTTTTCCCTGAACGCCGTTCTGTCCATCTTTACCAAGGGCTATTCCTGAGAGGGCTTTTATTTCACCACTTGGAAGAGATATTTGCTTAAAAGTGATTTGGGCTCGATCGGAGCCACGTTGAAAACTTGCTTCACCATAGAACTTACTTCCTGCGGGTATTCTGATTCCAGCTTCGGTCATCGAATCCAAAATACTTTCGGTCAAAATAGGAACTGATTCTTGAGAAACAATAAACTTATCCACAATTTTTAGCGGAATTTTTATCCCAGCTCGAAATTGAGTTTTAGCATTGCCAAGACCGGAACTAATAATCATGGGGGTATTATGATTTATTTGAGATCCTCCTCCAGCACCATAGGATGAATTTCGCATTGTGGGAGTATTCCAAAGACCTGAGGCAGTATTTTGAGAATTTGTGGCAGCACTAGAAACTCCTTTGGTTTCAGAAGAGGATTCGAGACTACTTTCTGGTTCTTTCATTTTTTGAGAAAACTGCTGAGGAACTTCATTGGGCATAAAAAGAACGTAGCCAATAAACAGAACCAGTGTAGTCAGTCCAACCCACTTAAAACCGATGTGATTAATTTCGTTTTTTTGACTGATTTCTGATTTTTTTAGAAATTTACTTTTTATTCTAGTGCTGAGTTTTGAATAAACTTGTTTGGTTTTTTCCAAAAGAGATTTTACTTCCATAAGGTCTCCCTTGGAATTTCAATGCTCAAATTGAATTCAGATTTTTTAACGACGACTTGAACCGGCTTATTCTCTTTGAGATCATTTTTTGAAATGGCGATTCCAACTTGAACTGGCTTTCTAATGCTTGCTGTTTTTTCAGAAAGAAATAGAGAATAAATGACTTTGGACTCTTTATCCTGATAGATCCAAATACTTTCTGGTAAAATCTTGATGTCCAGATTTATTGCTTGAAGAGATAAGTCTAAAAGAATTTTATTATCCTTTGTGATAGCTACTTTATGCAGAGTCAGTTTCAACTCTTTATTTGAAACTGATTTTTCAAGCCCCTTCCAATTCAAGGAGTCTTGATTTTCAGAAGATTTGATATAGAGAATATAATCGGCCTGATCTTGATTTTCTGTTACGAGCCTAAAGTTATATCTTTTTTTATCTGTAAAAAGATAAAGGTTTGTCTTTGCCCCGTGCCTTAAGGGTTTTATAGTGATGCCTTTATCAATCGTTTCGATCCGAAAAGCAGATTGATCCCCAATAATGGGAAATTGAACTGAAGTAGAATCGGGAAACTGAATGATAGTAGCAATAGCTAATGATGTTTTAACTAAAATGATCTCATCATTTTTTGGTAAGATGGTTTTTATATGGGCGAAGCTCGTATTCGATGATAAAAAGCACCAAAGATAGATATTGATGATAATAAAATATCGACTAGTCATTCAGAAACCTTTTCTGTTTCTTTTGTGATATAAATGCCCCAGGGATTTATTGGAGTTCTGTCGTCAACCGAGAAATTTAAAACCAATTTCATCTCCGTAGCGGCTTTTAGCTGTTCAAACTCGGTGATGCGATCAAGTGCAACTGAAGCGGTTTTATTTTTAAGATCAATTTCAATATTTTTCGGATATACGCGCTGAGTGATCTTTTTTTCTTGAATATATTTTGTGACATCAATCATAGCTTTTCTAAATGCTATGACAAGATTGGGCTCAACGAAAAACTCAGCTCTTTTTAATCGTTCCAACGCATTATCTTTATTCCAAGAGTAGCGATAAGAAATATACTCCTTAACGGCTTCTTGAATTTGAAGATCCGTGATTTTAGTATCAACTTTTGCGACATGCCCTGTGGCCTCCAAAGCAATGACCTCAGGGCCTTTTTTTAAAAGATAAATAGTCGTAAAAGTGTTTAGCAATAATAAAAAAGCTAAAACTCCTAAGAGCGTTTTCAAGTTAAAGTTCTCATGTGCGAAGGACTCGATCATTTTTGGATATTTCTTCATTTCTAGTTTTATGTGTGTGTTTTGCATAAGGGGACCTCCTTGGTTAGTTGTTAGGGTTGCATGCGTTTTTGGTGTTCACGCTTTTGTTGTTGATAATTTTGTATTCTTTGGGAAATATTGCCTTGAATACCTTGACTGACAGTTTGCACTTTCGCTTTAACGACTTGAGCCTTGGCCGGAATAGCAGCGATTGCTCCAAAGGCAGAAGCACCAAGAGCATGGGCTACTCCGTGAGCACCATCACCGATAATAGATTTCACAACCAGTGGAGTGCAGATCATTCCAATTGCTATTACAAAATTTAAAACGATCAATGTTAAGTAATTACCTTCTGTCTTATAGATATTGCCAAGGGATAAGGAAATCAGCATTGCTGATTGAATCGCCCAGATAATTTTCCAACTGGCCACTTCAATAAGGCCTTTATAGAGATTCTTTGTTATTCCAGAAGTAGCAGGAAATAAATAAAAGAAAATCAATATTGGCGACAGTGCAGAAAGAAGGACCCAGAAGAAATAATAAAGAGCTATGATGAGGTATCTGGCAATATATAAAATAACAAAACTTAAAAAACTAAGTGCCGCGATGATGAGATCATCAAATTTTAATAAAATGGCGTTCTTTGCCCCTGCGTAGCTTCGAGATTTTTCCTCGGCAAGTTTCATGATGGTGTCAATTCCTGACTGGGCATCAATCTTTAGGGCAATTCCGTCGCAAATATTCAAAATTAAATTTGAGATTTCAGGAAATGAGATAATAAGAAGACTTGCAACCAAAGCTCGTCTTAAAATATCCACATAGTCTGGAGCTCCTGCTTTGAAATAACCAATGACCACAGAAATTAAAATCCCTACAGGGAGGGCGACAAAAAATAATTGTGACAACGTCGTATGAATGTTTCTGATCATTTCACCTAGGGAATCAAAGTTAGGCATCATAGGCCGCCACCTTGTCCGCTCAAGTTTGGAAGCTTTAGACTTGTTGGCAGAGTTTTAAACCCTTCAGAGAGTCCCTGGTAATTCTGTTTAAATTCTTGTGTGAGCAGTTTTTCTTTCCTAGTTTCAAGAGCCGTATTTTGCGCCATGATTTTTAGCATCTGACTTTGGGTGCGAAGTAATTGAGTCATCACGCCAATTAAAACGGCTAACGACTGATTTTGAAGCTTGGCTGATCCTTGAGGGCTTACTACTTGTGAGTGATACAGAATCCTTTCTCGCTCACGGTCTACTTGGTCTGCGTAGTCATAGAGATTTCTGTTCATCGAGATCACTTCGGCCACACTTATGTCTTGAGCACGGATCAGTTCTTGATCAGCACCTTCAAGAGTGGCGCCGTAAATGGCTTCAATTGCCCTTAAGACATTTTGACTATCCCTTAGATCACCATAAACGCCAGGGTTGAATTTGGGATTAATGATACGAATCAGATCAAGCCCACTTCTAATACCAGCATTTAGGTCACGAGCTAAATTAAGAGCATCTTTTCCATTATCAAGAATGGATTTTAATTGAATGACTGTTTGAATTGACTGAACAAGTATTTGGGTGAGAACAGCCAGTAGGGTAAAAGACTGGTGCCTTGCCTCGTAGACTTGGTATCCTGTTGCTCCGCTCTTTCGATTGCGGAGTGACTTATTAACCAAATCGTAGGTAGGTTTCCAGCCTCTTCCCGTCAAACCGGACG
>WBZM01000173.1_pt1 | contig 106033 bp, 88 predicted proteins | sample 5204271 | NCBI WGS metagenome assembly WBZM01 (sample SAMN12344346, study PRJNA552823) | activated sludge metagenome | biome: Activated sludge suspended growth; feature: Nitrification reactor; material: Wastewater; isolation source: activated sludge from nitrification reactor of wastewater...
CCGATGGCGGCGGCGACATCGACCTGGTCGCGCGCGTCTGGCGTGACGGCCGCTGGTTGCCGACGATGCCCGCGCCCGCGTCCGTGTCGGTGGCGATCGCCGCGGCGCTGCCCGGCACGCTGGTCAATGCCCTCGCGCGCACGCTGCCCGGGGTGGCCACCCGGATCGGCCACGCCTCGGGCGCGGTCGCCGTGGGGGCCGAGCTCTCCCGGGCGGGGGAGGGCTGGCAGGTGGACAAGGTGGTGCTCTCGCACGGCGCGCGTCGCCTGATGGCCGGGCGGATCTACCTGCCCTGAGCCCCGCGACGGGTGCGCGGCGGCACCGATCCGGGCGTCGCCTGCAGGCTTTTTTCGATGGGCATAGAATCGTCGCTCAGGCCCGAGGGCCGTCGGCATCTGGTCGGCGGCGGTGCGGTAGGACCTCACCGGGCCGTGCGAAGGAGTGCATCTTGATTCTGCAACGGCTGCGTGAGGATGTGGCGACGGTGATGGAGAAGGACCCGGCGGCGCGAAGCGCCCTGGAGGTCCTGCTCTGTTACCCGGGCGTGCACGCGCTGTTCTTCCACCGCATCGCGCACCGCCTCTGGCAGATGCGCCTGACCACGCTCGCCCGCTGGATGAGCCACTGGGGCCGGTTCCTCACCGGCATCGAGATCCACCCGGGGGCCAAGGTCGGCCGGCGGGTGTTCATCGACCATGGCATGGGTGTGGTGGTGGGCGAGACCGCCGAGATCGGCGACGAGTGCACCATCTACCAGGGCGTCACGCTCGGCGGCACGGCGCTCAATCGGGCCAAGCGCCATCCCACGCTCGAGCGCGGGGTGGTGGTGGGCGCCGGCGCCAAGGTGCTGGGGCCATTCACCGTGGGGGCGGGCGCGCGAATCGGCTCGAACTCGGTGGTGATCAAGGCGGTGCCGCCGGGTGCCACCGCGGTGGGCATTCCCGCGCGCGTGATCCTCGAGGAGGACGACAAGCGCCGCGAGGAACAGGCCGCGCGGATGGGGTTCTCGGCCTACGCGGTGACGCGCAGCGCCGGCGACGACCCGCTGGGCGTCGCGCTGAACCGGCTGATCGACCACGTCGCCGAGCAGGACAAGCGCATCGAGGCCTTGCAGGCGCAGGTGCGCGAATTGACCGACGAGGATTCGACGGCGGGTCGCGACAAGCCGCCGCTCGCGCGCGTGGTCGGCTGATCGCGCGGACCGCTCAGCGCGCGTCGGCCAGCGCCGCGGCGACGGGGGCCGGCGCGGGCCAGGCCCCCACCGGCTCGAGCCATCCCCGGCGGGCCCGCAACAGCCCGCCGCGTTGCCCGCCCTCCCAGTCGGGCAGCACCCAGCGCTGGGCGGTGCCCGCGGGCAGCGCGACACGGTGGTGCGCCGGCCGATGCGTGTGGCCGTGGATCATCACGCGGGCGCCCGCGCGTTGCAGCGCCTCGTGCACCGCGGGCTCGGTGGCATCCATCCACGCCAGGTCGAGTTCGCGCTTGGCGTCCTCGCTGCGCTCGCGCATGTGCCGCGCTTGCGCGAGCCGATCGTTCAGGGGTTGGGCGAGAAAGCGCGTCTGCCAGTCGGCGGCGCGCACCTGCGCGCGCACCGCCTGGTAGGCGGTGTCATCGGTGCACAGCGCGTCACCGTGCGTGAGCAGCACCGGCGTGCCGTGCAGATCGACCACGACGGGGTCGGGCAGCAGGGTGGCGCCACAGCGCGCGGCGAAGGCCGGCCCGATCAGGAAATCGCGGTTGCCGTGCTGCAGGTAGATCGCCACGCCACGCGCGCTCGCGGCGCGCAGCCAGTCCACCAGCGAGCCGACCACCGTGTCGGCGGGCGGCGCGTCGAGCCGGTCGTCGCCCACCCAGGCATCGAGCAGGTCGCCCAGCAGGAAGAGGTGCCGGGCCGCGCCGATGCCCTCGTCCAGCGCCCGCAGGAAGGCCGCCGCGGTGTCCGGTCGCGCCTGCGACAGGTGCATGTCGGAGGCGAACATCGCCTCCTCGTCCGGCGCGATCCGCAGCACGGCCGTGCGACTTACTTGCGGCCGACGACGCTCACCGACTCGATCGTCACCGGCTCGGCGGGCACGTCGCGGAACGGCCCGCGCGTGACGGTGGCCACGCCGCGGATCGCGTCGACCACTTCCATGCCCTTGATCACCTTGCCGAACACCGCGTAGCCGAAGCCGTCGGGTTGGGGGTGGTTCAGGCCTGGGTTGTCGACCGTGTTGATGAAGAACTGCGCGGTGGCCGAGTTCGGATCGGAGGTGCGCGCCATCGCCAGCCAGCCGCGGTCGTTCTTCAGGCCGTTCTGCGACTCGATCGGGATCGGGTTGCGGGTCTTCTTCTGGCCGAAGCCGGGCGCGCTCTTGTAGAAGTCGCCGGTGAAGCCGCCGCCCTGGATCATGAAGTTGCCGATCACGCGGTGAAAGATGGTGCCGGCATAGAAGCCATCCTTCACGTACTGCAGGAAGTTCTCGACGCTCTTGGGCGCCTTGTCGGGGTAGAGCTCGACCACGATCTCGCCCAGCGAGGTCTTGATCGCCACCTGCGGGTTGTTCGCCGCGCTGGCGTCCTCGGTCATGCTCAGGGCCACCACGAGGGCGCCGATCAGGGGCAGTTTTTTCAACATCAGGGTCTCCGGTTGGAAAGGGGGATGAGGGGCGCCGCGCCGCGGCACCGGGAATCAGGGGGCCGGCTTCGGGGCGATCCGGGTGAGCAGCTCGCGCGCCAGCGCGAGCTTGTCGCGGCTGGCGGAGTTGCGGGGGTCGAGCTGGCCGGCGCGCTCGTAGGCGCGCGCGGCCATGCGCAGGTAGACGTCGCCGAGGTTCTCCTGGGCCAGCGCGTAGCCGGGCAGCGCGCGCACCGCGTTCTCCAGCGCGGCACGGGCGCGGTCGAGGTCGCCGCGGGCGGCGAGCATCACCGCGAGGTTGTTGTGCGGCTCGGGCAGCTCGGGGAAGTCCTGGGTGAGCTGCTCGAACACGGTGATCGCATCGTCGGTGCGCCGGGCCTCGGCCAGCACCACGCCATACAGGAAGCGCAGCTGCGGATCGGCCGGATGGCGCTTGAGCGATTCGTCGAGGCTGCGCAGCGCGTCCTCGCGCTTGCCCTCGCGGGCCAGGCGGGCGGCCTGCTCCACCGCGGTCTGGATGGTGCGGGGGTCGCTGCGCATCGGGGTGGCCAGCGACGGGGACCCCGACGACAGGGCGGCCTCGGCCGGCGTGCGCGAACCCGACAGGGTCTGCGCGCCGACGGGCGCCGTGCCCATGGCGGCCACGCCCAGGAGCATCGCCCACAGCCGCTGGCGCGCCCACGCGGTGGCGCGAAACCCCGGTGCTATACTCGATCGCATCCCTTCATTCTAGCAACCGCGCGTCGCGCGGCCGTGCGATGGTGGCCGATGGCCCGTCGCACGCGCATCCGCGTCGCCGCGCGCCCTGGCCACATGCTGCGCATCCACAACTCGCTCACGCGTCGCAAGGAGGACTTCGTCCCCGTCGAACCCGGTGTGGTGCGCATGTACGTGTGCGGCATGACCGTGTACGACTACTGCCACGTGGGCCATGCGCGCATGCTGGTCGCCTTCGATGTGGTGCAGCGCTGGCTGCGTGCCTCGGGCTACCGCGTCACCTACGTGCGCAACATCACCGACATCGACGACAAGATCATCCGGCGCGCGGTCGAGACGAACCAGACGATCGCCGCGGTCACCGAGCGCTTCATCGCGGCGATGCACGAGGACACCGACGCGCTGGGCGTGCAGCGCCCCGACCACGAACCGCGCGCCACGCAGTACGTGCCGCAGATGCTGGGCATCATCGATGCGCTCGAGCGCAACGGCTATGCCTACCGTGCCTCCGACGGCGATGTCAACTTCTCGGTGCGCCGCTTCGCGGGCTACGGCCGGCTGTCGGGCAAGTCGCTCGACGACCTGCGTGCCGGCGAGCGCGTGTCGGTGGCCGACGCCAAGCAGGATCCGCTCGATTTCGTGCTCTGGAAGGCCGCCCGCGAGGACGAGCCCGCCGACGTCAAGTGGCCCTCGCCCTACGGGCTGGGCCGGCCGGGCTGGCACATCGAGTGCTCGGCGATGTCCACCGCGCTGCTGGGCAAGACCCTCGACATCCATGGGGGCGGCGCCGATCTGCAGTTCCCGCACCACGAGAACGAGATCGCGCAGAGCGAAGGCGCCAACGGCGGCACGTTCTCGCGCTACTGGATCCACAACGGCTTCGTGCGGGTCGACGACGTGAAGATGTCCAAGTCCCTGGGCAATTTCTTCACGATCCGCGACGTGCTCGAGCAGTTCGACGCCGAGGTGGTGCGGCTGTTCATCGTGCGGGCCCATTACCGCAGCCCGATCAACTACTCCGACGCGCACCTCGAGGACGCCCGGGCCTCGCTGCTGCGGCTGTACAACGCGCTGTCCGACGACTTCGCCGGCGCGGTCGACCCCTCGGTCATCGACTGGGCCGGGCCCTTCGCCCGGCGCTTTCGCGAGGCGATGGACGACGACTTCAACGCGCCCGAGGCGATGGCCGCGCTCTACGAGCTGGCCACCGAGGTCAACCGCACGCGCGACCACGTCCTCGAGGGTCAGCTGCGCGCGCTCGCGGGCATCCTGGGGCTGCTACAGCGGCCGCTGGCCGAGGTGCGCCGCACCGGGCTGCGCGGCCGCGCGGAGGTGGCCCAGGCGGGCCTGTCGGACGAGGCCATCCAGGCCCTGATCACCGAACGGGCCGCGGCCAAGCGCGCCCGCGATTTCGCCACCGCCGATCGCCTGCGCGACCAGCTCCAGGCCCAGGGCGTGGTGCTGGAGGACGGGCCCGGCGGCACCACCTGGCGCCGGGGGTGAGGGTGCGCCCGGCGCGTCGCTGATGTCCGGCCCCCCCGACTACTGGCTGCAGGCCCGGCGCTCGCTCGCCCGGCGCGACCCGGTGCTCGCCGACGTCATCCGGCGCTGTGGCGAAGCCCACCTGGTGCCGCGGGGCGATCCCTTCCTCACGCTGGCGCGCTCGATCGTCGGCCAGCAGATCTCGGTGGCCGCGGCGCAGACCATCTGGGGCCGGCTGGAGAAGGCCTGCGGCGAGGTGGCTCCCGGGCGCCTGTCGCGCATGCGGGTGGGCACGCTCACCCGCTGCGGGCTGTCCGAGCGCAAGGTGCAGTACCTGCGCGATCTCGCCTCGCGCTTCGCGTCGGGTGATCTCGATCCGGCCCACTGGCAAGACCTCGACGACGAGTCGGTGATCGAGGCGCTCACCCAGGTGCGCGGGGTGGGTCGCTGGACAGCCGAGATGTTTTTGATCTTTAATCTGCAGCGACCCGACGTCCTTCCTTTGGATGATGTCGGTGTGTTGCGAGCCATCGCGCTGCACTATCCGGCCGCCGAGCCGGAGGTGCCCGACGAGACCACGACCGCGGCGGCGCGGCACCGGCAGAATCGCTTGCGTGCGGCGGCCCTCGGTGAGCACTGGCGGCCGTGGCGCTCGGTGGCCACCTGGTACCTGTGGCGCAGTCTCGATGCGGTCGCGGTGCAAACATAGGCGGATCCCAACCCCATGAAGACCACGTTTCTCGAGTTCGAACAGCCGATCGCCGATCTCGAACAGAAGATCGACGCCCTGCGGTTCGTGCGGGACGACTCCGCGGTGGACATCGCCGAGGAGATCGAGCGGCTGCAGAAGAAGAGCCAGACCCTCATCAAGGACACCTACGGCAAGCTCACGCCGTGGCAGATGGCGCAGGTGGCGCGTCACCCGCAGCGCCCCTACACGCTGGACTACATCGCGGCGCTGTTCACCGAGTGGCGCGAGCTGCACGGCGATCGTCACTTCGCCGACGACCCCGCGATCGTCGGCGGCATGGCCCGCTTCAACGGCCAGCCGGTGATGGTGATCGGCCACCAGAAGGGGCGCGACACCAAGGAGCGGGGCTATCGCAACTTCGGCATGCCCAAGCCCGAGGGCTACCGCAAGGCGCTGCGCCTGATGAAGCTCGCCGAGAAGTTCGGCCTGCCGGTGTTCACCTTCGTCGACACGCCGGGGGCGTTCCCCGGCGTGGGGGCCGAGGAGCGTGGGCAGTCCGAGGCGATCGGGCGCAACCTCTTCGAGATGGCGGCGCTGCGCGTGCCGATCATCACCACGATCATCGGCGAGGGCGGATCGGGCGGCGCGCTGGCGATCGCGGTGGGCGACTGCGTGCTGATGCTGCAGTACGCGATCTACTCGGTGATCTCGCCCGAGGGCTGCGCGGCCATTCTGTGGAAGAGCGCCGAGAAGGCCCCGGAGGCCGCCGAGATCCTCGGCATCACCTCGCACCGGCTGAAGGCGCTGGGCCTGATCGATCGCATCGTCAACGAGCCGGTCGGCGGGGCGCACCGCGATCCCGCGCAGATGGCGCAGTTCCTGCGACGCGCGCTGGCCGATGCGCTGCGTCAGTTCCAGGACATGAAGCCGGCCGACCTGGTCCGTCAGCGCCACGAGCGCCTGATGGCCTACGGCAAGTTCAAGGAGATCGGTGAGGGACGCTGACGCGCGCACGCGCGCTCGGGTTCTCGACGCGATCGACGCCGCGCTCGCGGCGCATCTCCCCGCGGGGCTGCCCGCCGGGCTGATCGGGGTGGTCGCCTTCAGCGGCGGCCTCGATTCCACCGTCCTGCTTCACGCGCTGGCCGCCCGCACGGGCGGCGCGCGCTGGCACGCGGTCCACGTGCACCACGGGCTGCAGCCGGCGGCCGAGGCCTGGCCGGCGCACTGCGAGGCGCTGGCGCGGGGGCTGGGTGCCGGATTCAGCGCGGCGCGCGTGGCGATCGCGGCCGAGGGCCCGCAGGGGCTGGAGGCTCGCGCGCGCGAGGCGCGCTACCAGGCCTTGCACGCCCAGGCCGCCACGCTCGGAGTCGATTGCCTCGTCACCGCCCACCACGCCGACGACCAAGCCGAGACGGTGCTGCTGCGGCTGGCGCGGGGCGCGGGTCTGACGGGCGCCGGTGCGATCGCCGAGCGGGTCCGCGTGGCCGGCGTGTGGCGGCTGCGGCCCTTGCTGGCGGTGCCGCGCCCGGTGCTGCGGCGCTATGCCGAACTCGAGGGACTGCGCTGGGTGGAGGACCCGAGCAATCGCCACCTGGACCACACCCGCAACCGCCTGCGCGCGACGGTGTTGCCCGCGCTGGCCGAGGCGATTCCCGCCGCGGTGAGCAACCTGGGTCGCGCGGCCGAACTCGCGCGCGAGGCGCAGCTCGTGCTCGACGAGGTGGCGCAGGCCGATCTGGCGGCCGCGCGGCGCGAGGACCCCGTGCGCGGGGGCTGGTGGGCGCGGTCGGTCGGTGCGGGTTTGGTTCGCGAGGCGGCCGCAGCGACCCGGGCGGGCGGCGGGTGCGCCGGTGGACCGGACGCCGAGGCAGGCACGCCCGCCCCGGCGCATCCGGCGCCCGCATGGCTCGATCGGGGCGTGCTCGCCGGTCTGTCGCCCGCGCGTCAGCGCCTGTGTCTGCGGGCGTGGCTGACAGGGCAGGGCCTGCAGGCGCCCTCGCTGGCGGTCACGCGTGAGCTGCAGCGTCAGTTGATCCAGGCGCGGGGCGAATCCGGTGCAGTGCGGCTGGGGACAGCGGTGGCGCGGCGGTACCGGGAGCGGCTCTGGCTGGATGTTCGCCCGCTGCCGGATGCGCCGTGGCGGATGCAACGGGTGATCTGGTCTGGGGAGGCCGAGATCCCCTTGGAGGATGGTTGTCTGACGATCGAGCGCATTGATGTGCCAAATGACAACGTAAATAGCGTAACGGAATTTGAAGTATCCCTGTTGCCGGGCTCGATGCCACTGCGGCTGCGCCCGGGCGGCCCTTCCCGCAGTCTTCGGCATTGGCAGCAGCAGTTCGGCGTGCCCCGGCACCTTCGAGCGCACCTGCCCGCCATCCGGGTGGCGGGGCAACTGGTCCACGTGACGGGGGTGGGCGACCACCATGAATCCGGGGGTGTCCAGTCGGGCCTGCGCGTGCGCTGGATGCCCGCGGACCCGCTGGACCCCCGCGCCTGGGTTTGTGCGATGCAACAACTGCGGGAAACCCGCGTATAATCGAGGGCTTTGCCTCGACTCGCGGAACCCCTGTCATGGCTCTGATCGTTCACAAGTACGGCGGCACGTCGATGGGCTCGACCGAGCGCATCAAGAACGTCGCGCGCCGGGTCGCCAAGTGGCACGCGGCCGGCCACCGGATGGTGGTGGTGCCGTCGGCGATGTCCGGCGAGACCAACCGGTTGATCGCGCTCGCCAAGGAGATCCAGCCCGAGCCCGACGGCCGCGAACTCGACATGATCGCCTCCACCGGTGAGCAGGTGTCGGTGGGCTTGCTCGCGATGGCGCTCAAGGCGCTGGGTCTGGACGCGGTCAGCTACGCCGGCTGGCAGGTGCCGGTGCGCACCGACAGCGCGTACACCAAGGCCCGCATCCAGTCGATCGACGGCGAGCGGGTGCAGGCCGACCTGGCCGCCGGGCGCGTGGTGATCATCACCGGGTTCCAGGGCATCGACCCGCACGGCAACATCACCACGCTGGGCCGGGGCGGCTCGGACACCTCCGCGGTGGCGGTGGCCGCCGCGCTGCAGGCCGAGGAGTGCCTGATCTACACCGACGTCGATGGCGTCTACACCACCGACCCCCGCGTGGTGCCCGAGGCCCGGCGCCTGGCGCGGGTCACCTTCGAGGAGATGCTGGAGATGGCCAGCCTCGGCTCGAAGGTGCTGCAGATCCGCTCGGTGGAGTTCGCCGGCAAGTACAAGGTGAAGACGCGCGTGCTCTCCAGTCTCACCCCGCCCGACATCCCGCTGGCCGAAGAGGCCGTCTCCGGCACGCTGATCACGTTCGAGGAAGACAACACCATGGAACAGGCCGTCATCTCCGGCATCGCCTTCAATCGCGACGAAGCGAAGATCACCGTGCTCAACGTGCCGGACCGGCCGGGCATCGCGTTCCAGATCCTCGGGCCGGTGGCCGAGGCGAACATCGACGTGGACATGATCATCCAGAACGCCAGCTCCAAGGGCATGACGGATTTCTCGTTCACCGTCCACCGCAACGAGTACCAGAAGGCGCTCGAGGTGCTGAACACCAAGGTGAAGGAAGGCATCAAGGCCGGCGACATCGTCGGCGACCCGAAGATCGCCAAGGTGTCGGTGGTGGGCATCGGGATGCGCTCGCACGTGGGCATCGCCAGCCTGATGTTCCGCACGCTCAGCGAGGAGGGCATCAACATCCAGATGATCTCCACCAGCGAAATCAAGATCTCGGTGGTGATCGAGGACAAGTACATGGAACTCGCGGTGCGAGCCCTGCACAAGGCCTTCGAGCTCGACCAGGCCGCCGCCTGATCGACGGCGCGGGAGCGCCCCGCGACTTGGGGTAGAATTCGCGCCGAGCCGGCATCGAGAGCAATTGCACTTGAAGCCAGGAGACGTGGCCGAGAGGTCGAAGGCACTCCCCTGCTAAGGGAGCATGCGGGCCAAAACCTGCATCGAGGGTTCGAATCCCTCCGTCTCCGCCAACGAGAAAGCCCGCGAAAGCGGGCTTTGTCGTTGGTGGGGACGGGAGCGAGCCCCCTGCGGGGCTCGCGATCGGGATTCGAAGGGCCGGGCCTGCAGGCCCGGCCGGGGTCGAGGAGCCCGCACCTCACCCCGACAAGAACCCCACCCCCTGCTCAAACGCATGCGCCGCGCGCTGGCGCACCTGCTCGGGCGTCAGGCTGCCCAGCGGGTGGTCGACCACCGCGAACGGGTAGTCCGGAAGATTGAGCACGCGCGCGATGTTCTTCGCGGTGGCAATGAAGGGCTTGGTGCAGATCACCAGCGCCGGCTTGCCGAGTTGTTCGAAGGAGATGCCGTCATGCAAACTGCACGTCGAACAGCTCCCTCAGTCTCCATTGCCGGTGATCATGAAGTCCGACTGCGCGACCAGTTCGCGCAGCAGCTCGGGCTCGGCCGGTTTGCTCGCGAACGGCTTGTGCAGCAGCGGCCCCAGCGAGCACCCGTGGCGCTCGACGAAGCAGCGCGCCGTCTCCTGCAGCAGCAGGTCCGCATTGAGCTTGCCGTTGGACAACAGGCCGACCCGCAGGCCCTGCAGGCTGGCCAGCCGCGGGGCCATCTGCCGGTGTTCCCGCAGGCGGTTGCCCCGCGGGCTGATCAAGGTCATCGTCATCGATCACTCCTCTTCGGAATCAACAGTCGAGGCACACGCCGATCGGGCGTGACTGCATCAGTGACAGGCGGCCTCGGCTCCAGGACGTCACTACGGTGGAATGCCCGCCCGCCAGCCCACCGCCGACCACCACCAGGATGTCGTCGGGACCCTTGCCACGGTGGATGAACTCGGCGGCGCCGTCCACGTTCTTCTGGGCCTTCATCACGCGCTTCAGGTCCGCGAGCGGCCGCCGGGTCTGGTCGTACAGGAACTGCTTCACCCGCGCCTTGGACCACCCCGCCGTGCGGATGATGCCGGCATGCTCGGGCGAGAGCAGCACCACCGATTGCCCGGGCGAGAAGGTGCCCAGGTTGCCCAGCGTGTCGGCGATCGTGCCCAGCACCGCCTCGGGCGTGTTGCCGCCGTGGTTCTCGCAGTTGATGAACGCGGAGCCCGCGAACACCGTGACGCTGCTGACCTCCGGCGGATAGCCCAGCTCGACGTTCAGCGGCGCCCAGGGGTTCACATCCTGGCGCTCGGCCGCGACCGCGCTGTACTTGGCGGGGGTGCCCTGGGTGGATTGGTCCGAGATGCCCGGGATCATCTCGAACACGTTCATGATGATCAGGCGGATCGCGCGGCCGATCGTGGCATTGGCCCGGTTGCCCGGGCCGAGCAGGTTGCCCTCGGCGTTCAGGCCGATGTCCTGCACCACCGGCCCGGAGACCACCAGCAGGTGCGCGGAGCCGCCGGTGCTGGCGGTGGAGCCGTGGAAATTGAAGTCCGGGTGATTCATCGCCTCGAGCGCCGCGACGACCACCGGGAAGTACTCCGGCTTGCAGCCGGCCATCACCGCGTTGACCGCCGCGTTCGCGATCGAGCACTCGGCACCGGTGGCCTGGTGCACCGCCAGCACGGTCTCGGGCGGGCGGCCCTCCATCGCCAGCATCGCGCGCACCCGGGACGCCTCCGGCGGCACCACCGGCAGCCCGTCGGCCGCCCAACCCTGCGCGTAGCAGTAGTCGATCGCCGACAGCGCATCACCGTCGAACTCCACGCTGTCGGTACTGCCGATCGCCGCGCCCATGCGTCGTCCCCCTTTCCGCGATTGTATCGAGCGCGCCGGACGGAGCAGCGAGTGGGCGCCAATGTTCGACACCCTCGTCGGGCAGGCGCAAGGACAGGCGACAATGTGGCCGGACGTGAGGCACGCGATGGGCGTGCTGCCTGCACACCGTCGCCCGACACCGATGAACGACCTCGTCTTCGACACCCCCCGCCTTCGGGTGCGCCGCTGGCGGGATGCGGACCTGCCCGACCTGATGGCGGTGTACGGCGACGCCGATGCGATGAAGTGGGTCGGCGATGGCCGGCCGATCACCCCCGAGCAATGCCAGCAGTGGCTCGAGGTGACCCGGACCAACTACGCGCGGCGTGGCTATGGCATGTTCGCCGTGCAGTGGCGCGAGCAACCGGTCGTGCTCGGCTTTTGCGGCATCGTGCACCCGGGTGGACAGGTGCAAGCCGAGGTGAAGTACGCGTACCGGCGGTCCTGCTGGGGGCAGGGGATCGCGAGCGAGGCGCTGGTCGGGCTGCTGGCCTACGGCGGGCAACGGCACGGCATCGGGCACTTCATCGCCACGACCGCCCCCGAGAACACGGCCTCGCACCGGGTGTTGCTCAAGGCGGGAATGCGGCGCGGGGTCCTGCGCGAGAATGCGGACGGCACCCGAACCCAGTTGTTCGACTGGGGCGGGTCCACGGTGTGATCATCGTCCGCGGCGACCCGAGGCGCCGCCGCGGGAGGGCGAGACAAGCAGGGCCTGATCGGGGAGAATCACCCCATGCGCGCCCTGGGCATCGATTGGCAGGTGGCCTACCTGGTCCTGGCGGTGGTCGTCCTCGTGTCGCTGGCGGCCCTGGGCGCCTTCGGCTGGCGGTTTCGGCGTGCCGACGGGGCCCGCGAGTTCCTGCTGTTGATCGGCTCGGGCCTGGGCTGGATGATCACCGTGCTGCTGATGGCGATCACGCCACCGGAGCAGGTGAAAGGTTGGCTGTCGCTGAAGTACCTGTTCATCGCCGGCGCGCCGATCGGCCTGTTCCTCTACGCGCTGGCGATCACCGGCCAGGCGCCGCGGTGGCGGGGGGCGTTGATCCTCGGATTGGCGGTCATCCCCGCACTGACCCAGGCCATCCTGTGGAACCCTGGCACCTACGGTTGGATGATCGGCGATCTGCAGGCCGACAAGATCGGTATCCTGACCCGCGTCACACGGATCACCTTCGGTCCGTTCTATTGGGTCACCGTCCTTCAGGGCTATGCGTTGATGCTGGTGTCGATCGGCCTGCTGACGGTCTGTGCGATCCGCGCCAACGCGCTGGTCCGGGCACGGCTCGTGACGATCGCGCTCGCCGCGTGCGCGCCGCTGATCGCCAACGTGCTGCTGATCACCGGGATCGCGCCGCGCGAATTCGACCCGATGCCGTTTGGCGCCGCCGTGATGAGCTACCTGATCTGGTGGGCCGTGATCCGGCACCGGGTGTTCGACCTCTCCCCGGTGGCCCGCAATCGCCTGATGGACGTGATGGACAACCCGGTGCTGGCGGTCGATGGCGACGCGCGCATCATCGACTGCAATCGGGCGATGGCCCGGGTGCTGCAGCGCACGCCGCGCCAGTTGCTGGGCACCCCGGTCGAACCCGTGTTGCGGGGCGCTGGCGCGCGTCCGGACGCGTCCGATCTGACGCGGCTCGTCGCGATGCTGGGGGCGGTCGAGGAACACGCCCCCCCCGTCGCGGACCGGCCCCTGCTGCGGATCGATGGCCGGCACTTCGCCAGCCGGATCGTGCCCCTGCCGGGTTCTCGTGCCGGCCAGTCGGACGGGCGGCTGTTGATCCTCGATGACGTGACCGACCGTGTGCTCTCCGAGGCGAATCTCTCCCGGGCCCTGGCCGAGGTCAGGACCTTGCGTGGCTTGCTGCCGATCTGCGCCAGCTGCAAACAGATCAAGGACTCGCGCGGCGTGTGGCGGCCGGTCGACGAGTACATCGCGGAGAACTCCGAGGCGGACCTCACCCACACGGTGTGCGCGACCTGTCTGGCCGTGCACTATCCCAAGTTCTCGTCGCTCGGACAGCCGGGGCCGTCGCCATGACGCGGGCCGCGGCGCGAGGCGTGGGCTGAGGGGCGATCATGGCGTGCGTGCTGGTGGCCGAGGACGACCGGCTGCTCTCGATGTTGCTGGAGGAGATCCTGCGCTCGGGCGGGCACGAGCCTCGCCATGCCTTCGACGGCTGCGAGGCGCTCGAACTGCTCAGAGCGCCTGGTGCCCGCTTCGAGCTCGCGGTGATCGATCTCGTGATGCCGCGGCTCGACGGAGCGCAGCTCATCGAGATCTGTCGTCGGGAGTTCCCCGCGATGCCGCTGCTGCTGACCAGCGGGTACTCGCGCGAGTACGTGTTCGAGCGGCTGGGCGAGCGTCTGCCCGACCATTTCCTGCCCAAGCCTTGGGACGCCGACGAACTCGCCGCCGTGGTGTCGGCACTGCTCGCCGGGCGCGATCGCCCCTGAGGCGACGATTCCGCCCCCCGAGGCGGCTCAGTGGGCCAGTTCTGCCTCGATCTCCGACAGGTCGAAGACCGGGGTTCGGGGGTTGCGTTGCCAGGCCACCATGTCTTCGGCGCGTTCCGCGAAACTGGGCGGCAGGCGGGCGAAGCCCGGTGTGTTCAACCACAGCCGCAGCAAGTGTCGCTTGCGCTCGGGTTCGGGCCAATCCTCGTAGGCCGCCCGGGAGTGCATCACCGTGTAGTTGGTGATGAACTGCATGTCGCCCGGCTCGAACGCCATGTCGAGATGGAACGTGGGGTCGTCGCACAGCGCATCGATCATGTCGAAGGCCTCGCGATGGGCCGGCGTCAGGGGCGGCACCCCCTCGAATCGCTGCGCGCTCTCGACGTAGGTTCGGTTGTAGCGCACGAACAGGCGGCCTTCGAACCTCTGGAAGACGGGCGAGCGGTAGTAGGGCTTGTGCCCGGGGTTCTCCTCGCCGCGCCGATCCAGGCAGAAGGTTTCGCACATCAGCGCGTGCAAGTCGGGCCGGCGGGCCAGCATCTCGTTGTGGATCGCGGTGGAACTGACGATGCGCGAGGCGCCGCCGGATCTTGCCTTTTGCAGGCACAGCAGTCCGACCACGTCGGTGGAGTCCACATGAAAGGGCAGGCGCAGGCGGGTCTGATAGCCGCGCGCCTTCGGGTTCGTGCGAAAGTCGGCACCCAGGTCGCGCACATGGCCGAGCATGTCGCCGTGCGCGTTCTGCGCGAATGCCTTGCCCAGCTGGGTCCCGACGATCCAGTAGATCAGCGCGATGTCGGACTTGCTGTAGCGCTCGCGGGGCAGGCCGCGCATCAACACGAATCCACGGCCGTCTTCGAGCACCTGGCGCACCTGCGCCATCTTTCGCCGGACGAGGGGCACGTCGACGTGTTCGCTCGACAAGGCCGGAATGCCCAAGCCGGCCGTCTTCGCGGCCTGCAGCGCGGCCTCGAGCTCGCGCAGTTCGTCCTCGTCCCATCGCACGAGCCAGTCGGCGCGAGCGGCGATCTCCGGCCCACGCCAGGCGGAGGGATGGTCGTAGTGGGTCTGCGGTGAGGGCATCGGTACCTCCAGGTGGTCGGGGAGTGCGGTCTCTCAGGCGCCGGTGCCCACGACGGGGCCGCCGGAAACCACCCGCCGCAGGCACGACAAGAGCGCCTGCACGTCCGGGTGCTGCTCATGGTCGACGTGCACGAAGGCGGTGGTGGCGAGGTGGATCGACAGTCGCTGCGCACTGTCGCCTTGCAGGATGCGGACCTGTCCTTCGCGCTGCAGTTGCATGGCCAGACGCGCGGGCATCAGATTCACCGCGTTCGCATGGCGCAGCAGCGCGAGGACCAGTCCGATCTCCAGCCCGTCCAGCGTCGCCGTCGGAGGCGCCAGGCCCTCCCGTTTGCAGGCGGCGTCGAACGCGCTTCGCACCGGGTGGCCCGGCGTGGGCAGCACCCAGGGGTGGCCCACGCAGTCCGCCCAGGCGGGTGCCCGCCGGCGCGCCAATGGGTGGCCGGCAGCGACCACGAGGCACATCGGGTCGTCGAACAACCAGTGCGCCCGCAGCTTGGCGGGCAACGATTCGCGCAGGCGGGCGCCCACCACGAGCTGAAGACGCTCCAGCGCCAGGGCCGGTAACAGTGCCCCGGTGATGCCATCGACGGTCCTGACCGACACCGTGGGATCACGGCGATGAAGCATCGTGATCGCCTGTCCCAGGAAGCTGGCCGAGGCCGTGGGCATCGCGCCCACCACGAGGCTGCGGGTCGGGTGCTCGACGAACTCGCGCAATTCGGCGCCGACCCGATCGAGTTCCTCCAGGACACGACGAGCCGCCCGGATCATCACCGCCCCCCGCGCGTTGGCGACCAGCCCGCGGGGCGTGCGCTCGAACAAGGGGTGTCCGACGCCGCGTTCGATGTCGGACAAGGCCTTGGACAACGCGGGCTGCGTCAGATGCAACAGCGAGGCGGCCTTGCTGAGCTGGCCGGCATCCTCGATCGCGACCAGCAAGCGCAGGTGCCGCAGCTTGATGTCGCGTCCGAAGTAGTTTCGAAGGGTGATTGGAGCCTCCGGGAAGGCGATGGGCGTGCTGTCGCGAAGGATGCCATGACCGTGCGGTGATGGGCGTCGCGCCCCCGCACCCCGCTGACGTCGGGTGGCGGGGCTGGTGCGGCGGCGAGTCCTGGCCCCGACCGTCTCGACGGTCCAGAGGACGACGAGCGGACTCGGTTTGCTCAACAATAGGGCACCCGCCGGTGGCCGCAACCCCCGGCAGGTCGCCTGTTCCCCGCCAATTCTCGCGTTTTCGATCCGCGCGCGCTCGCTATGGTGAGCGGTCCGAAGACGGGATTGACGGCGACGCGTCCTGGTCCCTGCGTCTGAACACCGAACCTTCCCCCCAAGGAGATACCCATGCTCGGTTATTCCAACCCTGAAGTGGCGCCCCCCCGCGCCCCCCAGCCCGATCGCGCGCTCGAGCCCTACCAGCTGGTGGTGGCCACCGACCGTCAATGGGAGCGCGAGATCGACGAGCTTCGCATCGCGTCCTACCGGACGGCGGGCTATTTCAAGCTGCCCAATCCGGACACGGTGCGCCGGCGCACCGATCCGACAGATTCGCTGTGCCTGCTGCTGCGCCAGGGGCCGGTCGTGGCCGCGACGGTGCGGCTGGCCTACGTCCACGATCGGCCCGCTGCCGAGGTCGTGCTCCAGGGGCCCGTGCCCCTGGACCGTGAGGATTTCCCGGCGGTCACGTTTTGCCGTGGGGCCACCGATTCGCGCCACCGGGGCCGCGGCTTGATGTCCTTGCTGGTCGCCCTGGGCGTGGCGGTGACGCACCGGGCCGGGATGCGCAGCGCGATCGGCATGCAGGCCGATGGCACGCCGCACTTCGACGAGATCGTGCGTGCCAGCTGGCAGAGCCGGGAGGTGGCCACCGAGTTCGCGAAAAGTGTGTCGTTCGAAACACCAACGATGAAACTGGTCTACCTGCGCAGGGCTAGAATGCCCGACAGCATCGAGTATTCGAACCGTCGGCACGCGCAGATCCTGGCGCCGGAACGGGCGGCGCCGGCGATCGAGCAGGCCGCCGGACACCTGCGCAAGATGGCCCGCTCGTGACGCATGGCGGGGCCCACGGGTGGGAGGGTCCGGTGCCGTGCCAGGTTCGACACCGGATACCCTCGAATGAAGCCTCGCCACCCGTCGGACCCCAGCCATGTCTAGTCCTGCGGCGCCGGTCCGCCCGCCCGAGGCCGCGCTGCAGGAGGTCTTTTCCAGCCTGCCGGTGCCGGTCGGCATCCTGGACGCCCAGTTTCGCTTCGTCGCGGTCAACCGGGCGTTCAGCGCCCAGTTCGAGTACCGCGCCGAGGAGGTCCTGGGCCTGAAGGCCGAGTTCCTGTACGAGCCCGACCTCCACGAGGTCGCCCTCCACGCCCAGCACCTGATCGCCAGCGATGCCGAGCCGGATTTCCGGCTCGAGCGCACCGTGCACACCCGTTCGGGCCGGGTGCTGGACACGGCCCTGCACATCACCCGCCTGCCGGTCGAGGGCGCCCGCTGGTACCTGGCCCTGTATCAGGACGTGGCCGATGGCTATCGCAAGGAGCGCCTGCTGCTCAGCCGGGCCGAGATGTTCCGGCTCATGGTCGAGCGCTCGCCCTTGCCGATTTCGGTTCAGGACCGCAACTGGCGCCTGATCATGGTGAACGACGCGTATTGCGCGTTCACCGGGTACGCCCGCAACGAGTTGATCGGGCAGGATCCGGCCACGCTGCTGCACCCGCCCGAGCAGATCCAGGACCTGCCCACGCAGCGCGACGCGATCCTCAGCCTGAACATCGACGACTTTCCGCATCACCAGGTGATCCGGGAACTGGTCCGTCGGGATGGCAGCAGGGCGCGCTATCACGGCCTGCTGAGCTTCTCGCGCGGGCCGGCCGGCGAGCCCTTGTGGTGCGGCACGCTGGTCGATCTCAGCGCCCTGGACGAACTGCGCAGCCAGTTGTCCGAACAACGAGACCTCGCGGGCACGATGCGCCTGCGCTTCGATCGCTTCTCGGCGCTCAGCGACGACGGCATCGCGATCGTCGAGCGGGCCGGTGGGCGAATCGCGCACGCGAACGAGGCGCTGTGCGCGCTGCTGGGCACCGAGCGCGCCCGCCTGGAAGGCGCCCCGGTCGACTCGATTCTCGCCGGAATGGACGAGGACGATGCCGTCCGGGTCGCCGAAGTGCTGGCGCGCTCCGGATTGGAATCGCACACCGAACTCACGGTCCGTTTGGTTCGCCCGGCGCCGGGGCGCTGGGTGAGGCTGCGCGCGGTGTCCGGCGAGGTGTACCAGTCGGAGTACTTCCTGGTGTTCGAGGACATCTCCGAGACGGTGGAGCAGCAGCGGGCGCACGACCGGCAGGCCGAGGCGCAGATCGCGACGATCGTCAGCGAGGTGCACCACCGGATCAAGAATCATCTGCAGGGGGTGTTGAACCTGCTGCAGCCGCGCAAGGGCGCCGATGCCGAGTCGAACGCGATGATCGTGCGCGCGGCCACCCAGGTGGCCGGCATCGCGCAGGTGCACGGCATCCTGATGGCCTCGCCCGCCCGGGCGGCGCTGTCGGGCATGGTGGTGGCCATCGCCGAGACGGTCGCGGGGCTGTGGAACGTGCCGATCGTCACCTCGACGGTGGACGAGCCGTCCGCGCCCGCGTACTCGGTCCCGGAGAAGCAGTCGGTGCCGCTCGCACTGATCGTCAATGAACTCGTGCTCAACGCGATCCGCCATCGCGAAGGCAACGATCCGGTGCGGGTCTCGATCGAGCCGGACGAACGCACGGTTCGCATCCGGGTCGTCAATCCAGGGGGCCTGCCGCCCGGTTTCGACCTGTCGTCGCGACCCACCGCGTCGGGGCTCGGTCTGGTCCTCAGCCTGATCGCGCGCACCCACACGCGACTGACGATCTCCGAGGACGGCGGCGCGGTGATCAGCGAGATCGAGGTCAGCGCGCCCTTCGTGGTGATGACCGGGGTCTCCGGCGGACGCAGCGACCCGGTCTGATCGGGGCCGGACGGTCCGGGGGCGTCAGCCCTTCAGGTTCAGTTCCGCCGCCAGGGGCGTCTGCCACTTCAGTTCGTCGGCGATCAGCTTGGCCATCGCTTCGGGCGTGGACGTCTTGGCGACCATGCCTTGCGCGGCGAACTTCGCGATCAGCGCGGGCACCTTCATCACCTCCACCATCGACTTGTTCAGCGCCGCGATCGTGGCCGCCGGCGTGGCCGCGGGCGCGGCGAGCGAACCCCAATAGTTCAGTTCGGGCAGGTCGGTCAGGCCCTGCTCGCGGAACGTGGGCACGTCCGGGGTCATCGGCGCGCGCTGTTCCGTCCAGATCGCGATCGGCTTGATCTTGCCCTTGAACGGGATGATCAGCGGCAAGGCGCTCAGGGCCATGTGGATCTCGTTCTGGGCGAGCGCGGTCATCGAATCCGGGCCGCCCTTGAACGCGACCATCGTGCCCGTCAGGTTGTTGCGACGCAGCCAGTTGATCATCTGCAGATGCTCGACCGCACCGGTGACGGCGCCGTAGTTCAGGCGGCCCGGGTTCGCGCGAATCCAGTCGAGCAGGTCTTTGATGCTGTTGATCGGCGAGTTCGCGTTCACGAAGAGCGCGCCCGGGGTGGTGCCCATCATGCCGATCGTGGCCATCTGCTTGAGCATGTCGAAGCGCTGGAACGTGGCCTGGGCGGCCACCATGCTCGAGTTCAGGTGCAGCAGCGTGCTGCCGTCGGCCGGCGCCTGCAGCAGTTGCTGCGCGCCGATCAGGTAGCTACCCCCCGGGCGGTTGTCGACGACGACGGACTGGCGGGTCTGCGCCGTCCACTGTTCGCCGAAGAAGCGCACCGAGGTGTCGGCCACGCCGCCCGCGGGCAGCGGCACGATCACGCGCAAGGGCGCCTTGGATTCCTGGGCGTTCAGGGGCAGGGCGACGCCCGCGGCGAGGGCGGCACTGGCGCGAAGCAGTTGGCGGCGATGGGCGAATCGGGTCATGTCGGTCGAGGGGCTGCGAGAGAGGGTGGACAACCGCCCCGCCGGCCAATGGCGGCCCGCGGGGCGTCAAGGGGTGAGGTCACCCGCGCGAGGGCGGGTGGCATCAGGTCGCGCAGCTTGGGACCGGCCACGGCGGCCGTCAATCCGGGTTTGCCTGGAGCCTCGGACCGGAGGGCTCAGTCGTTGGACAAGGCCTCGTGGTACTCCTTCAGGAAGTCGATCTGCTGGTCATCGTCCAACTCGACCACCACCTCGTGGATCGTGCCCGTGAAGACGAACGGACAGGCGTAGCGCTCGCTCACCGGGCTGCCGTCGTCGCGCCCGCAGTGCACGCCACTGGTGTTGGGCAGCAGCGGCCACATGCCGGTCATCGGCATCCGGGCCACCACCTGCTGGTCGACCAGCAGGGCGCCATCGCCACACAGCGACCCGGTCTTGCGGAACACGAATCCGACCCGGTGCCGCCCGGCGGACAGCGTCGCGGGCGACTCGAGGACCATCCGTTGCGTGGGGCCGCCCGCGTTGTACTCGTGCACCAGCCGTCCGTCCTGCACGAAGAGCACGTAGCCGCCGAAACGCCCGCCCGCTGCCAGGATCACCCCCTCGGCGCCGCCCGTGGGCATCTCGATGTCGGCGAGGATGCGGTACGAGCGGTTCGACACGTTCGGGGCCGACAGGCGATCGACCCGGGCCATGTCGGCACGATAGACGTAGCGCTGGCGGCTGGTGGCCCGCAGGCTCGCGGCGGTGCGCTCGCGGTCGCGGTCGTCCAGGGGCAGCACGTCGTAGGCCTGCGCCTCGCGCCACCACAGTTCGATCAACTCGGCGAGCTTGTCGGGGTGCGTCGCGGCGAGATCGACGCTCTCGGAGAAGTCGTTCTCGACGTGATAGAGCTCCCAGCGGTCGTGCTCGAAGTCGCTGCCCTTCTCGTGCCGGGCCACCGCCTTCCAGCCGTCCTGCCAGATGCCCCGGTCGCCCAGCATCTCGTAGTGCTGGACGCGCTTGCGGGTGGGGGCCTGCGGCTGGTCGAAGGTGTAGGCCATGCTCACGCCGTGAATCGGCAACTGCGCGATCCCCTGGTGGACCGCGGGCGCCTGCGCGCCGAGCAGTTCGAGCACGGTGGGCACGACGTCCACGCAGTGGTGGTACTGGTGGCGCAGCTCGCCGCGGGCCGCGATGCGCGCGGGCCAGTGGACGATGAACGGGTCGCGAATGCCGCCGCCGTGGGTGTCCATCTTGAACCACTTCAGCGGCGTGTTGCCGGCGAAGCCCCAGCCGCTGGGGTAGTGGTTGTAGGTGTGCTCGCTGCCCAGTTCGTCCAGGTGCGAGAGCAGTTCGGGCAGGGTCTCGTCGATGAACGCGTAGTGCTTGCGGATGTTCACGTTGCCCAGCGCGCCGCCCTCGTCACTGGCGCCGTTGTCGGACATCACCACGAACAGCGTGTTCTCGAGCTGGCCGATCGAGCCGAGGAAGTCCACCAGCCGGCCCACCTGCTCGTCGGTGTGCTCGAGGAAACCGGCGAAGACCTCCTGCATGCGCGCGCACAGCCGTCGCTCGTCGGCGCTCAGATCGGCCCAGGCGCGCACCTCGTGGTTGCGCTCGGTGAGCCGCGTGCCCGGCGGGATCACGCCCAGGGCCAGTTGTCGTTCGTACCAGCGCCTTCGCGTCTCGTCCCAGCCGTCGTCGTAGCGACCCCGGTACTTGTCGATGTAGGCGCGCGGCACGTGGTGGGGCGAATGGCAGGCGCCCAGGGCCACGTAACTGAAGAAGGGCTTGCCCGGCGAGGCGCACTGCTGGTCGCGGATGAACCCGATCGCCTGGTCGATCAGGTCGACGCTCAGGTGGTAGTCGGGGCGATCGGGCTTGCGGATCGGGTGGTTGTCGCAGAAGAGTTCCGGGTTCCAGTGATCGGTGAGCGAGCTGAGAAAGCCGTAGTAGCGATCGAAGCCCCGCGACAGCGGCCAGTAGTCGAAGGGGCCCGCGGCGGTGGCGTCGGTCATGCGCATCAGGTGCCACTTGCCCAGCGCGTGCGTGTTGTAGCCCTGGCGGCGCAGCATCTCGGCAAGCGTCGCGGCCCGGCGCGTCACCTGGCCCTGGTAGCCGGGGTAGCCGGTGCACCACTCGACGATCGTGCCCATGCCGGCGCTGTGGTGGTGCCGCCCGGTGAGCAGCGACGCCCGGGTGGGCGAGCACATCGCGGTGGTGTGGAAGTTCGTGTAGCGAAGCCCCCCGGCGGCCAGCGCGTCGATGCGCGGCGTGTCGATGTCCGAGCCGTAGCAACCCAGGTGCGCGAAGCCGACGTCATCGAGCACCAGCAGCACCACGTTCGGGGCCGAGGCGGGCGCGCGCACCGGCAGCGTCCAGGCGGGCTGCGAATCGCGGTAGGTGCGTCCGATCGTGCCGCCGAAGCGCTCCAGCGGGAGGTCGTCGCTCATCGCGGGCTCAGCTCATCGTCGCGCCGGAGGCCTTGACGGCCTTGCCCCAGCGCTCGAATTCGGACTGCATGAAGGGCTTGAGCGCCGAGCGGGGCCGATCGATCGTGATCACGCCCAGCGCCGTCAGGCGATCGCGCATCGCGGGGGTCTGCGTGATCCGCTCGATCTCGGCGGCCAGCCGATTGACGATCGGGGCGGGCGTGCCGGTGGGTGCGAGGAACATGCCCCAGGCGGCGCTCTCGTAGCCGGGCACGACGTCGGCGATCGGCGCGACGTCGGGCAGTTCGGGATGGCGGCGCAGCATCGAGATGCCCAGGATGCGGGCCTTGCCGTTCTTCACGTAAGGCAGCGTCGCGCTCACCGTCTCGAGCACCACCTGGACCGCGCCCGCGGCGAGGTCGTTGAGCGCCGGCACCGACCCCTTGTAGGGCACGTGCGTGAACTTCAGCCCGCCCTCGGCCTTGAGCATCTCCATCGCGAGGTGGCTGGTGGTGCCGTTGCCGCCCGAGCCGTAGTTGATGGACGCGCCGTTGGCGCCGCGACCGAGCGCGACGAGCTCCTGCATCGACTTCACCGGCGAGGCGCTGTTGACGACCAGGATGTAGGGGACGATGCCGCCCTGGTACAGCGGCTCGAAGTCCTTGACCGCGTCGTAGTTCAGCTTCGCGTACATGTGCGGCGCGATCGCCAGCGGGCCGCTGGAGCTGTAGAGCAGCGTGTAGCCATCGGCCGGCGCGCGCGCCGCCGCCTCGGCGGCGATCGTCGCACCGGCCCCGGGGCGGTTCTCCACGACCACCGGCTGACCCAGGCTGCGGCCGAGGTCCTCGGCGTAGGCGCGCGCGATGATGTCGCTGGCCTGCCCGGGCGGGAAACCGACCAGGATGCGCAAGGGGCGCGCGGGCCAACCAGGCGTGGCGGTGGTCTGTGCGTGAAGCCCCAGCGGCCACGCGGCCAAGGCGGCGAGCACGCCGCGGCGAGAACTTTCCATTTTTGATCTCCCAGGCGAAGAATCGGGCGCGGATCGCGGGCGCTGCCGGCGCCCATCGGTTTCCCGGTGGACGGTACCGAGGCTGGCTGCTGAAATCAACGGATCCCATCGGTCCCACGCACATCATGGCCAGTGACGACGCACGACCCATCCCCGTCGAGGGGGTTTTCGAACTCGGCCCATTCCGATTCGAGTCCGGCGAGTCGCTGCCGTCGCTTCGGGTCGGTTACGCGATGTTCGGGCGGCCCAACGCGGCGCGAGACAACGTGGTGCTGCTGATGCCGGGTACGAGCAACCTGCGGCACAGCCCCTCGGACTACATCGGGCCGGGGCGGGCCTTCGACACCGATCGCTTCTGCGTGGTGAGCACCGACGCGATCGGTGGCGGCACCTCCTCGCAGCCCGGCGACGGCCTGCGCGGCGACTTTCCCCGATACCGGGTGCGCGACCTCGTCGCGGCGCAGGTGGAGCTCGTGCGTCGCGGCCTGGGACTGGGCGACACCCCGCTCGCGGCGGTGGCGGGCGCCTCGATGGGCGCCTTCCAGGCGCTGGAGTGGGCGATCCACCATCCCCGCACCACCCGGGCCGCGGTGCTGCTCGTGCCGGCCACGCGTGCCGGCCAGGTGGTGCGCCAGACCACGGCCCGGATGGGCGAGATCGTCCGGCTCGATCCCCGTTGGCGCGACGGCGCCTACACCGAGCCGCCGCTGGCGGGCCTGCGGCTGGCCGGGCGCCACTACTACGCCTGGACGGTCAGCGACGAACACCTCGAGGCGCTCGGAGCGGCCGCGCTCGCGCAGGCCGAGGCGGTGGGCGAGCGATTCGCGCAGTGGGACGCCTGGAGCCTGCTGCGCCGGTACGAGTGCTCCACCGCGCACGACGTGGCCGAGCCCTTCGGCGGCGATCTCGGGGCCGCGCTCGGGCGGGTCCAGGCGCGGGTGCTGGTGCTGCCGTGCCGACAGGACCGCCTGCTGGGTTACACCGAGGGCGTGCGGATCGCGCAGGGTGTGCCCGGCGCGCAGCTCGTGACCATCGATTCACCGCTTGGGCACATGGCCTGGCGTCCGGTGCCGGGATCGCCCGTCACGGACCAGGTGACCCGGGCGATCCGCGACTTCCTCGCCTGAACCGCACATCCCTCGCCACGAGGTCCGCACGATGAGGACGAACCCGTTTTCGCTCGAGGGACGCGTGGCGCTGGTGACCGGCTCCAGCCAGGGCATCGGCGAGGCCACCGCCCGGGTGCTCGCCGAGGCGGGCGCCACCGTGATCATCAGCAGCCGCAAGGCCGACGCCTGCGAGCGGGTGGCCGCCGCGATGCGCGCCGACGGGCTGAGCGCGCAGGCCCGCGCCTGTCACATCGGCCGGCTCGAGGACATCGACGCGATGGCCGAATGGCTCGGGCAGGCGCACGGCGGGCTCGACATCCTGGTCAACAACGCGGTGCTCAGCCCGTGGCGTCGCATCCCCGACACCGACCCGGGTCTCTTCATGAAGGCGGTGGAGGTGAACCTGCGCGGCTACTGGTTCATGAGCACCGCCGCCGCGCGGCTGATGCGCGCGCGCGGCGGGGGCCGCCTGGTGAACATCGCGTCGGTGGCGGCCCTGCACCCGGAGCGCATGCTGGGCCTGTACGCCACGCTGAAGACCGCGCTGGTGGGGATGAGTCGCGCGTTCGCACTCGAATACGGCGCCGACGGGATCCGCGCCAACACCGTGTTGCCCGGCTTGATCCGCACGCCGCTGGCCGACGCCTTCGATCCCGCGACCCAGGCCCGGGCGATGGAGAAGGCGGCGCTGGGGCGCCTGGGCGAGCCGCGCGAGATCGGGTACGCGGTGCTCTACCTCGCCTCGGCCGCCGGCGCCTACACCACCGGTGCCAGCCTGGTGGTCGATGGCGGGCTGTCGCTCAGCGTGATGTAGGCTGTCGGCCTCTCCACGATGGCGGATGATCGAGATGACCGATGCCCTGGCGGCCGCGCCCGCCCTTCGACCCTTGCGCGAGATCCTGGCCGGCACCGACTGCGTGTTCGCCGGCTCGGTGTTCGATCCGATCTCGGCGCGGATCGCGCAGTCGCTCGGCCACGAGATCGGCGTGATGGGCGGTTCGGTGGCGTCCTACGCGGTGCTGGGGGCGCCGGACATCATCCTGCTGACGCTCACCGAGCTCGTCGAGCAGTCGCGTCGCGTGTGCCGTGCCGCTCGGCTGAACCTGATCGTCGACGCGGACCACGGCTACGGCAACGCGCTGAACGTGATGCGCACCGTCGAGGAGCTCGGGGCGGCCGGCGTGGCGGGCCTGGGCATCGAGGACACCCTGCTGCCGCGCGCCTACGGGTCGGGCGAGACCGCCCAACTGGTCAGCATCGCCGAGGGGGTGGGCAAGATGAAGGCGGCGGTGGCCGCGCGCGGGGCCGGGGGGCCGGTGATCCTCGGGCGCACCAACGCGGTGTCGATCACCGGGGTGCCCGACGCGATCGAGCGCCTGAAGGCCTACCAGGACACGGGCGTGGACGCCCTGTTCGTCACCGGACTCAAGCGCCGGGAAGACCTCGAGACGATCGCGCGCGCGGTGCGCCTGCCGATCATGATCGGCGGGGCGGGGCCCGCCCTGGGGGACGCGGCCTTCCTGGCGGCCCATGGCGTACGCGTCTTCCTGTGGGGCCACCAGCCGATGACCGCCGCGGTGCGCGCCTTGTATGACGCGATGAAGGTGCTGCGCGATGGCGGCACCCCGGCCGATCTCACCGGGCTGGCCAGCCCGCAGCTGATGGCCACCGTCACCCGGTCGGCCGAGTACGAGGCGATGACCCGCCGATACCTGGGCGGGGGGGATTGACCGGGCCGGGTGGCCGCGCCGCGATCAGCGCAGCATCCGGAAGAAGGTGCGGATGTCCTCGATGTACAGCGCCGGCTGCTCGAAGGCGGCGAAGTGCCCGCCCTTGGGCATCGTCGCGAAGTGGCGGATGTCGGGATAGTCGGCCTGCATCCAGCGGCGCACCGGCACCACGATCTCCTTCGGGTACGCGGCCACGCCCACCGGCACGCCGACCTTGCCGCCACGGCCCTTGCCGAAGCTCTCCCAGTAGATGCGTGCCGAGGACGTGGCGCTGTTGGTGATCCAGTACATCATCACGTTGTCGAGCAGCTCGTCGCGGGTGAGCACGTTCTCGGGGTGGCCGTCGCAGTCGGTCCAGGCCCAGAACTTCTCGAGGATCCAGGCGGCCTGGCCGGCGGGTGAATCGGCCAGGCCATAGCCCAGCGTCTGGGGCCGCGTGGCCTGCTGCTTCGAGTAGCCGGAGTCCCAATCGCTGTAGTACTTCGCGCCGGCCAGCGCACGCTTCTCCTCGTCGGTGGGCTCGCCCTCGATCTGCGGGCGCGTGCCCATGGCGAGCGTCACGTGGATGCCGGCGCAGTGCGCGGTGTCGGACACGCCGATGGCCCGGGTGACGGCCGATCCCCAGTCGCCGCCCTGCGCGAAGTAGCGCGGATAGCCCAGACGGGCCATCAGCGCGGCCCAGGCCGTGGCGATGCGCTCGACGCCCCAGCCGGTGGTCTGCGGCTTGCCCGAGAAGCCGAAGCCGGGCAGCGTGGGGCAGACCACGTGGAAGGCGTCCTCGGCGCGGCCGCCGTGCGCGACCGGATCGACCAGGGGCTCGATCACCTTGTGGAACTCCACCACCGAGCCTGGCCAGCCGTGGGTGATCACCAGGGGTCGGGCCTGCGGATGCGGCGAGCACTGGTGGATGAAGTGGATGTCCAGGCCGTCCAGCTGCGTGACGAACTGGTCGAAGCGGTTCAGCCGGGCCTCGCGCGCGCGCCAGTCGTACCGGTCGGCCCAATAGGCGCAGACCTCCTGGATCCAGCGCAGCGGCACCCCCTGCGACCAGTCGGGCACCGGCTCGGCCTCCGGCCAGCGGGTGGCGCGCAGGCGTTGGCGCAGGTCGGCGAGGTCGGCATCGGGAACCTGGATGCGAAACGGGCGGATGGCGTCGGTCATGGTCGGTTCGTGGCGTTGGGAGGGGTGAGCATACCCGCGTCGCCGGACCGGGCCGGTTCGTCGACGCGTGCCTCGCGCAGGTGGGCGATCGCGTTGGCGTAGTAGCGGACCACCGGCTCGGCACCCTCGGCCAGGCGGTACCAGCCTTCGCGCTCGTCGACCAGGTGGCGCAGCACCAGCATGCGCAGCCCGACCCCGAAGGCGTAGTCCTCGTCCTGCCGGGGCAGGTACAGGTGCGCGCCGCCGTCGCGCAGGCTCTGGCGCCGCGCGTGCATCGCGACCTTCAGGTCGATCGCCGACCAGGCGCGCGTCGGGTCGTCGATGAAGACGCTTGCCACCAGCGACACCGGCAGCACCGGGATCACGTCGCCGATCCGCCGCATCAGTTCGTCGGCCACCCGGGTGACCTCGCGCTTGCGCGTGGCCTCGTCCATCTCCGGAAAGCGCAGGCCGTGCGTGCGGCACCACTCGCGCATCGACACCGGCTCGCCGAAATTCACGCAGGCGTAGCCGAAGCGGTGCCAGTCGCCGTGCACGGCGCGCCGCAATTGGGTGCCGAGGAACCGTGCCAGGGTCGCCACCGCCCGCCAGCGCTCCGGGCGGGGAGTGTCGGGCGTCAGCTTGAGCAGCTGCGTGCGGTCCTCCAGCACGCGGTCGTAGTTCAGGCCCACCGGCAGGAAGACGAGGTCGCGGCGGCCCTCGCCATCGCGCTCGTCGAACCCCTTGAGCATGTAGTCGAGCAGCCCGAAGCGCGGCGGGCGCAGCCGGCCGTCGGTGGTCAGGCCGCCTTCGGGGAACATCGCCTGCGTGACGCCGCCCTCGGTGGCGAGCTGCACGTAGCGCGACAGCGCCACGCGATACAGCGGGTCGCCCGAATTGCGCCGCACGAAGAACGCGCCCATCGACCGGATCAGCTGCTGCAGCCCCCAGATGCGTGCCCATTCGCCCACCGCGTATGACAGCGTCACCCGCTCGGCGGCGAGGAAGGACACCAGGATGTAGTCCATGTTGCTGCGGTGATTGATCACGAAGACCAGCGTCGAGCGTGGCGAGATGCGGCGCAGCGCGTCCTCGGCGGCGAAGCCGATGCGCACCCGGTACAGCAGGCGGGCGATCGTGCGCGAGATCGTGTAGCCGATCCGGAAATACAGGTAGGCGTTGAACGAGGGCACGATCTCGCGCACGTAGCCTTCCACCCGGGACTGCACCTGCGCGAGCGACTGTCCGCTGGCCGCGGCGTGCTCGGCGATCGCGGCCTGCAGCCGGGGGTCGAGGGTGAGGCGCTCGATCAACGCCTGGCGGCGCGTGAGCTTGAACGAGGGCAGCTCGATCGACAGCCGCGAGTTCAGCCGCTCGATCAGGCGGTTCACGCGCCGGCGCAGGAACCAGCGCATCCCGGGCGCGAGCAACAGCACCAGCACCGCCCAGGCGGACAGCGCGGCCAGCAGCAGGAACAGCCACCGCGGCAAGGTGACCGGTTCGAACATCGGGGATTCCCCTGACGTGGTGGGACGGCCCGCGAGAGCCGTCCCGGAAGCGGGGTACGACACGCCCGCGATCCCGCCGTCGGTGCGCGCGGTCATCCTACGCGAACCGGGCCCCGCCGCGGGTTCTGACATCATGATGGGATGAAACGCAGCCGACGCTGGGTACTGGGCGCGGGCGCCGGCCTCGCGCTCGGGGGTGGGTGGCTCGCGGCGCGGGCCTGGCCCGACGAGGGGGTGTTCAACCCCTGCGAGCCGCCGGGCGGGCCCGAGGTGCTGCAGCGCCCGCTGGTGCGAGATGCCCTGGCGGGTCTCGATTTCTCCCGGTTGTGGGACGTGCACGCGCACCTGCTGCCGCTGGCGGGCGTGCCGCACCTGCACGCGGGCTGGGCCCTGGCCGAGCCCGATGGGGAAGGGCCCTGGCCGACCCTGGTTCGCCGGCTGCAGGCCCGCCTGCTCGCCGGCTCGGCCTGCGCGGAGCGCGACGCGGGCGGCCCGGCGCTCGCCTACCTGCGCCCGTTGGTCGCGCGCCTCGCGATGATGCCCGCGGGCTGCAAGCTGGTCCTGCTCGCGATGGACGCGGTGCACGATGACCAGGGGCGACCGCAGCCGCAGCGCACCCACTTCCAGGTGCCGAACGCCCTGTGCGAGGAGGCGGCCCGGGCGTTCCCCGATCGTCTCGAGTGGGCCGCGTCGATCCACCCGTATCGCGCCGATGCCTCGCAGGCGGTGGCGCGCGCGGCAAGCGCGGGCGCGCGCGCGGTCAAGTGGATCCCGGCCGCGCAGCACATCGACCCGGCGAGCGCGCGCTGCGAGGCGTTCTATCGGGCGCTGGCCGAGACCGGCCTGCCGCTGATCACCCACGGTGGCGATGAACGCGCCACCCCCGGCGACGACGCGCTGGGCAATCCGCTGCGCCTGCGCCGGGCGCTGGACGCCGGCGTGCGCGTGGTCGTGGCGCACTGCGCGACGATGGGCGAGGGCGCCGACATCGACCAGGGGCCGAACGGCCCGGCGCGCACCAACTACGCGCTCTTCGTGCGGCTGATGGACGAGCCGCGCCACGTGGGGCGCCTGTTCGGCGACCTCTCGGCGCTGGGTCAGCGCGCGCGCAGCGGACCGGTGCTGGCCGACGTGGTCCGGCGCGGGGCGGCCGATGGCCCCTGGGCGCAGCGCCTGCTGTACGGCAGCGACTACCCGATCCCCGCGGTGATGCCCTTGTACTCGGTGCGCGAGCTGAGCGCGCAGGGGCTGATCGCACCGCCGCAGATCGACGAACTGCGCCGGCTGCGACGGCACAATGCCTGGCTGTTCGACCTGGTGCTCAAGCGCTGCCTGCGTGCCGACGGCCGGGCGCTGGCCGAGGCGGCCTTCGCCACCCGGGAGCGGCTGCGCGGCACCGCCTGAATCGCGCTACCCTAATCATCGACGACCACAGGGGAGACCCCATGAAGACCCGCATCACCGAACTCTTCGGCATCCAGCACCCGATCATCCAGGGCGGCATGCACTACGTCGGCTTCGCCGAACTCGCCGCCGCGGTGTCCAACGCGGGCGGCCTGGGCATCATCACCGGCCTCACCCAGAAGACGCCCGAACTGCTCGCACGCGAGATCGCTCGCTGTCGCGACATGACCGACAAGCCCTTCGGCGTGAACCTCACCTTCCTGCCCACCTTCGCCGCGCCCCCGTACCCGGAGTACATCCAGGCGATCATCGAGGGCGGCGTGAAGGCGGTGGAGACGGCCGGTCGAAGCCCCGAGAAGTACATGCCGCAATTGAAGGCGGCGGGCATCAAGGTGATCCACAAGTGCACCTCGGTGCGCCACTCGCTGAAGGCCGAGTCGATCGGCTGCGATGCGATCAGCGTCGACGGTTTCGAGTGCGGCGGCCATCCGGGCGAGGACGACGTGCCCAATTTCATCCTGCTGCCGCGCGCGGCCGAGGAGCTGAAGATCCCGTTCGTCGCATCCGGTGGCATGGCCGACGGCCGCAGCCTGGTGGCCGCGCTGGCCCTGGGCGCCGAGGGCATGAACATGGGCACGCGCTTCATCGCGACCCGGGAGGCCCCGGTGCACGCCAACGTGAAGAAGGCGATCGTCGCCGCCTCCGAGCTCGACACGCGGCTGATCATGCGCTCGCTGCGCAACACCGAGCGCGTGCTGATGAACGACGGCGTCAAGCGCATCATGGAGGTCGAGCGCGCCAAGGGCGCGGCGCTGACGATCGACGACATCCACGACGAAGTGGCCGGCATCTACCCGAAGGTGATGATCGACGGCGAGATGCAGGCGGGCGCGTGGAGCTGCGGCATGGTCGCCGGGCTGATCCACGACATCCCCACCTGCCGCGAGCTGATCGATCGGATCATGCGCGAGGCCGACGCGCTGATCTCCCAGCGCCTGGCCGCGTTCAACCGCGGGTGAAGAACCAGACCGCCACCGCGGCGAAGACCGCGGTGAGCGCGGCCATGCCGAACAGCGCGGTGCGGTTGTCGAAGCGGATCACCAGCGAGCGTTGGGTCGGGTCGGCGAGAAAGGCGTTGATCCGGCGTGCCCGTTCGGCGTGGTCGCGCTGGGCGTCGCTCGCGCTGTCGAAGCTGAGCGATCGCGTGCCGTCGGTGTAGACGAGCCGCAGGTGGTGGCGGGTCTCCATCTGCCCGTCGGCGTCGCGCACGGTGTCCTGGTGCACGTCGGCGCGCCGCAGGCTGCCGGCGTTCATCACCACCGCGCGCTCGGTGTAGCGGCTGTGCGTGTGCGCGATGCAGTCGACACGATCGGGCGACGGGCGCTGGCAGACGAGCTCGTAGGCTTCCGAGAAGACATGGGCCATCGTCCCGAGGATCGCGCCGACCACCACGGCCGCCAGCAGCGATCCGATCAGGCGTCGCGCGAACGTGGGCAGGCTCATTGCAGCTTGACCCCGGCCTCCCGGATCAGGCGGCCCCAGCGGTCGATCTCCGTGGCGAAGCGGGCGCGGAACTCCTCGCGCCCGCTGGCCACGACGTCCAGGCCATTGCCGCGCAGCCACTCGCGCATCGCGGGCTCCTGCAGCATCGTGACGAACTCGCGATTGAGCTGGTCGGCCACCGCCTTCGGGGTCGCCTTGGGCACGAACACGCCGTACCAGACGCCCAGGTCGAAGCCCTTGACGCCGCCGTCGGCCACCGTGGGCAGCTCGGGCCAGAAGCTGCTGCGCGTGCCGGTGCTGACGGCGAGCGCGCGCAGCTTGCCGACCTGCGCCAGCGACTTCGCGGTGGTGAGCGGGTCGAACACGAATTGAACCTCGTTGCCGGCCAACGCCGTCAGCGCGAGCGATGCCCCCTTGTAGGGAACGTGGACGACGTCCAGCCCCGCCATCGCCTTGAAGAGCTCGGTCGTCAGGTGGATCGAGGTGCCCACGCCCGGCGAGCCGAAGTTCAGCTTGCCCGGATGGGCCTTCGCGTAGGCGACGAGCTCGGCCACCGAACGCACCGGCAGGTCGTTGTTGACCAGCAGCGCGAACGGCCCGACCACCGCCATCGTGATCGGCTCGAGGTCCTTCTGGACGTCGTAGTTCAGCTTCTTGCCCGAGACCGGGTCGACCGCCACCGCGCCGCTGTGGAAGAGGATCGTGTGCCCGTCGGGATCGGAACGGACCACCGCCTCGGTGCCGATCGATCCGCCGGCACCGCCCCGGTTGTCGATCACCACCGGCTGGCCGATCCGTTCGGACAGCCGTCGCCCGAGATGGCGCGCCACGATGTCGGAGGTGCCGCCCGCCGCGTAGGGCACGACGATGCGCACGGGCTTGCTCGGAAAGTCGGCGGCCTGGGCCGTGGCGGACAATCCGCCGGCGAGGGCGAGGGTGGCGGACAAGACGAGGCGGGCAAGCATCTTCAAGGGCGTTCTCCGGGAGTGATTCGGGTGACGTGGATCACGGGCAGGCGGGCACCATTCCATCGGCCGTCCAGCGCACGCTCGATCTGCGCGCCGAACTGCAGCAGCCGACCGTCGTCCGCGGACCGTCCACACAGCAGGATACCGAGTGGCAGACCATTCTCGTGCCGGGCCAGTGGCAAGGACAAGACGGGCAGGCCCGCGAGCTGCGCCACTGGGGCATGGGGATGCGCCGCCCAGGCGCGTCCGAAGGCATCGTCGGCGCGGGTTTCACCGGGCAGTGGTTCCGAGGGCGTGCCGGGCACGGTGGCGGTCATGCCGGCGGGCGCGACCAGCACGTCGAATGTCTCGAAGAAGCGGGCGAAGTCGCGCGCGGTCCGGTTGATCGTGCCCTGGACCGCACCCGCATCGAGTTCGAGCGCGACGGCCTCGGCACCCCATCGGCGCCAGGCGTCGGCCTCGCGTGGCGGGATCGCGCGGCGGGCGCCCGGGCCGCACCCGCAGGGCACCGTCGAGCGCGGCGCGAGCTGGCGGCGCAGGTCGATGCGACTCACCTGCGTGAGCGCCTCGAACGCGGGTTCGACGTCGATCGTCGGGGTCGCCCACGCCACCTCGTGGCCGAGCGCTTCGAGCAGACGTCCGACGAAGCGCAGCTCGGTCACCGCGTGAGCACAGGCCGAGTGCCGGCCCCAGGAGTGCGAGAGCGCCACGCGCAGGCGATCCGGATCCCGCTGGACGAGACGGGCGTAGGGCTCCGGCGCGTGCCAATAGGGCATGAACTCGCCGGGCGCGCCACCCCGGCAACTGTCGACGAAGGTCGCGGTGTCGCGCACCGATCGGCTGAAGCAGCCCTGGCCAACGAGCAGGCGCGTGACGTCCGAATCCTCGGGCGCGTTCGAGAAGACGCCGCGCGATGGTTTCAGGCCCACGAGGCCGTGGCGGGCGGCGTCGATCGGAATCGCGCCGGCGCCGCCGAGCGCGTGGGCCATCGGCACCGCACCGGTGGCGACGAGCGCCGCGGATCCGCCAGCGCAGCCGCCGCTGGGACGGGTGGGATCCCAGGGGTGGCGGGCGGGCCCGCCGACCGTCGGGTCCACCCACGCGGGCAGGCCGAAGGCCGAGGTGGCCGTGCGGCCCACCGGTCTGAGCCCGGCGGTGCGCAGGCGGTTGGCGAGAAAGTCGTCCTCGTCGGGCACGTGCCGGTGGCCGGGATCGCCGCCGAATTGCCGCGGGCGGCCCTTCAGCGCGGGACCGAGGTCGGTGACCAGGTACGGCACGCCGCCGAAGGCGCCCCGCGGGTCCCAGCGCTCGCGGGCAGGGTCTTCCGGGTCCTGCGCGTAGACCTCGAGCACGGCGCGCACCGAGGGCTGGACCCGCGCGATCGCTTCGCGGGCCTGGGCGGCGAGTTCGTCGGACGAGATCTGCCCACGCCGCAGCAGTGCGGCGAGGCTGGTGGCATCGTGATTGGCCCATTCGGGCCAGGACATCACGGGCGGCATGCGGCGTCCGGAGGAAGGGTTCGCCCGATCGGCGCCGGCCTTCGACGGGCGCGGCGTTCGGGCGACGGTGGACCGCGCAGCTTACGTCACCTTCAATCGGGGCGCCTCGTCCGGCCCCAGGACTTCACCGATGAGCGCGGCGCTTTCGAAACCCTCGGCGCGAAAGATCGCCAGCGCCTGCTCGACGGTGTCGGGGGTGCAGGCCACCAGCAGGCCGCCGCTGGTCTGGGGATCGGTGAGCAGGGCTCGATCGGCCGCGGCGAATCCCGCGGGGAGTTCCACTTCCTGGCCGTAGCCCGCCCAGTTGCGGCCCGACGCCCCGGTCACCAGACCGCGGGCGGCCAGGGCATCGGCCGCAGGCAGGCGCGGCACCGCCGACCAGTCCAGGCGGACGTGGCAGCGGGCCCCCCGGGCCATCTCGAGCGCGTGGCCCGCCAGGCCGAACCCGGTGACGTCGGTCAGGGCGTGCACGCCAGGCAGCGCGGCCAGCGCGGGTCCGGGTGTGTTCAGGCGCGTGGTGGTGTCGATCAGGCAGCGGTAGCCCTCGGCGTCCAGCGCGCCTTGCTTGAGCGCCGCGGAATACACGCCCACGCCCAGGGGCTTGCCCAGCAGCAGCACGTCGCCGGGACGCGCATCGGCATTGCGCCGCACCCGGCCCGGGTGCACCAGTCCGAGGGCGACGAGCCCGTAGATCGGCTCGACGGAGTCGATCGTGTGCCCGCCGGCGATCGGGATCCCCGCCTGGCGGCACACCGAGGCGCCGCCATCCAGGATACGGCCGATGGTGGTGGTCGAGAGCACCGCGATCGGCATGCCGACCAGGGCGAGTGCCATGATCGGACGTCCGCCCATGGCGTAGACGTCGCTGATCGCGTTGGTCGCGGCGATGCGGCCGAACTCGTACGGATCGTCGACGATCGGCATGAAGAAGTCAGTGGTCGCGATCAGTGCCTGCTCGTCGTTGAGGCGGTACACCGCCGCGTCATCGGCGGTCTCGATGCCCACCATCAGTTCGGGCGGCACCGGCAAGGTCGCGCTGCCCTTGAGGATCTCGGAGAGCACACCGGGCGCGATCTTGCAGCCGCACCCGCCGCCGTGCGACAGGGAGGTCAGGCGGGGTTCGGTGGCGGCGGCCTGGTTCATCGGGGTCTCCGGTGGCGGGTGGCGTGCACCGTAACGCAAGGCGGTGCGGTGAGCACTGCGGATTCGCAGTCCGCGCCCGAGTCGCCCCGGATGACGGGTCCGGCGGGCGGGGTTCAGCGCGCCGCGGCCCGACGAATCGCCTCGCCCGTCGCGAGCGCGGGCACCGCCCCGCGCACCGTGCAGGCGAGCGAGCCCGCGGCCACCCCCATCGTCAGTGCTGCGGCGGCGTCGTGCGTCGCGGCCCAATGCCGGGCGAAGGCGCCGATGAACGCGTCGCCCGCGCCGGTGGTGTCGATCACCTCGACCGGCAGCGCCGCCCGGTGGATCGGTGTTCGCCGCGGCTCGAACACCCAGGCGCCCTGGGCGCCTTGCGTGAACACCACGCCGCGAACACCGCGTGCGAGCAGCGCCGCGCCGATCGCCGCCGGCGCGGCGTCGACGCCCAGGCCGGCGAGCGCGGCGCCCTCGATCTCGTTGACCACCAGCCAGTCGGTCGAGGACCACAGCGCGTCGGGCAGCATGTCGGGCGCCGGTGCCGCGTTGAGCATCGTCGGCACCCCGGCGCGGCGGGCCGCCTCGAAGGCGGCCTGCGTGACCGCCCAGGGCGATTCGAGCTGGGACAGCACCATCGCGGCGCCGTGCACCGAGTCGCGCGCGCGGGCCACCGCGTCCGCCGTGAGCGAGCGGTTGGCGCCGGGGGCGATCACGATCTGGTTCTGACCGATCGCATCGATCAGGATCACCGCCAGGCCGGTGCTCTCTGCGGAGACCACCTGCACGTGGCGCTCGTCGATGCCCTCGGCGCGCCACAGGGCCCGGGCCGCGGCGCCCGCCGAGTCGTCGCCCACCGCGGCCAGCACGGTGACCCGCGCGCCGCAGCGCGCGGCCTGGATCGCCTGATTGCTGCCCTTGCCGCCAGGGCTCTCCTGGCCACGCCCGCCGATCCGCGTCTCGCCCGGCTCGGGGAAACGGTCGACATCGATGCCGACATCGCGCATGTAGCTGGCGACCACGACGAGGCGGGGCGGGGCGTGCCCGGTGTCGGGCGGGGGCGGGGTGGTGTCGGGCACGGGGCGGTCTCGCGCGGGCAGGGCAGCGGTGAGGCGATTGGAACCGTGGGGCGCCGTGCTTGTCCAGCGCCGCCCCGGTCCGCACCACGAACCGGGACGCCCACCGAAACGCGCGAGCGCGGGCGCATGCCCGCTTGGTGGCATAGTGCGGCGGCCGGCGCGTTGCCGGCGCGAGCGGCCTTTCGGAGACGCGACGTGGATCACCCGACCCGGCAACTGGCTGAATTCATCAGCGCCCTGGACTTCTCGCGCATTCCCGCGCCGGTGGTCGACAAGATGCGCGAGTGCCTGCTCGATTTCATCGGGGTGAGTTCGGTGGCCTACCTCGCGGAGTCCACGCCGGTGTTCTTTCGCGGCATCGGCGCGATCGCGGGCGAGGGCGACGCCACGGTGATCGGCAGCAGTCGAACGCTGCCCTACCAGTACGCCGCGATGCTCAACGGCACGCTGGCGCACACCTCCGATTTCGACGACACCAACGCGATCGGCGGTGGCCACCTCGGCGCGCCGGTGATCGCGGCCGCGCTGGCCGCGGCCGAGCGCTGGGGCGCCAGTGGCGCCGACTTCCTGGCCGGCACGATCGCCGGCTACGAGACGATGGTGCGGGTGGGCACCGGCCTGGGCGTCAGCGCGTACGAGCGGGGCTTTCACCCGACCGCGGTCGACGGCGTGTTCGGCGCGACCGCCGCGGTGTGCCGGGTCGCCCGCGCCGACGCGACGGTGACCGAGGACGCGCTGGGCCTGGCCCTGAGCATGGCGGCCGGCTCGATGCAGTATCTCGAGAACGGCGCCTGGAACAAGCGCCTGCACCCGGGCCTGGCGGCCTACCACGGCAACCTCGCCCACGCGCTGGCGCGCGAGGGCGTGCTGGGCGCCGCGCTGCCGCTGGAGGGCAAGTTCGGCCTGCTGCGCGGCTACAGCGACCGGCCCGATCCCGCGTGGCTGAACCGCGAACTGGGCAGCCGCTGGTACACGCTGAACACCGCGATCAAGCCCTACCCGTCGTGCCGGTTCGCGCACGGCGCGATCGACGCGATCCGCCAGCTGCAGGCCGAACAGCCGGTGGACATCGATGCGGTGGAGCGCATCGAGGTGACGATCTCGCCGACCGCCTTCGAGATCGTCGGCGACAGCCGGCCGAACAAGACCGAACCGAACAATGTGGTCGATGCGCAGTTCAGCCTGTTCTTCCAGCTCGGGGCCGCGTTCATCGATGGCACCGTGGTCTGGGACTCCTATCGGCTGATCGGCGATCCGCGGCTGGCGCGGCTGGCGGGCAAGGTCCACATCGCGCAGCAGGAGGGCTTCACCAAGCTGCAGACGGTGCTCACCCGGGTGGTGGGCGGCCAGCGCCGCACGACCGAGATCCGGCTGCCGATCGGCGACGACCAGAATCCGCTGCCCTGGGCCGACATCATGGCCAAGTTCGACAGCAACATCGCCTGTCGCTTCGATGCCGCGCGTGCGCGGCGCATCGTCGAGTCGGTCCGTGACGAACTGGCGGGCTGCGCCGACGCGAAGGCCTGGATCCGCGAGACCTTGCGAGGCGATCGCCCCTGAGCGTGGCGCCTTGCCGCCCCCGGCGCGAATGCCGGGGGCGAAGCGGCGTTCAGCGCATCGCCGACTCGAAGGCCGCGCGCGCCGCGTCCCAGGCCGCGAGGATGCGGTCCTCCTGGGCGTAGTCGAGGTTGCCGGCGAACACCGGTGAGAAGTTCATCGGGCGCGCCTCGTCGCCCGCCAGCCATTGCGCCGTGCGGCGCGTGGCGGTCTCGACGTCGACCACGTCGCGATACCCCAACAGCGTGCGGGCCTTGCCCAGATCCAGGATCAGGTTCGACTTCTCCGCCAGCGGATAGGCACCCTTGCACCAGGGCGCGGGCACACCCACCAGCTCGAGCGAGGCGCCGAGTTCGTCGACGATCAGCTCGGCCATGCGCCGCCCGCTGATCACCGTCTCGTCGCCCGCGTTGAAGGCCTGCCCGGCGGCCGCGGGCACGGTCGCGGCGAGGAACACGAGGCGGCCCAGGTTCTCGACGTAGCCGCGCTGGAAGTAGGTGAGCCCATCGTGCGGCAGGACCATCCGGGTGCGGCCATCCCGGATCCGCTTCACCACGGACCATTCGTGGCTCAGGGGCCCCCGCGGGCCGTAGACCCCGGGATAGCGCACCACCACCGCCTCGAAGTCGCCCTTGTGGTGCTGCTCGAAGAGCTGGTCCTCGCCGATCGCGACCTTGCCGGTGTAGTCGTTGGCATCGTACTGGCGTGGCGCGTCCTCGCGGATCGGCAGTGGCAGGCTGCCCTGGGGGGTCGGACGCATCGTGCCCCGGTACACCGGTTGGCCGGTGATGCCCACCAGCCGCCCGGTGCGTCCGGCCAGCGTGAGGGCCAGGGAACGCAGCCGCCCGGTGGTGCACACCGCGATGTCCCAGCGCCGCGCGCCGAGTTTCTCGCGGATGTCGGCCTCGTCGCGCGGGTCGCCGTGCAGGTGCTCGGTGGGCCCGGCGAACTCGGGCTCGTGCCCGCCGGTGTGGTAGATCGTGACGTGGTCGCCGGCCGCGAGGAAGGCGTTGGCGATGCACACGCCGCTGGGGCCGGTGCCGCCGACGATCAGGACGTGTCGGTTCGAAGCGCTCATGGGGAGGTCATTCGGAAGAAGGGGAAGGGGTGGTGCCGAGCGCACGATCGGGTCGTGCGCCGAACAGCGGGCCGTCGTCGTAGCGCAGCACCACGAGGTGCACCGGGGCATCGAGGTCCGCGGCGCTCACCTCGCCCACCAGCCGCGCCATCAGCCGGGGGCCGCCGTCGAGGTCGACGATGCCGATCGCGTACGGGGCCTGAGACTGGAAGGCCCCGGGCACGACGTGCACGCGCGTGAAGCTGTACAGGCGCCCGCGGCTGGGCAGATCCACCCACCGGACCTCGCGGTGCCAGCAGGCCCGGCAGTGTGGGCGCGGCGGGAACCCCACCCGCCCGCACGCGGGGCAGCGGGTGCCGATCCAGCGCCCGTCGGCGAGGGCCTCCCAGAACGGACGCGTGAACGCGGATTCACGCGGCGGAAACGGCCGCGGGCCGGGCAGGCGGATCTCGGGCAGCCGGCTCATGGGCACGCCTGCAGCACGTGCACCAGCGCGGCGTTGTACTTGCCCAGCTCGCAGACGCTCAGGCCGAACTCGTGCCGGCGCACCTGTCGCGCGCCCGCGCGTCCGAGCAGCTGGGTGGCGATCTCGACCAGGTCGTACAACGGGGTGACTTCCGGCGGGTGGCCGCGCGACAGGCAGCCGCCGTCGGTGTTGACCGGCGTGTCCGCGTCGAAGCGGGTCTCGCCGGCCTGCGCGGCGCTCGCGCCGCGGCCCCGCGCGAACAGCCCCAACGCCTCGGTGCCCAAGGCCTCCACCACGGTGCAGGGCGCGTACACCTGGCTGGTGCCCACGTCGGCCAACGCGATGCCGGCGCCGTCCAGGGCGCGCCGTGCCGCGATGCGCAGCGTCGCGTAGTCGAGCGCATCGCCGGGTGCGTCGTCGATCTGGTGGACGCCCTCGTGTTCGAAGCCTCGCGAACGCACCAGCACGTGGGGCCGGCCGCTCTCGCGGGCGATGTCCTCGCTGACGATGACCAGCGCGGCCGCACCGTCGGCCCGGCCGGGCACCTCGTACAAGCCCAGCGGCTCGACGATCGGGCGGGCGGCCAACACCTCGTCGAGGGTCAGCGGTGCGCGGTACTGCGCCAGCGGATTCAGGCGCGCGTGCTCGCGGTTCTTCACCGCGATCGATGCGAGCGTGGCGCGATCGATCCGGTGCTCGTGCAGGTAGCGCTGCGCGTCCATCGCGTACCAGGCGATCGGCACCGCGCCGAACACGGACTGGAAATCGACGTCGCCGGTGAGGCGGATGCTGTAGTTGAGGTGCCGCGCGGTCGGCACGCCGGTCTCGAAGTGCGCGCCGACCGCGAGCGCGCAGTCGGCCTGGCCGGAGGTGACCTGGAGCAGCGCCTGGTCGAAGGCGTGGCCGCCGGTCATGCCATTGCCCAGCACCTGCATCACGGTGGCCCGCGCCCGGATGCCCAGGTAGGCGGTGAGGAAGGTGTGGAAATAGCCCTGCCGGGTGTGGTCGCCGGGGTGCGCGACGACCACCGCGTGCACGGCCTCCCGGGTCAGACCGGCCATCGCCATCGCGTCGAGCACCACGCGCGCACCGAGCTCGTGCTCGAGCACCGCGCCCTCGCCGACGGCGCGCTGATGGCTGCCCACCGGCACCGCCGCGTAGCCGAGGATCGCCGCGCGACGGGTCATCGGTGGCCCCCTCCGACGCGCGGGCTCATCGGCGCACCACGATGCCTTCGCGCTCGCGGTCCCACAGGGTGTCGCGTTGTTCGAGCGCCTGCTGCTTGAGCTTGTACTTCTCGATCTTCTCGGTGGCGGTCTTGGGCAGCGCGTCGACGAAGCGCACGAAGCGCGGCACCATGAAGTAGCTCATTTGATTGATCGCGTGGTGCACGACCTCGGCCTCGGTGAGGCTGGCGCCGGGCTTGCGGACGACGTACACCATCACCTCGTCCTCGCTGAGCTCGGAGGGCACCGGGATCGCGGCCACCTCGTGGATCGCCGGGTGGCGCGAGAGGATCATCTCCACCTCGTAGGCCGAGATGTTCTCGCCGCGCCGGCGGATCGCCTCCTTCTTGCGATCGACGAAGGTGAGGTAGCCGTCGCTGTCGAGCCACCCCCGGTCGCCGGTGCGAAACCACCCGTCGACGAAGGCCTGCGCGGTCTGCTCGGGCATCGCGTGGTAGCCGCTCATCATCGTGCCCGGCTCGCGGGGGCGCAGCTGGATCTCGCCGACCCCGCCGGCCGCCAGCGGGCGATCCTCGTCGTCGACGATGCGCAGTTCGGCGATGCCGCGGGCGGACCCCGCGGTGCCGGCCTTCTCCGGCCGGTCATCGGGCAGGAAGCTGGTGACCGCGAAGTTCTCGGTCATCGCGAACAACGAGGTGACCTTCACGCGATAGCGCTCGCGGATCTGCGTGTAGACGGTCTTTTGCATCGGCACCACCATGCATTGGCGCAGCCGGTGCTCGCGCTCGTGCGGGCCGGGAGGCAACTGCAGCAGGATGTTGGTCATCGCCCCCAGCGAGTTGAACTGCGTGGCACCACTGCGCCGGATGTCATCCCAGAAATGGTTCGCCGAGAACCGGGGCGCGAGGGCCACCGAGGCGCCTGCCCACAGCGCGGCACCCACCGAGTACCACAGCGCGTTCGCGTGAAAGAGCGGCAGGCAGGTATAGAGGACGTCGTCGTCCCGGTAGCCGTAGTCGATCGCCACCTGGCGACCCACGTTCACGCCTTGCGAGTGCGGGCACATCACGCCCTTGGAGGGGCCGGTGGTGCCGGAGGTGTAGAGGATCAGGTGGGTGTCCTGGGCGCGCACGCGTGACGGGTCCGGCGCGCGCTCGTCGTCGACCTCGAGCACCTGGAGCGGCCAGACACGGGGCGCGGCCGCGGCGCCCGTCGGCAGGGGCCGCATCGGCGAGGCGCCAGGCGCGGCGCGGTGCAGGTAGTGGCGCACCTTGGGCAGTTCGGCGCTGATCGCCACCACCCGGTCGGCCCAGGCGTCGTCGACCACCACGGCCACGCTGTCGGACTGGTCGATGAAATAGCGCAGCATCTCGCCACGGGCCGCGGTGTTCAGGGGCACGGCCACCGCGCCGATCTTGCCCAGCCCCCAGACCGCCGCCAGGAAGGTCGGGTCGTTGGGCAGCATCACCGCGACGTGGTCGCCGTGACCGATGCCCAATGCCCGCCAGCCATGGGCATAGCGGTTGGTCAGGGCCTCGATCCGGCCGTAGGTGAGCCGTTCATCCTGCCAGTGCAGGAACACCCGCTCGGGCGCGCGATGCGCCCGGTCGGCGAGCACGCGGCCGAGCGTGCGGTGCGCCAGCGGGAGGTCGGGGGCGGTCATGGGGCCCGATGATACGGCGCCCCCGTGGCCCACCGGGACGAAGCGCGGGAATCGGAATGACCCGGACTCGAAGATTCCGGACCGTCGGCGCATAGTGGTTCGCCCATTCCCGAGTGCCGACCCGATGTCCCGTTGCCTGCCCGCCGCCCTGCAGGAAGCCCTGCGCCCCTTCGAGCCGCTGCAAGGCGAGGCGATCGGCGCGCGCTACCTCGGCGACGTGCTCGGCAACCAGGGTGAGCCGCCGCTGGCGGTGCTGCGACCGCGCAGCACCGCCGAGGTGTCGGGCATTCTGCGGGCCTGCCACGCCGCGGGCGTGCCGGTGGTCACCCAAGGCGGGCGCACGGGCCTGGTCCTGTCCTGCCTGCCGCGCCCCGGCGAGGTGGTGCTCTCGATGGAGCGGATGAACGCGATCGAGGCGGTGGATCCCGACGGCGCGTGGGTGCGGGTGCAGGCCGGGGTGATCCTGCAGGCGCTTCAGGAGCACCTCGAACCGCTGGGGCTCACGTTTCCGCTGGACCTCGGCGGCCGGGGCAGCTGCACGATCGGCGGCAACCTCTCGACGAACGCCGGCGGCAACCGGGTGATCCGTTACGGCATGACGCGCGACCTGGTGCTCGGGGTCGAGGCGGTGCTCGCCGACGGCACGGTGGTCGACAGCCTGATGCCGCTGATCAAGAACAACACCGGGTTCGACCTGAAACAACTGTTCATCGGCAGCGAAGGCGTGCTTGGGGTGATCACGCGCGCCTCGCTGAAGCTGGTGCCACGCCCCGCCGAACAGGCGGTGGCGTTCTGCGCCACGCGCGATTTCGCCGGCGTGCGCGCGCTGTTGCGCCGGGTGCGCGCCCAACTGGGCAGCGCGCTGTCGGCCTTCGAGGTGCTCTGGCGCGGGTACTACACCGCGTACGCCACGCTGGGCAAGGGCGCGTTGCCACTGCCCGACCGGCACGCGTTCTACGTGTTGCTGGAGGCCTCGGGCTCGGCCGAGGAGGCCAGGGCGCAGCGGCTCGAACGCGTGCTGGGCGAGGCGCTGGAGGCCGGCGAGATCGACGACGTGGTGGTGGCGCAGTCGGGCGCCCAAGGCGCGGCCCTGTGGGCGATGCGCGACGCGGCGATCGAGGTCAGCCGCACGCTCGATCCGATCGTGCCCTTCGATGTCAGCCTGCCGGTGTCCGGCATGGAGGACTTCGTCGCCGACATGCGCGAACGCCTCGCGGCGATCGATCCGCGCTGTGAGTCGATCGTGTTCGGCCACGTCGGCGACGGCAACCTGCACATCGGCGTGCACCGCCCGCCCGACGTGGCGGAGGGCTACGACGCGATCACCCGCACCGTCTACGACGCCGTCGCGCGCCACGCCGGCTCGGTCTCGGCCGAGCACGGCATCGGCATCCTTAAACGCGACTACCTCGGGCACACCCGGGGCGCCGCGGAGATCGCGTTGATGCACGAGCTGAAACGCACGCTCGACCCGAAGAACATCCTGAACCCCGACCGCATCCTCGGTCGGTGAGCCACCGTCCCTTTCGCCACCTGTTGGAGCACCACAGCGCCATGAGCTATCCGGTCATCTCCGCCGACTCGCACATCACCGAGGCCCCCGACACCTACACCGCGCACATCGATGCGGCCTGGCGCGACAAGGCACCGCGCATCGTTTCGGCGGGTGCGGCCGGCGACGTGTTCCAGATCGACGGCATGTCGCGCCCGATCAACCTGGGCTTGGTGGCGGCGGCGGGCAAGCCGCCCGAGTCGCTGAGCATGACCGGGGTGCGCTTCGAGGAGCTGCACCGGGGCGGCTGGGATCCCGATGCGCGGCTCGCGGACCAGGCGCGCGACGGGGTCGCGGCCGAGGTGATCTACCCCACCGTGGGCATGCTGTTGTGCAACCACCCGGACTTCGACTACAAGAAGGCCTGCTTCGACGCGTACAACCGCTGGATCGCGGCCTACTGCTCGCGGCATCCCACGCGGCTGATCGGCTGCGGTCAGACCGCGGGCAACTCGCCGGCGCAGATGGTGCAGGACTTCAAGGCGATCAAGGCCCTGGGCCTGCGCGGCGTGATGATGCCGGGCAATCCCGCGCAGGAGGACTACGACTCCCCGATCTACGACCCGGTGTGGGAGGCCGCGATCGAGCTGGGTCTGCCGCTGTCCTTCCATATCCTCACCACGAAGGAGAACGCGCCGGTGCGCGGCCCGCGGATCAACAGCTTCCTGTCGATCATCCGGGGCAACCAGGACATCATGGGCACGCTGATCTTCGGCGGGGTGTTCGAGCGCCACCCGGCGCTGCGGGTGGTGTGCGTGGAAGCCGACGCGGGCTGGGTGCCGCACTACCTGTACCGGATGGACCACGCGTACAGCCGGCATCGCAACTGGCTGGCCCCCAACGTCAAGCTGGGCCGCAAGCCCAGCGAGTACTTCCTCGAGCACATCTACCTCACGTTCCAGGACGACTGGGTGGCCTTCCGTTGCGTGGACCAGATGAACGCCTCGCGGCTGATGTGGGCCAACGACTTCCCGCACTCCGATTCCACCTGGCCGTGGTCGCAGTCGATGCTCGAGCGCCAGGCGGCCGGCCTGTCCGCGGCGCAGCGCCGGGCGATCCTGTGCGACAACGTCGCCGACCTGTACCGGATCGACCTGAAGGAACTGCAGGCCGCTTGAGCGCCGCTGAAGCCATCCGGCTCGCCCGCTCGGGCGCGCCGGCATGGCCTCACGGGCGCTGAGGCAGCGCCCGGGCGGGCGCGTCGCCGGCGGCTTCGACGTGGCGCTTCAGGCCCGCCATCGTCGCGGGCAGGCCGCGCCGCAGGTCCTCGCCCACCGAGCGGTCGAGCCATCGGGCCAGCCAGCCGTGAAAGCTCGCCCGGTGACGCACGCGCAGGTGGCCGGGGGCGAGCTCCTCCAGCTCGTGCACGAAACGCAGACGCGAACCCAGCACCGGACACTCGACGACGAGTCGGTGCGGCGGCTGCGCTTCGACGACCTGCAGGCGCACCGGCAGACCGCGGCGGGGGCGCAACCACCCTCGGGTGCCGGCGCGGGCCGGTCCCGCCAGGCGGGCCGAGCGCGTGTCGGGGTCCCATTCCCGCCAGCGGGCGACGTCGGCCCAGGCGGCGTAGACCGCCTGCGCAGGGGCGAGGATGTCGATCGTGTGCTCGATCGTCGGGGCATCGGTGACGGTGTCTCGGGGCATGGCGGTGATCCGTGGTCGGGGCGACTCGCCATCGCCGGCGAGCGTGCACGCAGCCTATCGCCGCCCGGCGGACCCGGGCTTGGCGATTTCCGACAGTGCCGTCCCCGGGAACCTCGGGCCGAACAGTCCCGGCACGAGGCGGCGCGCGCCCTCGCGCAGCGCCCACAGCGTGTCGGACATCTCACCGTCCGGTTCGGCGCCGGCCTTCAGGACGCGGGGCGGGGACCCGACCAGGGTGCGAAACTCGCGGGCCAGGTGGGCCTGGTCGGTGTAGCCGCCGGCGGCGGCGAGATCGGCCAGCGTGTCGATGTCCGGACCTCGGTGCTCCCAGAGCGCCAGGGTTCGATGCAGCCGGGCCAGGCGTTGCACGAACTTCGCCGGCACGCCGAGTTCGCGCGCGAAGAGCCGCTGCAGCGCGCGTTCGCTGCCATCCAGGCGGGGCGCGAGTTCGGGCAGGTCGTGCAGACCCAGGCCTGCCATCGCGGCATCCAGCCGTGCGGTGGCCGCGCGGGCGGGCGCGGCGCGCAGCGCCTGGTCGAGCCGCGCGAGCCAGCGTCGGGCCAGGGCGCGCGTGTCGGGCGCGCGGGACGACGTCACGCGTCGATCGTCCTCGGGCAGCCAGGCCCCCAGCGTCTCGGGGGTGGCCGGGACGAGGCGATCGACGAAAGGCCGGGCCGGGCGGGGGGCCAGGATCGCCCAGGCATCGGCCCGGGCCAGACAGCCGATCCAGCGCGTGCCGGCCTCGGCCCGGTAGCGGGTGGCCGTGGTCCGACAGCCCTCGGCGAAGACCGGCGGCACGGGCTCCCAGCGGCGGCCATCGCGACTGACGTGCAAGGCCCCGCTGGCGACGACGCCAAGGACCGCGAGGGTATGCGCCGGCACGGTGAACTCGGTGCTTCGACGCGCGTGGTGCCGGGTGGCGCCGAGCAGGGGGCTCGGGGCGTCGGGCGCGGCGGCGATCCAGTCGGTGTCCATCCGCGGGATTATCGGCCGTTCGCCGATTGCCAAGCGCGAGGGTGCGGTCTAGTGTCGTGCCTCGGAGAAGGACGCGGCGTGCGTGGCATCGCCGCACCGGCGCAACCGGCTCGGGGTCGTCACCGGGCGGCTCGGATGCCTTCGTTCATGCCAGGGAGTTCCGATGTCCCCGTCTGCCGGCCGCATCCACACCCGGGTCGATGGTCCCATCGGCTGGGTCGTGTTCGACAATCCAGGCCGGCACAACGCGATGTCGGTGGCGATGTGGGAGGTGCTGCCCGACGTCGTCAAGTCGCTCGCGTCGGACCCGACGGTCCGTGTGATCGTGCTGCGCGGCGCGGGTGACGCGGCCTTCGTCTCGGGGGCCGACATCTCGCAGTTCGACCAGGTGCGCGACACCGTCGAGGCGAACCAGCGCTACGAGCGGATCGGCGAGGCCGGCATGGCCAGCCTGGCCGAGTGTCCCAAGCCCACGATCGCGATGCTGCAAGGCTGGTGCCTGGGTGGCGGGATGGCGATCAGTCTGTACTGCGACCTGCGGATCGCCGACGAGAGCCTGCGCTTCGGCATTCCGGCGGCCCGCCTGGGCATCGGCTACCGCTGGCCGGGCATCCATCGGCTGGTGCAGACGGTGGGTGCCCCCCACGCGCGCGAGATCTTCCTCACCGGGCGCCGCTTCGAGGCCGCCGACGCGCTGCGCATGGGGTTCGTCTGTCGCGTGGTGCGTCGGGGCGAACTCGAGCCGTCGGTTCGCGAGGAATGCGAACGCCTGTCCGCGAACGCGCCCTTGACGATGGCCTCGGTGAAGCTCGCGATCGAGGCGGCGATCGAACCCGACCCGCGGATCGACGCGACGCGGCTCGAGGCGGCCACGCAGCGCGCGTACGCCAGCGAGGATTTCATCGAGGGGCGGCGCGCGTTCATGGCCAAGCGCGCGCCCGTGTTCCGGGGACGCTGAACCAGGCCATCGCCAATCGGTGGCCGTCACGAGGAGAGCCATGTTCCGACCCACCCCTGGCGGCGCCTTCGAGGGCCTGCGCGTGATCGACCTGGCGCAGGTGCGTTCGGGTCCCACCTGCGTGAAGCAGTTCGCCGACTTCGGTGCCGACGTGATTCGCATCGAACCGCCGCCCAGCGCATCGCGCACCGAGATGATGACCGGCGCGCGAGATGGCGCCGACATGCTGAACCTGCACCGCAACAAGCGCCTGATCACGCTCGACCTGAAGTCGCCCGGGGCCCGGCCGGTGCTCGAACGCCTGATCCGTGGCGCCGACGTGGTGGTCGAGAACTACCGGCCCGACGTCAAGGCGCGCCTGGGTCTGGACTACGACAGCCTCGCGCGGCTCAATCCGCGGATCATCCTCGCGAGCATCTCGGGTTTCGGCCAGGACGGGCCGTACCGCGACCGGCCTGGCTTCGACCAGATCGCGCAGGGCATGTCCGGCATGATGTCGGTCACCGGCAAGCCCGGCGAGGGGCCGATGCGAGTGGGCGCCGCGGTGATCGACGTGGCCACCGGCCTGTACGCCGCGCTCGGGGTGATGGCGGCGCTGCACGAGCGCCAGCGCAGCGGGCGTGGCCAGTGGGTGCAGGCCTCGCTGCTGCAGTCGGGGCTGGGCCTGATGGATTTCCAGGCCGCGCGCTATCTCGTCGATCGCGAGGTGCCCCCGCAGGTGGGCAACGACCACCCCACCGGCATGCCCACCTCGGCGTACGCGACCGCGGACGGCCATGTGAACCTGGGTGCGGGCGGCGAGGCGATGTGGCAGGCATTGTGCACGGTGATCGATCGGCCCGACCTCGTGGCCGACGAGCGCTTCGCGACCAGCGCGCTGCGCTCGCGCCACCGGATCGCGTTGAACGAGATCCTGGGCGCGATCTTCCGCACGCAACCCAGCGCGCGCTGGATCGAGCGCCTGAACGCGGCGGGCGTGCCCTGCGGGCCGATCTACGCGATGGACCAGGTCTTCGAGGACCCGCAGGTGCGCCACGGCCGCATGGCCGCGCCGCTCACGCACCCCACCCGGGGGCCGATCGAGGTGCTCGCGCCCACGGTGACCCTGTCGCGCACGCCGGGTCGACTGGAGCGGTCCTTGCCGGCCACCGGGGCCGACACCGACGACGTGCTGGCCGAACTCGGCTTCGACGCGGACGCGATCGCGCGCCTGCGTCACGACCGTGTCATCTAGGCACCGCCCGCGCGACCATGACGACATCGGCTGACGAGGCGCCCGCTCGCGGCCACCTCCCGTTTCGACCCGACCCGCACCCTCGAAAGGACTGACCGGATGAGACCCTTCCCGATCGCCGCTTCCCGCCGTCGCTGGATGACCCTGGCCGGTGCCGGCCTCGCAGGCGCCTGGTTGCCCACTGGTGTCGGGGCCCAGGCCTATCCCGACAAGCCGCTGAAGATCATCGTGCCTTACCCGCCCGGGGGTGGTGCCGACTCCTGGGCGCGAACGGTCTCGACGAAGCTGGAGAAGGTGATCGGCCAGCCGGTGCTGCTCGACTACAAGCCAGGCGCCAGCACCACGATCGGCGCGGAAGCGGCGGCACGCTCGGCGCCGGACGGCTACACGATGTTCTTCATCGACAGCACCACCTTCGCCTACGTGCCGCACCTGCGCAAGGTGAACTACGACCCGCTGAAGTCGTTCGTGCCGGTCGGTCTGCTCGGGGTGGGGCCGATGCTGCTGGTGGCCAATCCGAACCTGCCGGTGCGCAGCGTCGCCGAACTGATCACCTACGCCAAGGCCAACCCGAACAAGCTGACGATCGCCAGCGCCGGCGTCGGCTCGCCGCACCACCTGATCGGCGAGTTCTTCAAGAGCCGGGCGGGGATCGCGCTGAACCACGTGCCCTACAAGGGCGCCGTGCAGTACATCGCCGACCTGATCGGCGGGCAGGTCGACCTCGCGGTCTCGACGATCACGCCGGCGCTGCCCCACCTCCAGGCCGGCAAGCTGCGGCCCCTCGGGGTGTCGAGCGCGCGGCGTTCCTCCGCGTTGCCCGACGTGCCCTCGATCGCCGAGCAGGGATTGCCGGGATTCGACGAAAAGCCCTGGAACGCGTTCGTGGTGCCGGCCGGGACGCCGGCGCCCGTGCTCGAGAAGCTGCGGGCCGCGTACAAGGCCACGATCGAGGATCCGGAAGTAGCGGGCACGCTGCGCCGGGGCGGCATCGAGGACGTGGGTTCCTGGACGCCGCAGCAGATCGCCGACCAGATGCAGGCCGACCACGCCAAGTGGGGCGAGGTGATCCGCAAGGCGGGCATCAAGATGGAGGGCTAGTGCCGACCCGCCCCAGGGCGGCGACAATACGGGTCGTGAACTGGCCGCGGACCTTCCCATGCCCACCCGACCCCCCGCCGTCGTCCTTCTCAGTGGAGGACTGGATTCCGCCACCGTGCTCGCGATCGCCGCCTCCCGCGGCTTCGCGACGCACGCCCTGAGCTTTCGCTACGGCCAGCGGCACGCGATCGAACTCGAGCGCGCGCGCGACGTCGCGAGCGCGCTGCGTGCCCACGCGCACGTGGTGGTCGACATCGACCTGCGACAGTTCGGCGGCTCGGCGCTGACCGCCGACATCGCGGTGCCGAAGGATCGCGACCCCGATGCGATCGCGCAGGGCATTCCGATCACCTACGTGCCCGCCCGCAACACGATCTTCCTGAGTTTCGCGCTCGCCTGGGCGGAGACGCTGGGGGCGAGCGACGTGTTCGTCGGGGTCAACGCGATGGACTACTCCGGCTACCCCGATTGCCGCCCGGAGTACATCGAGGCCTTCGAGCGCATGGCCAACCTCGCGACGAAGGCGGGGGTGGAGGGCACGCAACGGCTGCGCATCCACGCGCCGCTGATCGAGATGAGCAAGGCGCGCATCATCGAGACCGGGGTGGCGCTGGGCGTGGACTACGGCCTGACCAGCAGCTGCTACGACCCCGGGCCGCAGGGCCAGCCCTGCGGCGGGTGCGATTCCTGCGTGCTGCGCGCCAAGGGATTCGCCGAGGCGGGCATCGCCGACCCGCTGCTGACGCGCTGGCCGCGGGGTGCGGCCTCAGCCGGGTAGCTGCGTCGCCTGCACCAGTCGCTGCACCGCCGAGCCGAGCAGCCCCTGGTCGGTGCCCAGCGCGATCATCGAATAGCCCATCGCGCGCAGTCGGGCCATCCACGCCGGGTCGCTGGCCATGAAGCCGGCCGCCTTGCCGTGCGCGCGGGCGGCCTGCGCCACGCGGCGCAACGCCGCGTCGAAGCGCGGGTCGTCGAACTGGCCCGGGATGCCGAGGAAGTTGGAGAGGTCGAGGTGGCCCATGAAGAGCACGTCGATGCCCTCGACCGCGGCGATCGCCTCGACCTGGTCGAGCCCGCGTTCGGTCTCGATCTGCGCCATGATCAGCGTGCGCTGGTTGGCCCGGGTCTCCTTGGCGACCACGTCGCCACCGGTGTAGTCGTCGTGCGCGAAGCCGAAAGCCGCGCCGCGCCGGCCAGCGGGCGGGTAGCGGCAGGATTGCACGATGTCGCGGGCCTGCTCGACGGAGTCGACCATCGGGATCATCACGCCGCGCACACCCATGTCGAGCGCGCGGGCGAGGTAGGTGTAGTCGCCGTGCGGCACCCGGGCCATCGGGGTGATCGGCAGGCCACGGCAGCTCGCGACCAGCCACTTCAGGGTCTCGTAGCCGAGGCCCGCGTGCTCCATGTCGAAGATCACGAAGCGGCAGCCGGCGTTGGCCATCACCGCGGCGATGCCCGGCGTGAAGAATTCGAAGACGAAGGCCCCCGGCACCGGCCGACCGGCCAGGATGTCCGGCTTGAGCGCGTCGTCGTTCATCGGAAGCTCAGCCCTTCGAATTTGCCCGAGCGGCGCCATTCGTCGAGGTACTGGAAGTACGCGGTGGCGCCGGCCGGGTAACCCACGTTCAGCCGGGCCGCCGGACCGGGATCGATGCCCTCGTTGTTGTAGTAGCCCGGCGTGCAGTCGGGCGAACGCGACATGCGTCCCGCGCTGGTGAGCATCAGCTCGACCCAGGCCTGCTCGGCCTCGGCCGTCACCTCGATCTCGCGACAGCCGGTGTCGCGCGCGTGCCGGACCATCATCGCGATGGTCCGAGCGGCCTCGGTGAGGTTGTGCGGCACGTTGGAGATCAGGTTGGCGCCCTGCGTGGGCTGCACGAAGAATGCGTTCGGAAAGCCGTGCACGTGGATGCCGTGCTTGGTGCGCATGCCCTGCGCCCAGTGCTCCGAGAGATGGCGGCCACCGCGCCCGACGAGATCGAAGCCCGCGCGGCGCTGGTAGGGCGTGCCCACCTCGAAGCCCGAGGCGTAGATCAGGCAATCCAGCGGGTGCTCGCGCCCGGCGACCACGACACCGGTGGGCGTGATCCGCTCGACGCCCTTGCCGTCGGTGTCCACCAGGGTGACGTTGGGGCGGTTGAACGACTGCAGGTACTCGTCGTGGAAGCAGGGGCGCTTGCACAGCTGCCGATACCAGGCCTTGAGCTTGGCCGCCGTCTGCTTGTCCTGCACGAGACTGTCGACGCGGGCCCGGATCTCCTCCATCTTGTTGAAATCGGCATCCTCGTAGGCCGCGAGCATGTTCGGGACGGTGCGGTCCTTCGGCGCGAGGTTCTTGATCTGCTCGCGGATGCGCCGGGCGAGGTCGGTCCATCCGTCCTGCACCAGATCGACATCGGCGTTGCCGCCGGCCTGGTTCGCGGTGAAGTTCTCCAGCCAGCGTTGCTGCCAGCCGGGCGTGGCGACGCTGGCGAACCAGTCGGGGTCGATCGGCGCGTTGGCGCGCACGTCCACCGACGAGGGCGTGCGCTGGAACACGGTCAGGGATTTCGCGGTGCGCGCCAGGTGCGGCACGCACTGCACGGCGGTGGCACCCGTGCCGATGATGCCCACGCGCTTGTCGCGCAGCTTGTCCATCGGCGCGCCCAGCGGGTCGCCGCCGGTGTACTCGTAATCCCAGCGGCTGGTGTGGAACGAATGCCCGCGAAAGCTCTCGATGCCCGGAATGCCCGGCAGCTTGGGCACGTGCAGGGGGCCGGTGCCCAGGCCGATGTACTGCGCGGTGAAGTCGTCGGCACGGTCGGTGCGGATGCGCCAGCGGCTGTGGGCCTCTTCCCAGGTGAGCGAGACCACCTGCGTGTGGAAGAGCGCGTTGTCGTAGAGGCGGTACTTCTCGCCGATCCGCCGGCACTGTGCGAGGATCTCCGGGGCGTGGGCGTACTTCTCGGTGGGCCGGTGGCCGGTCTCCTCGAGCAGCGGCATGTAGATCATCGACGCGGTGTCGCACTGCGCGCCGGGATAGCGGTTCCAGTACCAGGTGCCGCCGAAGTCGCCACCCTTCTCGATGATGCGCACGTCGGTGATGCCGGCCTCGACGAGCCGCGCTCCGGTGGCCAGGCCACCGAAGCCACCGCCGATGAACGCGAAGCTGACGTGGTCGGTGCGCGGCGCGCGCTCGACGCGGGGGGTGTAGGGGTCCTCGAGGTAGTGCTGGAAGACCCCCTTGACCTCGACGTACTGGTCGTTGCCGTCCGGGCGCAGGCGCTTGTCGCGCTCGGCGATGTATTTCTGGCGGATGGCTTCCTTGTCGGCGGCGGACAGCGTCATGGCGCGGTGTTCCGTGGGAGAGGGGCGAAGGGAATCCCTATTGTCGCGCATGCGGGCGGGCGGTTCGCGGGGCGAGGGTGGCGAAAGCGGACTGGTCGGCGCGAGACCGGGGCGTCGCGCCCCAGGGGCGGGGTTCGGGCGCCGGGGCGGGGGCGGCCCGGTCGCCCGGAGCCGCGCTCAGCGCCGCGCCGGGCCGCGCGCCACCGAGGTGCGCCAGACCAGCACCGCGAGCAGCAGGAAGCCGATCGAGGAGACGTGGAAGATCTCGGTGGCCGCCAGCGTGAATGCCTGCTGGTCGATCATCGCGTTGACCATGCCCATCGGCTGGTCGCCGCGCAGCCCCGCCCCGCGCAGCAGGTCCTGGGCGTCGACCCAGCTCGCGCGCAGCGGCGTGATCTCCTCGGTCAGCCGCGCGTGGTGGGTGGTGGCGCGGTCCTGCCAGACGGTCATCGAAACGGTGGCGCCGATCGCGCCGGCCGACAGACGCACGAAGTTGCTCAACCCGGCCACCGCGGCGCGCCGATCCAGGCTGATCCCGTCGAAGATCACCGTCTGCACCGGGATGAAGAAGAACGACATCGCGATGCCCTGGACCATCGTGGGCACGATGATCGCCCAGATGTCGGTCTGCACCGTGAACTGCGCGCGCAGCCAGAACACCGCGGCGTACGCGACGATCGCCAGCGAGATCAGCAGGCGCGGGTCGAAGCGCGCCACGTTGCGCCCCACCCAGGGCGTGAGCATCAGCGCGAACACCCCCACCGGGGCCAGCGACACCCCGGCCCAGATCGGTGTGTAGCCCATGTGCTGCTGCAGCCACAGCGGCATCAGCACCGCGTTGCCGAAGAACAGCCCGAAGCCCACCGACAGCACGATCACGCCGTTGCGGAAGTTGCGTTCGGCGAACAGTCGCAGGTCGACGATCGGGTGGGGCTCGGTCAGCTCCCAGGCGAGGAAGAGCGCGAAGCCACCCAGCGCGAGCGCGGCCAGCGCACGGATCTCCCAGGCCTCGAACCAGTCCAGGTCGCGGCCCAGCGCGATCATCATCTGCAGCGAGCCCACCCACAGCGCGAGCAGCAGCAACCCGGTGCGGTCCAGGTGGATCGGTGCGCCCGGCACCTCGCGGTGGCGATAGACCGAGGCGATGATCAGGGTCGAGGCCAGGCCGATCGGCACGTTGATGAAGAAGATCCAGGACCAGCTCAGGTGGTCGGTCAACCAGCCACCGAGCATCGGGCCCACGACCGGGGCGACCAGCACGGTGATCGAGGACATCGACAAGGCCACGCCGGCCTGCGCGGCCGGGTAGCTGCTGAGCAACACGGTCTGCGCCAGCGGCAGCAGCGGGCCGGTGACCAGGCCTTGGACGACCCGCACCGCGATCAGCCACTCGAGCTGCGCGGCCAGCCCGCACAACATCGAGCAGCCGACGAACATCAGCATCAGCGCGATCATCAACCGGATCTGGCCGAAGCGGCGGGTCATCCAGCCGGCCAAGGGCACCGAGATCGCGTTGGCGACACCGAACGCGGTGATCACCCAGGTGCCCTGCGACGGGCTCACGCCGAGATCGCCGGCGATCGCCGGGATCGAGACATTGGCGATCGAGCTGTCGAGCACCGACATGAAGGTGGCCGAAGACACCGCCAGCGTGCCGAGCACGAGCGGCAGTCCTCGCAACGGTGGCAGGTCGGACATCGGTGGGGGGCGCCTCCCCCACACGATAGGCCCGATCAGTCCATCGTCAGGACCAGTTTTCCGAAGTGCTGGTCCGTTTCCATCATCGCGTGGGCCTGGGCCAGTTCGGCCATCGGCCAGGTCCGCTCGATCGGCAGCCGGATGCGTCCGGCCTCCAGCAGCGGCAGCACGTCGCGCGCGCAGGCTTGCACCACGGCGAGCCGCTCGGCCTCGCTGCGGGTGCGGAAGGTGACGCCGATCAGTTTCAATCGGCGAAGCCACAGGATGTCCAGGTCGATCTGCGCGAGGTGTCCGCCGAGGCGCCCGATGTTCACCAGCCGGCCGCGCACGGCGAGGCTGCGCAGGTTGTCCTCGAACGCCGGTCCGCCCACCGAGTCGATCACGATGTCGGCGCCGTGCCCGTCGGTGGCCGCCTTCACCGTGTCGACCTGCGACTGGTGGGGCGTGTGGACCGTGACGTCCACCCCGTACTCGGCGAGCCGCGCCAGTTTCTCGGCGGAGCGCGAGCTCGCGATCACCTGCCGCGCGCCCAGGCCGCGGGCGATCTGGATCGCCGCCAAGCCGATGCCGCTGGAGGCCGCGTTCACGAACACCGTGTCGCCGGGCCGCAGTTCGCCGTTGGTGACCAGGGCGTCGTGCGCGGTCATGAACACGTTCGGGAAGGCGGCGGCCTCGACCCAGCCCAGCGCCGGCGGCACGCGCATCAGGGCGAGGGGGTCGGCCAGCACGAGCTCGGCGTGTCCGCCCGGGCCGTGTCCCATCACCCGGTCGCCGACGCGCCAGGCGTCCACGCCCGCGCCGAGCGCTCGAACGGTGCCGGCGAACTCGACGCCGGAGGGCACGGGACGGCCGCTGCGCAGGCGCTGCGCCATCGGGATCTCGCCCCGGTTGATGCCGGCGGCGTGGACACGAACCAGCACCTGGCCCGGCCCGGGGCTGGGGTCGGGCAGGTCGACGAGGGTGGGACGGCCGCCGTGTTCGGTCGGCACGATGTGGATGGCCTTCAAGGGGACGAACCTCGCGCGCGGGGCACGGACCCCGCGTCCATGCCGATCGGATCCGGACCCTACCACAGTCCTCGATTATCGTCGACAATAATGAAGCCTGGAAGGAGTCCCACGATGAAAGTCGATCGCCTCACCCGCACCATCGGTGCCGAACTCAGTGGCGTGTCGCTGCGCGACGCGGCCCATGACGACGCGCTGTTCGCCGAGATCCGCGCGCTGCTGCTCCAGCACCGGGTGCTGTTCCTGCGCGATCAGGACATCTCGCGGGCCGACCACGTGGCCTTCGCGCGTCGCTTCGGCGACCTGGAAGACCACCCGGTCGCGGGCAGCGATCCGGAGCACCCGGGACTGGTGCGCATCTACCGCAGCGAAGAGCGCAATCCCTACGAGAACAACTGGCACGTCGACGGGTTGTGGCGGGAGTGTCCCGCGATGGGGGCGGTCCTGCGCTGCATCGAGTGTCCCGACGATGGGGGCGACACGATCTGGGCCAACATGGTCGAGGCCTACGCGCGGTTGCCGCAGGACATCCAGCGCCGCATCGCGGGCCTGCGCGCGAAGTCGAGCATCGAGCACTCGTTCGGCGCGGTGATGCCGCTCGAGGAGCGCCAGGCGCTCGCCGCCAAGCACCCGCCGGTGGAACACCCGGTGGTGCGCACCCACCCCGAGACGGGGGAGAAGGTGCTCTTCGTGGGCAGTTTCACGACCCACTTCGTGAACTACCACACCCCGGAGAACGTGCGCTTCGGCCTGGACAAGAACCCCGGGGCGAACCTGCTGCTGACCTACCTGCAGAGCCAGGCGATGGTCCCCGAGTACCAGGTGCGGTTCCGGTGGCGGCCCAACAGCGTCGCGATCTGGGACAACCGATCCACCCAGCACTACGCGGTGCAGGACTACTGGCCCACCCCGCGCAAGATGGAACGCGCGGGCATCGTCGGCGACCGGCCCTACTGAGGTGCCGACCCCTGCGCCGGGGCGAGGGCGCGCAGCGCGGTGTCCCGCGTGGTGTCCATGCGTTGCCGCGCGGTGGCCACCACCGCGGCGGTGTCGCCGCGCGTGATCGCCTGCGCCAGCAGTCGCCAGGTGGCCACCGAGTGGGCCAGCGTGTGCGGGGCCGCGGTCAGGCCAAGCCGGACGTATCGCAGGGTGCGCAGCGAGATCGATTTCAGCATGTCGCCCAGCAGCCGGTGGGTGCCCAGCTCGAACACCGCCATGTTCAGCAGGAAGCCCTCGAGCGCGTAGGCATCAACCGACTCGCCCGCGGCCCGTTCGAGGCGGGGCAGGTGGGTGGCGAAGCAGGTCGCGAGGGTGCCGGGTGTCTCGGCCATCAGGTGCTCGAGCAGCAGGCAGTAGAGCGCACCACGGATCGCGAACAGGTCCTGCAACTCGGTGTCGTCCGGGGCCGTGACCACCGCGCCGCGGCGCGGCTCGAAGCCGACCAGGCGGTCGCGCTCGAGCAGGCGCAGCGCCTCGCGCACCGGGGCGCGGCTCACCTGCAGCGCCCGTCCGATGTCCTGCTCGATCAGCCGTTGCCCGGCGTGGATGCGATCGAGCGTGATCGCGGTGGCCAGTCGCACCGCGATCCGGGCGGAGATCGGTGCGCGTTCCGGGCGGCCCGTCGCCCCGCGCAGCAGCGCCTGCTCGACCGCCGACAGCAAGGGACTGGCGGGCAGGCGCAGGGCGTCCTCGTCGGGCAGGTTCGCGGTCTTGGGGCGGGACATGGGATCGGCGAGCAGCATAACCCGTGGCGGCGCGGTCTCGAATCGATCGCGCGCGGTTTGCGTCCGTCGGCGATCCCCACTACCTTTCGGCGCACCGGAAGCGCGGGTGTCCGATGCCCGCCACCGACTGAGCGATGATGAACCCCGCCACCGATCCCGCCTACCAGGTCCACGCCCACGAGGCCAAACCCTATCTGCTGCTGCTGCACGGCGTGATGTCCAGCCGCGTGCAATGGCAGGACAACCTCGAACCCCTGAAGGCGGTGTGCAACCCGGTGACGGTGGAACTGCTGGGCCACGGCCTGTCGCCGGCGCCCACCGATCCGGCCCTGTACACGGTGCCGGCCTACGTCGGATTCTTCGAGCGGCTGCGCGAATCCCTCGACGTGCCCGACTGGTTCATCTGCGGCCAGAGCTTCTCGGCGGGCCTCACGATGCGCTACGCGCTGATGCACCCGGAACGGGTGCGCGGGCAGGTCTTCACCAACTCGGTCTCCGGCTTCGCGCCGCCCGACACCCCCGAGCGGCGCGCCGACCGGGCCGCGTCGGTGGCGAATCTGCGTGCCCGCGGCCGCGAGGCGCTGCCGGAGATGCGCTACTTCCCGAAGCAGGGGCGCCTGCCGCAGCCGGTGTTCGATGCGATGCTCGCCGACGCCTGGCGCATGGATCCCGAGGCGCTGGCCTTGAGCATGGAGGTCACCGTCGCGGGGCTGTCGGTGCGCGACGACTTCCAGCACACGCGAGTCCCGACCCTGCTGGTCAACGGCGCCTGGGAGAAGGCCTTCCAGCCGGTGGCTCAGTTCGCCGGCCAGCAACTGCCGGCGATGCGCCGGGTCGACATCGATGGCGGGCACACGATCAACGCGGAGAACGCCGAGGGCTTCAACCGCGCGGTCGCCGGGTTCATCACGTCGTTGCGCTGAGCGACGCCGGGGCCGACGCCCCGACGAAGCGCGCGAGGATCCCGGCGAGCGCCTCGCCTTGGTCCTCCTGCAGGAAGTGTCCCGCGCCGCGGATCGCGGTGTGCGGCTGGCCCTGCGCCCCGGGCACCTCGCGTTGCCAGATCCGTTCACCGCCGCGGGTGATCGGGTCGCCGGTGCTGAAGAGCGTCAGGAAGGGTTTTCGCCACTCGCGAAACAGTGCCCAGGCCGCCTCGTTGGCGGCCCGTTCGGGATCGTCGGGCGAGATCGGCACGAAGCCGGGATAGACCCGCGCGGCGATCCGGTATCGGGCCTGCGGGAACGGCGCGTCGTACGCGGCCCGCGCCTGCGGCGAGAGGCCTTGTCGGCACCCCGCGGCGACGATGCGGCCGATCGGAAACCAGGGGCTGTGCCGTGCGAACGTGCGCCACACGTGGAACGCGCGCGGCACCGGCCCGGTGCCGGTGGGCAGTCCGCCGTTGGCCAGCGCGATCCGCGCGAAGCGCGCCGGCGCGTCGGCGACCAGGCGCAGGCCGATCAGCGAGCCCCAGTCCTGGCAGAACAGCGTGACCGAGCGCAGGTCCATCGCCTCGAGCCAGCCGCCCATCCAGCGCACCTGCCGGCCGTAGCTGTGGTCGGTGGCGCGCGCCGGTTTGTCGGAGCGGCCGAACCCGACGAGATCCGGCGCGACCACGCGGCAACCGGCCGCCACCAGGCCCGGGATCATCTTGCGATAGAGGTAGGACCAGGTCGGTTCGCCGTGCATCAGCAGCACCACCGGCGCGTCGCGCGGGCCTTCGTCGATGCAGGCGATGCGCAGCCCGCCCACCTCGCGGTAGTGGGGCAGGTACGGGAAGTCCGCGAGGTTCGCGAAGCGCGCCTCGGGGGTGCGCAGCACCTCGTCGATCGCGGGCCAGGGGCCGGTGGGGCTGGTCGCCATCGTGTCGTCCTCAGCGCAGCGAGTGGTGATGATCGATGCGGGTCGACCCGGCCGGCAGGCTGAAGCGGTCGCCGTCCTCGCCGATGCGCATCGGTCCGCTGAAATGCCGCGCCGCGTCGCCCAGGAAGGCCTGGCGCAGGCCCGGCAACGCGAGCGTGGGCACGATGTGGTGGAACACGAGCTGGCGCACACCGGCCTGCGCGGCGATGCGGGCGGCCTGCTCGGGCGTGGTGTGATAGTCGATGATGTCCTCGAAGACCTTGCGCAGGTTCGGCCGGTTCGCGCTGACCGCCGCGTCGCCCAGCACGCCGACCAGCACCGGCGAGAGCGCCTCGTGGATCAGCAGGTCGGCCTGGCGCGCCTCGCGCGCGACGGCCTGCGAGGGTTTCGTGTCGCCGCTCAGCACCACCACGCGGTCCTTGTAGCGGATCCGATAACCGACCGCCGGCTCGGCCGGCGCGTGGTCGACCTTGAACGCAATCACCTCGAGATCGCCCTCGCGGATCACGGTCGCGCGACCCTGCGCATCGAGCGTGAAGGGCCGCGCACTGGCACCGAAGCCGCCGGGCGGCACCGCTTGCGCGCCATGGTGCGCGACGCGGTAGGCGCTGTCGGCCGAATAGGCCTCGCGCAGACCCGCGACCACGCGCTGCACGCCCTCGGGGCCGTGCACCGGAACGGGCTCGGTGCGGGCCGACGACACCCAGCGCTGCAGCAGCAGTTCGCCGAGCCCGTCGAAGTGATCCGAGTGGAAGTGCGTCAGCAGGATCGCGTCGATGCGGCCCTGGTTCACCCCCATGCGACCGATCACGCGCGAGGCGCCGCTGCCGGCATCGATCACCAGCAGGCGACCGCCCGCGAACACCCAGGTGCAGGGACCGGCCCGGTGCTCGTCGGGAAAGGGCGAGCCGGTGCCGCACAGGCCGACGTGCAGGCCGTCGGGCAACTGCCGCGTCACGTCCTCGGCCAGCCGATGGGGCGCGAACTGGCGGGCGGCCATCAGCCCGAGCTCGGCGCGCGCGAGGTAGAGCCCGCCGGCGAGGAACGACACCAGCAGGACCGCGATGAACAGGCGTCGACGGGTCATCCGGGCGGCTCCGAGGCGGGCGGGTCGGTGGGGGGCGTGCGCGTGGGTCTGCGTGCGCGCCGTCGCCAGACCCACACGCCCAGCGCGAGCAGCGCGAGCCCGATCGCGGGCGCGGCTCGGCGCAGCGCGGGCAGGTAGACGTTGGCGATCGCGTTGATCAGCACCTGCCGTTGCGGGTCGTAGCCCGGGGGCATCGGCAGCACGCCGTGTGTTCTCGCGTAGGTCTCGTAGTCGGCGAGCATCGCGCGAAAGGCCTCGGGGCGTTCGGTGGCCAGGTCGCGGGTCTCGCCCGGATCGCGGGCGATGTCGAACAGGTGCCAGCGTCCGTCGCCCACGGGCGGCGGATTGCGCACCAGCTTCAGGTCGCCCTTGAAGAGCGCCTCGTTGCCCGAGAGCTCGTAGCCGATCGGGTGATCCGGCGGGTGCGTGCGCTCGGCCTCTCCGCGCAGCACCGGCACGAGGCTGCGGCCGCTGGGTATCTCGATGTCGCGTCCCCGATAGGGCGAGGCCGGCCGAGGCACCCCCGCCAGCTCGAGCACCGTGGGCAGCACGTCGGTCACGTGCGAGAACCCGGCGTGGATCGTGCGGGTCCGCATGCCTGGCACCCCGGCGACGATCAGGGGCACCCGCAGCCCGCCTTCCCCGGCCCAGAACTTGTAGCCCGCCAGCGGCGAGGCCGCCGCACTGGCCCAACTGGGACCGATCACCGTGTACGCCCCTTTGCCGCCCAGCCGCTCGATCGCGCGGGTGTACTGCGTGGCCAGCCACAGCCGGCCGCTCCAGGTGTCGTACGGATCGGAAGCCTCGGCGCCGTTGTCCGACAGGAAGACGAAGACGGTGTTCTCGTATTCGCCGCTGGCCTTCAGGTGCGCGACCAGCCGGCCGACCTCGTGGTCCATCGCATCGGCCATCGCGGCGTAGACCTCCATGCGCCGCTGCTCGTAGGCCTTCTGCGCGTCGTCGAGGGCCTCCCAGTCGGCGGTGGTGCGCATCGTGACCATCCGCGTGTCCGGCGGCACGATGCCCAGTTCGATCGCCCGGGCGCGTCGCGCCTCGCGCAATGCCGTCCAGCCTTTCGCGTAGCGGCCGCGGTACTTGTCGATGAAGGCCTGCGGCGCCTGCAGGGGGATGTGGTTGGACTGGAAGCCGAGGTACGCGAAGAAGGGCCGGCCACTGCCCGCGCCCGCCTGCAGATACTCGATCGCCTTGTCCACGAAGAAGCGCGACGAGTAGTACTCGGCTGGCATCGTCGTCTCGCGCCCGTCCTCGAACCACTGCACCCGGTCGGTCAGCGCGAGGTAGCGCTGCGCGGGGTCCCAGTTGTCCGAGCCGCTGTCGCCCTGCACCAGCGAGCGCTCGAAGCCGTGGCGATCCGGTCGGTTGTGCGGCTCGGTGCCGACGTGCCACTTGCCGGTGATCAGCGTCCGGTAGCCCGCGTCGCGCAGCAGCGTGGCCACCGTGACCACCCGGTCGTTCAGCACACCGAGGTAGCCGGGACGCCCAACGTGCGCGCGTGGGATCGTCTCGCGCATGTTGCCCACGCCGGCACGGTGGTGGTCGACGCCGGTGAGCAGCATCGCGCGCGTGGGCGAGCACGAGGCGCTGACATGGAAGTTCGTGAAGCGCATGCCCTGGTGGGCGAGCGCATCCAGGTGTGGCGTGTGGATCTCGCCGCCATAGGCGCCGACGTCGGTGAACCCCCAGTCGTCGGCCAGCAGCACCACGATGTTCGGCCGGGCGAGGGCGCTGCCGGCCGCGGTGATCGCCAGCAGCGCGACGAGCACCTGAACACCGGCGCGAACGATCGCGCGCACTCAGTTGACCCAGTAGGTGACGACGTCGTCCGGCGTCTGCGGCTGGTCGAGCGTCTTGTCGATGCTGACCGGCAGCTCGATGAACGAGGGCCACAGCGGCGAGGGCATCGGTGCGTGGTGGCGTTGCAGCCGATCGCGAAGGCGCGCCAGCACCTCGGGCTGATCGCCCGCGCGGTCGCGGCGTTCGGTCGGGTCCTCGGTGAGGTCGAACAGCCACTCACGGCCGGGCCGATGGCTGTGGATCAGCTTCCAGCGACCTTCGCGCACGCTGCGATACGGGCCGTCGCGCCAGTACAGCGGGCGCTGCGGCGCCTCGGCGGCCCGGCCCTCCAGCAGCGGCAGCAGGTTGATGCCGTCGAGCGGCCGCTCGGCGGGCAGTGGCGCGCCGACCGCCGCGGCGATCGTGGGCATCAGGTCGATGCCCGACACCGGTGCCGGCAGCCGCTGGCCCGCGGGAATGCGCGCCGGCCACTTCGCGACGTAGGGCACCCGCACGCCGCCTTCGAACAGGGTGAGCTTCCAGCCGCGGTAGGGGCGGTTCACCTCGGGCAACCCGATGTAGTTGGGGGCGCCGTTGTCGCTGGTGAAGACGACCAGCGTGTTCTCCTCCAGCCCCTCCTCGCGCAGCGTCTGCAGGATGCGCTCGACGCTGCGATCGACCGAGCGGATCATTCCGGCGTAGACCCGGCGTCGGTGGTCCGGCAAGTGGGCGAACGCGTCGTAGTCCGCCTTGCTCGCCTGCAGCGGCGTGTGCACCCCCCAGTGGGCCAGGTACAGGAAGAACGGCCGATGCCGATTGTGGCGGATCACGTTGATCGCTTCATCGGTGAAGTAGTCGGTGAGGTAGCCCGCGGGCTCGAACCACCGGCCGCCGTTGTAGCTGACACCGAAGCGCATGTTCGGCCACAGGAAGCGGTCGATCGGGTCGAAGTCCTGCCGGGAGTTCACGACGCCCGGGTGGTCCGTCGGCAGGTACAGCCCGCTCTCCATGAACAGGGTCTCGTCGAACCCCTGGTTGTTCGGACGCATCGCCGGTGTGCTGCCCAGGTGCCACTTGCCGATGTGCACCGTGTGATAGCCGCGCGCCTTGAGCAACTCGGCGATCGTGAGCTCCTGCGGTGGAAGCCCCAGGTCGTTGAAGTCCTTGGCCTGGCGGGCCCGCGCGCGGTCGACGAGCACCGGGTGCAGCCGGTCGCTGCGCGCGTAGAGCTCACCGGCCACCAGCGCGAGCGCCCCGGGCGTGGGGGTGAACTCCACGCCGAAGCGCCAGGGGTAGCGCCCGGTCAGCAGCGCGGCACGCGACACGGTGCAGACCGCGCTCGCGGCGTATCCCTGGTCGAAGCGCACCCCGTCGCGCGCGATCGAGTCGATCGCTGGGGTTCCCAGACCCCACTCGACGTGCCCGGGGCCGTGGGTGCTGACGTCGTTGATGCCGAGGTCGTCGGCGAGGATCACGATGACGTTCGGCGGTCGCCGCGACGCGGGCTGTTCGGGCTGCGCGGGGCCGGCCTGCCAGGGCACCGGGCGGTTGGGCTCGCGGGGAAAACGCAGATCGGTGTACCAGCCGAGCGAGAAGCGCAGCAGATGAAGCCGCTGGGTGTAGGCCAGCGCCGCCAGCGCGACCAGCACCCCGAGCACCCACAGCCAGCGGCGTGCGCGCCGGCTCAAGGTCCCACCCCCACGCCCACCGCGACCTGCGCGGCGAGCACCAGCACCCCCAGTCCCAGGGCGACGAGGCCGCGCACCGACACCAGGCTGAAGATCGGACGGACGGGAAACACGTGGGTGGTTTCGATCGCGGCCCACTTGTGCACCACGATGTCCTGGTCCTCGATCGCCAGCGCGAACCGCAGGAAGTCGCGGCGGCTGCGGTAGCGCACCAACGCGACGTAGTGCCAATCGGGCGCACCGGGCAGTTCGATGAAGTGGCCCGCGCGTGGCGCGATGAACAGCGGCAGGTTGCCGTACCGCAGCAGGGGCCAGATGATCGCGCGGCCGTAGCGACGGTCGGCCTGTTGCGCGGTGCCCCCGGGGTCGTGGCCGGCCGGATAGGCCGCGCGCGCGCGATGGCGCACCAGGTTGTGCATCACGAACTCGCGGCCGTCGTCATCGGCCACCAGACGCTCGATCTCGGCCAGCGCCTGGCGGCTGTCGGGATGGCGGGCGCGTTGCCGCATCGCGTCGAGCAGGCTGCGGCGTTCGTCGGCATCCATCGGCCGGCCGCGGCCGCCGTACCAGGCGAGAAAGGCCGCGTACACGACCGCCGCCAGGAGCGTTGGCGCCCAGGCGAGCGCGCTCATCGGCGGGCGGGCGTGGCGCGCGCGCCCGCCAGATCGCGCCGCCGGTGGAGGAGGGCGGCGATCAGGTCGACGGAAAAGAGGTCTGCCACCACGCGCGGTCTCCCGGTTGGGACGGGGGGACGCGGATGGCGTCCATCCGCGGGTCGCTCCAAACACTAGTGTATTGTTTGCTCGGCTGTCAATCCGGGGCGCTGCCGGGCAGGGCACACCGTCTCAGTCAGCGGTCGCGACGACCCGGCGCTCGCACAGTCCCTGGATGCGTGTCTCGGCCAATCCCAGCCAATCGGCCAGGATCTCGCGCGTGTTCTGGCCGATGCGATAGGGCGGCGGACCGGCCGGTGCGATCGGACCGCCGTCGAGGTGAAAGGGCGGCGCGGTCACGCGCACCTGGCCGCGGGTCGGGTGCGGCAGGCTCGGAAACGCCTGGCGGGCGGCCATGTGCGGATGCGCCACGACCTCCTCGGCGGTGAGCATCGGCACGCCGGGCAGTCGGGCGGCGGCGAGCGCCTGAACCGCCTTCTCGGCGCTCTCGAAGCCACCGAGCCAGGCGTGCAGGATGTCGCGCAGGGCCGGCCAGTTGTCCCGACGTGCCGCCGGGCTGTTGAAGCGTGGGTCGTCGAGCAGTTCCGGGCGGCCCATCAGCGTGACCAGCCGCGGCCACATGTGGGCGCCGCCGCCGATCTGGGTGGCGACATGGCGGCCGGCCACCGTGTGCACCACCATGCCGGCGCGCGGCCGGCGTTCGATCGTGCCCCCGTTGAGCAGCGTGGGGTAGTTGATGTCGTCCGCGCACACCAGGCATTCGAGCATCGAGACGTCGAGCACCGCCCCCCGGCCGGTGCGCAACCGGCGCAGCAGCGCCGCGCAGATCGCGCCGAAGGCGTGCGCGCCCGCGAGCACGTCGGCGGCCTGCAGGTTGGAGGCCTTCGGGTCGGCGATGCCGCCCCGTTCGAGGTCCATCATCCCCGAGAAGGCGTTGATCAGGTGCGCGTAGGCCTGCATCGAGGTGAGCGGGCCGGTTTGCCCGAATCCCGAGATCGAGCAGACCACCAGCTCGGGTTTGACCGCGCGCAGGCTGTCCGCGTCCAGGCCGTACTTCGCCATCACGCCCGGCGAGAAGTTCTCGACGACCACGTCCGCCTTGCGCACCATCGACAGCACCAGTTCGCGCGCCTCCGGGTGGGCGAGGTCGATCGCGATGCTGCGCTTGCCGGCATTGGTGCGGGCGAAGTATGCGCTCTGATCGGTGCGTGACGGGTCCAGCTGCAGTCCGGCGTAGCGGACCTCGTCGCCCTCGCCCGGGCGCTCGATCTTGATCACGTCGGCACCGAGGTCGGCCAGCAGGCGCGTGCAATACGGCCCGGCCAGGACCCGGGTGAAATCGACCACGGTGAAACCGGCCAGCAGCGGCTCGGCACGGGAATCGTCGGGCGGGTTGGTCATCGGTTCGGGATCCCAGTGGTGAAGGCGGCCGCACGACACTAGCACGGCGCCTCGCGTGGGCGGGGCGCGCCAGCCGGCAGGCGGTCCGTTGTCCCGGGATCGTGCCGCCCCGCCCGGAATTGCGGGGCATTCCCCCGCCATTTCCGCGGCTGGCGGTGAGGTGCCCGTTGCGATCATCGGGGAGGGAGCGCAAGCCGTCCCGAGATGACCACCCAAGCCGTGAGCCCGATCACCATGAGCGTTTCACGCCGAATCCTGGCCGGCCTGTCGTTGCTGGCCGCCTGCAGCAGCACGCTGGCGCAGACGCTGACCATCAGCACCAACAACACGCCCCTCGATCGGAAGACGCTGCAGGTCGTCTCCACCGAGGCCTTCCGGCGGCTCGGCGTGGAGCTCAAGCTGGTGACCCTGCCCTCGGAGCGGTCGCTGGTGGCGGCGAACGCCGGTGACGTCGATGGCGAGGGCCTGCGGATCGCCGGACTGAACGAGCAATACCCGAACCTGGTGCGGGTGCCGGAGCGCTACACCAACATCAGCTTCGTCGCGTTCTCGAAGGACGCGACGATCGTGCTGGACAAGGGCTGGGAGAGCCTGCGTGCCCACCGGGTGGCGTTCATCGGCGGCTGGAAGATGTTCGAGACCAACGCCACGGTGGCCCGAACGGTGCATCGTGTGGACAAGGCCGAGCAGATGTTCCGGATGCTCGAGGAGGGCCGGGTCGACCTGGTGCTGTACACCCGGGCCGATGGGCTGGCGCTGGTGCGCTCGCTGGGTCTGTCCTCGATCGCGCCGCTGGCGCCCTCGCTGCGCGACGTCGACATGTTCCTCTACCTGAACAAGCGGCACGAGAGCCTCGTGCCGCGACTGACGCAGACCTTGCGCGAGATGAAGAGTGACGGCACCTACAACCGACTGGCCGCGGCGGTCGCGGCCGACTGAGCGGGCGGACGCGATGCGCGGCGGAGCCGGTCGATGGGTCTGAGCGGGACGCTCGCGGTCACCGCCGAGCGCCTGGGCTGGCGCAGCCGGATGGCGCGACGCCTGATGATGTGGACGTCGCTCTTCGGTCTGGTCGGCATCGTCGGCATGGTCCTGTGGAGTGCGGCCCGCGAGCAGGCCGAGCACGTCAAGCACGTCCGCGACGAACTCGCCTCCGTCGGCGAAGTGGTCGCGCCGGTGATGGTGCAAAGCCTCTGGGAGTTCGACCGCAAGAACATCACCTTGCAGATGGAGGCGCTGTCCCGGCTGCCGTACGTGTCGGCGGTGATCCTGGACATCCGCAACCAGCCGTCGATCCGGCGCGGTTCGACGAACCCGGCCGAGCACGTGGTCGAGAAGTCGATCCGGCTGGTCTATGCCGAGGACGGCGCGAATGAGGTGCTGGGCACGCTGACGCTGGTGCACGACGGCACCGGCGAGCAGGCGATCCGGCGCAGGCGCCTGCTGCTCTCGATCCTGGGCAATGCGTTGATCGTGCTGATCACCGCGCTGGGGTCCGTCGCGATCTACCAGATGCTGGTCACGCGGCGGCTCATCGGCCTGTCGCGACAATTGCGCGGGATCACCGCGGAGGATCTCCTGCGCGAACCCGAGCAACCGGTGGTTGCGATGCCGGCGACCCATCGGGACGAGCTCGACGAACTCGCCGAGGCGATCGGCGCGTTGAAGGCGACCGGCGCGCAGGCGATGCGCCAGATCGACATCCGGCACTCGCAGATCCGCAGCCTGATGGATTCGCTGCCCGACCTGGTCTGGCTGAAGGACGTCGAGGGCGTCTATCTCGCCTGCAACCCGCGCTTCGCGGAGTTCTTCGGCCGCACCGAGGCGGAGTTCCTGGGACGCACCGACTACGACTTCTACGACCGCGAGCTGGCCGACTTCTTTCGCGAGAACGACCGGCTCGCGACCGTGGCGGGCGGCCCGCGAACCAACGAGGAGTGGCTGACCTCGGTCGCCGGCTACCGGGGCCTGTTCGAGACAGTGAAGTCGCCGGTTCGCACCTCGGATGGCCGGCTGATCGGGGTGCTCGGCTTCGCGCGCGACATCACCGCCCAGCGGCGCTACGCCGAGACCCTGCGCGAGCGCGAGGAGCTGTACCACTCGATCGTGAGCCAGGCCGGCGACGGCATCCACCTGATGGACACGCAGACCCTGCGCATCCTCGAGGTCAACGAGGCCGCCTGCCGGCTGACCGGGTACACCCGCGAGGAGTACCTGAGGCTGAACTTCATGGACCTGATCGCCGACGACGATTCCGACGAGACGGCGGTGCGCGAGCGGGTGCTGCTGATGCCCCTGGAAGTCACGCAGACGCGCGAAGGCCGGTACCGCGCGAAGGACGGGCACCTGATCGACGTGCATCGCAGCGTGCGTCGGATCACGCTGCGCGGTCGCGACTGCGTGCTCGCGGTCTGGCGCGACATCAGCCAGGAGAAGGCGGCGCAGCAGGCGGTGGCCAATGCGGCGGAGTGGCATCGGGCGCTGATCCACAGCACGGTGGACGGCATCGCGATCCTCGACGAACAGCGCTGCGTGATCGAATGCAATCCGCGCTTCGCCGAGATGCTGGGCACGACGCCGCAAGAGATGGTCGGGCGACACCCGTCCAGCTGGGACGATTTCGAGGGTGACGCGGCCCGGATCTCGGCGCGTCACGCGGCGGCCACCGGACCGAGCATCAGTTTCGAGACGCGGCACCGACGGGCCGACGGCGGCACCTACGATGCGGAGGTCAGCGTCCAGGCGGTGCGGATCGGCGGACGCCAGGTGTACGTGGTGGTGTCCCGGGATGTCTCGGCCCGGGTGAAGGCGCGCGAGGATCTCCGGGCGCGGGAGGAGATCTTCCGCAGCATCGTCAGTCAGGCGGGCGATGCGATCGTGCTGCTCGACCCGAGCGACGGCCGGTTCGTCGAGTTCAACGACGCGGCGTGCTCGCAGCTCGGCTACGACCGCGAGGCCTTCGCCGCCTTGACGCTGTTCGACCTGCAGGCCGATCTCGGGCGTGAAAGCCTGGCCCGCACGCTCGACTCGGTGCTCGAGGGCACCGGAACGGCGGGTGACCTGGAGTGGCGTCACCGGCACCGCGACGGATCCACCCGGGACGTGCTCGTCAGCCAGCGCTCGGTCCGGGTGCGCGGGCGCGACCTGATCGCCGCGGTCTGGCACGACGTCACCCGGCGCAAGGCCGACGAGGCGGCGATCCGGGCCGAACGGCTGATGCGTGAACGCATCATCGAGGCCTTCCCGGGCTTGTTCTACGCGCTCGACTGGAATGGCCAGCTGGTCTTCTGGAACAAGCACTACGAGGAGGCCTGCGGCCTGAGCGCCGAGGCGTTGGCCGGGCGGCGGCTGTTCGAGGGACTCGAAGGACCGGCGGCGGCACGCGTCGCCGAACACCTGCGCGCAGCGATGCGGCATGGCCGATCCGCGATCGACGTCGACCTGCCGCTCGGAGATGGCGATGCGCCCACCTACCACCTGACCGCGCTGCGGCTCGAGCTCGACGAGCGTCTGCTGATCCTGGGCGCCGGCCTGGACATCTCCGCGCTGAAGCGGGCCGAAGGCGAACTGAAGCAGCTCAACGCCGGGCTGGAGGAGCGCGTGCAGCAGCGCACCGCCGACCTGCGCCAGGCGAACCGGCAGCTGGTCGACACCCAGCTCGCGATGGACTCGGTGGGCATCGGGATCTCCTGGATCGACTACGACAGCGGCCGCTTCATCGACGCGAACCCGCACAACGCCCGATTCCTCGGCCACGAGCTCGCCGAACTGCGATCGATGTCGGTCTGGGAAGTCGAGACCCGGTTGAGCGCCGAGAACTACACGACGCTGCGCGAGAAGGTGCGGCAGGCGGGCTACCTGCGCTACGAAACGGTGGTGCGGACCCGCAACGACGAGCGCATCCCGGTGGAACTGACGATCTACTACCAGGGCGCCGAGGGGGACATGCCGGCGCGCTTCATCTCGTTCATGACCGACATCCGCCGGCGCAAGGAAGCCGAGCAGGCGCTTCAGGAGGCCAAGGCGGCCTCGGAGGCGGCGAGCCGGGCCAAGAGCGCGTTCCTGGCGAACATGAGCCACGAGATCCGCACGCCGCTCAATGCGATCTCCGGCATGGCGCACCTGATCCGGCGGGGAGGGCTCGCGCCCCAGCAGGCCGAACGGATGAGCAAGCTGGAGGGCGCCAGCGAGCACCTGCTGGGGATCATCGACGCGGTGCTCGAGCTCTCGAAGATCGAGGCCGGCAAGTTCGCGCTGACCCGTGCGCCGGTGCAGCCGCAGGCGGTGCTGAGCAACGTGGTGTCGATGCTGCACGATCGGGCCGCGGCCAAGCGCCTGGCACTCACCAGCGAGATCCGTGGCAGTCCGCGTCAGCTGGTCGGCGACCCGACCCGACTGCAGCAGGCGTTGTTGAACTACGCGACCAACGCGGTGAAGTTCACCGATCACGGCCAGGTCACGCTGCGCGCGATCCTGGTCGAGGAGGACGCCACGCAGGCGTGGCTGCGGTTCGAGGTCGAGGACACCGGCATCGGCATCCCGCCCGAGGTGTTGCCGCGCCTGTTCAATGCCTTCGAGCAGGCGGACAACAGCGCGACCCGCGAGCACGGGGGCACCGGGCTGGGGTTGGCGATCACCCGCAAGATCGCGGAACTGATGGACGGCGAGGCGGGCGCTCGCAGCACGCCGGGCAAGGGCAGTCTGTTCTGGTTCACCGTGCGGCTGGACAAGGCGGCCGCCGAGGATCGCGGCACGATCGACCCCTTGGAACAGGATGCCGAGCAGCGCCTGCGTCGCGAATGCAGCGGGCGACGCGTGTTGCTGGTCGAGGACGAACCGATCAATCGCGAGGTGGCCGTCGAACTGCTGCGCGACACCGGGCTGTCGGTGCGCACCGCGGAGGATGGACTCGAGGCGCTCGAACTGGCGCGCACGGGAGCCTACGACCTGGTGTTGATGGACATGCAGATGCCTCGACTGGACGGTCTGGCCGCCACCCGGGCGCTGCGGGCGATGCCGGAATGGCGCAACGTGCCGATCGTCGCGATGACGGCCAACGCCTTCGAGGAGGACCGCCGGGCTTGCGAGGCCGCGGGCATGTCGGGCTTCGTCTCCAAACCGGTGGAGCCGCGCGTGCTGTATGCCACGGTCCTCAAGTGGCTCTCGGGCGCCTCGCCCGCCCCGGGGGCTGGCGAGGCGACGACCGGCATCACCGGCGCGGCCGCGCAGGCTCGGGCAGCGTCGGATCCGGCGCCGCCGCACGCGCCCGACCCTGCCGACGCGCGCGCGCCTTCGGTACACTCGGGCTTGGACGCATAGCGGGAGCGTGGTGATGACCGAACTGGTGGTGAGGCGATTGTTGGTGGATCTCGAAACCCCGATCCCGGCCCGCTGGAACGGGGGCGACGCGTTTCGCTCGGCCTTCTTCAACGCGCTGTCGATGAGTTTTCCGGTGGGCGAGCAGTTCTTCATCGATTCGGTGCGGGCCGTGCTCGACCGGGTCCCGCCACCCCAGCGTGACGCGCTGGCGCAGGAAGTCCGCGGCTTCATCGGCCAGGAAGCCACCCATCGCCGCATCCACGGCCTGTTCAACGACCACCTGACCCGGCAGGGGTTTGACAACACCCTCGAACCGCGGGTCAAGCGCCGGATCGCCTCGCACGCCCACCTCGATGCCCGGATCCACCTCGGCGTGACCGCCGCCACCGAACACATCACCGCGATCTTCGCGGAGTGGATGATGCGCCACCCCGAGGCCTTGGCCGGGACCGAGTCGCGTCTGGTGACCCTGTGGATGTGGCACGCCGCGGAGGAGTCGGAACACCGCAGCACCGCCTTCGACCTCTACCGGGCCGTCGGCGGCGACGAGCGCTGGCGTCGGCGCCTGATGTTCGTGGCCACCTGGCACTTCGCGGTGGACATCTCGCGGCAGACGCTGCGCAACCTGTGGCACGACGGCAGCTGGTGGCGCGCCGGCACCTGGGCGAGCGCCTGGCGGCTGCTCTTCACCCGGGATGGCATGGTGCGGGGCAATGCGCGGCGTTGGCGCGATTACCTGCGCCCCACCTTCCATCCCAGCCAGGGGGAGGTCGACGCCTCGGCCCGCTGGCTGGACCAGCATCGGGCCGACTACCGGGTGGTGGGCGAGGCCGCCACCGGCGCCTGAGGCGCTGCCCTGGGCAGGCACCCGGGTCAGCGGGTGTCCAGACCCCCCGGGCGGCGCACGAGGTATTCGCCGATCACGCCGGCGAGGTAGTTGGCCAGGCCGGGCGGGTTGCCGGGCCGACTGAGCGCCTGGTGGGCGCCGACGATCGCGAGATAGAACAGGGCCGCCAGATCGGTGGCGGTGCGGGGGTCGCCGGTCAAGGTGCGAAAGCGCGCCTCGAACAGGCCCAGGCGCCGGTTGTCGACCTGCGCCAGCAGGCTGGCCACCCGGGCATCGCTGCGCCCGAGGTCGCGCAGCGCCAGCTCGAAGCGCATGTTCTCGAAATGGGCACCCGGCCTGGCCATCGCGACGTCGAGCAGCGACAGCAGGCTGTCCCCGGGCGCTTCCTGGCCGCGGGCCTCCCAGTGATCGATCAGGTCGAGTTCGCGCCGCTGCCAGCGCTGCAGCAAGGCGTCGACCAGGGCGGCGTGGTCGGTGAAGTGCCAGTAGAAGCTGCCTCGGGTGACGCCCAGGCGCTGGGCGAGCGCGAGCACGCGGACGTTGTCGAACCCGCCGGCCACCACCGAGTCGAACGCGGCATCGAGCCAGTCGTCGGGCGACAGCCGATGGGCCTCGGACGCGCCGCGTCGGGCGCGTTCAGCGGGCATCGCGGCCCCGCAGGATCTCGTCGCGGATCACCCACAGCCTGTCCTGGCCCCACACGGCCACCGACCCGACCTGGAAGGAGGGCACCCCCCACAGGCCCAGCGCGAGCAGGGCCTGGCGGTTGGCCTCCGCGGGCGCGCGCCAGTCGTCGCGATTCAGCCACGGGCGCGCGTCGGGCCAGCGCAGGCCGGCACGCTCGACGATGCGGCGAAGCCCACGATCGGAACCGGCATCGATGCCGTGGGCCCAGACGCCCTCCAGGAAGGCGAGCACGAATTCCTGGCCGCGCCCCTGGGCGATCGCGTGGGGGATCAGGGCCATGCCGCGCTCGACGGGGCGTCCGACCGGGTCGTTGATGCGCCCGAAGGGCACGCCCCGACTGCGGGCCTCGCGCGCGGCGTCATCGGCGATGTAGCGCTGTTTCTCGGGAGGCACGGGCAGCCCGCGCATGACCATCGGCATCACCGGCCGCAGGCGGACGGGCGCGCCGGTGAGCCGTCCGAGTTCGAAGACCCTGGCGGCGGCGATCGCGGTGTAGGGGCTGCGCAGCGACAGGAAGAATTCGATGGTGGGGGGCTCGGGCAGCGCGACGGGCCGATCGAGATCGGGCGGTGGCGGGACCAGCAGGTCGGCGGTCGGTTGACGCTGGACACCGAGCCGGCGAAGTCGGTCTTCGAGGTGGTGCAGGCGGTCGGGGCCCCAGTACCATTCGGCGCCGTAGTGGAACATGCCACCCAGGTAGTGGCCGAGCTGGCGCCGCAGGGCGTCGCCGTGCGCGAGGCGTTGGCGGACGTCGTCGGGCGAGGCCGGTGCGGGCACCCAGGCGGACGACAACAGGCTGCCGGCGTCGAAGGGGGGCTGCCACAGACCGAGGCTGAGGGGGCCGGCCAGGCGCGGAAACTGGTCTTCGCGCAGCGCGCCGGCCAACAGGGCCGTGGCGCGGGTGACGGCCTCGGGCGGTGGCTGGCAGCCGGGATCTCGGAAAGGAATCGCGAGCCGTTGGGCGAGCCGCTGGGCATCGACCCGGCTGTAGGCGACCAGCGCCTCCCGGGCGGGGGCCGCGCTGTCGGCCGGCGGGCTGACCAGGTGGACGACGAGGTCGATGTCGTAGGCGCGCAGCAAGGGGGCGAGCAGTTGGGCGGCCAGCGCGCTGTAAGGGTCGTCGACCTGATGGAAATACGTGACCTGGTGACGGGAGCCGATCGAGCGCCGCCGTTCTTCGATCGCGGCGCGCCGCCGCTCCAGCCGCCGCTCGGAGAGCAGGTGCTGGGAGATCACCGGCATCAGCAGGGATTTGAGCGACATGGGCGGTCCTGTGCGGGCAGTGTACGACAGCGCGCCGGCCCGCCAGCGGCCGTGTCAGAATCGCGGCCGTCAGGCCTAGGCCCTGTGGCCGAGGGCCCGTGCACGGCCGGCACGGTCCGGGGGCGCTGGCGTGCGCCCGCGATCGCGACGCGACAGGACCGGTGCCCTGCCGTGCCGCCCCACGAACGGAGAGTGTTTGGACCGATGACCGACGAAGCCCGCATCGAATCGGTGGGTGACCGCTGCCTGATGGTGTCGTTCGGCGACCGGGTGGACCCGCGGATCAACCAACGGGTCCACGCGTTCGCGCGGCGACTGATCGAGGCGAATCTGGCGGGCGTCACCGACGTGGTCCCCGCATTCACCACCGTGGGCGTCCACTACCAGCCATGGCGGCTCGACGCCGCGCCGGGCGCGCAGCCGCCGCACGAGGTGCTGACCAGGACGCTGCGCGGCCTGTTGTCGGTCCCGGACGACGCGTCGTCGTCGGCGCCACGCACCGTCGAGATCCCGGTGTGCTACGACGAGGATCTCGGCCCGGACCTGTCCGAGGTCGCCCGGGCCTGCGGGCTGGGTGTCGACGAGGTGATCCGCCGGCACGCCGCCTCCGACCACGTGGTCTACATGCTCGGCTTCGCGCCGGGTTTCCCGTACCTGGGCGGGCTCGATCCCACCCTGTCGCGGCCGCGGCGCGCGACCCCGCGCGTGAAGATCCCGCCTGGCACGGTGGCGATCGCCCGCGAGCAGAGCGCGATCTACACGCTGGAGACGCCGGGTGGCTGGAATCTGATCGGTGCCACGCCGCTGGCGCTGTTCGATGCGGCCGCGCAACCGCCGGCCTTGCTCGCCCCGGGAGACCACGTGCGCTTCGTGCCGATCGGTCGGGCCGCGTACGATGCCGCCCGACGGGAGGCGCGACGATGAGCATCGAGGTCATCAAGCCCGGTCCGCTCAGTTCGTTGCAGGACACCGGTCGCGTCGGTTGGCAGCGCTTCGGCGTGATCACCAGCGGCGTGATGGACGAATGGGCGCATCGGCAGGCCAGCGCGGCGGTCGGCCAGTCGGAGGCGATCGCGTCCCTCGAGATCACGTTGATGGGTCCGAGCCTGCGCTTCGAGTCGCCCGCCCTGATCGCGCTGGCCGGCGCGGATCTCTCGGCGCGCATCGGCGACACCGCGCTGCCGCTGGGCGAGCCGCTGTGGGTGGCGGCCGGAAGCCGCCTGGATTTCGGGCGGCGAGTGTTCGGGTGTCGCGCCTACCTGGCGGTGCGTGGCGGCTTCGCGGTGCCCGCGGTGATGGGCAGCACCAGCACCTACCTGCGCGCGGGATTTGGTGGTCATCTGGGCCGCGCGCTGCGCCAGGGTGACCGGCTGCCCACGCGAGCGCCCGCCCCCGACGATCCCTGGTGGCAGGCCGCGTCCCGCTGGCCGTGGTTGGGCGAGGGCGTGCGGGCGCTGCCGCGCGGGCGCGTCGCGCCGCCGGCGCACCCGGGTCGCGAGGCACGACCGGTGCGGCTGGTGCGCGGCCAGCAGTGGGCGCGGTTCACGGCCGAGGCGCACGCGCGCCTGACCGGGGAGGCGTTCACCGTGAACCTGAACTCGGACCGGATGGGGTATCGGCTCGATGGCCCGGCGCTGACCCTGCACGAGCCGCTGGAGATGATCTCCGAGTCGGTCGCCTTCGGGACGATCCAGGTGCCGCCGGACGGCCAGCCGATCGTGCTGATGGCTGACCGGCAGACGACCGGGGGCTATCCGAAGATCGCCTGCGTGGCCAGCGTCGACCTGCCGCTGCTGGCCCAACGCGTGCCCGCAGACGCGGTGCGTTTCGAGATGATCGATCTCGACACGGCGCAGGCCCTGGACCTGGCCCGCGCGCGCGCCGACGACGCCTGGGCCGCTTCACTCGAATCATCCAAGGAGTAGACGATGCCGCGCATCGACCTGAACTGCGACATGGGCGAGAGCTTCGGCGCCTACCAGATGGGCCATGACGAGGCGGTGCTCGATCACGTGACCTCGGCCAACGTCGCCTGCGGCTTTCACGCGGGCGATCCGCGGACGATGCACCACACGGTGTCGATGGCCCTGGCCCGCGGCGTGGTGGTGGGCGCGCACCCGGGGTTTCCCGACCTGCAAGGGTTCGGCCGCCGAGCGATGGGCCTGAGCGCCGCCGAGGTGTACGACGTGGTGCTCTACCAGATCGGCGCGCTGAGCGGCTTCGTGCAGGCCCAGGGTGCGCGACTGGGCTTCGTGAAGGCCCACGGCGCCTTGTACAACCTGGCCGCGAAGGACGCCTCGCTGGCCGAGGCGATCGCCCGCGCGACGCGCGATTTCGACCGCGACCTGGCGTTCTACGGGCTCGCCGGCAGCGAACTGGTTCGCGCGGGCGAGCGCCTGGGCCTGCGCACCGTGAGCGAGGTCTTCGGCGATCGCACCTACCAGGACGACGGCTCGCTCACGCCACGCTCGCGCCCGGACGCGATGATCGTCGACGTCGAGCGCTCGGCCGCGCAGGTGCGACGCATGGTGCTCGAGGGCCGGGTGCGCTCGGTCAACGGGGTCGATGTGGCGGTGCGCGCCGACACGCTGTGCGTGCACGGTGACCAGCCGGGGGCGCTCGACTTCGCCCGGCGGATCCGCGCGGAGCTCGCACAGGCTGGGGTGGATGTCCTCGCGATCGGGCGCTGATCCGACACGCGTTCCGGCCGCGTCGCGGGGCGACCGGGCAGCGGCGGGCCCGGCCACGCCGAGGGGCGCTCGCGGGTGGGCCGCCGCCGCGTGGATCGTCGGCCTGTCGGCGCTGTTGGCGGCGTGCTCCGACGGGGCTCGATCGCCCGACACGGGCGGGCCGCGCGGGGCCGCGACGGTGGTCGGCGACGCCTCGCTCACCGGCGCGGTGGCGGCCGTCGTCGGCAAGGAGACGGCGGCCACCGGTGGCTTCGTGATCGAGACCACCGATCGTGAACTGGTGCGCCTCTTCTATCGGGCGGTGCTGCTCGTGCCGTCGCCGGCCACCACCGGATGGACCGGCGACGTGTCGCGCTGCCTGGCGGGTGACGTCTCCGTCGGCCAGCGCGAAGCGAGCCTGCGCCGGATCAATGGGTTGCGCGCGTTGGCCGGCGTCCCGGGCGACGTGGCCTACGACGGCGAATTGAACCGTCGGGCGCAGGAGACCGCCCTGCTGATGGCCGCCAACGACCAGATCGACCACCAGCCGCCGAGCAGTTGGCGCTGCTACACGGCCTCGGCCGCCTCGGGGGCGGGGCAGTCGAATCTGGCGCTGGGCATCCAGGGGGCCGAGAGCATCGACGGTTACCTGCGCGAACCCGGCGCATCGAATTTCGCGGTGGGGCATCGCCGCTGGATCCTGCTGCCGACGACCCGACACATGGGGATCGGCGATGCCGGCACCGGCGAGAACGGCGGCGGCTCGCGCACGAGCGCGTTGTGGGTCTTCGACCCGGCGCCGCGGGGGGCGCGGCCGGTGCCGCGGGACGAATTCGTCGCCTGGCCCCCGCGCGGCCACGTGCCGTACCCGGTGGTGCCGGCGCGCTGGTCCTTCTCCTGGCCGGGGGCCGACTTCTCCGGGGCCCGGGTGACGGTGACCGAGAACGGCCGGGCCTTGCCGGTGCGCCTCGAGCCGGTGGCTGGCGGTTACGGCGACAACACCCTCGTGTTCCTGCCGGGCAATCTCGCGGATTCGGCGGCCTGGCCCAAGCCGTCGGTGGACACGGTCTACGACGTGCGGATCACCCATGTCCGCATCGAGGCGGCGACCCGGGATTTCCAGTACACCGTCACCGTGTTCGATCCGGAAGTGGCCAGCGGCCCGGCCCCCTCGCTGCAGGGGGCTGCCCGGCTGACCGTCGGCGAATCGGCCGACTACACCATCACGCCGATGCTCGGCGCGGCGCAGTACCAGTGGCGCAGCCTGACGACCGAGCCCTATCCCTGGGTCGATGGGGCCGAGGCGGGCGGGTCCGACCTGGAAGCCGCCACCAGCGCCGGCTATTCGGTGCTGGATGATCGGATCAGCGCCACTGGCGCCCGGTCCTACCACCTGGCCCATGTGTCGCCGACGGATCAGGTGCTGCGCCTGCGGACCACGGTGCTGCCGGGGGCTGGCGGCGCCGTCCGCTTCGCGAGCCGGCTGGGCCTGTCGTCCTCGGCCCAGACGGCTCGACTCGAGCTCTCCGAGGACGATGGGCTCAGCTGGCGCACCCTGTGGGAGCAGGCCGGCCGACAGACCGGCAGCACCACGTCCCTCGGTGAATCGTCGTTCACCGAGAAGGTGGTCTCCCTGTCCGCCTGGGCCGGTCGGACGGTGCAGTTGCGCTGGCGCTATGCGCTGGACCGCAACGCGGGCGCGTATTACCCGCAGGCCACCGTGGGCGTCGGGTGGTACATCGACGACATCCGTCTCACCGACACCGAGCGGGTCGGCGTGGCGGGGGCGCCGCGCGCGGCGACCCTGGGCGTGGCGCGGTTCACCGCCGAGACCACCGGCACGGTGCGCCTTCAGGCGCGCGCCGGCCTGTTCGGCGGCTACGCCGAATGGGGCGCGACGATGCCCGTCTCGGTGCAGGCGGCCGCGGTCACGCCGGTGATCCTGGGCGGCACGGCCGGCGATGACCGCTTCACGCCCGGCCCGTCCCCGCACCGCATCGACGGTGCCGGCGGCTGGGACACCGTGGTGGTGGGCGTCGTGGCCGCCGGCACCCGGGTGGGGCGCGTCGGCACCCGCTTCCGGGTGGTCCCTTCGGGACAGCCGGGGGCGACCTGGGAACTGAATCGTGTCGAGCGACTGCAGTTCGCCGATGTGACGGTCGACCTGGTGCCCGTGGCCTCGACGGGAACCCCGGGCTACGGCCTGGACGACGGGTTCCTGTTCGACCCGGTGTACTACCGGCTGGCCCACCAGGGGGCGGTCCCCGCCGAGGATGGCGCGGCCCGGGCGCACTATTTCGCCAGCGGCGCGGCGCGGGGCTGGGCGCCGACCCCCTGGTTCGATGCGACGTACTATCGGCAGCGCTGGCCCGATCTGGGGGCCCTCGGACTGGACGATGCCACGCTGTTTCGCCACTACAACCGTTTCGGTGTCTGGGAGGGGCGCTCGCCCGGCCCGGCCTTCGATCGCTTCGACGGCGAGCGCTATCTGCGCGAGAACCCGGATGTCGCGGCGTACGTCGATGCCCACCTGCCCGACTTCCTCGGCAGCCGACGCAATGGCGCGATCGCGCACTTCCTGCTGTACGGGGCGCCCGAGGGGCGCCTGGCCTACGACGAAGCCGGGGCGCCCGTGGGCCGCGACTTCGACCTGGTGATCGGCTCCTGATGCGCGCGCCCCCATCGGCCGACGAGGACGATGCCACCCTGGTGGCCCGCTGCCGTGAGGGCGACCCGCGTGCCTGGGAGGCCCTGGTGCGGCGCTATCAGCGGCTGGTCTACGCCGTCGTGACACGCGCGGGCCTGGACCAGCACCAGGCCGCCGATGTCTTCCAGACCGTCTTCACCCGGCTGATCGAGCACCTGCCGGCGCTGCGAGACGCCAGCCGCCTGCAGGCCTGGGTCGTCACCACCGCGCGGCGGGAGGTGCTGCTGCTCTGGCGGCGCGGCAAGCGCAGCGAATCCCTGGAGGCGCGTTCCGGGGCCGACGAGGAGGGCGACGGTCCCGCCTGGGACATCGCCGACGAGGGGCCCCTGCCGGACGAGTCGCTGGCCCACCTGCAGCAGCTCGACGCGCTGCGCCGAGCCTTGGAGCGCTTGGACGCCCGTTGCCGGGAACTGCTCACCCTGTGCTTTCGTGACGATGACGAGCGGCTGCCGTACGATGAGATCGCCCGTCGGGTGGGCATTCCGGTGGGCAGCATCGGGCCCACCCGTCAGCGTTGCCTGGGCAAGCTGCGCCGCCTGACCGAGTAGGGGGCGGCCGGACGGGAATCCTCCGGGTCCGTGCGCCCGGTGTACCCTCGATGTATCAGGCGGCCTGCTCGCGACTCTGTCGCGTACCCCACGAACACCCGACGCCATGAAGCCCCTTCACGAACTCCCGGACGATGAACTCGGCGATCGCCTGCGGCAGTCCTTGTCACTGCCCGACGCCCCCGCGCCCTGGATCGCCGCCGCGGTCGCGCAATGGCGGGTGGCGCCGACCCGGCCCGCCGTCTCGGACGGCGGCCTCGGCGGGGTCTGGCGCCGCCTGGTGGCGACCCTCAGCGTGGACACCTGGGCGATGGCGCCCGCCGCGCTCGGGCTGCGGGGCGAGTCGGGCGAAATCCGGCACCTGCTGTTCACGGCCGAGGGGCGTGACATCGACCTGCGCATCGCGACGCGAGGCCAGGCCTACGCCCTCACCGGACAGGTGCTCGGCCCCGACGATCGCGGCGAGGTCGAGATCCTCGATGCCGCCGCCGCGGGCGATCCCCGCCGGGTCGCGCTGGACGATCTCGGCGAGTTCCGCTGCGACGATCTCGCGCCGGGCACCTATCGGCTGACGTTGCGCCTGGGCGAGGACGAGGTCTCGCTGCCGCCGATCGAGGTCGGTCCGCGCTGACCGGACGAGACGGGCGTGGATGCCGATGACCCGCCGGACGCGGCGGCCCTGGCCACGCGGCTGCTCGCCGACGACGAGGCGCCCGACCCCGGATGCGTCGGCGAGGCGGCGCGGGCCTTGGCCTGGGCGCTGAAGGACGGCTGCTACGGCGCCTGGAGCACCAACCCGGCCCTGGCCACCCGGGCGGCCGGCCACCTCGCCCGCCTGCGCGACCGACTGCCGCCGGACGACCCGGTGACACGCGAAGTGGCGGCGCTCGCGGCCTGGATCCACGGCATCGCGGAAGTGACCCACGGTCGGATGACCGCCGCGATCGAGGGCTTCGACCGGGCGTCGGCCGGCTTCCAGGCGCTGGGCCGCCCCGATCACGCGGCCCGCACCCAGGTGCCCAAGATCATGGCGCTGTCCATGCTGGGCCAGCACGAGGCGGCGGCGGCCTGCGCCCGCGACACCCAGGCGCGCCTGCTGGGCGTGGGCGATGTCGCCGCGGCGAGCCGCGTCAGCCTGAACCTGGGCGGACTTCACCTGCGCCGCGACGAATACCCCGAGGCGGTGCGCCACTACCGCGAGGCGGCGGTGCTGTTCGCCCGCTCCGGTGATCCCGAACACTCGGTGATCGCCGACATCGGCATCGGCGATGCGCTGACGTCGATGGGCGATTTCGACGAGGCGATGCGGGTGTACGCGCGCGCACGGATGCGCGCCGCCCGCCATGGCTATCCGGTGCTCGAGGCCAAGATCGACGATTCCGTGGCCCTGCTCGAGCTCGCCCGCGGGCACTACGCCCAGGCGCTCTCCGGCTTCGAGCGGGCGCGACGCGCGTTCGAGTCGCTGGGCCTGGCCCAGCACCTGGCGATCGCCGAGAAACAGCTCGCCGACGCGTATCTCGAACTGCGGCTGCTGCCCGAGGCGCTGTCCTTGTACGAGGGGCTGCTGGCGCGCTTCGACGCGTTGGACATGCCCGACGACCAGGCCTGGACGCTGGCCCAGCAAGGGCGCGCGCTGGCGCTGTCGGGCCAGACCTCCGTCGCCGCGCAGCGCTTCGAACGGGCCGCGGCCCTCTTCACCGCTCAGGGCAGCGACGTGGGCGCGGCCGGCGTGGCGCTCGCCCGGGCGGAGCTCGCCTTGCATGCCCACGACCTGTCGCTGGCCGCCACCCAGGCCGAGCAGGCCGCTCGGGGATTCCGGGCCGCCCACCTGAACGACGGGGCGGTGAGGGCGGCCGCCGTCGGTGCCCAGGCGGTGCTCGCCGCGGGCGATCCCGACGAGGCGGTGCGCCGGTTCGCCGACACCTTGGCGCAGGCGCAGGCGCTGCAGCTGCTGTCGGTGCAGGGGCAATGCCTGAGCGGGTCCGGTCTTGCCCACCTGGCCCTGGGTCGGTCCGAGGCCGCCACCCGCGATTTCGAGGCGGCGATCGCGCTCTTCGAGGCGCAACGCCGTGTCCTGCCCGACGACGAGATCCGCAGCGCCTTCCTGGTCGATCGGATCCGGCCCTATCGCGAACTGCTCGCCCTGGCCTTGGCCGAGCATCGCCGACGACCCGATGCGTCGGCCGCCACCGCGGTGCTCTCGCGCCTGGAGCAGTTCCGGGCGCGCAGCCTGGCCGAGCGCCTGGGCGAGGCGCCCCTCGGCGCCGAGAGCGTCGGCACGCGGGCGCTGCGGGCGCGGCTGAACTGGCTGTACCGGCGCGTGCAACGCTTGCAGGACGAGGGCGACCCGGCGACACGGCTCTCCGAGGATCTGCGCCGAACCGAACGCGAACTGCTGGAGCGCTCACGGCGCGACCGGCTGGAGCGGGGCGGGGCGTCACAGGGCCTGGCGGAACCCCACGAACGGGCGTCCACGCCGGCCGGCGCCTGGGAACCCGACGCACTGCGTCGGGCGCTGGGGCCCGGGCAGGCGCTGGTGGCCTACGGGGTGAACGAGGACGAGCTCTTCGCGTGCGTGGTGAGCTCGGCCGGCGTGCAGGTCGTGCGCGACATGGCCGTCTGGTCCGAGGTGCTCGAGGCGGTGCGCGCGGCGCGATTCCAGATCGAATCGCTGCGCGCGGGCGCGTCGGTGCAACGTCACCTGGCCACGCTGACGACCCGGGCCGAGGTCCGCCTGGGCGCGCTCCATCGGCAACTCTGGGCCCCGCTGGCGTCGGCGCTCGGGCCGGCCCGACAGGTGATCGTGGTCGGCCACCCGGGCCTGGGATCGGTGCCCTTCGCGGCCTTGCACGACGGTGAGGGCCCCTTGGGCGCCCGCGTCACGCTGGCCTTCGCGCCCAGCGCGCAGCTCGCGCACCGGGGGCTGTCGAGGCCCGCGATCGTGCCGTCCCGGGCGTTGGCGCTGGGGGAGTCCGGTCGGCTCACCCACGCGGCCGAGGAGGCCCGGGTGGTGGCCGCGCAGTTCGAGGCGGCCGAGTGCCTGGTGGGGGATCGCGCCACCACCGGCGCGTTGCTCGAGGCGGCGGGACGCGCCGATCTGCTCCATCTGGCCTGCCACGCGCATTTCCGCGGCGACAGTCCCCGATTCTCCGCGCTCGAACTGCGCGACGGTCCCTTGACGGCCGAACGCATCGAACAACTCTCGCTGCGCCCGGGTCTGGTGGTGTTGTCGGCCTGCGAGACCGCGGTGGCCGACGAGACCCGCGACGAGATGCTCGGCCTGGCCCGCGCCTTCCTGGTGGCGGGGGCGTCGCGGGTGCTGGCCAGCCTCTGGTCGGTCGACGACGCGGTCACGTTGGCGTTCATGCGGGCGTTCTATCCGGCGCTGGTGGCGGGAGCCGAGCCGGGCGAGGCCTTGCGCCAGGCGCAGCAGGCGATCCGTCGCGAGCATCCCCACCCCTTTCATTGGGCGGCCTTCGCGTTGGTCGGCGGCTGGTGAGGGCGGGCGATCGGGTCGTGGCATGGAACTTGCAGTGAATCGTGACGGGTGGCGCCTCGGGCGCTGCCGTCCCCCGTTGCCGCACGATCCCGAGGCCGACCCCATGATGCTGACCGAACGCCCACCGACCCGCCGTCCCCTGATCCAACGCCTGGCCCTCGCGGGCTGCCTGGCGATCGGTCTGCTTGCCGGTGGCGGGGCGGCGGCCGACACGGAAGTGCCTGGGGAGATCGCGGTCAAGCTGCGCAGCACCGGGGCCTTGCCCGCCTTGCTCCTGCGTCACCAACTCTCGCTGATGAGTCAGTTCGGCGCGCGCCCGATCTACCGGCTGAAGGTCACCGGGGCAGCCAGCGTGCGCGACAAGCTGGCCGCGCTCGCGCTCGAGCCCGAGGTCCTGCTGGCCGAAGCGAACACCCTCCACGCGGCGCCGGAAGCCCGGCGCAGCATCGCCTGGGCGATCGGCACGCCGGAGCAGTTCGCCGCCCAGTGGGCGCTGCCGGCGATCAACCTGCGCGAGGCCCAAGCCCTGAGCGTGGGTGCCGGCGTGCGGGTCGCTACACTCGATTCGGGGGTGGATTTCACCCATCCGTCCCTGCAGGGTCGGCTGCTGCCCGGGTGGGATTTCGTCGACAACGACCCGGATCCCAGCGAACCGGTGGTGCCGGGTAGCCCGGTGCTCGGTCACGGCACCCATGTGGCCGGCCTGATCGCGGTGGTGGCGCCGGGCGCCTGGATTCGCCCCTACCGGGTCCTGGACGCGCAGGGGGAGGGCAATGAGTGGGTGCTGGCCGAGGCCTTGCTGCGCGCGGTCGATCCGGACGGCAATCCGGCCACGCGCGATGGCGCGCAGGTGATCAACCTGAGTCTGGGCACGACGCAGCGCATGCGGCTGGTCGAGGCCGTGGCGATGCTCGCGAGCTGCGCCGCCCCGGATCCCGCCGATCCGGTTCTGGACTTCTCCGATCCCGGCTACAACGGCGATCACGAACGCTGCGCCCAGGGGGGCGGGGCGGTGATCGTCTCGGCGGCCGGCAACGACGGCAGCAGCGGGGTTCGTCAGTACCCCGCGGCCGCCCGGGTCTACGGCCAGATCGCCGTGGGCGCGACCCGCGCCGACGGTCGACTCGCCGGGTTCAGCAACACCGGATCGTGGGTCGACCTCGCCGCGCCAGGCGAGCAGGTCACCAGCCTGGCGCCGGGCGGGGGCTACGCCACCTGGAGCGGCACGTCGATGTCCGCGCCGCTGGTGGCGGGTGCCGCGGCCCTGTTGCGCGCGCTGTCTCCCACGATGGAGCCCGTCGAGGTCGTCAAGCGGCTTCGCCGCAGCGCGACGCAGTTGTGCGACGGCAAGATCGGGCAACTCGACGCGTGGCGCGCGCTCGCGGGCCAGGACGGCGCACGGCGCGCCTGCCGGTAGCGCGCAGCGGCGGGCACGCCGGATCGTCGGCTGTCGCGCGGTCGCCCGCCGCGCCGGCCGGCCGGTAGCGCCTGCCCAGCCTCGTTCCCGCGCCCGGTGTCGGACCGGGCTGGCCCGTCCGCGTCGCCGCTGACGCGCGCTCGCCCGAGCCTGCGGGCCGCCGTACCCGCCCTTTCTCCCCCAACGGGTGCGCCCGCCGCGCCCTGGCGACCGGGCGCGCGTCACCGCAGGCCGATCGCCGAGTCTTCGGACACCGCCTGGTTTTTTCCGCCGGCCGATGTATCAGGCCTCGCCGTCGCGACTCTGTCGGAGCAGACCTCACAGGTGCTCCGCATGAAACGCGTTCTGATCTACTCGCACGACACCTTCGGACTGGGCAACATCCGGCGCATGCTCGAGGTGGCCCGGGACCTCGTCCGCAGTTGTCCACGGGTGTCGGTGCTGGTGATCACCGGATCGCCGATGCTGCACGCCTTCCGGATTCCGCCGCGCATCGACTACGTGAAGCTGCCGTGCCTGTCGCGCGACACCGACGGTGAATACGGCGCACGCTTCCTGGATCTCTCGCTGGACGCCACCGTGCGGCTGCGGGCGAATCTGATCCGCAGCACGATCGCCGACTTCCGCCCGGACCTGATCCTCGTCGACAAGAAGCCCTTCGGCGTGGAGGACGAACTGGCGGGTGCGCTCGCCCATCTGCCGGCCGGCGCGGAACGCCCGCGCCTGGTGCTGCTGTTGCGCGACATCCTCGACAGCCCCGAAGCCACCCATCGGGTGTGGGCCAAGAACGGCTATTTCGACGCGATCGCCGCGCACTACGACCGCGTGCTGGTGGTGGGCGAACCGGGCGTCTTCGACCTGCGACGCGAATACCGGTTCCCGCCCTTCGCCGCCGCCAAGGTCGCCTTCTGCGGCTACATCGCGCGCGAGGCCGGCAACGCCTCGCGCGAGGACATGCGCCGCACGCTCGGCGTGGGCGCCGACGAACCCTTCCTGTTGGTCACGCCCGGCGGCGGCGAAGACGGCTACGGGCTGATCGCCGCCTGCCTGGCCGGCCTCGCGCAGGCGCCGGCCACCCAGCGGCCTCGCACGCACATCGTCTTCGGTCCCGAGATGGACGCGGCGCGGCGGGCGGCGCTCAAGCGCCAGGCCGGCCTGCTGGCGTCGGTCAGCGTCCAGGACTTCAGCGACGACATGATGTCCCTGATGAGCGCCGCCGACGTGGTGCTCGCGATGGGTGGCTACAACACGGTGTGCGAGGTGCTCACGGTCGGGCGCCGCGCGGTGCTGGTGCCCCGGGTGCGCCCGGGCCAGGAACAGTGCATCCGCGCGCAGCGGCTGTCGGGCCTGGGGCTGGTGCGCATGGTCCACCCGGACACGCTCTCGCCACGGCAGCTGATGCAGGCGATCCAGGAGCAGTTCGCCGCGCCGCCGATCGTGCCCGGCGCGATCCGCCTGGATGGGCTGCGCCAGACGACGGGCCACCTGCTGACGCTGATGGGCCTGTGCGAAGGCGAAGCGGCGGCGCCCGCGGTGCTGCGCCGGCGGCCCCGCGTGGCGGCTCGCGCCCGCACTTCCACCGCGGTGAGCCTCGGATGAGCCGCCCCGCGACCTCGACCCCCGCGGCCACGCTCGCGGTGCTGGTGCGGATCTTTCCGAAGCTCTCGGAGACCTTCATCCTCGAGGAGATCCTCGGGCTGGAGCGCCAGGGCCTTCGCCTGCGTTTGTACTCGCTCGCACCGGCCACCGACGCGTTCACGCACGCGGCGGTGCGTCGGGTGCGTGCGCCGCTGCGCACCTTTCCCGATGGCGGATGGCGCGTGCGCCTCGCGGGCCTGCGCGACCACCTCCGCCTGGCGATCGGCTCGCCCGCGCGCTTTCGCGAGGCGTGGCGCCACGCCCGCCGCGTGGGCCGGCTCGGCGAGTTCCCCCGCGCGGTGTGGCTGGCCGCCCGCCTGAAGGACGACGGCATCACCCACCTGCACGCGCACTTCATCGCCCAGCCCGGCGATGTCGCCGAACTCGCGGCGCGGCTCGCCGGGATTCCGTTCTCGTTGTCGGCGCATGCCAAGGACATCTACCTCTCCGCGCCCGCCGACCTCGCCCGCAAGCTGCGCGCGGCCACGTTCACCGTCACCTGCACCGAGGCGAACCGGCAGGTGCTGGCCGCGATCGCACCGGGCGCGCCGATCCATCGCCTGTACCACGGCATCGACCACCGCGTGTTCGCGCCGCGCGACGACCATCGCCCGCCGGTGGGCCGGACCCTGCTCAGCGTGGGGCGCCTGCGCGAGAAGAAGGGCCTGGACGTGCTGATCGAGGCGTGCGCGCGGCTGCGTGATCGCGGCCTGCCGGTCGACTGCGAGATCGTCGGCTATGGCGAGGCGCACGACGCGCTGCAGGCCCGCATCCAGGAGCTGCGGCTGACCGGTTCGGTTCGACTGCTGGGCAAGCTCGCGCGCGAGCAGGTGATCGCCGCCTACCGACGCGCCGCGGTGTACGTCCAGCCCTCCCGGATCGCGGCCGACGGCGATCGCGATGGCATTCCGAACGTGCTGCTCGAGGCGATGGCGATGTGTCTGCCTGTCGTGGCGAGCCGGGTCTCCGGCATTCCCGAACTCGTCCAGGACGCTCGCAACGGCCTGCTCGTGCCACCGGACGACCCGCAGGCCCTGGCCGACGCGCTCGCCACCCTGCTGGCCGACCCGGCGCGCGGCGCGATCCTGGGGCGCGAGGCCCGGGCGACGGTGCTGCGTGCCTTCGACAACGACCGCAACCTGCGGCTGCTGTGCCGACTGCTCGATCCCGCGCAGCGCGTCTCGGCCCGCGAGGGTGCCGAGCCGGCCGTGCCGGCGCTGCTGGGAGACTCCCGATGAACGCCCCCCGCGAGGCCTGGTGGACGCAGTCGGCCCCGGTGGCCGAGCCGATGCCGCAGGGCCGGACGATCGCCTATGTGATGAACGGCTTTCCCCGGTTGTCGGAGACGTTCATCACCCACGAGATCCACCAGCTCGAGCAGATCGGGCTGCGCCTGCGACTGTTCTCGGTCAAGCGCGAGAACGAGGACAAGGTGCATCCGGTGGTGTCGGCGATCCGTGCGCCGCTGGAGTACCTGCCGCGCTTCGGGTCCCTGTCCGGTGCGCGGCTCGTGCGCTGGCTGTCCGAGAACCGCCAGGCCTATGCCGGGCCGAACCTGAAGCTGATGCGCGCGCGACCCTGGGCCTACCTGCGCACCGCCGCGCTCGCGTTGGGCCTGGCGTGGCGCCATCGCAGCACCGAGCCGGGGCAGGGCACGCGCCTGCGCAAGGTCTTCATCAAGGAGTTCCTGCAAGCCGCGCTGATCGCCCAGCGGGTGCGCGAGGTGGGCGACGTCGGCCACCTGCACGGCCACTTCTGCCATGGCGTCGCGACGATCACCTGGTTCGTCAGCCGCCTGACCGGCATTCCGTTCAGCTTCACCGCGCACGCGAAGGACATCTACCAGGCCGACCTGAACCCCGGGCGCTTGCTCGAACGCAAGCTCGAGGCGGCGCGCTTCGTGGTCACCTGCACGCTGGCCAACGCGCAGGTGCTGCGCGCGCGGCATCCGCGTCCCGAGGACGTCCACGCGATCTACCACGGGCTGGACACGCGCTTCTTCCGGCCCGAGGGTCCGGTGGCGGGCGATGACGATCCGCTGATCCTGTCGGTGGGCCGCTTCGTCGCGAAGAAGGGCTTCGAGCACCTGATCGAGGCCTGCGCGCGCCTGCACCGGGAGGGCGTGCGCTTTCGCTGCCTGATCGTCGGTGAACCGGGCGATGCGTCCGAGTCGATCCGCCAGCGCATCGCGCATCACGGGCTGCAGGCGCTGGTGAGCTTGCGCGGCGCGGTGGCGCAGGACGAATTGCGCGAGATCTACCGCCAGGCGCGCGTCTTCGCCTTGCCCTGCCAGGTGATGGCCGATGGCGATCGCGATGGCTTTCCGAACGTGCTCGCCGAGGCGATGGCGATGGGCGTCCCGGTCGTCTCGACCGCGATCTCCGGGATTCCCGAGATGATCGACGACTCGGTGCACGGGCTGCTGGTGGGCAGCGGCGATGACCAGGCGCTGGCCGAGGCCTTGCGCCGCGTGATCGAGGACCCGTCGCTGCAAGGCCGGCTCGCCCGCGAGGGGCGGCGGCGGATCCGGGAGCGCTTCGACTCCCGCCGCACCACGCTGTCGCTGGCCGCGCTGTTCGGCGAGCAGCTCGACGCGCGTCAGCGGAGGACCGCGTGAACGCGCACCATCGCGAGCGGCCCGATCCGATCGCCGTGTTTCTCGAGCCCTGGGCGTCGATGGACGATGACGCGCTGCTCGCCCACTTCCGCGGCGCGCGCGCGCCGGTCTTCTACTCGGTGGCCGATCCGCAGGAGACCCGCGCGGATCGGATCGACGCGATCCTGGAGGGCCGGTTCACGTTCAACCAGGAGACCCACCGACTGGGCGAACCGATCGACTGGCTGCGCAACCCCAGCGTCGACGTCGAGTGGCACATCCTGCTGCACAAGTTCTACTACGCGGTGGGTCTGGGCATGGCCTGGGAACGCACCGGGCAGGCCCGCTACCCGCGGCGCTGGGTCGAACTGATCGATGGCTGGATGCGCCAGGTGCCGCCGGGATTCATCGCCGCCGACGTGACCGGTCGCCGGGTGCAGAACTGGATCTACAGCTACCACCACTTCGTGGCGGGCGCCGGCGGCGCCGTCGGCGCCGCGGCGCCGGTGCCGGCCGATTTCCATCGTCGGCTGCTGTGCTCGATCCACGAACAGGTGAGCCACCTGCACGCACACCTGACGCCCAAGCGCAATCACCGCACGTTGGAGCTGTACGCGATCTTCCTGGCGGCGATCGTGTTCCCGGAGTTCCGGGAGGCCGCGTCCTGGCGCGACTTCGCCCTCGCGCAGATCGTGCGCAACATGGACGAGGACCTGCTGCCCGACGGGGTGCAGTGCGAGCTGTCCACCGACTACCACCACCTGGTGCTGAAGAACTACCTGAACGTGCGGCGTCTCGCGTCGCTGAACGGGATCGCGGTGCCCGCCGCGATGGACGCGCACCTGAACCGCGCGCTCGACTTCAGCCTGCACGTGCACAAGCCCGATGGCCAGGTGCCCTCCCTTTCCGACGGCGACGTGCGCAGCTACCGCGACCTGCTCGCGCTGGGCGCCGAGCTCTACGATCGCGACGACCTGCGATTCGTCGCGAGCGCCGGGCGGCAGGGGACCGCGCCGGCGCAACGGGTCGCCCACTTCCCCGACAGCGGCTACACCGTGGTGCGCGGCGACTGGGTCGACGAGGCGCGGGCATTCGAGGACGCCCCTTACCTGGTCTTCGACTGCGGACCGCTGGGCGAGGGCAATCACGGTCACTTCGATTGCCTGAGCCTGGAGCTCGCGGCCCACGGCCGCTCGCTGGTCGTCGATCCGGGTCGTTACACGTACAGCGAAGCCGGCGAGACGAACTGGCGTGTCGCCTTCCGGAGCACGGCCGCCCACAACACGGTGTGCGTGGACGGGCGCCCGCAGACGAGCTACCTGCCCAAGGCCGTCAAGCCCGGCACGCGGCACGCCGCCGGCACGGTGCGCCACAAGATCAGCGGCCCGGCGCCCGAGGCTGCGTTGCTCGAGCGGGTGCACCTGGCCCGCTTCGACCTGTTGCGCGGGGTGGCGAAGAGCCACGAGTACCCGGTGTCCCACGAGCGCTGGGTGCTGTTCGTCGACCAGACGTATTGGCTCGTCAGCGACCGGCTCGTGCCGGCCGGGCCGGGGCGGACGCCGTCGGCGCACGAGTTCGTCCTCACCTGGCAGCTCGGCGCGGCCGCGCACGATCGCTGCCGATCGGTCGACGAGGCGAACGCGCATCGATTGGAGTCGCCCGGTCTGACGATCCTGCAGCCCGCGCGCCCGGGGCAATCGGTCGCGCTCGAGGCCGGTTGGGTGTCGGAAACCTACGGGGAGAAGCAGGCGGCCCCGGTGCTGCGAAGCCGCGTGCCGGGCGTGGCCGCGCGCTTCGACACCATGCTGTGGCCGTGGCGGACCCACGCGCCGTCGGTGTCGGTGTCCGACTGCCCCACCCACTCGCTGGACAGCGCGGCGCCGGACTGCCCGCCCGCGCTGGCGGTGCACGTCGATCGCGCGGGCGACGGGTTCACCGACACCTGGTGGCAGGCCGGGGACTGGGTCGGGCAATCGTGTCGGATCGGCGATCTTCACTTCAGCGGGCGCTGGGTGTTCTGGCGAACCGATTCGCGCGGAGAACTCGTCTGGCTGCGCACGCACGCCGGCGCCTGGTACGACCTTCGGGCCGACGGTGTGGCGAGACACCCGGGTTCGGCGACGGTGCCCGCATGAGCCATCCCACTTTCCCGACCGATGCCCGGCTGCCGCAACTCGCGGTCGCCTTCGATCCCTCGCGCATGGCCGCGGTGTTCGGTTCTCAGCTGCCGGATGGCGAGGTGCTCGACTGCCGGATCGAGCGCATCAAGTACCGGCCGGGTCGCAACTGCTCGGTGGCCTATCGGCTCCGGGTGAGGGCCTCGCGAGGCCAGGAGATCGACCAACGGGTGGGGACGCGCTTCTGCGAGCCGGCCCAGGCGGCGCAGCGGCATGCGAAGGCCCTGCGCGCCTCGGTCGTGCCCAGTGCCGCGGGGCCGGCGATCAGCCACGTGCCGGCGCTCGGGCTGGTGGCGCATTGGGCGCCGAACGATCCGAAGTTGCCCGTGCTTCGGGATCTCTTCGACACGAACCGTTTCGCCGGGTTCGCCCGGCGTGCCGTGCTCGAGGCCGGCCTGCCGATCGAGCGCCTGCAGCCGATGTCCCCGGCGCGCCTGGTCCAGTACGTGCCCGAGCATCGGGTCTGCGCCTGCCTCGACGGCCGAGGCGTGCGCCTGTACGTGAAGGCCGATGGCGAAGGCCGCGGCGGATCGACCCACGCCGTGATGCGGGCGCTCAGCGCCAGCCCGGCGAGTCGCCAGGGCGAGCTGCGCACGCCGGTGAGCCTGTCCTGGCAGGCCGAGCCCGGTCTGCACTGGCAGCTCGGACTGCCGGGCGTTCCGCTGCACACGCTCGGCCCGCAGGCGCCACGTGCGTTGAATCGCGCGCTGGGGGCGATGCTGGCGGCCTTGCACCGCACCCCGGTGCCGGTGGCGCGCACCGAGACGCCCTCGGTCTGGCGCGAGGCGCCGGGCCTGGTCGCCGATCGGCTGACGGCGCTGCGCCCGGCGTGGCGCCCGCTGCTGCAGCCGCTGCTGCAATCGCTTCAGGGTGAACCGGCCGGTCTCGACACCGAGCGGCTGGCCACCTTGCACGGCGATCTGCACCCGCGCAATGTGATGGTGCATCGCGACCGGCTCGCGTTGATCGACCTCGACAGCCTGCGTCGCGGGCCGGCCGTCTTCGAACTGGGCGCCTGGGTTGCCGACGGGGTGTACCGCGCCGCCTTGCAGGTCGACACCAACCCCCGGGCGGCCGCGTCCGCCTGGCACGGGGTGCAGGCCTTTCTCGAGGGGTATCTCGCCGCGGGCGGCGCACCGGTGCCCCCGGCCGTGCTGGCCTGGGCGAGCGCCCATCAGTTGCTGGTGCAGCGGGCACATCGCTGCCTCGCGAACCTGAAGCCCGGGCGCTGGGAATGCCTGCCGCGCCTGTTGGCCGCCGCCTCGGCGATCATGCGCGCGGCGGATGTCGAGGCGGGCTTCGCCGCGCTGGAGGGGAGTCGATGAATTCACCTCGCCACGTCGCTTCGGCCTCGAGCGAGCGCGCGCGATGGCCGGCACGGGACCCGATACCGGCCGTGGCCCACGCCGTGGACGGCGCGGCGCCCGATGACCTGGACGCCTGCCTCGTGGCCGATCGCATGCGCGACGAGCTGCAGGCGGTCCTGCCGGGTTTCGCCGACGGTCGCTGGACGATCGATGCCCTGACCGTTCGGGGCGCACGACGCAATGCCTCCCGGACACGCAATCCGGTGCGCCTGGCCGTCGTCTATGAACTCTCGGCCCGCGAACGCGCGGGTGGCCGACGCGAACGGCTGGTGCTGCACGGCCGGGTCTATCGGCCCGGCGCCGACGAGGACTGCTGGCGTGAGCACCAGGGCCGATCCTGGGTCCCGGTGCCGGTGGGCGAGCCGATGGTCCGCCACGCCGCGCGCGCGATGGTGCTGTGGGCGCTGCCCAATGATCCGGGTCTGGCTGCCTTGGCCGAGCTGCTCGATCCCGCGCGGGCGCGACAGCGCCTTGGCGATCTCTCTGGCCACGCGCCGACGGGCCCGGCCTGGGCCGTGACCCTGGTGCGTCACGAACCGGGGGATCGGGCCTGCCTGCGCTACGCCGCCGCCGATGCGCGCGCGAACCCGTCCGAGGCCGTGTACGCGAAGGTCTTCGCCGACGCGCGCGCGCGCGCCGTCCATCAGCGCTTCGCTCACGCCTGGGCCTCGGCGTCCCGTGACGCCGACGCGCCGCGCGTGGCCCGTCCGCTCGTTTGGTGCGCGGACACCGGCTCGGTCTGGTTCGAGGCCGCCCGCGGCACGCCGTTGTTGCAGGCCCTGCCGGGTGCGGGCGGGGCGTCGACGCTGGCGCGGGTGGGGCGCGCCTTGGCCCGTTTGCACGGCTGGCCGCTCGAGCTCGCGGCCGGGGCCGAGGTCCGCGACGCCGCGCACTGGCTGCGCGAGGTGGGACGGCGGCATCGCAAGATCGCGCGGGTGGCGCCGGGCACGCGCGGCGCGCTGGACGAACTCGTGGCGCGCCTGGCGTCCCGGGCGGACGAGGTGCGGGGGCGGGCGCTGTGCCTGGTGCATGGCGACTTCCACCATGACCAGGTCTGGATCGACGACGGCCGTCCGGTGTTCTTCGACCTGGACGAGTGCACGCTCGGCGACCCGATGGAGGATCTCGCGTCGTTCACCGTCAAGCTCGGCCTGCTCGGGGTGCACGACTCGTTGCTCGCGGCCGTGGTGCAGGGCTACGCGCGGGCCGCGGGTGAGCGCTTCGATCGGCGCGCGCTGGCCTGGCATGGCCAGGTGCAGGGCCTGCTGCAGGCGGCGCGGGCCTTCGGCTTCCAACGCCCGGGCTGGCGCGCGGACCTCGAGCGACGGCTGGCGCTGGCGCTGCGCGAAGACCTTCCGGAGTGGGCATGATCGGCCGCGAATCGTCGCCGTTGCGCCGCCTGGTGACGCAGTGCCTGCGCGAGCGTCGCGGTGCGCTGCTGCTGGCGCTGGCCTGCCTGGGCGGGGGCGTGCTCGCGGAACTGCTCGCGCCCTGGCCGCTGAAGGTGTTGCTCGATCACGTGCTGCTGGCGCGCCCGTTGCCCGACTCGCTGTCGATGCTCGCGCCGGTGCTGGCGCTGGGCACCTGGCCCGCGATCTCGCTGCTGGCGGCGTCGATCGCGCTGATCGCGCTGGTCGGCGGCGCGTTCTCGTACCTGCAGATCTACACCACCGCGCGCATCGGCCACGGCATCACCCTGCGCTTGCGGGCACGGCTCTTCGCGCACCTGCAGGGCCTGTCGCTGGCCTTCCACCAGCGCGGCCGCAGCGGCGAGCTGCTGACCAAGGTGGCCAGCGACACGAACCTGCTGCGTGACGCCTTCGCCGACTGGGCGATCGCAGGCATCGGGCATCTCGCACGGCTGGTGGCGATGCTGGCGGTGATGAGCTGGCTGAACTGGCGCCTGGCGCTGGTGGTGGCGACGAGCCTGCCGCCGCTGCTGGCGGTGATCTACCTGCTGAACAAGCGGGTGAAGGCGACGGTCCGCGACCAGCGCCGCCAGGAGGGGCGGATGGCCTCGCGGCTGAACGAGATCCTCTCGTCGATGGCGCTGGTGCAGGCCTTCGGGCGCCAGCGCTTCGAGACCGAGCGGTTCCAGGCCGAGATCGAGGCGAACTTCCACAGCGGCGTGCGCACGGTGCGCACCAGCGGCGCGATCGCCCGGGCGATCGCGGTGCTCAGCGCCGCCGGCACCGCGATCACGGTGATGGTGGGCGCCGGCCAGGTGCTGGCGCAGGCGCTCTCGCCGGGCGAGCTGCTGATCTTCCTCGCGTACGTGAACAGCCTGTACAAGCCGGTGCGCGACCTGGGCCGCCTGTCGGCGAAGTTCTCGCGGGCGGCGGTCAGCGCCCAGCGCGTCGGCGAGATCCTCGAGACGCGTCCCGACGCGCAGGACGCGCCCGACGCGGTCGAGCTCAGCCGGCCGATCGGCGAGATCGTTTTCGAGGCGGTGAGCTTCGGGTACGACCCGGGGCGCCCGGTGCTCGATCGCGTGTCGTTCCGGATCGCCGCTGGCGAACACGTCGCGATCGTCGGCCCCTCGGGGGCGGGCAAGTCCACGATCCTCGCGCTGCTGCTGCGCCTGTACGAGCCGGCGGCCGGTCGGATCCTGATCGATGGTGTCGACATCCGACGGTACACGCGCGAGAGCCTGCGCCGCGAGATCGGCATCGTGCTGCAGGACAACACGCTGTTCGCGGTGCCGGTCCGCGAGGCGATCGCCTATGGCTGCCCGCAGGCACCGATCGAGGCGATCGAACGGGCGGCCCGCCAGGCGAGGGCGCACGAGTTCATCGTCGACCTGCCCGACGGCTACGACACGGTGCTCAGCGAGCGCGGTGCGACGCTCTCCGGCGGCCAGCGCCAGCGCCTGTGCCTGGCGCGCGCGCTCGTCAAGGAGCCCGCGATCCTGGTGTTGGACGAGCCGACCGCCGCGATCGATGGCGTGTCGGCGCGGCTGATCCACGAGGCGGTGCGTCACGCGCACCGCGGCCGCACGCTGGTGGTGATCTCGCACCAGTACGACGAGATGGCCCACTACGACCGGATCCTCGTGCTTCGGCAGGGGCGTCTGGTCGAATCCGGACCGCACGCGGCGCTGCTCGCCGCCCGCGGGACTTACCTGAGCCTGGTGGAGGCCCGGCATGCCTGACGACACCCTGCTCCTGGACCGCCCGACCGCCCGAACGGGCGGTGATCGGCCGGTGCTGATGCTCTATTGCCAGCACTCGCTGGGCATCGGGCACCTGACCCGCAGCTTCGCGCTCGCGCGCGCGCTCGCCGCCCGCTTTCGTGTGGTGTTCCTCAATGGCGGGCGGATGCCCGACGGGCTTCCCGTGCCCGAGGGAATCGAGCGCATCGATCTGCCGCCCCTGGGCATGGACGATGGCCATCAGGTGATCAGTCGCGCGGCCGATCAGGCCCTGGACTGGGCGTGGGCGCGGCGACGCGAGCTGATCGAGGCGGCGGTCCGCCAGTGGCGCCCCGGCCTGCTGCTGGTCGAGCTCTTTCCGTTCGGCCGCAAGAAGTTCGCCGGCGAGATCCTGGCGATGATCCGGGCGGCCCGCCGGGCGAGCGCCGGGCGCGTGCGCGTGGCCTGCAGCCTGCGCGACATCCTGGTCGACGCGAGACCCGACCAGCAGCGCCACGACGACCGCGCGCGGGCCTTGTGCGAGCGCTACTTCGATCAGGTGCTGGTGCACGCCGATCCCGCCTTCGTGCGGCTGGAGGACAGCTTCCGGCCATCGCGTCCGATGCGCGTGCCGGTTCGCTACACCGGCTTCGTCGTCCCCGAGCGTGCGCCCGCGGCCGAGGTGCCCCGTGGCGAGCACCTGCTGGTGTCGGCCGGCGGTGGCATCGTCGGCGAGGCGCTGTTTCGCCAGGTGCTCGCGGCGCGGGCACGCCAGCGCCACCCACTGCCCTTGCGGATGATCGCCGGGCCCTTCCTGCCGGAGGCGGCGTGGACCGCCCTGCAGCGCGAGACGCAGGCGCTCCCGGACGTGACGCTGGTGCGCCAGGTGCCGGACATGGTGCACGAGATGCGACGGGCCCGCGCCTCGGTCAGTCAGTGCGGTTACAACACCGCGCTGGACCTGGTCGTGTCGGGCGTGCCGGCGCTGGTCGTGCCTTACCGCACCGCGACCGAGAACGAGCAGCAACAGCGTGCGCGCCGGCTCGCCACGCTGGGCGCGCTGCTGAGCGCCGACCCGGACGACGGCGCCGACCGGTTCGCGCAGCGACTCGACGAGCTCGCGCGCTTCCAGCCGTGCGGCGCGGCGCTGTCGCTGGAGGGCGCGGCCGACAGTGCCCGCTGGCTGCACGCCGACTGGCACGAGGCGAACGTCGCGGAGCCGCGCGCATGAACCGCGTCGAACCGGGCCCCTGGAGGGCCGCGTGGGCGGCGGCGCTCGACGCCTTGCCCCATCCCGTCGAGATCTTCATTCGCGACGATGATGCCGGTTGGGACGACGATCGGCTCGTCGCGCTGCTCGATGCGGTGGCGCCGTTCGAGGTGCCGATCGATCTGGCGGTGATTCCCGCGGTGCTGGGCGACGCCTGTGCGCGCGAGCTGCGAGCCCGCCATCGCGACGGTGGCGTCGGCCTGCACCAGCACGGGCTGGCGCACCTCAATCACCAGACGCTCGGGCGGCGCGGCGAATTCGGGACGTCCCGTTCGGTGGCGAAGCAGCGGGCGGACCTGCTCGCGGGACGCACGCGCCTGCTCGAGTGCTTCGACGACGCGCTCGATCCGATCTTCACGCCGCCCTGGAACCGGTGTTCGGCGGTGACGCCGCCGCTGCTCGCCGAGCTCGGCTACCGGGCCTTGTCGCGCGACCGCGGCGCCACGCCCCAGTCGAGCCTCGCCGAGCTGCCCGTGGATGTCGACTGGTGCCGGGTGGTCCGCGAGCACGCGCCGGCCGAGGTCGGCGAGGCGATGGTTGCCGCGCTGACACGCTGCCTGGGGCAGGGCGATCGGATCGGACTGATGCTGCACCACGCCGCGATGCAGGTCTGGGAGCTCGAACTGCTGGCGCAGTGGCTACGGATCGGGGCCCGGCATCCGAGCCTGCGCTGGTGCGCGATGCGCGATGGCCTGCCGATGGCTTCCCGGGCCGGCGGTCTCGACCAGCCGATGCGGAGGGCCTCATGAATCCGAACACGAATCGCCGCCACGCGCGTGGTGCGGTGCTCTGGCGATGGCTGCCCTGGCTGATGCTGGTGGCGGTGCTCGCCGCCGGCGGGCTGCGTTGGCGGTCCTCGGTGGCGCAGTCGGTCGCCGCCGAACCACCGAGCGCCGAGGCGATCGTCGGCGACATCGAGGACACCGTCACCGCGCTCGGGTCCTTGCAGCCCCGCGAGTTCGTCGACGTCGGCACCCAGGTGTCGGGTCAGCTGAAGCGGCTGCGCGTGGGCATCGGCGACACGGTGCGCAAGGACCAGTTGCTCGCCGAGATCGACACCTCGGTCTTCCAGGCGCGCGTGGAGGCGGCGCAGGCGGCGATGCTCAACCTCGACGCACAGATCCGCGAGAAGCTCGCCCAGCATTCGCTCGCGGTCAAGCAGCACGAGCGCAACGTCGCCTTGCACGCCGAGGACGCGGTGAGCCGCGAGGTGCTGGACAACTCGCTGGCGGCCACCCAGATCACCGCGGCCCAGGTCGCCAGCCTGCGCGCGCAACGCCAGCAGACCGCCGCGGCGATCCGCGTGGACGAGGCCAACCTGGGCTTCGCGCGCATTCACACCCCGATCGCCGGCACCGTCGTGTCGCTGAGCGCGCGCGAGGGGCAGACGCTGAACGCGAACCAGCAGGCGCCGGTGATCCTTCGGATCGCCAACCTGGGCACGATGACCGTCGTGGCCCAGGTGTCGGAGGCCGACGTGTCGCGGATCCGGCCGGGCACGCCGGCGTGGTTCAGCACGCTCGGTCGCAGCGACCGTCGCTGGGAAGGGCGCGTGCGGCAGATCCAGCCCACGCCCGAGATGGTCAACAACGTGGTGCTCTACAACGTGCTCTTCGACGTCGACAACCCCGACGGCGAACTGCGCTCGCAGATGAGCGCCCAGGTGTCGTTCGTGCTGGCGCGCGCCAGCCAGGCGGTGCTCGTTCCGCTCTCGGCGCTGGCCGAGCGTGGCGGCCCCCGCAAGCCGCGTCGACGCGATGGGGCGGCCACGGCGGCCAACGTGTCGGGCACCGGGACCGATGCGGCGAACCTCGGCCGCGAACGGCTGGTGCGCGTCTGGCACGAAGGCAAGATCCAGGAGCGCACGGTGCGCGTGGGCATCAGCAACCGCGTGAGCGTGCAGGTGCTCTCGGGCTTGCAGGCCGGCGAGCGGGTGCTGCTGCCCGGTGCGGGCTCGGGCGAGGGCAAGCGCGCGCAGGGCGGCGCCAAGGAGCCGCGCTCGTGAGCAACGCCCGCGTGCCGCTGATCGAATTGCGCGACGTGACGCGCAGCCACCCGATGGCGGGCGGGATGCTGCCGGTCCTGAAGGGGGTGAGCCTGTCGATCGAGCACGGCGAGTTCGTCGCGATCCTCGGACAGTCCGGTTCCGGCAAGACCACGCTGATGAACCTGATCGGTTGCCTGGACACGCCCACCAGCGGCACCTACCGGTTCGAGGGACAGCCGGTCGACGCGCTCGATCGCGACGAGCGCGCGGCCTTGCGGCGCGAGGCCTTCGGGTTCGTGTTCCAGCGCTACAACCTGCTGCCGTCGGCGAGCGCGCGGGAGAACGTCGAGATTCCCGCGTTGTATGCCGGCGCGCCGCCTGGCGAGCGAGCCAGCCGCGCGCAAGCCCTGCTCGCACGGCTCGGGTTGGCCGACCGGCTGGACCATCGGCCCGGCGAGCTCTCGGGTGGGCAGCAGCAGCGCATCGCGGTCGCCCGCGCGCTGATGAACGGCGGGCGGGTGATCCTGGCCGACGAGCCCACCGGTGCGCTGGACACGGCCAGCGGCGAGGAGGTGATGGCGATCTTCGAGGAACTGCACCGCGAAGGTCACACGGTGATCCTGGTCACGCACGATCGGGATCTGGCCGCCCGGGCGCACCGCCGCATCGAACTGCGTGACGGGCGGGTGGTGGCCGACAGTGGCACCCTCGCCAGCCGGACGCCTGGCGCGGCGGCGGCCATCGCCTCGGACGGCCAGCACTCGGTCGCGTCATCGCCCGCAGCGCCCGCCGCGGCGGACCGCACGGCCCCATGGCGAGGCGGGCGCTCGCGCGGCGCCCGGGTGTTCGGTTGGGAATCGGCGCGCATGGCGCTGCGTTCGCTGGGCGCGCACCCGCTGCGCAGCCTGCTCACGTTGCTGGGCATCGTGATCGGCGTGGGGTCCGTGGTGGCGATGCTCGCGCTCGGTGACGGTTCGAAGGCCGCGGTGCTCGGTCGCCTCGACGCGATGGGCACCGACCTGCTGCTGGTGAAGCCAGGGGCGCGGGGTGTCCGTGTCAAGGGCGAGTCGGTGACGCTGGTGCCGGAGGACGCGGTCGCCTTGGCCGGGCTGCCCCGGGTGCGCGCGGCGGTGCCGGAGTACACGGCCGGTGCGACGCTGCGCGCGGCGGCCGTCGACTACGTCTCGCGCGTCACCGGCACCACCGCCGACCTGCCGGCGGCCCGTCAGTGGGGGCTGGCCAGTGGCGCGTTCTTCACCGACGCCGACGAGGCGAGTCACGCACCGGTCGCGGTGCTCGGGGCCTCGGTCCGGTCGAATCTCTTTCCCGGGGGCGAGGATCCGGTGGGCAGCCGGGTGCTGATCAACAACGTGCCCTTCCTGGTGATCGGCGTGCTGCAGGCGAAGGGGGCCAGCGCCAGCGGCAGCGACATGGACGACGTGGTCTTCGTGCCCTTCGGCACCGCGCGCATGCGGCTGTTCGGCAAGCGGCACGCGCATGCGATCCTGGTGCAGGTCGACGACGTGCGCGCGATGACCGACACCCAGCGCGAGATCACCGCGGTGCTCGAGCAGCGCCACGGCCGGGTGGACTTCCAGGTGCGCAACATGGCCGATCTGCTCGAGGCGGCCAGCGACGCGCAGGACACCTTCTCGATGCTGCTCGGCTCGATCGCCGCGATCTCGCTGTTGGTCGGGGGAATCGGCGTGATGAACATCATGCTGGTGAGCGTCAGCGAACGCACCCGCGAGATCGGGATCCGGATGGCGGCAGGCGCGCGAATGGCCCACATCCTGGTGCAGTTCAACACCGAGGCGCTGGTGTTGTGCTCGCTGGGCGGCGTGATCGGGGTCGGCGCCGGGCTCGCCGGCGCCTGGGTGGCCGGCGCGTTCGGGCATCCGGTGGTGTACTCCACCACCGCGCCGCTGCTCGCCTTCACCAGCGCCTGGCTCACCGGACTGGTGTTCGGCTATCTGCCGGCGCGCAAGGCGGCCGCCCTGGACCCGGTCGCCGCGCTGAGCGCGACCTGAGCGCCGGCCTGACGCGATGACACCGATCCGACGGCGTTCACTGACGGGTTCTGGCTGGCGTGTGCTGCGCGCCCTGGCCTGGCTGCCGCTGCTCGCGGCCTGCGCGGTCGGGCAGGACCACCGCCGCCCGGAGGTGACCGTGCCCTCGGGTTTTCGTGGCGAGGCGCCGGTCGCGGCGGTCGACCCGCCGATCGCGGCGTGGTGGCAGGCCTTCGGCAGCGAGGCGCTCGATCGGCTGGTGGAACAGGCGATGGCCGACAACCACGACCTGAAGGCGGCCGCCAGCCGCATCGACCAGGCGCGGGCGATCGCGGCGCAGGCCGGTGCGATCCGTCAGCCGGCGCTGTCGTTCAACGGCGGCTGGTCACGAGGCGCCGACGTCGACGAATCGGCCCGCTCGCAGGTGGGTGGCCGGCTGGTGTTGACGCAGCGGATCGACTGGTGGGGTGGCGACCGGCAAGCCCACCACGCGGCGCTGGCGCGCATCGACGTGTCCGTCGAGGCCCGACAGACCCTGCGCCTGGCGCTGCAGGCCGACGTGGTGCAGGCCTATCTCGCCTGGCTCTCGGCGCGTGATCGCCTGGCGGTGGCGCAGGGCACGCTCGACAGCGTGCTCGCGCTGACGCGCCTCGTCGACGTGCAGCACCGCGAAGGGCGCGTCTCGGGGCTGGAGCTCGCGCGCCAGCGCAGTCTGCTGGCTTCGACGCGGTCGAGCCTGTCGCCGCTGCAACAGGAGGCCGAGCAGGCGCTGCATGCGCTCGCGGTGCTGCTGGGGCGCGCGCCCCAGGGCTTCGCGCCGCCGGCCAGCCCCCTGTCGGCGCTTCGCCTGCCCGCGGTCAACCCGGGCGTGCCGGCCGACCTGCTGCGACGGCGCCCCGAACTGCGCCAGCTCGAGCACGAGCTCGTCGCGATCCAGGCCGATGTCAACACGATCCGCGCCGCGATGCTGCCCAGCCTTCAGATCGGCGCCGAGATCGGCAGCTTCGCGGGGGCGATTGGGCACCTGTTGCGGCCGGCCAGCCTGCTGCACAACCTCCTGGCCGGCATCGCCGCGCCCGTGCTCGATGGCGGCCGGCTGCGGGCGCGCGACGAGCAGGCGGTGGCGCGGCAGACCGAACTGGTTCACCAGTACCGCCAGGCCTTGCTGGTGGCGCTGCGTGAAGTCGATGACGCGCTGAGCGCGATGCGTTGGCTGGGCGAGCAGGCGCAGCACCAGGCCGAGGCGCTCGGCCAGGCGCGCGAGGCGCTGCGCCTGGGGCAGGTGCGGTATCGCGCCGGCAGCGTGGACCACGCCACCGTGCTCGATGCCCAGCGCGTGCTGCTCGCCACGTTGCTGGCCGACGAAGCGGTGCGCCTGGCGCGCTATCAGGCGGCGGTGCGCTTGATCAAGGCACTCGGCACGGGGGCCTGAGCGCCGCCGGCCTCGGGCACGCGCGTCGGGCGCCGCCCGAGACCGCGAGTGACGCTCAGCCTGGCAGCCCCAGCACCTGGCGCGCGAGGATGTTGCGCTGGATCTCGCTGCTGCCGCCGTAGATCGTCGGCACGCGCGCGTTGTAGAAGGGCGCCAGCACGTGCATGTCCACCCCGTCGACCGGCACCTCGCCCGCCAGGCTGGCGAACGGGCCCGCGGTTTCGACGATCAGGTCGGCCACGCGCTGGAAGGTCTCCGAGGCCCAGATCTTCAGCATCGAGACATCGTCGCCCAGACGCCCGCCGCGCGCGATCGTGTCGGCGTACTGGCCGTAGAGGTCGGCCAGGTGCGTCACGTCCAGCTTCAGTGTCTGGTAGCGGTCGCGAAACAGCGGGTCGTCGAACACGCCGCGCGCGCGGGCCAGCTTTTCCAGCATCGACAGGCCGTACTCGGGCAGCTTCGGGCTGCCCAGGAAGATCCGCTCGAAGCCGAGCAGCGACTTCGCGACCGTCCAGCCCCGGTTCAACTCGCTGACCAGGTTCGAGCGGTGCGTGCGCACGCCGTCCAGGAACACCTCGCAGAAGTCCTCGTGGCCGGCGATGTTGCGGATCGGGCGGATGCGCACACCCGGCGAGTTCACGTCGAGCAGCAGGAAGCTGATGCCCTCCTGCTTCTTCGCGGCGGGGTCGGTGCGCACCAGCGCGAACATGTGCGTGGCGTCGTGCGCGAGCGTGGTCCAGATCTTCTGGCCGGTGACGACGAAGTCGTCGCCGTCGAGCACCGCACGGGTGGACAGGCTGGCCAGGTCGGAGCCCGAGTTCGGTTCCGAATAGCCCTGGCACCAGATGTGCTCGCACGACAGGATCGACGGCAGGTAACGGCGCTTCTGCTCCTCGGTGCCGAACTTCATCAGCACGGGCCCCACCATCTGGATGCCGTGGTCCTGGAAGCGCATCACGCCGCAGCGTTCCTGCTCCTCGATGAAGATCAACAGCTTGCCCGGCGACAAGCCCATGCCGCCGTACTCCACCGGCCAAGCCGGCGCGATCCAGCCCTTGGCCGCCATCCGCAGGTACCAGGCCTTGTTCTCGTGCCAGCGCAGGCGCCGGGGCGGGAAGCGTTGCTCGACCGGGTAGTGGGTCTGGAACTCCTCGCGCACGATCGCGCGGAACGCGTCATCGGTCAGTGCGTTCCAGTCGCGCTCCTGGGGCACGCCGTAGGCGAACGGGGCGGTCATGCGCCGGCTCCTTCGGTCAGGGACAAGGCGCTGTAGCGGCGCCGGTGTTCGGTGGCATTGCCCAGCCAGCCGCTGATGGTCAGCACCCGGTTCAGGTACAGCCCCAGGTCGTAGTCGTCGGTGTAGCCGATCGCCCCGTGCAGCTGCACCGCCTGGTTGCAGAGCACGAGCGCGGCATGCGCCGCGCGCGATTTCGCGCTGCTGGCGGCGCTGGCGCGGGCCTGCGCATCGGCGCCGGGGCTGTCGAAGCGGCGCACGCTGGCGTCGAGCACGGCCCGGGCCAGCTTCAGCTGGATCCAGATGTCCACCGCGCGGTGCTGCAAGGCCTGGAAGCTGCCGATCGGCTTGCCGAACTGCTGGCGGGTGCGCAGGTAGTCCAGTGTCATCTCGAGCGCGCGGTCCATCAGCCCGACGAGCTCGGCACTGGTGCCCAGCACGCCAGCGTCCAGGGCCAGGCGCAGGGCCTCGAGGGCCGCGTCGCCGCGCAGCAGGCAGGCCTCGGCGGGCACCCGCGCCCCGGTCAACGTCAACCAGCCGCTGCCGGTGCCATCGGCGCAGGCCTCCACGCACACGGCGAGCCCCGCCTGCGAGCGTGGCACCCAGTAGAGCGCCAGGCCGTCGGCACCGCGGGCGCTCACGATGAAGGCGTCGGCGCTGGCCGGCACCACGAAGCGCGCCTCGCCTTCCAGGGTGATGCCCGACGCATCACCACGCGCCCGCACCGCGGGTCGTTGGGGATCGAGGCCACCGGCCGCCTCCTGCCAGGCGAGCGCCGCGATGCAGGCACCAGTGCTCACCGATTCCCGATGCGCCGCGGCCCGATCGTCGGCCTGCGCGAGCAGGGCCGGCACCATCAGCCCCGAGGCCACGAAGGGCTCGGGGAAGGCCGCGTAGCCCAGGCGTTGCGCCACGGTGGTGGCGGCCGCGAGGTTCAGGCCCAGCCCGCCCTGGGCCTCCGGAATCAGGATCGAGTACCAGCCGAGGTCGGCCATCGCCCGCCAGGTGTCGCGGTCGACGTCGGTGCCACGGGCGCGCAGCGCGCGGATCCGCCGGGCGTCGGGTTTGGCGAAATCGGCCGCCGCATCGGCCAGCATCGCGAGGGTGTCGTCGCTCATCGTGTCCTCAGATCATCGGGCCGCCGCGAGCGCGTGGATCGCGCAGCCGGTATTGCCCCGACTCGACCTGGTGGAAGAAGCGTTCACAGGCCGCATTGAAGAGGTCGGGTTCCTCCAGGTTGCAGGCGTGCCCGGTCTGCGGCAGGAACAGCAGCCCCGCCGAGGGCATCATTCGCTTGAGCATCAGCGAGGCGTCCAGGCAGGGCTCGTCCTCGTCGCCGCTGATGATCAGCGTGGGCACGGTGCAGGCGCCGGCCTGCGCGGCGAAATCCGCGAGCGACGGCCGTAGCGCCTGATAGCCCTTCAGCGTCATCGCCGAGCCCAGCGCCGAGTGTTCGCTCAGGTGTCCGACGAACTCCTCGAAGGCGCGCGGACTCTTGTTGAGCAGCTGCACGCGCGTGGCGGTGGTGGCGCGCGCCCGCGCGCTCTTCGCCCAGCCGTCGCGCAGCAAGGTGTCCGCCGAGGCGACGGCCTCCTGCTGGAAGCGCGCCCGATCGGCGCTCACCGAGCCCGAGCCGATGCCGGCCAGCGTGATCGACAGCGCGCGCTCGGGCCAGCGCATCGCGAAGTAGAACGTGGCGAACGCGCCCATCGACAGGCCGACGATGTGCGCCTTGTCGATGCCCAGGCCGTCGAGCACCGCGAGGATGCCGGCGCGCTGGTGCTCGAAGCTGTAGTCCTCGACGCGCTCGGGCACGTCCGAGGGCGGATAGCCCCGCGCGTTGTAGGCGATGCAGCGGTAGCGGCGCGAGAAGTGGCGCATCTGCGCCTCCCAGCTGCGGTACTCGCCGAGGAACTCGTGGACGAAGACGATCGGCGTGCCTTGGCCGGTCTCCTCGACATACAGCTTGACGCCATCGGGCGTGGTCACGTGGGGCATGGTCGGCTCCTGGGGATCCGGACGGTGGTTCAGGTCGCGTCGGGCTTGGGTGAGGGCGGGCTCAACGGGGGGGCGTCGGCGGCCGCGGGGGCCGTTGGCGGCTGCGGCGGTTCGGCACTGGGCGCCATCGGGACCGCGGACGCCTCGGCGGGGGCGTCCGGCCGAGGCGGGCGCGTGTCCTGTGCGGCGCGCGCGTCGCGCGGCTGCCCATCGCGCGGGCGCTCGCCGCGCGGTCGATCGCCACGGGGGCGGTCACCGGGAGGTCGCGCCCCAGGCGGCCGATCGCCGC
>WBZM01000174.1_pt1 | contig 105719 bp, 100 predicted proteins | sample 5204271 | NCBI WGS metagenome assembly WBZM01 (sample SAMN12344346, study PRJNA552823) | activated sludge metagenome | biome: Activated sludge suspended growth; feature: Nitrification reactor; material: Wastewater; isolation source: activated sludge from nitrification reactor of wastewater...
GAGAAGAGTTGATGGCGAGTTCGCAGGTTTCTAAATCTCGAATTTCTCCGACCATGATAATGTCGGGATCTTGCCTTAGAAAAGAGCGAAGTCCCGCCGCGAAGGTGAGTCCGATTTTAGCATTGACCTGGACTTGGCCGATGCCATGAATCCTCTGCTCTACGGGATCTTCAACGGTGAGGATGTTGACATCTGTTGAGTTGAGTCGGGTGAGGCATGCGTACAGGGTTGTGGATTTACCTGATCCCGTTGGGCCTGTGACTAATACAATTCCGTAAGTACGGGAAAGAAGGTCATCAATTTTAGCTAAGGAGTTAGGTGCAAACCCTAGTTGTTCAAGTTCAAGAATGACATTGGACCTGTCCTGTAAACGCATCACCAGTCTTTCACCATGGGACGTAGGAACTGTGGAAAGACGTATGTCGATATCTTTGCCGCCGACTTTGAGTGGGATACGACCATCTTGCGGAAGCCTTTTCTCGGCAATATTTAGATTGGCCATAACTTTAATTCGCGAGGTAATGGCGTTTTGTAATTTCTTAGGTGGCTTAAAGATATCGAATAAAATACCGTCAATGCGAAACCTGACTACAAGGTCTTTTTCATAGGGTTCGATATGAATATCCGAAGCTTTTTCTTTAACGGCCCTAAATAATAATGAATTAACGAGTTTAATAACGGGAGCGTCATCTTCACCAGCCTCGAGGAGATCTATAATACCATCTTCAAGGTCCACTTCTTCTTCATCGATTTCATCAAGTCCTGAAAGATTAGAAGTGGATTTTTCATAGACGCGATTAATGGCATCAATCAGCTTTCCTGCAAGAGTAACGACAGGACGAACCCGTTTGCCAAAGATGACTCTTAAATCATCCAGACTTTTTAGGTTCAGGGGATTAGCTATGAGCACTTGGATGGAGTCAGCCTCGTCCCTGAAGGGCAGGACAAAGTTTTGTTTAGCATAATTAATCGGGATATCACGAATTAAGTCTGCGGAGATATCATTATAGGGAATGTCTTTTAAAAATTCTAAGCCCATTTCTTTGCAGAGATCCGCAACGACTTCTTCGCCAGATTGAAAGTTTCGTGAGGATAAAACCGAACCAATGGTACCAGATTGAACCAGCGAGGGATTATTCCAAATAATTTTTACTTGATCGGCAGTCAATCCTGTCGCTTTTTGCAGTAAGGTCTGTGCATCTGTGGCCATTTCCTAAATTACTCCTTAATTTCCGTCGCTTCTGGTTCTGTGTTTGTGGCAGGTTTGTCAGGGGTTAACTGAGTCGTTCTTTTTTGAACTTCATCAAGAACTCCACCAAAGGGATCGACACCACCTTGTGATTTTACAAAATCAATTCTTTGATCTATTCGTTTGTTTAAAACTTCCTTAGTGTCTGAAGGATTTCTAATAATTTTAGGAGTGATAAAAACCAACATGTTTACTTTTTCTTTGTTTGTCTCTTTAGACTTAAACAACCATCCTATAATTGGTAAATCACCAAGAAGAGGAACTTTGACGATCTCTTCAGTTTCACGGTCTTTGATTAAGCCTCCAAGTACTGCCGTATCTCCATTACTGATAACAATGTGGGTTTTAATTTTTCTTGTAGCTAAAGGCTGAGTCGAATCTTGAAAAGCCTTAGGAGTAGATGCGCCAACAGAAGGTTGCTTCACGCTTTGATCAATTTCCATACGGATGGTTTCGCTTGCAGGATTGATAAAGGGTTTGAGCTTTAATTCAATAAGAGCCTCTTCAAAAATCGGAGAGCTTGTAGACCCAACTCCAGCGGTGCTCGTGGTGTTGGCGCCGGTAACAACCTTGTCGCCTACCTGAATAAGAGCTTCTTGGTTATCCATCGCAATCACTTGAGGTCGAGATAAAATATTGGCTTTGGTGGTTTTTTTGAGGAGATTAATTAAACCAACAAGAGAGGGTACTTTTGTATCTTTTCCAGCTATGGGAATGATTACATCTTTTCCAGAGCCAAATCCTAACACCGTTCCTACTCCGGCGAGTGGATTGATCGCATCTTCTACTTTAATGCCACCATTAAAACTTTGTCTCGCAATACCTCCATCGCCAGCAAATTTATAATAAGAAGGTTTAAATCCAAAACCATCCCCAGCGGACATTTCCATAATAATCGCTTCCACAAAAACCTGATCTCGAGGGATATCAATTTTAGCCAATAAATTCATGACGACTTCATAATCACCTTTGCCCGCGGTGATAATTAGGCTGTTCGTATTTTCGTCAGCTGTGATTTTGACTTCCCCTCCGAAGACTTGACCACCAGCAGCGGTAGGGTTTGCAGGATCAGGAGTTAAAGGAGGAGGAGAAAAGAAGGGAGGAGGCGTATTTCCAGAACCCCCCGGAGGGTTTTTGGGGGCGGCATCTTTAGCAACACCTTGAAGGACCTGCGCGATTTTTTTCGCATCTCCATGTTTTACATGGTAAACAAAAACGCCACCTTGATCTTCAATTTTGATGCGATTGTCAAGTCTTGCAATTAATTTTTTGACTCTCTCAATTCCAGGTTTATTTCCAACAATGATAATGGAATTGGTGCGTTCTTCGGGGATGGCCATAAAATAACTTGTCCCTTTTTGCGAAGAAGCGCCGGAAGAAGAGCGATTGTTGAAGCTTGGTACTCCGCCACCAAATCCGCCAGTAATACCAGCGCCGCTACGATTAGAATTTTGACCTTTGTTAACAATCTTATCGACTAAATCGGCAAGATCTTTGGCCTTGGCAAATTTGATAGGAACCACTTCCAGTTGTTCTTCAAAGCCTGGAACATCCAATTGGTTGATAATCTTCATGACGCGATCAATGGTGGTACCCCAATCAGAAAGAATCAAAGAATTAGTTTGCGTGTAGATATTCATTTCCCCATCTTTAGAGGCCAACATTCTTAAATCTCGATTTACTTGCTCCGCTGAGATGTGCTTTAAATGAATGATCCGAGTGATCATTTGATCTGTATTGGGATAATAAGTTCCAGAATAAGTTTCAATACTGTCGCGCTGAGCGTTTCGTCCTGACTTCACTTTCAAAAAACTTCCTGAAGGTACAATCGTAAAACCATTAATTGCCAGGGCTGAAAGAAAAGCCTTGTAAGCCTCTGCCACAGTGATTTTGCTGGGAGCGACGATGGTGATTTTTCCTCGCACTCCGGGATCGATAATAAAGTTTTTACCAGTGAGTTCCGAGATGGCTTTAATGACATCGGTAATCTCGACATTGGGAAAGTCAAAGGATTCGATGGTTTCTGGGAAATTAGAATCAGTGATGTCTTCTACGGAAGCTTGGGAAAATTTTTGTTTTTGAATTTTATTGAGACCCTTTCCTTTTTTCACATTTTCAGCAGATTCGCTACTATTGGTGTTTGCAAAGTTATTTGACGATTTAGAGTTATTAAAAGAATTTGAATTGTTGCCAGATGCAGAGCCGGGCACAGAGTTATTAGGAGGTGGAGGGATAGGAGAATCAAAATCTCCAAAATCGGGTGGTGGAGGTGGGAACTCATCTTGAGCAAGTAAAGGAGAGAATGACCATAGCAAAGAACTTGACAGCAAAAGCCATGAGGCCCGATTTTTGTAATTATATTTTTTGCGATTTTGATTCAGCCCCATGGATCCTCCTTGATCGGTTCACACTAGATTATTTCACAGTGTAAGATAGTTCCTCGTTTTTGCCACCGCGTTCTACGGTGATTTTTATTTGAGGTGAATTTCTGAGTGTTTGATACATTTCCAAAGCTTGCTGTTGAGTAGTGACGGGAGTTCCATTCACCGCCGTGATCACATCCATGACTTGCAGACCCAGTTGAGTGTAGATACTGTCAGGCTGGATTTCGAGAAGTCTGAAGCCATAGGTCTCGCCACTACTGGCTCTCTTTGCAGGAACGGCTCTGGCTTGCATCAGAATACTTTGGATGTCTTTGAGTTTTTCTTCTAAGTCTGACCGTTTGAGTTCGAATTTGTTATCGCCAGCAGATTGAATAATTTGGGCTTTTTCGGGTGTTGTGCTTTTTTTAGGTTTGGTATCAAAAGTGACCTTGTTTGATTCTTTCATTTCAATAAATTCCAGGCGATCTGCTGAAAGATTTCTTATGAAAACTTTGCCTCTTTCAATTTTTTCAATTTTAGCAAGACCTTCAACCTCTTTGCCGAGGGAGTAAGAGGTAATGGTATTTTTAGTTTTAAATTCAATTGCGGCAATGGATTTAGAAGGGTTTGAATGAACCAGAGTTCCAATTAAATTAAGAGGTAATGTTGAGGGAACTGGTTCGGAGTCAGATCTTCTTTTTTCAACGCCTTTTGGAAGAAAATCTGGAGGGATATCCCCAGAGGAAGAAAAAATATTTTTCTCGGTAATAGGTTTAAAAAAATCTCGGCTTTTAATTGGAGACGGAGGGGGACGACGCGGATGGATCTGGGCTACTTCGTTGGGCAAAAAGTAACTTCTCACAGAAAGTATGGTTAAGTCAGCAATGGCAAAGCACAGGAAAATCAATGTCGAGTATAAAAGTATCTCATATAACCATGGCTTATAGGATCTGGCGGCATTTTCTTTTTTAATCGACATTCTAAATTGAACTCCTAAGAAATAATATCAAGTTTTAAAACAGAGAGTAATTTAAAAACTCTGCCATCAGGACGTAGGCATAGTTAAATTTTATTTTTTTTGTTTTTTTGGAAATTCACGTTTAGGAAATTGTTGGTGCTCAAGGTAATAGGCTAGCATGGGGCCCATGACTTTACGGCAAGAGCCTCCGCAGGGCCCCACCCCGGCAGAGGTGGCATCAAATATTTCATTAAGTGTCTTGCAACCGTTTTCAATGGCTTTTTGAATTGTTTTTTCACTCACTTCATTACAGCGACAAATAATAACAGATTTTTCTTTATGTTTGGGATGATTCATAAATTTTTAGCTAATAAATCAGATAGAAAATCAATGACTTGCTTATTCAAATCAGAAAAGGTTCCTTGAATAGAGGCCCCGGAAGCATGGTAGTGCCCACCACCTCCAAATTTTTCAGAAATTCCGAGGACATCAATATTTTTCTTGCTGCGGAAGCTGATTTTAAATTTTTGGTTAACATCTTCCCTAAACAGTACGGCGACTTCCACACATTCAATATCGATAATTTTATCAACGACGTCTCTGGTCTCTTCAATCGTTAAACCTAATTCAGCCAAATCATCATGAAGTAGATGGATAATGGCAATTCTATTCTGGTCATAATATTTAACTCGACCTAAAGCTCGTGAAAGCAGTTCCATTTTTTCTGGGGTTTGGCCGCCAAATAATTTACGATGAATTAATTCAGGATTTTCAATCCATGGAAGGAGCAAGAGGACAATCTCGTGAGAGACGGGGCTAGAACGGATATATCTAAAAAGTTGTGTGTCAAAAACGATGCTTGTATAGAGATATTGGGCAATTTGAGCGTCCATAGGAATTTTTAGTTCTTTGATAAGAGAATAAGTGACTTCTCCCGTGCTGGCAGCTTTTTGATCAATATAAAACTTCTGAGGAACAGGTCCTTTTTTAAGCATGGGATGGTGGTCAATAAAGATAATCTCAATCGATTTTTTTGTAAGCGCAGAAAATAGAGGTTCTGTGAGTCTTTCGTCATTGGTATCAAATACTAAGACGAGATCAATTGATTGAATATTTTGATCAGGGGTGTAGACGGAAATGAGATTCTTGTCTATTAAGCCCTCGTATTTCTTTGGCAAGGGGTCTACATGGCAAATAGATACGTCTTTGTTAATTTTTTTTAAAGCATGGTAGAGTGCCATCTCAGAACCAAGACCATCTCCATCTGGATCTCTATGAGTCGTTAATAGGATACTGTTTGCTTTCCGTAAGCTCTCAAGAACATTTTTCAATCTTGATCCTTTCAACATAGTAACATGTCCATTGTAATTAAATTTCGGGATAAACATATTTTTTCTTCACATAAAGATCCTCATAACGCATTGCGATTTGATAATCTAATCCTTTGTATTGAAAAATATTTTTTATTCAGTTAGAAATAACGCCTTGAATTTAAACTTTGGAGGCAAGCATTATGTCTGACCTTAAAATCAAATCTGAAAAAATGCCAATGACCATTTTAGGCAAAGCGATGCTTGAACAGGAATTAAAAAAATTAATGCATGAGGAAAGACCTTCTGTAATTAAATCTATCGAAGAGGCCAGATCCCATGGGGATATCAGCGAGAATGCAGAATATGATGCCGCCAAAGAACGACAGGCCCTAATAGAAGGCCGAATTGCTGATATTCAAACAAAGATCGCTCTGGCTGAAGTTGTCGATATCAAATCAATCAAGTCAGATAAAATTGTATTTGGAGCAACAGTTCATATTAAAGATGTGGATACTGACGAAGAATCCAAGTATCAAATTGTAGGCGTCGACGAAGCCAACGTCAAACTTGGTAAAATTTCAATTCTTTCCCCACTGGCAAGGGCCTTAATCGGAAAGAAAAAAGGAGATTCTGCAATCGTTCAGTCTCCAAAAGGTGATAAAGAGTATGAAATTCAGAGCTTTAAATTTGAGTCTTAATTAATTTCACGGTGAAAAACCCCAAGGATGTTTGGAAAAAAAGAATAATTAAAGAGAAAAATCTGGTCACAGATCAACCAGGAACGATTATTTTATTTTTGGGCGTGGTTATTTCTGTGGCTTTGGGTTTTACGGTTCGGTCTTTAACTCAATCTAAAATTTTAAATGAAGTTTTTGCGGAAGCAACAAAAAATGTTGGCAATGATTGGAAAGTCTCTTTTGGGAAAGTAAGGGTGTTTCTGCGAGAGGGCTGGCTTCCTTCTGTAGGTCTAGAGGTCGATACTTTGAATTTAAGTTCGGATTCTGAGTGCTATGGAAAACCATCTGCTCTTTTCGAAAACGCAAAAATTCCAATTTCTTTTTTTAAATTAATCTTGTTTGAAAATCCATTTTCTGAGCTTCAGATTGGGAAGATAAACTTAGTCTTTTCCAATTCGAAGCCTCAATGTCAGCAAAAGACTTTAATTTCAGAGATGCCAAATCAGAATGGCTCTATCAAAAACAAGATTTCCTTGGTGGATAAAATTCCGGTCCTTCAAAAAAAAACAAACCAACAGCTTCGTCGAGTAAAAGCAGAAACAGTTAACATAAGCTTTAAGGATAAAAGTGTTTCTGATTTTTCTCTAAGTCATTTAATCATTGAAAATAAATCTGACAAACCTAAAATAATTACCTTAAAAACACAAATTGATTTATCTGTTTTTTTGAAATCTATGTCTTCCGAAGTGAAGACTGAATTAAACGTTGAATATTCCGAATTCCCTGAAAAGTTAATTAAAATTAATATTCTAGGAGGAATCAGAGAAGGGCATTTCTCTGTCAGTTTATTGAATAGACTTGATGAAAAAAAATATCAAATTCAATCTGAGGTTAAAAACTTACCCCTACAGAAAATCGTAGAAATTCCTTTTTTGAAAATTAAAGAGGATATGTTGGTGAAATCGGGATGGATCTCTTTTTCTGGGTATTCTGAAGGAAATAATGAGCAATGGGAAACGTCTCGTTTGGAGTTAAAACGAGTCAAAATTGATGGTAAGTTTGGAGATATCACTTCGGATGAAATCATTTTTCCTGGAGGAGTCAGAAATCCGCCAGAACCCTTTTTTGTTCAAATTAATAATTTGAATTTGGATACTTTTTTTGAAGTTACAAAATTATTGAAAACTCCGGATCAAATTTATTCTTTTGGTATTCTTAATGGAAATATCAGGTACGTTGATGATAATAAAATCACTTATCAAGGTAGGCTAGAAGGTTTGGCTTTTAATTTTTCTAGCAATGGGCTTAGGCAAAACGAAAAAATCAACAGAATTTCTTTTGCTGGAGATTATAGTAAAGATAGCATAAACTTTAGATCTACAGAAATTTTTCATCTAAATGAAATACCGGGTTTTTTAAATCTTGCTATAAAAAAAGATAATTATTTCGTTTTAACATCCGAATTGCAAAAGATCACTTTGTCTCCAAAAACTTCAAAGTTGCTCACTCATAAAGACACGCCTCTGGTTATAGATAAATTTTATTTTAAGGCCTCCGGTAACAAAAACACGGTGAGCATGAACTCGCGCATTGATATTGAATTTATTGCGAATGATTATTTAAGTTTAAGTAAAATGGAAACAACCATTCATTCTGAAGTGAATAAGGAAATTCAAATTCAAGTAAAGGCCTCAAAGCTGGGAGTGGAGGAAAAATTAGCTAAATATTTTTCTAAATTAGGAATACCTCTTTTGCAAAATTACTCCCAAGTGAATTTGAATTACACTTCAGATTATGATAAGTCTTTATGGAAGTTAACAACAGCAAATAAATGGAAGACTTCGGGTGGTTGGAATCATCAAGGTGTACTTACCGGAAATTTAAGTGTTCCTAAAATGGAATTTGTAATTCAAGGATCAAGAGATGAACCACAATTCCATCAGAAATCAAATTAATTACTGGTCTACCTCATTAATAACTGCGCCGAAATGGAAGGCAGAGTGGAATTTACCGCAATTGCAAGCCCATCGTGGCTACTGGCTAAAGACAAATAAACAGAATTCATTAGAATCCTTAATGGAAGCTAAAAATCAAGGTTTTTTGATGGCGGAGTTTGATGTCCAGCTAACCAAAGATGGAATTCCCATTTTGTTTCATGATTTTGATTTGGTCAGAGAGTTGGACATAAATATTCAGATATCAGAATTAAATTATAATGACCTTAAGAAATTGATAAAGCTCCCAACCCTATTAGAAGTGTTATCAACAAAGAATCGACCTGATTTACTTAATGTTGAGATTAAATCTCGATTGATAAAATCGACATTTGTAGAAGAAAAAATTTTAGAAATAGTAAACAAAACAAAAGCTCACGATCAAATTCTCTTTTCGAGTTTTAATCCGTGGGCACTTGCTCGGTTAAAAAAAGTATTGCCAATGATTCCAAGAGCGATGCTTGTCACGGAAGAACCTGAAAATTGGAATCATTTTTTTCTTAAAAAAATGTGGTTATTGCCACTTGTTAATCCCCATTTGATTCATTTTAACTTTTTAATGCTAGATAGAAATCTTGTTTCTTTTTTTAAAAATAAAGATTTTAAGATTGCTGCGTGGACAGTGAATTCCCAAGACAAAGGTCTAGAGTTATTAGATTTGGGAGTCGATAGTTTAATAACAGATTCTCTATTGCCAAAAATGTTTTAATAACGCCAATGTTACATAAGAGTTCTTTTGAGGTTTTAAAAATCATATTTCTGAATGGTTTTGCGGTTTCTACTTATAAGCTCTTACAAATCAATTTAAGAAGGGAGCTATAGCATCATTTAATTGTTTTTTGTATTGTTCAGTAAGCCACGTGGCTTGAGCCTTTGGATATCCCGAAAGTATTCTCCAGAAAACCGATCTAAATACCAGTAGATATCACTGTATAAATCTAAATTTTTTAAATCCAGATGAAATATTTTATTTAAGAACTCCGCATCTAAACTGCGATCATTAGATGGGTTAGTAATTCTTGTTATGAATAAAACCAAGAAAGGCCTTAAATCCGTAGAAACAAAAGTTTCAAATTCAACATGATTTTTATTCTTCGAATATCCGACGAATATTTGTTTTTTAAAATTAGTTTCATCATCAGATGAAAAAAGGAGAATTTTATCGAAAATAATTTGGCTCTCTTCCGTTGAGAATATCTTTGTTCCCTTACTGAAGTACAGTTTCGAAATCATTTCAATGTAATCGATTTATTCGTTTAAGCTATTTATTTGCAAAGTTTTTGTTAAAAATGGATTGTTATATTTTGCAGCTTTAGCGATAAGTTCATTTCCTAATTCAGCTATCTCGTTAGCTTTCGCTTTGGCTTTTTCCGCTAATTCCATAGCTAAAATTCTCTCTTGGTCTTCAGCTTTCGCCTTGGCTTTTGCTTCGGCCTGAGCTAGCTCATTTTCGTTACGTAATAATTCTTCGGGAGCACCCTTAGAAATCAAAATGTCGATCACCTCACGAAATTGCGGAACTTCGGTTTTAACAGTCAAAAGTCCTTGCACCAGAAGTGCTTTTTCAACTTCACTGTGTTTCATCATTAGTTCCATCATCATTTTTATTGAGTCGATTTTTTGAGTTAGGAGAGTTTGAGTAAAAGGTGCATCTATTTGATCTGACTTAACAGAGAGATGATGTTCTAAGTTTTTTAGCTCATCTAGGAAATGAGCAATCTCTTTCTTAAAGTCTTCTAGTAGCATTAAATTAGAACTTGTTTCATTAATAGCTTCGCTTAATTACATAGAGTATCTATCAAATATAGTTTTACATTTTTTAAATTCCTCTAATGCCTTATTAAGTTGTTCTTCTAGTTTTTTTGGATCTTTTCTAAAGAGCCCGAAGAAACGCCGGCTCTTTTGTTTATCTAAATCAGTTAATTTGGATTGACATTGGGCTATGAGAAAGTTTCCTAAAGTATTTGCCGTTGAAATTGTAGAATTAAATACGGTTGAACGTGATTTTAATTTAGAATCAATGCCTTTGCGATTTAGTAGTTCTGTCTGATCGTTGTATCGAGAAAATAATTCCTGTGACTCTTGATCTAAAAATCTACTTAAAACAAGAATGGGTGTTTAATTGCGATGGCTTTCAGAAAAGATTACGTATCTTTCAAAAATACTTGAAGAGATGCTTTCTTTTTCGTCATAATGCCGTTTGCAAGTGCTGCGAACTTTGCCATAAGAATTGAGGTTCAAAAGAAAAATGGACAATACGAGTATCTTAAAAGGACTAATTGTTCCAGGCGCATTATTCAAATAAATGTTCATAAATCCTCATTGGTATTTAAAAAAAAGCAAAAGAAATATTAACAAGTTTATGGAGAAATACCACTGAAGAGATTCAGACAGTGAGACGATTTTTGTCCCTCACGATTTTTGTCACTTTTAAAAAAGATTTACATTTATTTCTACTGAAAGTGGATCAAAAAAGCCTTCGTTAGGCATCTCTTTTGTAGGAATCGTTAAGAGTGAATTTTAACGTCATAAGATATGAGGAGCGTTTATGGTAAAGATGTTTATATTTTCGATTTGTTTATCATTTCTTGCAGGAGCACAAGACAACTTAGATTCTGAATGCAGAGTTCAGGCTAAGGAAGCGGCTATAAATTCTTATCAATCATGTGTTAAAGAAGTTCGTACTCAAAAAATAGATGAAATTAGAAAAGAATATCAAGAAAAACTAACTGAATTAAAAAGTCACTACGACAAAGAATTAAAAAAAATAGTTCCAAGCAAAAATTCAGAAGAAGGAAGTGAGCCAGCTTCTATGGAAATACAATTAAAAAAGGGAACAAAAAAAGATAAAAAACTAACTAAGCAAACGATGAAGTCGCTTCCTGCAAAAAAATCGAAGACAGCAACAGCAGCCTTGCCAGTGCAAAATATCAACAAAGAGGAGATGGTGGTACAAGACAAAGATTTGTCTTCCTCTTTAAACGCTAATGTAAACTCCTCTGAAAACTCCACAGAAACGAGTGATCAAAAATATTTTGAAAATGAATAAATTAGTTATTTTTAAAATCTGGAGTTTGGTTTGTTTGGATTTGATTGATAAACCGATCCATAGAATCAATATTCCATTTAGAGACTGTTCCATAAAGTTTGTGGTTTTCTGGGGTCTCTTTTTCTAAAGAACCATTTAGAAATTTTTTACAATTTTGGGCAAATTCAATGAGACCGTTCCTTTCTCCTTGCTTAAATAATTCCAAAAGAGGGTCAGTGTATAAGGAATTGTTGAATGGTCCAAAAGAATTTAATTGAGGCGAGCCTGGAGTTAATGAAGCTAAAATTACATGTTCGATTGCTGATTTGTTATCATGATTTTGTAATGAAACAGCCGCTAAAGCCATGTTTCCATAAAAAATGGCATTCCCGAAATTCCAATTTTTTTGATAGGATTTAGCTGTATTTAAATAATCTAGAGCATAGAATTGAACCTTAGCCCATTTTTTTTCGGCAAGAGCGCGGTCTAACAATTTATGTAAAAAATAAAATGGCTTGAGTTTTATATTATTATAGAGCTCCTCAATTTTTTCAAACTCCCAGTCTTTATTGGAACTTGAATCGCGAATTTCTGATTTCTCGATTTCATTCAGATTTGGATCATTTTCAAAATTGTATTTTGTTGTCAGTTTTTGCTTTGTTGAACATGAAGCAATTACAAAAAAGAAGAAAAGGAAGAGAGCTTTCATATAAAGTATTTTTTCTCGTCATCGGTCATAGGCCTCCAGAAACCTTCGGGAAGAGGGCCGAGTTTCAGTTTTCCGATACGAACTCTTTTCAGACCTGTAACTGAAATACCAACAAGCTCACACATTCTGCGAATCTGTCTTTTTTTACCTTCTGTAAGAATAAATCTTAATTGGTCCTGATTTAATCTTTCGACGATGGCTGGTTTTAATTTTTTTTCATCAAGTTCTAGACCTTCTCTTAAAAGTTGCAAGCTTTCTTCAGTCACAATTCCTCTCACACGAACTAGATATTCTTTTTCAACATGACTGTCTTCACCAATGATAGCTTTAACCAATCGGCCATCCTGGGTCAGTATTAAAAGTCCTTGAGATTCGATGTCTAACCGGCCGACAACAGCTAAGTTTTTGATTCCATTATCAACGTTTTTCCAAAAAGTGGGTGGCAACACTTTATGGGTGTTTAAAAAGGCTCGCTCTGGGGTGATAAGATCAATGGCCGCTTGATAGTCTTTTTCTGGCATATTGGAAACGATGCCAACAGGTTTATTTAAAATAACTGAAACGAGGTTTTTTTGGCTGCGAAGAGCTTCAGAGTCAAGTGTCACTCTGACATGAGGAAGAACTTTGGTTCCCAGGGTATTTATTTTCTCACCATTAACGTAAACTAATCCTCTTTCGATCAGATGATCTGCTTCTCTGCGTGAGCAAAGACCTTTTTCAGTCATTAATTTTGACAATCTGATGAGGCCAATTGGACTTCCTGTCTTTTCATTTTTCTGTCTTAGTTTAAACTGGGGGCTTTGTTCCATCATCGTCTTATAACCGAAGTTCTACCCAAAGAGAATTAAATTCCTTCAAAACAAGCTTATTAACTCGGGCCCATGGCAGATTTTCTAAATTGTTTAAAATATAAAGTGAAATATTTTCAGTTGTGGGGATGGTTTTTTTAAATTCAGGGATATCAAAATTTAAGTGCCTATGATCAAGAATCTCTTTAATTTTGTGTGTTTGAGAGCTCAATGTATCTTCGATGTCGTCGAGAGATAATTTAATGGAGTCGTCTATATTGTACGAGACGATAAGCTTATAGTTGTGCCCATGCCCCCATGGTGAAAAACACTTGCCAAACTGAATCGCGTTTTCTTTAAACGTCCAGGAGGGTTGATGGTAGAAATGGGCACAGGAAAACTCAATGGAAGATTCTATGGTCATAGTAAATTGATTCCTCCATCGACAACATGGATGGCACCTGTAGTCCAAGAACTTTGATCACTGGCCAAAAAGAATATGGAATTAGCAATTTCTTCGGGGGTTCCTATTCTTCCTAGTGGCTGCAAAGGGTTATACAAATTAAGAGTTTCTAATTTTTTCTTAGAATCCATTTTGTCAAAACCGTGAATAGGTGTTTCAACGATGCCAGGAGCAATTGCATTACATCGGATATTATATTCAGCTAGCTCTAAGGCTAGGCATTGAGTAAGGCTATTTAAAGAGGCTTTAGAAGAGGAATAAGCTCCAGTATGTGCAGAAGTTTTTAGTCCAAGAGTGGAGGAGACCATCAAAATAGAACCTTTATTTTGTTTCACAAAATAAGGAATTATTTTTTGCGTTAGGTAAACGGGTGCTATCAAGTTAACCTTAAAAATATCCATCCAGTCGTGAATGGGCTGATCCACAAAATTTTTTCTCTGAAATATCCCTGCGTTATTAATTAAAACTTCGAGGTTTAAGCCTTTATCAGTTATGGTTTTTGATGTCTTTTCAATGGCTTGATCTATTTGATTAAAGTCAGTTAGATCACAGGCGATAATTTCTGAATGGGGTAAAAGATGGTGAGCCTCTTGTAATCTCGTTTGTGATCTAGCCAAGAGAAACACGAAATAATTTTCTGAATGAAATTTTTTGGCTGTAGCTAGACCAATACCGCTGCTGGCCCCGGTCACAATAACACTTTTCAAAGCAACCTCTATTCTTTAGTATGTTGGTTCTAAGAATAGCGCGTGAAAATAGATTGTCAAATAACCCTTAAGTTGTTTTAGAATTCTTAAGGGTTAGGTTCTTTTTCTTTTAAGAGGCTTTTTTTGCTGACATAAAGTGTTGATATTTTTTATCAAAATCGACGACTTGTTTTCCTTCTTTGTTTATTAAACCCGCTTTGAACCAATCGAAATGTTCATTACAGAATCCGGCGCGTTTGCTTTTTGATTTACAACCTTCGGCATTGCATCTGTTGTCTGCCAATGAAATAACGTTATTGGGAGTGAGTTGCTTGTTTTCTTGTTTTTTCTCTTCTTTTTTCTCTGCCATAGACTTCTCCTTGTATGAGTTAAGCTTTAATTCAATCTTAAAGGCTAGATCGGATTTAAGTCTTAATCCTTTAGTCTTTTTTTCATTTATGGAGTGTCTATTTGAAAGGTATGGCTTAAAATATTTCAAATTGTTTAAAAAAACGACAAAAACGGATGAACTAAGACCTAGGTCATATGCGTTTCCCGGCAGTAATGGACCTCCCAAGAAGAAACTTTACTCGTGATACTCCATCGATCCAAGATCTAAATAATTTAAATGATTAAACTTAAAGCCTGTAAATTGAGGACGAATAAGATAGGAAATATCAAATCTTCCAGTTGGAAAAATATAAAACTCTCTCATGATCTGGTTTAAGCCTTCTAGGCAAAGTACTTGTTTTTTCTTACTATTATTTTCCGTTTTAAGTTTAGAAATAATTTGATTTAAGCTTTGATCATTTATCTTAGATAGATTTTCTGGAGACCCCGGTAAGAATATTTTTAAAGCGGCAAAACAGCTAGAAGACTCAAGAGGGACACCTTTTCTAAAGAACGTAGGCAGATTATTTTTTAAGTGTTGAAGAAAAATTTTATTTTCAATAATACGAATTGCCACCTTTTTATTTAATTTTTCTTGCCATTGATTTTGTATCCATTCGGAAGCTCGCTGATGGTCTTCTCCACCTGATTGTGAAAGTATGAATTCAGCTTTTATGTTTTTAACAGCTAATTTGTCTTCTTCGGTGATTGTTTTGTTGTCAGAGTAACATAATTCTTCTTTTCCAGTAAATTTTTTGCTCAATTGGAAACATCCAGGCTTTCCAGGAGAATTGAAAATTTTTTTAAGTTCTAACAAAGGAAGCGAGTTAAAAAAAATTTCACGTTGTAATTTTGAAATTTTCTCTAAGTTAAATCCAAAATAATCAAATCTCAAAATTTCCTGAGAGAAAAAATCCTTTTTTCCTTTCCATTCCTGAATTTGTGAAGTGGGAAGTCTGCGGACCATATCGAGCTCATTTTTTAAATAGAGTGGGACTTGTAAGTTGTCCTCTGTTAAGTAGATCCATTCAATAGAAATATCGGTTTTCTGTCCCTGATAAAAAGAATTTTTTTCAAATAAAATTCTTTGATCTGTTTTTTTGTACTCTTTTATTTTAAAAGGACCGGAAGTTATAAGAGCTTTGAAGTCCTCTATTTTTTTTCCTTCCTTGATGGGGGCAGTGATTGTTTGAGAAAGAGTAAATTCAAAATCAGAATCAGGTTCAATAAGGAAAAACTCTATGAATTTACTTTTATTTGTTGATTTTATCTTAATCCCTACTTTAGCCCAAGGGACTTTGTCTGATGAGAAATCCTTTGCTCCTTGAATATTATCAAAAAGGTCTTTTCTGGGGTAATTGTTAGAGCCTGTTAATAAGGATTTGTATGAATTATAAAAATGATCTGGTGTTATCTCTGTGCCATCACTCCATTTGAGATTTTCTTTAAGTGTGCATCTAAGGTGGGTGGCCGTTTTCCATTCACACTTTTTTGCCAAGTCGGGAATTAGACCTTTTTCATTGTCGTAATAAAGTAAGTTACGAAATAAATTTTGATAAAAAAACTGACCGCTGGAGGTTTTTAAAGATTGTGGATTTAGATCGAAAAATTGCTGATAATAAGGAATTCTGAAGCTAGCCCCTTTGGAAGGGGCGCTTTGAGTGAAATAAGAAGACAAGAAAAGAAAACATAGTAAAGAAAAATTAGACATGCTTTAACGGAAACTATTTGGAAAGTTCAATTTTTGCTACTGTTTGTAATTGCATGTTGCTGGTTCCTTCATAAATTTGTCCAATTTTGGCATCTCGCCAAAATTTTTCCACTGGGTATTCTTTGGTAAATCCATTTCCACCAAACAAATCGATAGCCATAGAAGAAATCTTTTCTGCAGCTTTTGAAGCATAATATTTTGCCATAGCCGCGGACTCTACAAAATCAGCTCCTGAATCCTTAAGTCTAGCTGCATTGTAGACCATGAGTCTTGCTGCTTCCAAAGAAATCCTCATATCCGCTAGTTGAAATTGGACACCTTGAAATTCGCTGATGGATTTGCCAAACTGCTCTCGGGATTTAATATAATTAAGAGTAGCCTCATAAGCACCTTGAGCAATACCAATCATTTGAGCGCCTATTCCGATTCGACCTTCGTTAAGAGTTTCGATAGCTATTTTATAACCTTTACCGACCTCGCCTAAGATGTTTTTAACAGGAACCTCGCAGTTTTCAAATAAGAGTTCGCAAGTAGAGCTTGCGCGAATACCTAACTTGTCTTCTTTTTTACCAATTTTAAAACCAGGAAATGATTTTTCAACAATAAAAGAAGTGATTCCCTTGTAGCCTTTAGCGAGATCAACATTGGCAAAAACAATAAAAACATCGGCAACAGCCGCATTCGTAATCCATAATTTTGTTCCATTTAAAATGTACTTGTCACCTTTAAGCTCTGCTTTTAGTTTTAAGGCAAAAGCATCAGATCCGCTTGAGCTTTCAGATAAAGCATAGGCTCCAATGGAATCTTTTGCCAACCTGGGGAGATACTTTTCTTGAAGGTAGGGGCTTCCCCATTTTAAAAAGGCATTTGTGGTGAGGGTATTTTGAACATCCACAAGAACGGAAACAGATCCATCAACACGACCCAATTCTTCAACGGCTAAGCAGGCCATCGTAAAAGTGGAGCCAGAACCACCCCATTTTTCGGGTGTTTCAATCGCCATTAAACCCATTTCAAAAAATTTTTTAATTAAACTCTCTGGCATCTGAGCGTCCGCATCCATTTGAGTTACAAGGGGTTTGATTTCGCTTTCTGCAAAAGCCCTAACAGCTTCTCTGAAGGCGGATTCATCTTCGGAAAGTAAAGTGAGTGGGGAATGTTTCATTTCAGACATAAGAACCTTTCGTTAAATATCTGCAATATACACTTTAAATTTAATTGGAAAACTATGATTTTCCTTTGACTCGATTAGTTGGGAAATTTAATTCTTTTGAAGTTTATTTCGAAATCTATATCTAAAAAGAAAAGGCCATAATTTAATGTCGAAATTTAGGGTCTTAATTTTTTATATGGACATTAAATAAGATTTTAAATAGATTCGTCGGGATGGACATAATGCAAATTATTGCAAATATTTTTTTGATATTCTTTCCTTTTTTGTTTGCGCTCTGCTTTCATGAGTTTGCCCATGGGTGGGTGGCTAAACATAAAGGGGATCCGACCGCCGAAATGATGGGAAGACTGACTTTGAATCCATTGGTTCACATGGATATCATAGGAACCCTCATCCTTCCATTGATCTCGATTTTTTCAATATCTCATGGAGGTCCTTCATTCTTTTTTGGCTGGGCGAAACCAGTGCCTGTTTCTATAAGAAACCTTAAAAACCCAAGAAAAGACATGTTTTGGATTGCTTTAGCTGGACCTCTTTCTAACTTAATTTTAGCTTTCATCTCTTCCTTTCTTTATGTGTTTGTTATGTTAAAAGTGGATTCTGGAATGCAAGATGCTCTGAAGAAGATTTTTACAATGTTTATTATTACTAATGTGTCCTTAGCTGTTTTTAACATGATCCCCTTGCATCCTTTGGATGGGGGCAAAGTTTTAGCCCGATTTCTGCCTGCCCAGATTAATTATAAACTCGAGCAAAACGAACATATTTCTGGATTGATTTTGCTTTTTATTTTTATGTCGGGACTGGGAGCTATTATTGCTTTTCCCGTACAATGGATAACTCGAATGCTAATCAATATGGCCGTTCTTGTTTTAGCAAGATAATCAACTGAAAATTAAAATTAATATAGGTGGAATATGCAGATTAATAATAAACAAATCGTCATGAGCGGAGTGCGTGTTACGGGTGAACTTCATGTTGGAAATTATTGGGGCGCCATTAGAAATTGGTTAAAGCTTCAAGATGAGTATCAGTGTTTTTTTGGAATCATGGATTGGCATGGACTGACAACAGCTTACAAAAAATCAAGCGAAACTTCTCACCTGAGTCGAGAAATTTTTGCAGAGATTTTAGCTTGGGGATTAGATCCAGAAAAATGCCATTTGTTCGTACAAAGTAGAGTGCCTGAGCACTTAGAGTTATTTATGATTTTTGCAAATTTGACACCTTTGGGTTGGCTTGAGCGGGTTCCCACCTGGAAAGATGCTGAAGAAGAAGCCAAGCAAACAGACACTCATAATTTAGGAAGATTAGCTTATCCCGTGTTACAAGCAGCTGATATCGCGCTTTATGGTGGTTCCTTGGTTCCCGTTGGGCAGGACCAGGTAGCTCATCTAGAGCTCACAAGAGAAATTATTCGGAGATTTAACCATCTCTATAAAGCAAAATTGTCAGAGCCAAAACCTTTACTAACAGAGACTCCTTTGTTGCCTGGTTTGGACGGTCGAAAAATGTCTAAAAGCTATGGGAACACTCTTCTTCTGACTGAAAAAGATGAAAGATCATTAAAGAAAAAAGTGAACATGATGGTGACTGACCCCCAAAGGGCCTACCGCGAAAATCCAGGTAACCCTGAAATTTGCTCGGTTTACACCTTTCATAAGCTTTACTCTTCCGATGAAGAATTAAAGTGGGTTGTTAGTGGTTGTCGAAGTGCTGGTATTGGCTGTGGGGAATGTAAGGCTAAATTATTTGAAAATATCGAAAAATTGACTTTAAAGCCTCGTGAGAAAAAAACACAGTTACTCAGCGATAAGGTTGCTTTGGACAAACTCATTCAAAATAACTGTGAAAGGGCGCGACATGTGGCTCAGAAAACACTTGAATCCGTTCGTTATAACATGAAATGGTTATAGAATGAGTCTTGTTGTTCAATTACCAAAATTTGAAGGTCCTTTGGCTTTATTGCTTTATCTTATTCGAAAAGATGAAATGGATATTTTTGATATCAAGATCCACGAAATTACCAATCAGTATCTTGAATACATTAAAATAATGAAAGAATTAGACTTGGAACTAGCGGGAGAGTTTGTAGCGATGGCGGCAACACTCATTCAAATTAAGTCTAGAATGTTGTTGCCACAATATGACGAAAAGGGAGAAGTGGTCGAAAATGAAGACCCGCGAAAGGAACTGGTTCAGAAACTTTTAGAATATCAAAAATATCAAGAGGCAGCAAGACTCCTTTATGAAAGACCTCTTGTCGGAAGAGAAATGTGGACGCGTGGTTATCGAGAAAGCCTTGATGAGCCAATGGAAGAAATAGAGGTGGAAGACAATGGTCTCTTTTCACTTATTTCTATGTACCGTCTGATCATGAGATCGGCAAAAAAAAGAATTCATCAAGTAACTGCCAAAGCTCAAAGTATTGCTAGCAGGATTTTGGAAATTAAAGAAATGTTAATTATGGGTCAACGAAAGACTTTAAATGAGCTTATTCACACCATAGATGATCAGGCCCGACAGATATTGATAACTTTTTTGAGTCTTTTGGAATTGGGGAAGCTTGGTTTTGTATCGCTTTATCAAAGTGAAAATTATAGTGATATTTGGGTGGAACTTAGAAAGCCAATCGAGGGTGATGCCGTTTCGAGAGTCGAAGAGTATGAAACCCTCAATTCAGAGGAAGTTGCATCTAAGTTGTTTGAAGGAACCCATGAAGATGTAGATCATACTAAAGATTCCTCGGACGTATTTGTGTTAAAAGATGCAGAGGATAATTCAGATGAAGTCATTGTAGATAATCCATTGTATTCAGAAGAGGAAATGGCCAGTGATGAAGAGATTTTGCTAGCAGAAAAAGACGAGATGGACAAAAAAATAGATGAGGGCAGCGACCATGGCTAAGAATAAAATGCTCGACGAAAATCCAGGTGATCAACTCTTTCTAGATCTGGAAGACTCAATGAAGGATTTTTTTACCGAAGAAGCAGCTTTTGCTTCAGAGGAAAATTCAGAGACTGAAGACATTTCAAAAACTGAAGACCTGTTTACTGATAATCCAGAAGTTGTTGAAGGTACGGAGCTTGAGGAGTTTGAACCCGTAAATATTGAGGATTTAGAGGTAGTTGAAGATGAACATGCCGAGTCTATCGTGGAATCTATGTTGTTTGCAACAGACAAACCAGTCAGTGTTCATTCCATTAAGTTAGTTTTTAAGGGGACCAACATTAAAGGTGATAAAATAAGAAAAATTCTTTCTAAGTTAGCACTGGACTATGCCAGCGGGAATCGCGGAATCACATTGGAAGAAGTTCCCGGAGGATATCAACTTCGAACTAAAATAGAAAACATGAATTTTTTAAAAAGAACGTTAAAAGCGAGGCCTTTTAAGTTATCTGGCCCTGCCCTTGAAGTTTTAGCTATTGTCGCTTATAAACAACCATTAATTAAACATGAAATTGATGAAATTCGAGGAGTTGAATCGGGTCACCTGTTGAGGGCCTTAATGGAAAAAAACCTCGTCACTTTTGCTGGCAAAAGTGACTTACCAGGAAAACCCATGCAGTATGTAACAACAAAAAAATTTCTAGAAATTTTTGGTTTAAGAAACCTCAAAGAATTGCCTACTTTAGCTCAAATTGATGAATTGCTTCCTGAGGGTATTCATGAGGATGATGATCTTAAAAATACAAAACTAAGTTCTATTACAGATTCCATGGCACAAAACAGAGAAGAAATGTCTTATTCGCAAGGTGAAGAGGAACTGACTAAGCTGACTGAAGAATTAAGTGAGATTACAACCTCTTCTGATTTTTTTGAAAAAGAAAAACAAAAGCAAAAAGAAAAGAAAGATTTTGAAAAAGCACAAAATATAAGAGAAGCCTTAGAATTGGGAGAAGAGGTTTCAACACGCGATAAGAATTGGCTACTTCGTTATGATGAGGCGATTGCGGCGGGAAAGCAACTCAACGAGGTGAGTCCAGAACCTGCGCCAACTTCAGATGAGTCTAGTTCTGTTAACTTCGAGGAAGCTGAAGAAGAGCTTCCTTTTGTTGCCAGTGACGAGGAGTTAGAGGGAGAAGCCTAACAAGCAAAAAGGGCTACAGCTAAAATGGCTTGTTATGAGACGATAATCCTGAAATCCATAGGATTGTCTTTAAATGATTTCATTTTTATAATATTCTTTACCCATGGGTAGAACCATTTTTCTATATGTTTCATTTTTATTTCTGTTAATCTCGTGTAACAACTCTCAAGTCAATCCCTTGATTGGAGACTATAAAAGCAGTTGTGATCCAAGTAAGGCTGACTGCAAACAAACATCAAATGTGTCAATGCCTGCCTTTGAAAGAAAAGATAACTCCGACATTATTCTCTCAAAATTGGATAATTTATTAGAACTCAGTGGGAATTGCGATATAAAGCTTTCTACAGATAGTGAAATTCAAATTACTATTGTCCCGCAAGGGGGGGGCGCTTCGACAAACTTAAGTACAGGTTTTATGCCGATCATAGGAATTTCAACTGCAGGAGGAACCCAACAAAGACCTATTGCCAAATGTGAAAAAGGGAAATGGGCCTTGGCCTTAAACTCTTGTGGTAATGGACTTCAGAATGTTGGCGTCCATCGAGTTGATTTGTCACTGCAGGGAATAGATAGCTCTGGTAGAAAGGTTTCCATTCCTGATGGGACCATTTCGGCTGTAATTAATCGAACGGAATCTTGTTTATAGGGGATAATGTCTTCTAGTTCTTCCAAAGTTTTTCATTAAAAGAAGTGTACCTTGGATTAAAATTATTTAGATTAATATTTCTTAAAGACTCTGGTGAATTAATTATATTAAAATCAATTCCATTTGGGTTTTTCCATGTAAAGCCATAGTTTTGATTGTAGAAAAGTATTTTAGCTTTTGGGTCATTTAGTAAAATTTGTAAAAACCTAAAAGATAGCTCTTTATCTGGAGTATTGTTAGGAACGACAAAAGAAAAAACTTTCAGGGTACTCCAGTCCGCGTCTAGTTGATAGTTTATTTGATTGATTTCTGCCTGTTGCAAGGTCATTTCAGCGAAATCACTTGAGGTTATTTTTTGCTCACTTAATTCTGAAATCGGGCGGAGAATTATTTTAGCTTTTTCATTAAAATTCCATTTTGGGTGGGATTTTTTTATATTAACCAATTGAACATCACTAATTATATCGAAGGTCATTGGTCTGGTATTTTTGGTATTGAATTTTTTAAAGACATTTATAAACCACAAAATAGGCAGTGAATATATTTTTCCCTCAAGGACTTGCGGCATAAAGTCAAAGTGATTTTGTTTTTCAATTTCATTTTTTAAAAGTTCTAAATTTCTAATTCTATTATCTTTTTGAAAAGGTTGGACAAAATTTTCAGGAACTAAGGCGATAGCAATGTTTTTGTTTATAATCAATTCTGTTCGATAGAGATCGTAATTATTCTTTTGGATAATGTTTATTTTTGAGTGGGTTTCCTTTTCGATATAGTCAATAAAACCCCTGGAAAGAGTCTGTGTATCAAAGGTCAAGAGATCTATAGTTTTAACTGGAATATAATGATAACTCAGTTGAGTTTCTGGAGAGCTACCATGATAGTAGCCCACAAAAAAAGTAATTAGAAAAAAAAGACACCAAAGTATGCATTCTTTGATTTTATTTTGATTAAAAGTGCTCATCGAAAGCGACTTGACCAGAAACTCCAATTTGGTACGCAGAAACTCTTCTTTCGAAAAAGTTGGCCAGCTCCTGCATGTCTTGCAGTTCCATAAATGGGAATGGGTTTTTGGTATGAAATCGTGGCGGGATATGCAAGGCTTCGAGTCTTTGGTCTGCAACAAATTCTAAGTATTGCCTCATGTCTTTTAAAGAAAGACCTGCAATTCCATTTGCTAAAATATCTTCTGCAAAAGTCATTTCGCACTCTATAGCCTCTTCAATCATTTGAATGATCATTTCATTCATTTGTTCATTGAAGAGGCTAGGGTCTTCTTTGCGAGCCGTCGCAATAACCTCATTCGCAAATTGGATATGCATACTCTCGTCTCTGAACACCCAGTTGGTTCCAGAAGCAAGTCCTGCAAGTAACCCCTTAGATCTTAAGAAATAAACATAAGCAAAGGCTGCAAAGAAAAATAAGCCTTCGATACATGAAGAAAAGCAGGCTAAATTCATAATAAATTTACGCCGGTCTTCTTTGGTTTTAATCGTATCTAATTGATTGATGGAATCCATCCATTTAAAACAAAATTGAGCTTTTTTATGAATAGATGGGATATTGTGAACAGCAGCAAAAGCTTTTTCTCTTTCTGCATGGTCAGGGATATAATTATCAAGAAGTGTGAGATAAAACTGCACGTGCAGGGCTTCTTCGTAGAGTTGTCTTGATAAGTAAAGCCTTGCTTCGGGAGAGTTGATGTGCTTGTAAAGGTTTAAAACTAAGTTATTACCAACAATGGAGTCTCCTGTTGCAAAAAAAGCCACCAAGCGGTTGATCAAGTGTTTTTCGCTGGGGGTAAGTTTTGCATTTAAATCCACTAGGTCAGTGGAAAAATCAATTTCATCAACTGTCCACGTATTCTTGATAGCATTTTTATACATATCATAGAACAAGGGGTATTTCATCGGTCTTAGGGTTAAATCAAATCCAGGATCTAAAATCATAAATTCTCCTTTTCTTTACTGGCAGGCTTCACAGGCTTCAGGGTTATCTAAACTGCAGGCAATGACTTCGCTGTCTGTAGCTGGTGATCGTTCGCGTTCTTCTGTTATTGTTGAGGATTTCTTAACTGTTGTTTTTGAAATTGAAGTGGCCGGACGAGATCGTAAATAGTAAGTGGTTTTGATTCCCTGTTTCCAAGTATACATGTACATACTTGAAAGTTTTCCAATGGTAGGACTTTCAATGAACAGGTTTAAACTCTGACTTTGATCAATGAAGGCCCCCCTCGCAGCTGCCATATCAATAAGCGATTTCATTGGTAGTTCCCAAACAGTTCTGTAAATTTGCTTAATACCAGGCGGGATGGAAACAATATCTTGGATTGATCCTTCAGCAAGCTTGATTTCGCTTCTTAAATCTTCATCCCACAGCCCCAAGTCTTTGAGTTCATTTACAAGGTATTTATTAATTTGTAAAAACTCACCACTAAGGGTTTCACGCTTAAATAAATTAGAAATTTGAGGTTCAATAGCTTCATAGCATCCAACAATGGAGGCAATGGTTGCTGTGGGCGCAATGGCGATAACCAAGGAATTTCTTAGTCCGGTTTTTTTAATTTTTTCCTTTAGCTGATCCCATTTTGTTCCAAGGCTGGGCTTAACTCCCCAAAGATCAAATTGTAAAACTCCTTGGGCCGCTCTGGTCTCAGAAAAATTTTGGTGAGGTCCAAATTTTTCTGCCAAATCTGAGCTCGTGACAAGGGCGTTGTAATAGATAACTTCCTGTATCTGCGTCGATAGATTTTTGGCTTCTACCGAATCAAAAGCAAGTCGCAATTGGAAAAAAACATCTTGTAGACCCATGACTCCGAGGCCAACAGGTCTCCATTTATGGTTTGAAGCCTCAGCAGAATCAATAGGGTAAAAATTAATATCGATAACCCTATCTAGGTACTTCACAGCGGTTCTTACCGTGCGTGCTAGTTTATCGAAGTCGAAAGCCCCATTAACCACATGTCGCCCTAAATTAACCGAACCTAAATTACATACAGCTGTTTCGTTATTTGAAGTGACTTCTAAAATTTCGGTACAAAGATTTGATAAATGGATCACATTTTGCGGTAGTCCCGTTTGATTGGATTTTAAATTACAAGCATCTTTAAAAGTCATCCAGCCATTGCCCGTTTGTGCAAGGGTTTTCATCATTCGTGAATACAATTCTCTGGCTTTGATTTGCTTTGAAAATAATTTCTTTTCTTCAGCCTCAAGATAGATCTTTTCAAAGTCGGAACCGTAAAGATCTACGAGTTGAGGGACCTTGTTGGGATCAAACAAAGACCATAATTGATCAGACTCAACTCGGTTCATAAAAAGATCTGGAACCCAGTTTGCTAAGTTGATATTATGGGCTCGTTTAGCCTCATCACCCGTGTTATCTCGCAGTTCAAGGAATTCTTCAATATCCGCATGCCATGATTCTAAATAAACACAGGCTGCCCCTTTTCGTTTGCCTCCCTGATTGACGGCCGCCACGGAGCTATCCATGGTTTTAATCCAAGGTATGATCCCATTGGAATGACCGTTAGTTCCTTTAATCAAACTTCCACGGGAACGAACACGGTGATAGGCTACACCAATACCGCCAGCAAACTTAGAAAGGAGTGCAATATCCATATACTTTTGATAGATAGATTTTAAATCGTCCTCGGGAGAATCTAAAAGGTAACAAGAGCTCATTTGTGGTCTGAGCGTTCCGGAATTAAAAAGGGTAGGGGTCGATGCCATGTATTCGAGTGAAGAGATGAGCCGATAAAATTCAATGGCTTCTTCAATTCCTTGAGACAAACCGCAGGCCACTCTCATAAAAAAGTATTGAGGTGTTTCGAAAACTTGGCGTGTTTGAGGATTTTTTAATAAGTAACGATCATAAATAGTTCTTAAACCAAAATACTCAAAACGATCTGTTCTGAAAGGTTCAATAGCTGCGGAAAGGGCGGCTTTATGTGTGTTGACAAATAGATAGAGAGATTCATTTAAAATCCCATTTTGATAGCCAAAGGTGACACAGTCTGCAAAAGTTTTTATTTTTTGTGAACGGACTTCTTCATCAATGTAAGTAGCTAACAATCGAGAGGCCAGTCTTGAATACTCCGGTTCTTCTCCAATAAGCAAAGAGGCCGTTGAAATGCAAAGATTATCTAATTCCTTGGTACTGGCTCCATCATAAAGACCACTGATAGCCTTGGTAGCAACTCTTAAAGGATCAACAGAAGCAAGTCCCTGACACAAGCGAGTCACTCGCTCTACAATTTTAGTAACATCTACGGGCTCCAATGAGCCATCTCTTTTCTTGACTCGCATGACATGTGGCATGAGCGAGGATTCATCGGTTAAATTAAAACGTAAGCTATCATGACTTAGGTTTTTTTGATTTAGGTTCATATATTTCCTTTTCAATCCTTTTTGGGAAAGTATTTAAATTTTGGGTTTTTCAGTATGTAACTTTCTTACATCTAAAGTCTAGTTTGGACTTTAGATGTTATTTTTTTCTTGTTTTTTGAGTTTCTTAAACAAGCAACAAGAAAAAAACCACTCACTAGATACAGTTAAAATTTTTAAACGTTATGCTAGAATTACTACATCTAGTGCTATTTTTATATTTAGCTGTCTACCAGTTGCTTATAAATAAGGGTTGCAAGCTCCATTGGTAATGTCAAAACTATTTCATTTAATTTTTTATTTTTTTGCTAATGCTGAATATCAATTATGCAGATCGATAATTTCTTTTGACAAAGGTCTAGCTAAAGCAAGACGGAAGGGCAGGATTTTTGTTTTAAAATCGCTTGTTGATTTTTTTCTTCAATGTTTTTAGGTTCATAATTCTTACTTTGATAATAAGAATTTTGTCTTAGAAAATCGATAATAGCTTGATGTGTTCCCATTTTATCAGCGGTCCATTTAGGGGCTATGAGTTCCTCCCAGCGAGAGGCAAAGGCGCTAAGGCGATGTAGGGAAATCCCAGGTCGCAGATTTGTTAAAAACCGAGCCACTTTTTCTGAATAAGCCTCTAAAGAAATAGGAGCAAACTCACCTAAGTTGTAAATTTTTTCTAAGGTTGTATTTTTTAAAACATGTAAATGGTGAAGTTTCACATTGCTTACAGGCAAGGAATTGACGATCGATGCTGTTTTGTCGATTTGTTCTAATGTTTCATTTGGATTTCCAAAAATTAAATGAATGCCTAAATCAACAGAGGTATTATCAGAAATTCGTTTGATGGCCTCTAGGGATGATTCAGCCGAATGCCCCCGTTTCATGAAAATTAAGTCCTCATTAAAAAAACTTTGAACTCCCAATTCAACAAAAACAGAAGAAGATTGATTGTATTTCTCCCAGAGCCTTAACACAGAAGGAGAAATACAATCGGGTCTAGTTCCTATAACAAAGCCAACAACATCTTCAGTTTCAAGAGCTAAGTTAAAATTTTTTTCAAGATCAGAAATTTTTGCGAAAGTATTAGTGTAGGCTTGAAAATAAACTAAGAATTTCTTAGCTTTAAATTTCTTTTGGATATGAAGTTTATATTTTTCAATCTGAGTCTTTAAATCTAAGGTAAAGGCATCGGACCTCGCGGCAGAACCCCAAACATCACAAAACGTACAAGTTTCCATTCCTTTAAGACCCATACGGTTGGGGCAATCATCCACAATAGCTACGGGGACTTTGTAAACCTTAGTATTAAATTTTTCATGATAATGTTCGGATATTGATTTGTAGGGCAATCCGTTCCAACCTTTTTCCATAGAGTCAACTTATGATGGCACTTGCGTTTGGAGTCAACATCAACAAGTATATTCTGTCATGGAATATGAAAAACTAAAAACCTACTTGAAGCAAAACGGCTACACCTATGAATTGACAGAGGATGGCTCCCCCACCTTACGATTTGGGCAGGGAGAGAGCATGCATCACTTTGGGGGTGCTGCTGGAGAATCTCTCTATATCTATCAGACGGCTCTGGAATTTTTATATAGTAACGAGAGACCACTTTTTCAAAAAAATGATCTTAAGAGCCAGTCAGAGGATTTTTTGAAAAAGAAAACTCTCATGAATTCAAAAGACCAGATTGTTTCAAAAAAGCTGAACATCATGTCGCTTGGATTTGGATTAGGTTACAACGAGCTATTAGTCGTTATTTGGGCACTCAGGAACAAGTTGGAAGATCATCAAATAAGTTTATTCAGTTTCGAAAAAGACGCATTTTTTTATGATGAGTTTAATAAATGGCTCACAAAGAGTGAAGAAACTCAAATGACACCTATTTATGATTTGATTCTAAATAAGATTCTCGAATTAAATCATCATATCTACCCAGAAAACAAGAACGGCGATTTTGATCAAGTTAAATCAACATTAGCACATTGGAAACAGCAAGGTATTTGGAGTCAACAAGGTGAATTGCTGGATACAAAACAATTGGTTCATAAATTTCATTTATTTATTTTTGACGCTTTTTCGGTGAAAACAACTCCCCATTTGTGGGCAGATAATTTTCTGGCACCCCTTTTAAAAAACCATAGGGGCGCGCCTTGTGTTTTTTCTACTTACGCCTGCAGAGGAGACCTCAAAAGATTTTTGCAGAGCGAAAATTTTATTTTTTTAAAAAGACTGGGATTCAAAGGAAAGAGAAACTCAACTTTAGCGTTTAAGGAGTGACCATCTATAGAGTGACCAATAGACCAATAATTGAGAAGTTTAAGATTCTTTAAATTTATTGATATACTCAATTATTTGACTTTTAAACTCGGGGGAAATTGAAGAAAATTTGAGCCCCGTATATCCATCAGGTCCCACATAGACCACATCAGCTTGGATATGTATATCCGTTGATAAATTAGGACTTTGCAGAACTCCTTTAATGGAAACTCCAGGTCTTAAAGAAGAGTCGTCCGCGACACCGCAGCCCCCCTCTGAGATAGTGACCACTTTAGAATGAACAGGAGAATGGTCATCAATTCTTTCTCCTACGAGAAAACCGAGAATCGGGACACGTGGCGTATTTCTTCTGGTGACCCCTAAGGCATCAGCTACAGCAGAGATTGAAAAAACACTTTCCCACTTTGATAAGGTCTCATTCTTGACGACAGCATTTTCAAATGTGTCTAAAGCTTTAAGTGCTAGAATTAAATCATTAAAACAAAGAGGTTCAGATTCTTTGTCGTCATTTTTGAATTTCCAAACGGGGCCTTTTGTCGCCGTTTCTATTTTGTTTTTATTCAAATTTAGGTAATGATTCCATTCAGTTGGGCTGAGCCATTCCGACATCCCTTTTCCCCAAATAAGAAGAGATTGTTCTAAATTCCTTAAAAGGTATTGTTCAATTTGAGTTTGATCAAAAGGGCCAGAAATAATATTGTCTTTTTGGACAAACCATTTGTTCATCCTATCAAAATCGCTTAAAAATATCTAATTGCCTAGTATTTTTTCTAAATGTTTTTTATCCTGGACCTCTAGAGAGTTGCCATCATTTTTTAAATAAGCTTTGGCCGTCTTAAGTCGTTCAAGCAAAAAAATATTGTCTGTTCTTGCAAGTATTTTATCGATTATTTTCTGCGAGGACATTTTGTCAGGTGAATTTTGAATTCCCTCAATGGCCTGGGCTCGAAGCACATTTTCAAAATCGAGGAATCTCTCTTTTAAAGAGTTAGGAATAGGAGTTAGAAGAACTTGTTCTAATTCCTTTGTTGCTGTTGGCGACTTTGATAATAAGAAAATAGATTCAAATCTGAGATCTTGAGGGAGGGCAGTATCTAAAGCATTTTCTTTGAGCTTTTTTTTCTCTGATGGTTTTAAACCAAGTGCTCTTTGTGAAAGCTTTTCTTCTTCTTGATCAGGATCTAAATTCAGATAAGGTACCGGTTCTTCATTTTTTGTTGGATTTAAATTCGCGGTCGCTGAGGTCTGCGAAGGAGGCGAATTAAAAGTCGTCGCTGCGTTGAGCTGAGATGGATTTCGATTTGAATCACTTGAATACTCAGGCGTCTTTTTTTTTACCCCCTGTTTGATTAAGCTATCTGCCATAAAAATAAGTAAAGCCATCAGTACTAGCCAAAAGATTTTACTTTTATATATGATAAATCCTTTTTTATAAGTCATTCTTGTCTTGCTCATTACTCTTTTACTGCAAAAATATTATATAAGGGAACAGAAGCTATTTGAATCGCTTTTTGGTTCTGTGGAACTTGAACTTCAGACCATGTGCCATTATTTAAATAAAATAACTTATTTTCCGTAGAAACAGAAAACACTTGCGAATTTACTTTAACATAATTTAAAGCTTTCGGGTCCCATTTGTGATTAATTAAATTCATTTCATCTTTATTTGTATTGTAGGAGAAAGTGTTTCCCTGGCTATCAACTAAGAAAAATCCTGTTTCCCCAGAAGGCAAAGTTGTTGAAGACAGGCTTGGTTGAAAGGAAAGCGCCTTCGGCGAGTTCCATCTTCCTTGGCCAAAGTTAAAAGAAGAAGTTTGATTCCTTAAAGTAACTTGAACCAAATATCTCTTAATTCCCAAATCGAATTCTTCATAGTCTCTTATATTTGTTTTTAAATCGAGAAGAATTTTAAAATAGGAATAAGTATCGGTGAGGGCATTTGTGGGCTCATACCTTTCGTAAAGATCAATTGCAAAGGCATTAAAACCATTAAATAAAGCGGCACCAAAAGAAGTTCTTTTTAAAAGACCAGGTACGGATGAGTTTTCTCGAAAAAGGCTTCGAACTGAAGCCTGAGGGGTGATGGGTGATCTTAAGATCCATTTATTCCCATCGAGTAGCCAATAATTGCCAGCATCTGTTTGAACCAACAAGCCTTCTCTTTTTTGAATCGGTGACGAATTAAAAACAAAATTACTTCTAGCCATGGCCATAAGTCGAGCCATCGTTCTGTATACTGGGTGAAAATTTTTGCCATAGATGCTGACACGAGCATAATATTCCATTTCAACAGCATGACTTCCTCCATAGCTCAGGTCTTTATCGCAACCATCCATTCGGACTCCAGCATAGGGGCCGTAGGAGCAGGGCACGTGCCGGTAGCCCTCAGTATGTCGGGCTTCATGAATGACGGTGCCAACTCTGCCCAAGGTAGAAAGACGAGTCCAGCCATCTTGCATGGTAAAATAACCTCCGCGATTGTAGGCAGTGGCTGTCGGGATATCATTGCCTCGTTCCATCCCCCTTGTTTGTGCCCTCATCCAAAGATAGTACTTAGAGGAATCAACAAATTGACCAATTAGTCCCTGTGAAGGACCGGGTATAAATTGGCCATATTCGATAATACCTAAGTCATTTGTTAATTTTTTGAAATCAATTTGGGGATTGCATAGCTCCGGTCCTCCAAAGGTTTTTAAATCAACATTGAAGTCTTGCTTGTATTTGTTTGCTTGGTCTTGATTGATGCAAGGAAACTGCTGGTCTAAGTAGGGTAGAACTTGAGACTGAGAGGTCGATGACAAAAAAAATAAAAATATTATAGATGGCAGAGCCGATGATAAAATCCTTCTAACAAATGTCTGAGAAACTTTCACAAAAATCCCTTCGCCGTCATCCATTGACGGCATTGCAATGACTAAAACGATAGATCAGTTCTGTTTAAATATTCAAGATTAAAATTTGAAAAAATTTCTTCGCGCGTTAGTTGTGGCTTGTGCTTATGTTAAGTAGAAAAAAGTTTTATAAGTGATTCTCTGTTATCAAAGGCATCTTGAAATCCCAGCTCAATCAATTCGGAACAAAAAGTGGATTCAAACAACAAATAGCTGAGTAATTCATTTGCCTCATCTAAACTGCCTAGACCCTTAATAAGATAGCGGATAAGTCGTGAAACTTTTTTTGAATGTCTTGATGCAATAACACCAATATCTTTAGAAGGAGAAATAAAAACATAATCCATTTTTTTATAAGGAATAGGTTTATCAAAACTAACTTGAGATACGATTTGATTCATTCTTTCCATTCGCTCAACATCATGCTCAACGTTATCCAACAGCACAGCATTGAGTAAGACATTTATCACTCTGGCCACAGAAGGAGGCGTTTTTAAAGAATGTAATTCTTGATTGTAGCTGCTGTACGATCTGCTTTTAACTCCAATAACGACAATTTTTTCGGCTCCTAAGTAAATACTAGGACCGCAGGGATGAGAATTTCTCACGCAACCGTCACCAAAATAGCGTCTCCCAACGGGACGTGGTGGAAATAGTAAAGGAATAGCGCTTGAGCAAAGAACATGGTCATGTGTGATTTCTGCAGATTCAGAAACCCTTCGTTGTTTTTGCCAACTCTTATAAGGTTTTGAGGATTGAATAAAAGAAACGGCTGTTGAATCCGAGTAGTCAACAGCCGTAACGATCAATGAAGAAAAAAGGCCTGCGTCCAGATTTTTTTTAATATTCGCAACGTTTAGTTTTTTATTCAGAAACTCTTTTAATGGATCTGTGTCTAGCAAGGCCCTTCCTGGAGTGCTGGATCCTGTAAGTCCGCCAAAAGAAAGTTCACCCATCCATTGTAATCCAATTTTACCTAGAGAAACGGCGCCGGTATTGTATACATCCTCGCTTTTTATTTGTGACCAAAGGTCCACTAATTTCTTAACTGCATTTTCGGGATCTTGCCATTCAGATGCAAGAAAGCTGGCATTGATAGCTCCGGCGCTGACTCCAGAAAACTGATCGATCTTCATCGGTATTTTCTCTGCCTTCAGGACTTCATGAATTCCTTGGACGACGCCAGCTTGATAAGATCCCCTGGCTCCACCTCCGGATAGAATAAGAGCAATTTGACTCATAGTTCATATTGTTAAACAGAGTTTTTTTGAAAGCAAATAATTAAATCAATAGTCCTGAAGTCCATCATTTAAAAAACCTAGTTGCTTCCAAATCAAAATATGTTAGGAGTGTTTCCCATGGAACAACTTATAGATTTATTTGTACATCTCGATGCTCACTTGACCACTTTATCTCAGCTTTATGGAGTCTGGATGTATGGAATACTTTTCCTGATAATTTTTTGTGAAACAGGATTGATTGTCACTCCCTTTTTGCCTGGAGACAGCTTGCTGTTTGCAGCGGGAGCCCTAGCTTCTCTCCCTGGATCTGGAATCCAAATATTACCTCTTTGGCTATTGCTCATTTCTGCAGCCTTCCTTGGTGATAATGTTAATTATCAAATAGGTAAATGGATTGGGCCCAAAGTTTTTACTCAAACAAAATCTTTAATATTTAACCCTAACCACCTTACAAGAACGCAAGCTTTTTATCAAACCTACGGAGCTAGAACAGTTATTTTTGCACGATTTTTACCCATCCTAAGAACTTTTGCTCCCTTTGTAGCGGGAATTGCAAAAATGAATTTCAAAAAATATGTTGTATTGAGCTTTTTAGGATCTTTTTTGTGGATGTCGATTTTTTTAGGAGCTGGTTTCTATTTTGGAAATATCCCAGCGGTCAAATCTAGATTTCATTATGTTATTTTGGCTGTGATTGCCCTATCCTTTTTGCCAATAGTTATCGCGACTCTAAAGGTGCAACTTAGATCAAATCAGAAAATTTGATTTGAAAAAAAGAGCTGGCCTTCATTTTTCTCTTTATCTTTTGTAGAAGCTCATGGATGATTGTCGAGTAGGAAAAAAACGAGTAGTCCAAAAGATTGGCTATTTAATTAATCAAACACATGGGGGTAATGTGAGTTTTATAAATAAAATGAATCTAGGGATGGGTTTTTTAATGATTGCGGCGGTCATGAACATGTCGGCGCAAGCACAAGAATCAACAGCCTCTTCAGCATCGCAGAGTACAATAAAATCCAAGGACTTAGGAGTTAAACCTCAAGAAGGAAAAGATATCGATGAAGATATCACCAACGCGAGACTTCGTGCCACAACAGGGTCTAAATCAAAAATTTCAATTCAAACGGAAATGGGATATACTGGAGGATCTTTAATTAAGCCTTTTGATAGGGTAAGACCAGATTTATCTCCAGGTGCTCTGCCTGATCCCGTTAAAATTACAGGATCTATTTCTGGAAAATACCGAGTCAACGATTCAGATTCAATAAATATAGGTTCCGGTTTGTCCCTTCTGACTCCCGGATATGAAGGCCAAAGAGGTCAAGTTGATAATCCCTATATAACCTATGGAAAGGCTTTTAAATTAAATGGCCTGCAAAATGTGCTTTCAGTAGGGTTTACGAATTATACGTCAGAGTCTTCTAAAAAAGCAGACCGAACTTATAATCTAAGCGCTGCGCACACCGTGTTGGCCAATCTTACCGATTCAAAATGGCAAGCCGGAGTAGCAGCCTCCATTGATTACGAGATTTATTCAACGTTCAGTGCCATTAATGAGGGCGCTCTACACACTTATTTAGGGATTTACCCCTTTGCTGAGTATGCTTTCAATGATAACTACTCATTTAGAACAGTTTATAGAGGTATTTCATTCTATACGACTAGAGATGCTGAATCTACTTATCGATGGGATGAGGCGACTCAATCCATGGGATTAGGTGTTGCATTAACAAGAGATATTTATTTATATCCAAATATTCAGTGGGTTTGGAGAGATATTAGAAGTGATTTAACGAATGTGGCTTTATCCGCTAATATTAACTTTTTCTAAACTTGTTAAATTATTAATGATATAATTCATTCGTTTTTGGCGGAAAGTTGCTCTAAGACCTTTTCGCCATTAGGAAGAAACAGGAGTGGATCATAGGCCTCTTTGTGTTGTCTAATTTCAAAATGTAAATGGACGCCTGTTACCCGACCTGTTTTTCCCATGAGACCTAGAAGGTCTCCTTGTCTTAATTTTTGTCCTTCTTTAACCGTGATTTTATCTAAGTGGGCATAGATGGTTGCCCATCCATTCTCGCCCTCAAGAAGAACCATTTTCCCATAACCCTTAAAATCTTTTCCTGCATAGACGACGTGGCCATTATGGCTAGAATAAATAGGAGTTCCTTTTTGGGCTGCTAGATCAATTCCCCAGTGGGATCGGTTCTTTCTTTTTTTAGGGTGAGGGACCGGATCTGAACTGTAACCTCGAGTAAGTCGAGCTTCATCAATTGGCCAGTCAAAATAACGATATTTAACAACCGATTGTGGCACTCTTTTGAGCTCTTGATTAATAAGTGAAGTTTGGGAGGGAGCGATGGGAGGGCTAGCTTCCGTTGACATCAAACCGATCTCCCTTGAAATCGGAGTTGGAGCTGTTGAGCACGAAACAGCTGTGAGCCATACGGTGCTGCTCAAAATGGTTCCTAGGCCTAAATTTATAATAGCACTTAATTTTAAATTCATTCTTAAGTTTAATCCTAACTGAATACTTATCGTGATTAAAATAGAATTCTTTACCCCTCAGGACTATGGGTTAGGAAATTCAAAGAAACAGAAAGAAGAAATGCTAGTATGGCAATGGAAATCTGGAACACAGATTTTTAACTTCGCCTTTAATCTTTAATCGCAGATCCGCATTTTCAATATTTTCTATTATTTCAACGATCCAGTTCCCTATCTGTTTCATCTCATTGGCGCCCATGCCTCTTGTAGTTAACGCGGGTGTTCCAATGCGAACCCCACTCGTCACAAAAGGGGATCTTTTTTCATTCGGAACTGTGTTTTTATTCACTGTAATTCCAGCTTCGTCGAGAGCAATTTCAGCCTGTTTGCCAGTAACAGGAGTGCGACTTAAATCCAGAAGTAGCAAATGGTTATCAGTTCCACCTGTAACCAACTCCATCTTTCGTTCAATAAGAACATCAGACAGTATTTTAGCATTGGTTATAACATCTTGAATGTAATCCTTAAAGTCAGGTTTCAAAACTTCTCCGAAGGAAACGGCTTTGGCAGCGATAACATGCTCAAGAGGTCCACCTTGAATTCCAGGAAATATTTTCGAATTGATTAATTTAGCAGACTCTTCATTGTTTGTAAGGATCAGGCCTCCACGGGGGCCTCGTAAGGTTTTGTGAGTGGTAGAGGTAACAAAATCAGCATAGGGAAAGGGGGAAGGGTGATGCCCGCTGGCCACGAGGCCTGCAAAGTGGGCCATGTCTACCAATAGTTTAGCGCCTACGGCATCAGCAATCTCTCGAAATTTTTTAAAATCTAAAAATCTTGAGTAAGCGCTGTAGCCTGCGATAATAAGCTTAGGTTTGTGTTCAAGGGCCGATTTCATTATCTGCTCATAATTAAGACGCCCAGTATCAGGGTCTAATTTATAAGAAACAGGGTGAAACAAAATTCCAGAAAAATTGACCGGACTTCCATGGGTTAAGTGACCTCCATGGGATAGATCCATTCCCATAATGGTATCTCCGGCTTTAACAGCGGCTAGATATACTGCCATATTGGCTTGAGAACCTGAATGAGGCTGAACATTTGCAAATTGGCAGTTGAAAATATTTTTAGCTCTTTCAATGGCGATAGCTTCAATCTCATCAATATTATGACAGCCACCATAATATCGTTTGTGAGGGTATCCTTCAGCATATTTGTTAGTCAAAACTGAGCCCTGGGCTTGCATCACGGCCAAAGAAGCATAATTTTCTGAAGCAATCATTTCCAGACCATTTTGCTGCCTGGACTCCTCGGCTAAGATCCATTTGCCTATTTCTGGATCTGCTTCGTAAAGTAGAGTTTTTTCAATCATTATTACCTCCGTTGAAATAAAAAAGACATCTTGGGCCTAAACTGAAAATGAATCAATACATGCTACAGCATTTTAGTTCATACTTGAAAAGACTTAGCCCTTCTTCAATCAGAGTTTAGCTACAGGTTTATTTTTTTGACTCTTTCGGAGTGTCTTCCTTGCGCAAAAGGAGTGGTTAAAAAATGAATTAGACAGTTAATAGCTGTTTCGGGGGGCATAAATCTGCCAGGAAGACACAAAATATTCGCATTGTTATGCTCCCTTGCCAATTTTGAAATTTCCTCATTCCAAACAAGGGCAGCTCGAATATCTTTGTATTTATTGGCTCTGAGCGCCATCCCCTGTCCGGTGCCACAAATGAGCAAACCTACACTGTCAAAAGATAAGGCATCTTTGATGCTTAGAGGCTCGTCCAAGGGTAAACTCTCAGATTTTTCATAGAGTTCTTTTAGTAGGCCCTGGCAGACAAGGTCAGCATACTTCGGGTAACTGACTGATTCTTTGTCATGACACCCAAAATCTTTAATTTGTAGAGTCCCAAAAGGCTTAGTTGAGGATGAGTTTAAAAACGATAAAACTAATTGTTTGAGCTCATAACCACCATGATCGCAGCCAATAAAAAGAGTCATAGCCTTCTCCATTTGTCAGGATCCTAAATCTATAAAGTCTTAACCGCAAGTTGAAAAAAATGGAAAAAAAGAAATCTCTATGATAGGATCTCTCACCAGGGGAGGGTGGTTAGGAGCTTTAAAATGAGAGTTTTGCTGTTTTTAATATTTTCAGTTTATTTGTTTTGTGAAATTTCTCTTTCCGCTGTCAATCCTCACATTGGAAAAAACTCTCTGCAGAAAAGTTATGCCCGTTTGTGGGAAGATATAAATGATGAGCTCATTTTTAATGTCTATACCATCAAGGGACCTAAAGAGTTTGATTATGTTCACGCCGTTATCTTAAAAAAAATTGAATCAGATACAAAGTACAATTTAATGATTATTGGATCCCTTGGGCCAAAAAATTATGTTCTGTCCACCCACAACGATTTAAACTTAGATATGGAAAACAAAAATAATCGGCCTCTTATTTCAGTTAGCCCAAAAGGAGCTTTGCTTATCAAAAGAAATAATTCTTCTTTTGACCGAACAAACAATGAGATCCTGACTCTTAGTTTTGTCAACGGTGAGTATAAATTTAATTAATCAAAGAGCTGAGAAAATAAGACAACCATTAGTACCGCCAAAACCAAAACTATTATTTAAAGTATGAATGATTTTGCCAGAACGTGCTTGATGAGGAATATAATCTAAGGTGCATTCATCACTAGGGTTTTCCAAGTTGATCGTTGGCGGAACAATTTGATCTCGAATGGCTAGCACACAAAAAGCACTTTCCAAAGCACCAGCCGCACCTAGAAGATGTCCTGTCATTGACTTTGTGCCAGAAACCCAGACCTTTTTAGAATGATCTCCGAATAAATTTTTAATAGCTAAGGTTTCGAGACCATCACCCACGGGAGTCGACGTCGCATGAGCATTTATATATGAAATTTGATCTGGTTTTAATTGAGCATCTAAAAGTGCGCTGCCCATAGCTCTTCTTCCGCCATCCCCTTCGGGGGCTGGGGTAGTAAAATGACTTGCATCTGAACTTGCACCATAGCCATTGATCTCGCAAAGAATTGTGGCGCCTCGTTTCTCTGCGCTTTCTAAACTCTCCAAGACAAACACGGCTCCACCTTCGGCGAGAACAAAACCATCACGTGCTTTGTCAAAGGGTCTTGAAGCTTTTTCTGGGTCATCATTTCTAGTTGAAAGTGCTCTCATGGCGCCGAAACCGCCAACAGCAGATCCACAAACAGTTGCCTCCACACCGCCAGCGAGCATGTAATCGCATTTGCCATAACGAATATAATTGTAAGCCTCTCCAATTGAGTGAACACCTGTGGCGCAGGCGCTGGTGATTGAGTAATTTGGCCCCTTGGCTCCGATAGCAATTGAAACCTGCCCCGATGCTAAGTTAGTAATAACTCCAGGGATAAAGAAGGGCGAAATTCTTCCAGGACCTCGCGTTCTTAGTTTTTCCAATTGTTCTTCAATCATTGGTAATCCGCCCATACCAGAACCAATAAAAACACCGGTTCTGTTAAGCTGATCTTCAGTGAGTTTTAACTGGGACATTTCTAAAGCCATTTTTGCACACGCTATAGCATAATGAATGAAGGTGTCCATTTTCTTCTGCTCTTTTTTTTCAATGTAAAGATCAGGATTAAAGCCCTTCACTTCACCAGCAATTTGCGTATCAAAACCCGTCGTATCAAATTTGGTTATTTTGCTAACACCACTTTGACCTTTTAAAACATTTGTCCAAGTGTCTTGAGCATTAAGGCCTACGGGGCTCAACGCTCCTAAGCCAGTAATAACAACTCTTTTGACGGATTGAGATGGCTTTTCGAAACGAGAAGTCATAGAGATTATAGTTTACCTTTTGTCTCTAGATATTTGGTAACATCTTGTACTGTTTTAAGCTTTTCTGCATCTTCATCAGGAATTTCAATATCAAACTCTTCTTCCATAGCCATGACGAGCTCAACAATATCCAAGCTATCAGCACCTAAGTCATCGATAAAAGATGCTTCTGGTTTCACTTTTTCTGGATCAACACTTAATTGTTCTACAATAATATCTTTGATCTTTGGGGTTAATGACATGCCTGCCTCCTTAGTAGTTTCGATTTCCATAATTCTCCTCGTTTTTTGTTAGAATTAATAATTTTTGCATTTATATTTTTAAAATTTTGAATTATCAATAAAATAAATCAAAAGAACCAATAAAACAATTCAAAAGGATCGGCAAGAAAACGATCTTTATGAATTATTCCATGAACATGCCACCATTAATGCTTAAAGTGTGGCCAGTAATGTAAGAGCTTTCATCACTCAGTAAAAATTTTACAGCATGAGCGATATCCTTGGTGTCACCCATTCTTTGCATCGGAATTTTTTCCATTACTTTACTTTTAACATCATCACTCAGGACATGGGTCATTTCCGTAGCAATAAAACCAGGAGCCACGCAGTTAACTCGTACATTTCTTGAAGCTAACTCAAGAGCAATGGATTTGCTAAAGCCAATAGTACCCGCTTTGGAAGCAGCATAATTTGATTGTCCTGCATTTCCAGTTTGTCCAATCACGCTAGTGATATTCACGATTGATCCTTTTCTAGCTTTCATTAAATATTTAGAGATATGCTTAGTAAGTAAAAAAGTTCCTTTAAGATTCGTAGCAATGACTTGATCAAAATCCTCTGTTCTCATTCGTAATAAAAGAGCGTCTTTTGTGATGCCCGCATTATTTACTAGCCCATCTATATCAGGCCATTTTTCAAATATAGTTTCAATGCCTTTCACTACAGAGGATTCATTGGCTACATCCATTTGAACATAAAAATGTCCTTCACCTTTTAGAGAAGATAAAACCTTTTGTGCAGATTCTTCCCTAGAGCTATAAGTGAAGACCACCTGAGCTCCATTTTCGGCTAAAACCTGAACGATGGTGGCGCCGATACCTCGGCTACCGCCAGTGACTACAATTTTTTTTCCGCTTAATAACATATTTGTCCTTCGTTGCTTAGAGAGAGAGATTCTTGTTGAGAAAAGTGCTTTTTATCTGATTTAAATCTTCACCATTTTGAGTCGAATAAATTTTAAATTTTTCAGCATCCATTTTTTTAAATAGTCCCTTTAAAACTTGGCCATGCCCACACTCAATCCCAGTAGTAAGCCCTTTATCAAGCATCAGTTCCATGGTTTGAGTCCAAAGCACAGGAGCTGATACCTGTGAAATTAAATTACTTTTTAGTTCGACGGGATTATTCACCATCTGAGCACTGAAATTCTGAATAATAGGAAAAGTTGGGTTTCCAAATGGAATCTGATCTAATACTTGAGCCATTTTTTCTTGTGCCGGTTTCATAAGCTGACAGTGAAAAGGGGCTGAAACATTTAAGGGAATAAGCTTGGCTCTTTTTGGAGCCCCTGGGATCATCTCTGGCTTAAAATTATCTTTCAGCCATTGCAGGCATTTACTAGATCCGCTAATCACAATTTGTCCAGGAGAATTAAAATTTGCAGGAGAGAGGGGGGAGTAACCTGATTCTTTTTCAGTCCACTGACAAAGCCATTTGACTTGTTCAGGATCCAATCCAAGCACAGCAATCATGCCGCCTTCACCAACAGGAACAGATGATTGCATTGCCTGTCCTCTGATTCTGACGGCCTTCATAGCTGATGAAAAGCGCAGGGTGCCTGCGGCAACGAGAGCGGCATATTCTCCAATGGAATGTCCTGCTGCCGCCTGAATTGTTAGGTTAATTTCATTTTTAAGTACGCGAAAGGTGGCTATAGATACACATAAAATAGCGGGTTGGGTATTTTCAGTTAAGGACAATTCAGACTCAGATCCTTCAAAACAAAGTTTGGCTAAATCCAAACCAATCGATTCACTGGCTTCAGCAAAAGTGTCTTTGGCAATTTGAAAATTTTGATACAAAAATTCGCCCATTTTTGGGGCCTGGCTTCCTTGTCCTGGAAATAATAAAACTGGCATAGAATCCTTTTTTTAAAATCGTAATAAAATGCTTCCAGAGGTTAACCCTGCTCCAAATGCAGCTAACAAAATAAGTTGTCCCCGCTTAATTTTTCCTTGTTGGTAAGCTAAATCAAAGGCTACAGGGATGCTAGCGGCCGAAGTGTTTCCGGTCTCATGAAGGCTAACAATGACTTTTTCTTTTGGAAATTTAAAATAGTCAGCGACGCTTTCTAAGATTCGGAGATTTGCTTGATGGGGTACTAGCCAATCAACCTGGCTCGCAGAAATTTCGTTAGCGTCAAGAGCTTCATGACAACAGTCGGTGAGCGTCCTCACTGCATTTTTAAAAATTTCCCGACCTTTCATTTTTACGTATTGGGACTCGGCCTTTAAAACAGCTTCTGTAAAAGGAATTTTAGATCCTCCAGCCGGCAGTACAAATAAATCTCCAAGGCTGCCATCGGCATGAAGATGAGAGCTGAAAATGATATTTGGATCCTCTTTGTTGGTTCTTGATAGGATCCAGGCTCCAGCGCCATCTCCAAACAAAATACAAGTTTCACGGTCTTTATAGTTTACAAAACGATGTAAGACTTCCCCTCCAACCACAAGAACATTTTTATACATGCCTGTTCTAATAAACTGATCAGCAACAGATAAGGCATAAACAAATCCAGAACAGGCGGCGGTTAAATCGAAAGAAAAAATATTTTTGCAACCTAATTTATTTTGTAAAACACAGGCGGTGGAAGGCATCATTTGATCTGGACTAACGGTGGCTACGATGATCATGTCCAAATCTTTAGCGTCCATATTTGCCATTTCAAGAGCTTTTATCGCTGCTTGGTAGGCAAGGTCCGAAGTGGCTTCTGACTCGTTAGCTAAGTGCCTTCTTTCGATACCCGTCCTCTCAACAATCCATTGATTGTTGGTATCTACCATTTTTTCTAAATCAAAATTGGTAAGAATTTTTTCTGGTAAATAAGAACCAATTCCTGCTACTTTGGATCTAAACTCTCCAATGGCTGACATGAAATTCCTTTGTTATTCGTTAGTAGCAGCTTCTTCTTGAACTTCTTTTTTAACTTTTGGTGGAATGATTTGCTTTCCTTTGTAATAAAAAGCTCCGTCATCGGCTTTGTAAGCGTGATGGGGTTTGTGAAATTCGCCCGTTTTTTTATCAAAACCAACAGCTGGTAATTCTAATCCATCATGGGATCGGCGCATATCTCTTTTTGATCTTGAGGTCTTTTTCTTTGGTGTAGGCATTGTAACTCCTTGAATATTAACTAAAGGAAGAATTAATGTCTTAATTTCAATAAGAAATCAATATTACTTACAAATTAATAACGCAAAAGGTAATTTTTTCCATTCCTAGTCCATTACTAAGTCGCCGAATGTAGTCTTTTTATTTTTGAATTTTTAGATTTTTTAAAACAGAAAAAGGACTGGCTTCCTTAGGTGTCTCGGATACTGGAGCTGTAAAAAGCTTAAGCAGGTGACTTACATTTTGTCCACAATCTGTGCATTCACCTTTAGAGTTTAAATCGGGAGCTGGATTAAATGGAATGTTTAAAGCTATTGTTTCATGCAAGTACTCACCGATATCAAACTTCATTTGGTCTTGATATTCGACACAGTCGGGTCCCGTAGTTTCAGTCTCGGTAAAATGATTCGGTTTAGAATACTTTCCATCCCTTGGCATTTCCTGAGGGGGTATTAAAATTTCATGGAATTTTACATGGACCGGAAAATGTATTCCCATTCCACAATAGGAACAAATTTCTTTCGACTTGGTTTTAATCCATCCTTTAAGTTCAAAGTCTTTAGAGTTCAAAGGGCGAATGAAAAAATCAGTTTCATAAACATTATTTCCAATGAGATCAGATAAGGCGGCGGTCACCTCGGCGGTCTCATTTGAATATTTGTAATTTTTACCTTCATCTGCTATTTCAAATAAATTTATCTTCATCATTTCCTCTTAAGCCCCAAGTGAAGCGCATAACGATCCTTAGAAGTTACGTCCAAGAGTAACCTCTAAGAGTAACTTCTGAATGGAATCTACAGCTAAAAGAAATCTTCAAAAAAGTCAAAGAGATAGAGGGATAGGTAAAGATTATAAATTCAAAAACTGATCTTCAGCTTTAAGGTTGCCTTTAATTAAGTTAAGTTCTTTCATTTGCGAAATTAATTTCTTCCATCTTTCCGAGTTCATGGAACCTAAATTTCCCTCTGATCGAATCAAATTCTCTTGGGATTTAGCACTCTTATTAAAAGTTTCTTTATCCATAGAGGGGTTTAATTCATTCATTTTATTGTTTGCTAAGGAGGGATCATTTAAATAATCATCCCATCCTTTACGAATGGATCTAACCATGCGTTCGGCAAGGTCTTTATTTTTTAAATAGTAATCTTTTTTAACGGCTAAAACAGTAGTGTAAGGATTAAATCCTTCTTCTGAAACCAAAAAGGTATTTATTTTTATACCCAATTTTTCTGCAGCTAAAGGTTCGCTTGTAATAAACCCCTGTTGAGATAAATTCTTATCCTTCTGAAATTGAGTTAACCCACCCAAATAAGGAACCATCTTAACTTTGATTTGGGGGTATTTTTTCCTTAAAAACAACGAATAACTTAAACCAGATTGCCAGGCAAGGTAACCATCACTTTGAAGAAGATCAGAAATGTTTCTAAAATTTCTCTCCTTGTGAGACATAAGGATTTGCGGATTGACTTGAAAAGTTGCAAATAAAGCGATAATTTGATTCCTGCGATTTTTATCATTAGATAATAGAATCTCTTCGGCAGAAACGATGGCAAAGTCAACGACCCCTTTGGCCAACATTTGAATTGTAGGCGTGCCTGATCCACCTTTTAAAATCTCCACATTGAGTTTATTTTTTTCGAATTCTCCTGAAACAAGAGCATTATAAAAGCCACCAAACTGAGGTTCAGGTAGCCAATTTAATGCCAATTGAACGGAGGTCGTCTGTAGGACTGATGGCTCAGAAATTGCCTTATTATTAAATGAAAGACATAAGAAAAAAGGAATTAATGGTAATAAAGGGAGTAAGTGGAAAAGAGGAAATCTAAATAGAAACTTCATTTGAGTAAAATATTTATTGTTCATAAATAAAAGGATGCTTCAAATTTTTTTCAATTGCAAAGATTGCATTTATAGCTTCGAGTCAAAGTATAGAGCTTCAATCTTTTAAGTTTAGATCAAAGGGACGAATTTTCTGGATCAGCATATTTATGAATTTTAGAAGTAGAATAAAAAACAAACCAATGAGTGCCAGCAAAAGAAGACAAGAGTATACTATATCAATTCGTTGTTGGGTTCGAGCTGAATCGATAAGACTTCCTAATCCACTTCCTGCAACAAATTCCCCTGCAATCACGCCGATAACAGAGAGGCCTGCTGAAATTTTGATCCCCGAATAAATATAAGGATAGGCCGCAGGGAGCTTTAAAAAAAATAAAGTTTTTAATGGAGAAACTTTATAAATTTTAAAAAGATCAAGCCACTCCTGCCTTGTGCTATTTAGGCCCATAATTGAATTTGCTATAATTGGAAAAATGCTTACAAAGATGGCTGAAGCTAGAATAGTAGGAGTTCCATATCCCAAATAAATAACAAAAAGAGGAGCTATGGCAATGATGGGAACTGTTTGAAAAAAAATGGCATAGGGAAAAATCATTTCTTTGAGGAATCGAAAGGATGAAAATATCAATGCCAGGCTTAGTCCAATTATAAAACTAAAAGTGAGACTCAAAAAACTATGGAAAAAAGTTTCTTTGAAAGCAGAATAAAACTGTGAAAATTCGCCAATGAATGTTTTGCAGAGATGACTTAGGGGTGGAAACAATTGGGAATCTATTATTTCTAAATAGGACAAGACTTCAATAAGAGAAAAATAAAAAACAAAAGCTAAAAAAGGGGGGAATATTCTTTTAAACATAACTTCTTAACCTATTGGAGAGCTCAGACACTTCATTCAAATAATTAGGATTGAATCTAAACAAAGGAGTTCGGACACTCTGGCATTCTTTATATTCGATGGTTTGACGGTTAAAAATCAATATTTTTTGACTCAAGAAGACGGCCTCACTGATGGAATGAGTGACAAAAAAAATGTTAACTTTTTTTGTCGACCAGTAATCCCATAAGTCATCCTGCAGCTCATTTCTAACAATTTCGTCAAGGGATGAAAAAGGCTCATCCATCAATAAAAGCTGTGGGTCGCTAACCAAAGCCCTGGCGATAGAGACTCTCATTTTCATTCCCCCAGAAAGTTCATGGGGAAAATAAGACTCAAAACCAGAGAGCTTAACCAAGGACAGAATTTCTTCTACTTTATTCTTGGCTGAAATTTTCGTCTTAGTTGCGTTGCAGGGGATTGCTAAATTTATATTTTCAAAAACATTTAACCAAGGAATCAGGGCTGCGTCCTGAAAAACACAAGAAATATTTATATTTTTTGGATAAGTAATTTCTCCTTTTGAAGGAGAGTCCAGCCTCGCCAAAAGCCTTATCAGGCTGGACTTTCCGCACCCAGAAGGACCAATTATAGAAATAAAGTCTCCTTTATTTACCGATAAGGAGAAGTCTTCAATCAAGGTCTTTTCCTTTATGGTTTTAAAAACATGATTAATAGCAATCAGAAGATTATCCCTTTCCATACCAAGGCTGATAATGAAAAATACTTAGTCAGATGTCATCATCATATTTTAAATTCAGAGAAAAATAACTATGAATTAAATTAGGTTGGACTTGAAGCTAGGAAGCAATGGAATCTGATTTGCAGTCTTTTAAATTGTGAAAGAATAGAATTACAATATTAATGATTCTGAATGGGAGAGGTTTTATGAAGTACTTATTGTGTATTATTTTGATACAAAGTATAGCGTCAGCAAAAGTGAGTGATTTCAATTCTATTATTAATGAAGATATTAAAGAACAAAAAGAGCTGCACCGACAATTTAAGAAGCAGGTCAATGCGCCAGCGCTGGCTGAAAAAGAAAATTTAGCCTCGACAGAAAATCAGCAGGAATTTAAGAAAAATAAGGAATTAATCATTGTTGAGAATGCACAGAAAAGCTATGCGGCCCCATCTAATGAAAATTTTTTGAAGTTCAACAAAGAAATAGGTGAAGCTAAGACTCAGAACCAACGTAAAAATCAGCACCGTGTAGCCAAAGAGCTTAAGGAGCTTGAGCAGTGATCAAAATTAGAGAATCAATTTTTTTAATTCCTCTTGAGAATAGACATAGTCTGCATAAATCATCGTGTTTGTAATGTTTCTGTGCCCCAGGGCTACTTGTACTAGCCGTATATCCTTTGTTTTTTTGTACAACTGAATTGCAAAAGTGTGTCGTAAGCAGTGAAATTTCTTTTCAACTGGTCGGTAATGGTTCCAGATCTGATAAAGCCTGTCATAAGAGATATCAAATAGTTTTTTACTTTCTAACTTTTCCATGAAGAGCTTCATTTGAAGAAATATTAAGGAGGGAAGGGGAATTTCCCTATCGTTGCTACCTTTGATTCCCTTAATAAAAACTGTTTCGTCATACAGGTTCACATCTAATTTTTGAATATTTAATAGCTCCTGAGCGCGAGCCCCAGTTTTTAAACCTAACTGAATCAAAAGACAATTTCTTGTGTCCTGAGATTGGTAGGTCTGAAGTATTTGATTTAATTTTTCAAGTTCGGGTGAAAGGAGGTATTTGTTTTTATTTAGTTGATATTTCATTTTTCGTTTTCCAGCTTTCAAAGCATAAAACTAGATTTACAATCAAGTCTACGACTCGACGCGTATAGAGCGCGAGTGGAAAAATTAGATTCAAAAAATGATGATAGCGCGGCGCCTTAATTTTAAAACACCCAAAAAAGGTCAACTCTTCATAAACAGACAGTGTAAAATATATCGTAATATCAGATAGATAGCACTAAATGTTATAACTATAAGCTTTAGTGTGGGTTGAAAAAAGGGATACCAGAGTATGGTTTTAATATTTATGAACAATTTCAAATAGTTAAAACGAAACAATAAATTCTAAAACACGAGGGTAGTGTGTCATGCAACTACTATTGTTGCGAATAGCACTATAAAAATGTGAAATACAACATTGACCTGAGGTTATAAGAATGGAAGTCTGAAATAAACGTTAAAATTTGGTTGGCTTTAAAGACAGTCTATTTGGAGGCAAAAAATGATTAATTCTAATGAAATATCACCTGTTTTGAATAAAAAAAGCTTCGGAAATGATTCAAATGAATTAGTTACTGATCAACATATTGATTTTAATGAAAAAAAAGAAAGAGTTAAATCCAAAGGAAGACTTAATTTTGAAGCCCAGGTTGAGGTTATTAAAAAGCAAATTGGGAATCTAGAGACGGTTAGGAAAAAGCTCAATCTTTCCCAGAGGAAGATGTCCCAATTGTTACTTGTGGATCCATCTGCCTGGTCTCGATGGGTGGCAGAGGAGCAAGAGTCCGCACCACCTCATATTTATAGAGCTTTACAGTGGTATATGAGTCTACAGGAGCAAATTCCTGGTTTAAATGCAGCTTATTTTTTACAAAAAGACACTGAGGTTTTGAAAAAGGAGTTTAAAAGTCTAGCCCTTGCACAAACCCAAGACCTTGAAAAATCACTAACCCAAATTCAGATGCGTACGGATCAACTTATTTATCACTCAAACCAGGACAGCTTAAAATTGGAGCAAGAGATCGTTGCTTTGAAGGCTCTTGTTAAGGAGACCAAGGCAGAACTAGACCTCTCTCAAAAAAACTATCACCACTTCAAGAAAACTATTAATTTATTTTTCGTATGTTTTTTAATTATTAGTCTCATCTCTGTTTTTGTAGTTTTGTATAAAGTTAATTAACTTTATAATTCAGCCTTATAATATTGACGTAGCACAACGCAATAACGCTCGTATTTTTACTCTAAATCCTACATATTTTCACCTCAAGTAAAAACTCTAAGGGGGAAGTGTGGGAATTTTTCAAGAAATTATCAAATTTGGTAGCCATGAGGAAGTCTTGTTTTGTCACGATGCCGAGGTTGGACTTAAAGCTATTATTGCTCTTCACAATACAGCTCTGGGGCCAGCTCTGGGTGGTACAAGAATGTGGAATTATGCAAGTGAAGAGGAAGCGCTCATTGATGTTCTTAGGCTATCAAAGGGAATGACCTATAAAGCGGCGGCGGCAGGTTTAAATCTGGGCGGGGGCAAAGCAGTTATTATTGGTGACTCAAAAAAAAATAAATCAGAAGGTCTGTTTCGAGCTTTCGGGCACTTTGTTAATTCATTAAATGGAAAATACATTACTGCTGAAGATGTGGGGACCTGCGAGCAAGATATGGAATATATTTTTATGGAAACTCCATGGGTTACTGGAATTCCTAAGGACTATGGTGGATCCGGAGATCCTTCGCCCTATACCGCCCATGGGGTATTGATGGGAATAAAAGCATCCGTCAAAGAAAAGTTCAATTTGGATTCTTTAAAAAGTTTGCGAGTAGCCGTTCAGGGGCTTGGAAATGTGGGATCAAATTTAGTAAAATACCTAGTGGCTGAAGGGTCTCAGGTTATCATTGCAGATATAGATCCTGAAAAGGTGAAAGCGCTCTTGGCTCAGTACCCACAGTTAATTGAAACCAGTGTTGATAAGATTCTTTATTCTGATTGTGATGTTTTGGCTCCCTGTGCATTAGGGGGAGTTGTGAATGATCACTCGCTTGGGTTAATTAAGGCAAAAATAATCTGTGGAGGTGCTAACAATCAACTTCTTGAATCTAAACATGGAAATGCTTTGCAAGAATTAGGAATTCTCTACGCTCCTGATTATGTGGTAAATGCAGGAGGATTGATGAATGTCTTTGTTGAGCTCGAGGGGTATTCTCCAGATAGGGCCTTTGAAAAAACAAGAAAGGTCTACGAAAATTTAATGAGGGTTTTTGAAATTTCTAAAAGAGAAAAAATAGGCACTCATCTTGCGGCTGACCGGCTCGCTGAGGATCGAATTCAAACCATAGGAAAATTAAAGCAAAGACATCCTGGAAAATCGAGTCGCTCCTTTACCACCCTCAAAGAAGTGTATAACAGGTAGCAAGAAAGAACTTTATTGACTAAAGACGAAGTCCTGAGGATCATCAAATCTTGATTTAAACAGGAGAAAGTCATTGGATAAAGAAAACACTAAAAACCAGCATACCAACCATTCGGCGCCGATCCATGCCCCCCATACGACGGAGGCATTTGGACTCAGCGAAAAGGAATTAAAAGCTAAAGATGAAGTGCAAAGACAGCTGACTCTTTCCTTTGATTGGGTTGTGGCTCACAGGATTTTTGTGCTTTTTTTTCTTGGAATTTTGTTTGTTTCCGGGTTGGGTTATGTCGTTTACACAAAAACTAAAATGGATATGGAGCTCAAAATCCAGGATCAATATTTTGTAATTGAAAAAAAATATTTAGATCAGAAGACTCAGTTTGCCGAGGCAGAAAAAGAACATAAAGCTGAATTGGAAAAAGCGAAGTCCCCTCAGGAGAAAAACAAAGTTAACGATAAGGATAAAAATAAAGTCCAGGAGACTAAATCCCCTAAAGTGTTAGCTTCGGGGGATTTAGAAAAAGACTATGGTGGCGTGGTTAAGGATTTTAATGACTTGTTGACCGCCCAACCCAAATCCTTAGCTGGAAAAATGGCAAGTCTAATGTTGGCTGATATTTACTCTGATCACAACAAGCTAGCTGAAACTTCACAGACTTTAAATAAGGCTTATGTTAAAAACCCTCATGAGTTGATAGATTTCTTGATCGCCATAAAAAAGGTTAATGCCCTATTATCCTTAAGTGAATTTGCTGAAGCTGAAAAGATTTTAATGACATTGGTGAATCAAAAAAAGTATCCTTTCTTAAGCTCCCAATTTAAGCTCCAGTTGGGCTTAGCCTATGCGGGTTCAAAACAATGGGATAAGGCCGAAACGCAATTCCAAGAAATCGTCGCTAAAGGAGCTGAAGCAGAGACTCTTTCTCCTGAAGAAATGTCAAAGCGAAATAGATTCTCATCTGATGTATCCGCTTTTGAACAAGCTCAGAAGTACCTTATTTTATTGAGACTTAAAAAAGATTCTGAAAAAGCAGGTTCTTAGATGATAAGCTTAAAGGCCGTTTTTTTGCTCATTCTAATTTTTCTCCAGGTTCAAATCATTTCTTGCACTTCGAGTTCAGTAAGCAATTCAGTAGGTAATTCAGTAGGTAATTCAGGTAGAAAAGAATTAGTGGTCTCTCCTAAATTTATCAGAATGGCCAGTGAGCAAAAAGTTCAAAAATATAGAAAAATTAACAGAGCTAAACCCATTGAATTTGGAAAACTTTTGATACTGGCAAATGCTCATGACGGCCTAACTGCATTTGATTTAGAAACGGGTGAGAAAAAATGGCACTTTTTTGTTATTAATGGTGTAGAAAAAGAACCGGTTTTGTATAAAGATAATCTCTATTTTGGAGGAAATGATGGTAATTTTTATTCTATAAAAGCCCAAAATGGTGTTGAAAACTGGAAAAATCAAATTAAATCAGAAATTGTTGCGAGTCCTTCATTCGATTCTGAGGAGGGAAGAGTTTATTTCTTAACAACAACAAACTCCTTATTCGCATTAGATGCAGAAAATGGAAAACAGGTTTGGACTTATACCCGACAAGATCCTTCAAACTATTCTATTCGAGGAGGAACAGCTCCTTTAATCCATCGCCATTTATTATATGTCGGTTTCTCTGAAGGTTCTTTTGTGGCCTTTAATAAATCAAATGGAACCATCAATTGGGAAATTCAATTGAATAAAAATAAACGATTTAAAGATATTGATTCAACAGCTGTATTAAGTGATGGAAAGATATTTATTTCTGGTTATGATGATAAACTGTACTGTTTATCTTCAGCCAATGGTGAGATTCTTTGGAGATTTGAAGCTGGCGGGTATTTGCCTGTGACTCTGAAAGAAGATCTTCTGTTTTATCCTTCAACTAATGGAAAAGTCTATGCTTTAAATAAAAATACAGCCAAGAAAGTATGGGATATTGAAGTTTTAGACGGCATTCCAAGTGAAATCAGTTTGATGGGACAATTGCTTGTCTTTGGTGAATCCCAAGGAAGTATTGTTTTTTTGAATGCTTCAGATGGAAAGAAAATAAAATCTTTTGAACCTGGTCGAGGTATTTTAAGCTCGATTCTAGTTAATGAAAAAAAATCAGAGGTTTATTTTATATCCGGAGAAGCTAATCTTTACGCCCTAGAGGTCAAATGGAAATACAAAAATTTATTTACCTTCGTCAATTAATTTCAATGAACAAATTAAGGTTTATTGCGAGTTTTGTTTTATTATTTAATCTCTCCTGTTCTTTAGGGAATTGTCGGTCTCATAAAATAGAAAAAGAACAAATAGAAGGTCCAATGCCTGTAAAGGAAAATAAGTTAATTCCACCCACGAGCATTTCTGAAAGAGTCAAAGTTTTCAAATTAGATGGAAGTTTACAATGTTCCAGGGGAAAGAAAATAACTCTTTCGGAAATGCAGAATGAACTGAAAGATATTAAAGTTTATAGTTCTTTTTCGGAAAATGATGGAATGATGAGAATTCAATTGTGTGGAGCTCCAACGGGCAATGGAAATATTTTCGAGATAGATAGAAGTAATTTAAAGAAAGCTCTCTCCTTGGGATTTAAAGAATGGTTAAAAAATTAATTACTATTTGATTTTGAGTCTTGATAGATTTTCTCAAAATCAAAGACGGTAAGAATTCCATCATGATCAGAAGCTCGAAGCGCAATTTCCTCTTCAGTTGTGGGCTGTGGCCTGGGATGACCATTTGGATCTAAATCTCTTAAGATAAATGCAGATTTAATATAGTCTAGACCTTTGTACTTTACCATTATAGAGTCCAATTGTTCGTTGGAGATATCTTTTTTAGGTGTAAAAAAATATTGAGTTCCTCTTTTGCCTAGGGGTGGACTTGATCCGTCTCTTGTTAAATTCATTGAATCATTAAATCCTAAATCTTTAAGGGGAGCAAACTCTGGGCTTGTTCGGATATCATTGTTAAAATCACCAGAAATGATCATGATAGGAAGTTTCGGGTATTTTTGCTGGTAAGATTTAAGCACCTCGACAGATTTCTTTACTTGTTCGGTTCGTCTTTCTGTTGCCTTTTCGTCCTTTTTAGGATCAGGGTTCTGAGCTTTAAAATGGGTTGCGGCCAACATCATAAGTGGTGTTGTTTTTGGAGAAGAACTTCTCTCGCGAACCAATAGTACAGGCAAATCTCTAGAGAATATGGGCAGCTCGGAACGAGCAGCTTGATTGGGACTTTCTGATAGTAGATTTCGATGGCTTTGGATTTCAAAATCAAAAGGAAGATCTTTTTTGATAAAATAACAGACGTCGATACCTCTTTGATCATTCCCTTCAATTAATATTGGTTGGTATAGTCCTTTAAGAAAATTTTCGGCAAAATCAGTAGCCGTTTGAATGTCTTTTATTTCAACACCGATAATAATATCAGCTTGTGGATGGGCCGAGAGTATTCTTGAGGCTAAGCTTTTCTTTTTTTCAATTGGTTTTTCCAAAATTTTTTCATGGGATTGACCTTGATGATCTTTAATGACTTCGACAAATCTACCTAGATTTTCAAAGTTTTGTTCAACAACAACTAGTTCTTTAATATCGTTAATTGAACGGGAATTTTTTGAATCAGTTGCTCTTAAATAGGCCCAAGGGCCTAATTTTGAATCGCCCTTAATATTTAAATAAGAATCACCGCAGCGAGTTGTAAAACTTGTTCCTAAAGTTATGGGAGACTCAGAACAAAACTCAGCAACTTGTGTCGTTTGCCAATGAAACTGGCTAAAATTAATGTTACTGAAGGTTAAGATTAATAAGCAACCAATAGCAAACGCGGCAATTATTCTTGGATGTTTCATCAGCTACATATCGGTGAGCAATTAATTTTCATTAACGTAACATAATGTAACTTATCAGAAGTCAGTTATCAGAATTAAAAACTGGACCTCTTGGTTAGAAATTCCCTTAAACTCTACCTAGATATCACCGATAGGTTCCCTATGAAAAAGAAGTATTCTGATCTCTTATTAAGCTCACCCTTGCTTTCAAAATTGGGAGCTGAAAATCCTGATGATGGGAACTTTAGTTCCTATTTAGAGTTTCTATTAACCAATCTTAAACATTGCTATCCTGAGCTACTATTTCAAGTACAAATTTTTAACCCACGAAAAAAAAATTCAAAGGTTTACGCTCTTAATGATCAATACCTTGAGTTCAAGGTGAATGATAATTTAGAGCACTACGACAATAGTATCTCGAATTTACTTCCCTATGAAGAAAATATTTCTCAAACTAGAAAAGTTTACTACCCTCTTATTAAAGAAAAATCCCATATTGGTTTTTTGGTTTCCACAGGAGCAAGCGATTGTAAATCGACACATTTTGATATGATCCTTGCTGGGCAGTTTATTGTAAGAGCCATGATTTCTAATGAAAAGAAATTAGCTATTGATTCTTTAGAAGAGCTAAATCTTCAATTAGAAAAAATCGTTGAAGAAAAAACACAGTCCTTACTTAAAGAAAAAGAAGTGGTATTTCAATCCAGTAAAATGGCTACACTTGGTGAAATCGCATCAGGAGTCGCCCACGAGATCAATAATCCATTAACTATCATTCAAGCCAAAGCCATTATTATGCAAAAGAAAATGGAAAAAAAACAAATACTGGATACGGATATGGCAGAAGGATTCCAAAAAATTATCTCTACTGTCGCGAGAATTACTAAAATTATTAAAGGACTGAGGTTTATTAGTCGTGATGGAAGTATGGATTCACCCGTCCGTGTGATGCTTTCGCAGGTCTTCGAAATGACACTAGACCTTTGTGTTGAAAGATTGAGAAATAACCAGATTCAATTTCAGGTAGATAATTTTGTAGATGATTTTGAAATTGAAGTTAAAGAAACTCAATTGGTACAGGTATTTTTAAATCTTATTAACAACTCCTTTGATGCTATTAAAGAATTAGAGAATAAATGGGTCAAAATCAGTATTGAAGGAAATGACAATCTGTTAACTCTTAAATTTACTGACTCTGGTTTGGGGATTTCAGAATCCATCTTGGAAAAGATTATGAATCCTTTTTTTACGACTAAACCCATTGGGCAAGGAACAGGTCTGGGTTTGAGTTCCTCTAAAGGAATTATCGAAAATCATTCAGGTAAACTTTATTATAATGAAAAATCACCAAATACGCAGTTTGTTGTTGAGATTCCATATATTCGAAAAGTTCATATTCAACAAAAATCGGCTTAATCATGGGTATATCAACGTTGTTGAATTTCCATTGTAATTATCTATCTACTTGTTCTGGTTGCTCTGAAAAAAAACTCGATTTTGAACAACAATGTATTTTAAAAACTAGAAAATTCAAATCAATTCTTCTAGAAAATTTTAATACAAAAAATGAATTACTTTCATTTCAGTTCCCGACACAGGGATTTCACCGTCATCGGGGTGATTTTATTTGTTTTGATAACAAAATGGGTCTCTATGATTCCCGAAGAAACTTGATCCCTCTAGATTCTTGCTCTTTATTAGATCCGTTTCTAAATGAGTTTTATCAATCAATCAGAAACACTCCCTTTCAAGTAAAAAAAGGAACGATCAGAATAAGAAAGTCTGTTGATAATCATTTCGGCTTATGGATTGATTTTTCTAATTTAGATATTAAACGCTTGCTGGAGGAAGAAAAGACTTTAAATTCCTTACTTCAGCAAGGAGTCGTTGTGGAAATGGGACAAAAAGGCAAAAGATTGAGCCTAATTAACGGGAAATTAAAACTGACCGAACCTAAACCTGAGGCATGGTTTAAAACCTTAATCGGAAAATCACCCACTCCCCTTTTTTCACTGATTTCCTCTTTTACCCAACCCAGTTTTGAATTAAATTTATTAATCCAAATGGAAATTCAAAAATTTTTATCTCAGAAACGCTTTGATTCCATTTTAGAATTTGGCACGGGGGTTGGAAATTTTGGTCTTTTTTTAAGTACCTTCGCTGATAAGTTGATTTTCTTAGAAACTGATGAGCGCAACGTGATACCTTTGAAAAAAAATATACAGACCTATCTTTCTCATAAAGATGTAAAAGTATTCTCATCTAAAAACGATACTGAGGCCGAACTAATATTTGTAAACCCACCCAAATCTGGAGTGGGGTCTCTATTTAATAATCCCTTTCCAGATAAAACAAAAGATATCATTTATGTGTCTTGCTATTTAGAATCCATGATCCATGATTTGAAAAAGTTAGTTCATCAAGGATTTCAGATCCAAAGGTCCATTTTATTTGACCAATTTCCTCAATCCCACCATTTTGAAACGATAACCTATTTGAGTCGTTAGTTACTCCTAGGTTTAAATATCTAAAAATTCCTTTATAGCTGCTTTTAATATTTCTTGTATCCCTTCCGGTAATTCTCCAAGGTCATTTTTAAATAAATTTATATCCCACGCTAAAATTTGCTCAATCAGAGCTTCATTATCTTTTTCAAGGCCACAAGTTCCTTTTGGAATTCGAACCCGAATAGGAAATGTATCTTCCATTTGGAGATTTGTAGTTAGTGGAATAATCAAAGATGATCCAAGGCCAGCAGCGCAAAATTCAGTTGGCTGAATACAAATACAGGGCCTTTGTTTTCCTGGCTTTGTGCCTTATTTATTTCTCTTTCCGGTTATGTGCTCATACCGCTTACCAGCTGGGCGAAAAAAAAGGATTAAATAAGAGAGATAATCTTCAATCCCGTAATTTTTCCAGATAGATCTTTTTTTAACAACCAAGACAGGAGAGGTAAAATAATAACTCCCGTTAGTAGGATTAATAGGGTTCGAAAGATCACTCTGATGGGATAGAAAAGTTGCAATCTTTCATGGTATTTTCCTAGCCGAATATTAAATGTTTTTTCACCCAATGTATGACCTAAATAGGCTCGCAATAAAACAAGATAACAAAATTGAAACCAAACAAAAACCAAGGTGAAAATGCCAATAAATTGATTTAAATCCCCTTTAAGCTTCATGATGAGGACAGAAAGAGAGCTTAAGAATAAGGTCATCCCAAGGACAATTAATCCATCAACAATAGCGCTCAACACTTGAAACTCTACGAGCTTCCGTCCCTGACGTTTTCGAGCTCCCCCTAAAAATCCGAGTCTCTGAACTGGACCTAGATCAAAACCGTCCAGAGAGTCTTGGTTTTGATCTTTATTCCTTGGTAGGTGCCGAGGCTCTCTAACAATCTCCATAAAAAGTTCCTACTTTCTAAAGTTATCTTAGAGGTACTGAACCTGCATTTCCCTGTGCCTGACCGGGATTTCCTTGTGTTTCTGTAGAAGGAGGGTCATTTCTTGGTGGATCTGTCGGCGTAATTGGAGTTGTAGGTTTTGTAGGTGTTTTTGGATTTACGGGCGCAGGAACGGGATCAAAATACTTCGGAGCTAGCGTTGGTATTGGATTATTCTTATCTTTTTCGCAGATCCATTTTTCTGCTAAGCATAATCCGCCAGTACCAAGAACAAAAAAACTCGCCCAATTTAAGAAACCCATCTTACAATTATTTAGGGGATTAAAGGGCGAGAAGAAAGAAGAACAATCTTCTTCTTCGGGTGTTTTCTCGCGAGTTTCTTCCTTTTCTGTCGGCTTTCCTTCTGCCACGACAGCAGTTGAAGAATTCTTTTTACAGGTCTTTTTTTCCGATGCATCTTGAATGAATCCATTACCCGTGTCGCAAAAACATCTTCCTTGATCCTCAATCCACTTAGCGGAGCCTTTCGGGTTCCAATCATCACAACTTTTATTAATGATTTCCCCCGTAACGGCTTGTTTATCTGGGTCTAAGAGATCTTGAATAGCAAGTGCTCTTTTTAACAAAGCGTTGCAAGCTTCATTTTGTTTTGCTGGATCATCATTATTTGAGACTGATTTAGTTGGTTTTAATGATTTATTTGCCTGTTTTTTTAAATCATGGTTGTACTTATAATCAGCACCAGATTCTGGATCATTTTCGGTAAAAGGTTTTCCATCAGCTCTGACACAAACCTTCATTGCCGACTTAATATATTCGGTTAATGGATTTATTAACTCAGTACTAACCTGATTCCAAAGAGCCATATTTTTAGTGGTCAATTTTCCATTTTTTTCCTCAATTAAGTTTGAGTCGATCTTCGTATTGTTTGCATTATTTATTTTATTTATCCAACCATTTAAGAAGTTCTTTTTGTCAGCAAGGGTTTCTAGACGACTCCCCTCGTCACAAACCCCACCACTGTGGGTTGCTGTTTGAAGAGCGGGGCTCTTAGTATTAATACAAACAGGTGAACCATCAGCTTTAATATAAGTTGTTGCCTGACAAGCAATCCAAGTTTTATTTTTCCCATTATCACCATTATTATTCTGGCACACCTTAGATTCAGGGGTATTAAAAACTTCAAAATTTCCTGAAAATTTACAACTTTTCCCAACCCATTCAGCAGCATATCCAGCCACTATACAGCTCGGCCCTTTTCTAGTACCCTCGATTTCATCTTTTCCTAAGAAGCTCTCTTCTTTCAGTTTCGAGACTGTTTTAATAATTCCTCTTTGGTGAATCTTAGTTTCTTCTTCTATTTGTCTCTGGTGTTTTAATTCAGTTTCTCTTCTTAGTTTACTTGATTCATTATCATCAGCATAAACATCGGAGCCGAAAAATAATTGCGAATAAAAATCCTGATGATCTTTATTGGGAATCGAAACCACCTTAAACTCTGGGATACTATAAACTTTATAGGACGTTTCCAAAAGTTCACGGTATCTTAAAAAGTAGTGAGCTTTTTGAATATTTGTTAACCTACTCCATTGTTGTTTTGTAGGCGTAAAACTTTTTGCAAAAATATTTTTCTTAAAGTTGCTATATCCCTTTTTAATGAACGAGAATTGTCCTATTTTCTTGTTTAGACTTTCAGAGTTTTGAAGATCATTTGCCCTTAATAGAACTCCATTGATTTTTAGCAGTTCATCTCCGTTCAATAGGTATTCTATGACTACTTGTTCCCCTTGAATACGAGTTATAAGCTTTAAAGCATTTCTACCTTTGTAATTAAATTCTTGAATTTTCATTTCTGGAAAAGTTTCACTATTAAAGGCAGAAAAAACATAACCTAAATCTTTTTTCAAACTCCCGGGGAATCGAGAGTTCACACTTTTCCAAACTTCAGTATAAGATTTAGCTGTTTCTATTTTACTTGATTTAAAGAAAGCTTTCAGCTGTTCGATCTTGGGATTTACTTCGGAGTTGGATTTGGCAAATATGGTGGGGCTGAAAATGAGGGTGGAGGTGATAATGCCAGATGCTAACGAATTTAGAAAGTTTGTTTTCATAATTTCCTCTTTGAATGAACTTTATTCATTTTATATCTAAAGGGTCGGAATATAATGATAAAACTTTAAAGAACTCTTAGAATGAGACTAAGGTCCGAAGGTTATCAAGGTATCAAATGAAGATTCGTCTTTTATAATTAGGCTTAAATTTTTTGCCCAATAGTCTTCGTCATTTAAGGAGGAAACATAATCCAGTTGGAGCCCCCCATGTTCTAGAAATAATTTTTTATTTTCAATTTTTATTTCTTCAAGAGTTTCTAAGCAGTCCGTTACGAAAGCAGGACATAAGACCAAGATTCTTTTAGTTTGATTCTCTTGCGCAGCTGTCTTTAGAAAAATATCTGTATAGGGTTCAATCCATTTGCTGCGACCTAATCTTGATTGAAAGCTTGTTTCCACTTTAAGTTGTGGTGGCAACTTACCTGATTTTCTTAGAGAATTCAGAATTAAATTAGTGGTTTGAAAACATTGGGCCCTGTAACAGTTATTATCTGCATTTTCTGAATTTAAACAACAATTGGAGTTAAATTGGCAAAAATGATTCTTTGCGAGTTGGGACTCTGGCAAGCCATGATAGGAAAATAAAAGTAAATCGTATTGAGTCAAATCAACGAACTGAAATTTCTGAGTCCAGGTTTCTATAAAAAGAGGATGCTTCCAAAAGGGCTTCAATACTTTTATTGTTTTTCCTGTAAGAGAGATTGAGTTTTTCTTTGAATGATTTTTAATTTCTGAAATAAACTTTTGAGTCGAGGAAAGCGTGCTGGATTCGGCGTATTGGGGGTAGAGTGGTGCTAGATAGATAGAGTCATATTGAGGTAGGTTTGAAATGGATTCCTGTAGGGATGGATTTTGATATCGCATCCCTAACGAGATATCAAAATCTTCAAGGTGTTTAAGGAGTTTCGTTTTTAAATCTAAAGTAAGACTTAACAAAGGAGAACCTCGAGAGGTCCAAATAGTTTTATATTTTTCAGCAGACTTTGCGGGACGAAATAAAGAAATAATTCCATAGACCAGCAAGAATCGGAATAAAAAAGGAATTTGTATCACAAAAGGATCCATTAAAAATTCTCTTAAATATCGTCGTACATCCCTTACGGAGGTTGAAGCTGGAGATCCTATATTATTGAGGATGAGAAGTTTTTTTTTCATTTTCGAGATAGCCTTTCACTAACATATGGTTTCTTTCATGAATTCCCGAAAGACCAATAACACCTAGATAATTTCCTGTTAAATTCTTTAATGCCTGAGAATTTGTTTCTAATGCATTGGACAACTCAAGGTCATAGAGAGGTAGGACTTCTTGCCATCGGATAATGACATAATTATCAATTTCAAAATCAGCATTGATATGACCAAAAAGTCGTTTTCTATCTTGAATGATCATATCAAGGATTTGCTGGTCAGAAAATTGTACATAGTCAGGGTGCTCACTGCCACCTAGAATCCAGCTTTCATTGTATTTTCCACGGAAGTTAAAAATTTTAGTGTTAGCTAAAACACCAAGCGCGAAAAAACGTTCATTTTCAGGAAATAAAACACCAAAACCATCAAGTTCTGTGGATCTTTTAAAGGAGAGTGTAACTCTTAAGAGACTGATTTTTTGAAGTTTTGATTTTGTAGTTAAATTAAAGAAAGAAGAATTTAATGAAATTGCCAAAAAAGTATTATGTTCCAGTTTGTCTAAAGAAATCTTTTCAGTTGAAAACTGAGGTTTAAATTGAACATTCTCTTTAAGTAAATAATCCTTCAATTTAGTTATTACCTCTTTCATTCCCCCTTTGGCACTAACAAGACCGCGATAAGTCCCCTTTTCTTTCTTAAAAAAGAGAGATCCTAGAACTAGTCTTGCTGACAATTTAGACGTGTTGGCTGCAAAAATTCCATAGACCATGGGTTGAATGAGGTATTGATTTACTTCAGGAGTGAGGCAGCGAAAACACCATTCTTTAAGGTTCTCGGCAGGAAAAGGTTTGAACTGCCAGGTAACTAGAGATTTAAAGGCTTTAATAAGGACCTTAAGTGTTTCACTTAAGGTTAAGGGCCAAGTCTTTAAACCCTGCCGATAGATAAATTTCTTTCTAGATTCTTTATTGGCTAGCAACAACTCGCAGTCAATATCCTTAAAAAGAGTTTCAATTTTTTTCGAGCAGAGAAATCCATTTGCCGCCGTTTCGATAAGCATTTCATTTGAAAAATAGGAATCAATCACCCCACCCACTTTATTTTCTTTTTCATAAATCACCACAGGGTAGCCGGCTTTAACAAAAAAATAGGCCAGAGATAATCCAGCAAATCCCGCTCCTATTATCTGGATGGGGACTTTATTCATTGAAGTCTTCGCTGAAAATTCTGAGAAATGAGAAGGTTTTTTTTGTTCTGTCATATTAATTATATCGATTGAGAAAAAATCCTTGTCTGGGGTTGAGAGCGCATCAGTCTTTTATCAAAAAATAAGGCGGCATTTCTTAGGAAAGGCTTTCCTGCTTCCAGAACTTTTATTTTACTGTCCTTAATTTCAATCAGTCGATCTTGGATCATTTCCTTGAGAAAAACCTCAGCTTCAATAACTTCTTCAGCTGACAAAGGAACCTCAAACTGAGTCATGATTTTTAAAATCTTTTCACGTTGGAAAGTATCTTCTTCTGTTAAGATATGTCCACGGAGGGAAGGAATTTGATGTTTATTTACCTTTTGCTCATAGAGATTAAGAACCTTTTCATTTTGATGAAACGAAAAAGGAGTTTCGGATATGGAGCTGACGCCTAGACCTAATAAGAGATCCGTCTTTTGATCCGTGTAACCCATAAAATTACGATGGAGTTTTTTGTTTTGGGCTTGGATAAACAAAGCATCCGTCGCTAAAGCAAAATGATCCATACCTATTTCTTTGTAACCATTTGCCAATAAGGTATGCCTGGCAATTTCATATAATTTTCTTTTATCCTCGCCCTTTGGAAGGTCTTCATCTTTGAACAGTTTTTGTTGGGGTTTTATCCAAGGAACAATGGCTAAACTGTATAAAGCGATCCTGTCAGGTTTTAAACCCACAGTTAATTCTGCCGACTTTTGAATACTTTCTGGGGTCTGTTTGGCTAAACCGTAAATTAAATCAAAATTCACAGATTCATATCCAAGCTCTCGAGCGGTATCTGTTACAAATTTGGTTTTTTCATAGGGCTGAATACGATTCACTAATCTTTGCACTTCCGGGTCAAAGTCTTGAACTCCTAAACTTATCCGGTTAAAGCCCAAGCCTCGTAAAACTTCTAACTGATCTCGATGGGTTCGGCGCGGGTCTACTTCTATGGCTCCTTCGAAATCCTCGGGAGCTTTCTTGATTTTATTAAAAATCCCCTCGGCTAATTGCTTTAATGAATTGGCACTAAAAAAAGTTGGAGATCCTCCACCTAAATGAATTTGTTTAAGAGGAATTTTTTTTAGATCAGGAGCTTTTTCAAGATAATAATCGAATTCTTTAAGCAAGGTCTGAACATAGGGAAACTCTTTAGAATGATCCTTGGTAATGGAGGTATTGCAACCACAAAAAGTACAAAGGGTTTCGCAAAATGGCATGTGGATGTACAAAGACCAACTAGCCTTGCTTAAGGCTAAGGTTTTTTGAATATGTTGAATCCATTCCTCCTCCGTGGGGGAGTTGTCCCAGTAAGGAACCGTGGGATAGCTGGTATAACGTGGAGCTGGAATATCATATTTTTGGATTAGGTTTTGACTCATACAAAAACTTCTTTTCTGACAATCTCAATAAATTTATGAACATTTTTTTCTGGTGTGTGGGGTAAGACTCCATGACCTAGACCACAAACCCATCGAGCTCTGTCTTTTTCTGGTAGATCTTTAAAAGGTTTTAAGTAGTTTTTTAATGATTTTTCAAATTCGGAGGGTTCTTGATGAAGCAAGGCCTGATCAAAATTTCCCTGCACGAAAAAATTATTTTTGTAAGTCGTATTTAAATTTTTAAGCAAGGATGGCAAATTCCATCGATGATCAAAACCCAGTCCCGCCCAAGGGGCATTGAAAAATTCCTTGGTAAAATAACCGCCCATGGTACCTTTGGAATAGTAACCCAATTTATTAGGGAACAAGCCTGCCAAGGTGAGAAGCTGCGGCATTATTAATTGCTGATAAAGAATGGGATCGATTTCACCAGCGGCCGTATCAAAAATCATCACCACCTCGGCTCCCCCTTCTAGTTGAATTTCAATATTCTTTTTTAAAAGCGGAATCAGATGGTCACAAAATGGAGCGTAAAGTGGCAAATATTTTTTTGATAAGGTCAGGTTTCCTTTGTGTGAACCCTCTATCGCATAAACAAATAAGGTCCATGGACCACCTACAAATCCAATCAATGATTTATTTTCAGGAAGTTTTTTTCGTGTTAACTCAAGGGCCTTCTTTTGAAACATCAAGCTTGGCCAAGCCTCATTAAAAGGAATCAATTTTTTGATCGAATCGGGGGTCAAATGAATTCCCAACTTTGGTCCCTCGTCAGTGTACTCTAATCCCAAGCCTAAAGACTGAAGTGGAAACAGCAAATCACTAAACAAAATGGCGACGTCAAAATCAAAATCCTGGATGGGTCCCATAGCCACTTCTGCTGCTAAATCAGGGAGTTTGCACAAATCCATAAAGGAATTTTTTTTTCTTAATGCCTGGTAATGGCTATGATATCTGCCTGCTTGCCGCATAAACCATATTGGCGGTGTCGTTTGTGCTTGAGCTTTGATCGCATTATTAAATAATAGGTTCATAAATCCTCCCTTATCCACTGGTAACCAACACCACGAATATTTCTGATGATATTTTCATTTTCAAGTCCTAATACTTTCTTGATTCTCACAATAGCATTATCTACAGTTCTTAAGTTGGGGTTTTTGTCTTCACCCCAAACAAAATCCATGATCTCGTCCCTGGTAACCGGTTGAGGAGATCGGCTCACGAGCAACTCCAATACCTTCATGTCAGAGGCGGCCGGGTATTCCATTTGGCCATTATCTTTTTTGATGAGCAACTGATTAAAATCGATAGTGATATTTTTTATTATTAACTGATTTACCTTGGGATGAGAATCCAGAACATGCTTAACTCGGATCAGTAATTCTTTCAAGTGAAAGGGTTTAGGTATGTACTCCTCGGCCCCAAGTTCATAACCACGTAACCGATTTTGAGCATCACCTTGAGCTGTTAAAAAAATAAAATTTGTTTTTTGATTTAAAAGTTTTTTTTCAGCAATTTGAAATCCACTCCCATCGGGTAGATTTACATCTAAAATAACCAAATCAAAAACTTTATTTTTTAAAAACTCTAAGGCGGTTTTCTCTGTTTTAGCCCAATCGACTGAATATTCCTTCTCAAGTCTTTCCTTAAGGGTTTCACCAAGACTGACATCATCCTCAACTAACAGAATTTCTTTTTGACTGGTTTTCATGAGGAAAGTACCTTCATAAACTTATTTCTTTCATAAACTCAGCTCGATGATAAACTCAATTTGCTTGCCATTAAGAACAGCATTCAAATCACCTTTGATTTTTTTAAGTATCTGATAGCTTAAACTGAGGCCTAGACCTGTCGTTTTCTGGAGATTTAATCTGGAAAAAAAAGATTTTTTAAATTGGGGAAGAACCTCACAACCTAAACCATTATCCTCTACATGAATCCTGATTTTATTCCCTGAGCGTTCTGTTTTTAGGCTAATGGTATCCGCTTGACCGTGAATGATGGCATTTTGAATTAAGTTCCTTAAAATACAAACCAAGGATCTTTTATCTGAAAAAAGCTCGATATCTTTGTTGAGTTCAAAAGACACTTCTGGAAAATCAGAGCGAATCAAAAATAAAATTTCCGAAAATAAAAATCTTTCATGAACAAATTTTAAATTATCAATTTGTGCTAACCATAACGAATTTTCTAACTGAAGATCAAGCTTATTGATGTCTTTAACAATTCGCTGCAGGATCTTGTTTTTGCTAAAACTTTCATCTTCCCTCAAAACATCAGATTGCAATCTAAGTCTAGCAATGGAGGTTTTTAGATCATGGGAAAAAATGGAAAAAAAAGATCGGAGAGCTTTGTTTTTTTCATTATCTTGATAAAGGTAATAGATAAGAAAAAATCCACCCAGAACAATAGCACACAAAAAGAAACTTCCCTCCCAAAATAACATGCGTCTTCTGGACTCAAGCTCCGAAGGGGAATAGGGTTTGGAAAGCTCCGCCATCCCATAAAACCACCACCAGCTCACCATTGAGGAAGTAAAAATAAGCCATAGTGAAGAAAGAATCAGCTTGATCTTCATAGACTTAAACAGTACTCAATTTTTTGGATGCTTTCATCTATAATTTCGTCATTGTGAGCCATAGATATAAAGCCAACCTCATAAGCATTCGGTGCTAAATAAACGCCTTCCTGTAGTAAATTTAAAAATAATTTTTTAAAAGAAACCTGTTGATTCTTTGGAATTTGGGAAATACTTCGAATGGGTTTCTCGCTTTTTTCGTGTATCCAAAAGAGCGACCCATACTGAGAGATCTCCAAATGGTGAGCAGCGAGAAGAGGCGTTAGTTTCTTGAAAAAGTAATTTCCTTTTTCCTCTAACACATTCCATCCATTGAGCCTTTTCATTTTTTTAAGAGTCACCAGACCCGCCTTCATACCAACAGGATTTGCTGATAACGTCCCCGCTTGGTATACCGAACCGAGAGGGGCGACAAGGTCTAATATTTCTCTTCGACCTCCATAACAACCAACAGGGAACCCTCCACCAATTATCTTTCCATAGCAAACCAAGTCTGGTTTTAGATCTAAGACTCCACACATTCCTTTGAGATCCACACGAAAACCACTAATCACTTCATCAGCAATAAAAACACTCTTATTTTTTCTGCAAAGGTCTTGGATTTTTTGCAGGAATTCTTTTCTTTGTATTAATAGGCCATAATTTGCAGGTAGAGGTTCTATAATGACCGCGGCTATTTCTGAACCCCATTTTAAAAAGAGGCTTTCTAGCTCAACTTCGTCGTCGAGTTTGCAAACCAAAGTTTCATGGGCAACAGCTTCGCTCACTCCAGAAGAAGAAGCTGAAGATTCGCCAGCAAGCCCACTCCCCGCCTTAACTAATAAGGAATCGACATGGCCGTGGTAACAGCCATCAAATTTTATTACTTTGGATCTTCCCGTAAAAGCGCGTGCTAGCCGAAGCGCTGACATCACTGCTTCGGTACCACTAGAAACAAATCGTAATTTTTCAACAAAGGGAATATGGGAAGTGATAAACTCAGCTAGCTCTAAGGAGTATGGTTCACAAGCACCAAAGCTCCAAGCCGTATCAACCATTCTATGAACTTCTTCTTTAACTTCTGGATCTAAGTGTCCCAAAATAAGTGGTCCAAAGCTTTGACAAAAATCAATGTAGTTTTTCCCTTCAACGCTTGTTAAGATAGCCCCGTTGGCCTTCGAAAAAAAAATGGGTGAACGATCAAGCCCCTTAAAAGATCTTACGGGAGAGTGAACCCCTCCTGGGGAAACTTTTTTAGCTCGTATAAATAATTCGTCTGATGAATCACCAAATGATTCGTTAGCGGTCGTTTTTTCCATTACTGATTTTCCTTTTTTGATAGCCAATCTTCATAGTTAAAGCAGGGAATTATATGATCCTTTGTGAGAAAGTTCCTTAAAGTATCCAAAGTGCTCCCGAGACCACAGGAATGAAATTTGTTTTTAATTTCAGGATGCATTTGAAAGTACTTTTTAAAAAGCTCTCCATGACTCCAATAATAAAATTCAACACTTGGGTCATAATTTAAATCCATTTCTTCATAGGAAATAGAATATACCGGACATTTTATAGCCCAGGAACTATCTTTCCCTTGGGTGTGAGTTAACTTAACCCATTTAATTTCTTGATTCAACTTTGGATCCAAATCGCAATCTGGATCTTGATCTGGATCTTGATTTAAAAAAGAAGAACTTAAACAGGAAATTTCCGGAGGATGATCTTCCCCGAGAGAATCAAAGGATCCACCAACCCAATGACCCGACTTAGCTAGTTTTTTCCAAGTTGAAATGCCACTGGTCCACAAAAAATCAGAATCCCGCAGTCCCTGTATGTTTTCATTTTTAGTAATAAAAATAAAACGAGTCTTATTTTTTTTATCACTTTTTTCTTCATAAAAAGAATCTAAATCATAGGAAAATGGCTGAATTTTTTTTTTACCTTGAGCATGGGGCGCGAAATATTTGCCTTTTAACTTACCATTTAAGCTTCCTGATAAATAGCCTGATAAGTTGCCAGCTAAACCACCTAAATCCTGAGGCAATTTGTCAGAAGATATCACCGTCGTTTCATTTAAAACATGTCCCATATCTGTCTGACCTCTTAAAAAAAGGACATGTTCATTTTGTTTAGTAAGGATTGAAATACCTATTTTTTGATGGCAACCACCACCATATCTTTTCAAGATATTTCTTTCAATACAAGTATTATGATACACTTTTTGATTGTTTATTTTTTGCAATAATTCATGAATCTCTGGACGGTCCTTCGCAATTTCAATTGCCAAAGCGCCTTGTGCTGCTGCCGTAGGATTCTGACTCAAGGGAATCACTTGAAAAAGCAATTCAGCTAAACACTTCTTAAGAAAATTACGAGTTTCTTTAAATTCCTCTTCTTCTGCAGAAATCAATCTATCAAGAGCTGCTTTGGCAACAATTAGGCCATCTATTTCGGGATCTGAGGCGTCCATTAACTTTCTAACCCTTGTTTGCACATTACCACGAACTGGTAAAAAATGAATCGACTCTTTCTCCCAAGGTATGGACCATGAAAAAAAGCTTTCTAAGTTATAAATCCGCCGCGGAGAAGAGGTGAAGATATTTATTTTTTTTTTACAACGAGAAGTTTTTTTAAAAAGTAAAACATCCCGAGAATCTTCTCTATCAAGGGTCGCTGAAATAAATGTTTTTTCCTTGTCTTCGATAGGTAAATCCTTCCAAGAATGGACTACCATATCTACTTTATGAAGAGCTAAATCCTGATAAAAATCTTCGGTAAATACTCCTTTTTCAGGCATTTTCCAAAGTGGGTCCTTCAAATTGACATCCCCTAAAGAATCTCTGAAGTGATATTTGATCTGTAATGCAGGATACGTTTTTGAAAGAGCCTCTCCTACTTTGAAGGCTTGGAGTCTGGCTAAATCACTTTTTCTAGAGGCTATGGTCAGCGGCTTTAAAAGAGGCAAGTCCTTGTTAGGCACAAATGTCATCCCATCCCCAGGGATAAAGCTGAACTTTTTTACCAAATTTTTCAATCATTTTAGAAATTTCAACCTGAACTGCTTTTATTTTTTCATTCAAAGTTTCTTCAGACTCGGCAAGGGTATTTTTAATATCACTTAAATGAAAATAATTTTCTTTTCTAATTTCGCTTTGATCGTTAATAGGTAATTCGACGCCACCACGCCAGTCCACGACTTTGTGAATAGTAAGACCTATATTTTTCAGACTACTCATAAAATTTTCTAGTTCGTCATGGGAGAGCGGAGCTGCAATGACTAGGTTTATCCTACCCGAATAAGAAATAGCACTCATATCATCGATAAGGACCTGGGAAAAATCCTGAAATTCTGGATTTATTTCCTTCTGAAGACTCCTGACAACCAAGTATTTTGAGGGAATTTGAGTGAGCCATGGGGCCATTTCCCGAGCCAATTGGCCTTTTCCAATAACTAACAAAGGGCATTGTTTGTCGAGTAGTTTTCTGGTTAAAGATCCGTAGCTTTGAGAACCCCAGTTCTTAATATGCTTTTCTCTTAAATACTTACAGTCTTGAATCAACTGGCTGAAGATTTGGTCTAAAAATCCGGAGGACTCCAAATTTCTTAATTTAAACTGTTCATAAAATATTTTAAACTGACCAAAAATTTCAGTTTCACCCTTGATATTAGATTTAAGACCCGAAATAACTTCCAAAATAAACTGATAGGCTTTCTGGTTTTCAAAGATATCAAAACTATCGTTTTTTTGAGACTGACTTTCTTGAAGTTCCCTTAATAGATCAACAACTACACTGTCAAAACGAGTTGTATCATAAAAATAGATTTTACGAAGACAGGTCTCAAAAAGAACAAAGGATGACCCAAAGGTCGCCAACTTACTTGGTTCAAAGTTTTTATTTGAAGTCTTACGATAATGAATAATGCCGAATCGTTCCACTCATTAAAATATAGATGAAAAAATAAATAGAAGTGTCATCGAAATGTCATATGCCACAGCAAGCTAAAATAAATTCATATCATTTTGAGAAATTCACTCACAAGTGTCAGACAAAACTACCTTTTCCTAATCTTTAGCTTTTAAGAGATAATCGAAGGCGATGGCGTAATTTAATATTTGTTTTAGCATCGCGAAAAAACCATTAGCCCTAGAGGGAGAAAGGTGGCTTTTCAAACCCATTTTATCAAAAAAATTCAGAGGCGTGTTTAATACTTCCCCAGGAGCTTCTTCGCTAAATAATTCTATAAGAATAGCTACCAACCCTTTGACAATAAGGGCATCGCTATCCCCTTGGAGAATCATTTTTCTTGTATTTTCATCCAGTCTGGCAGCTAACCATACTTGTGATTGGCAGCCTTTGATGAGATGACTTTCTATCTTTAAATCAGTTGGCATTTCAGCTAGCTGCTTCCCTTTATTAATGATTCTTTTATATTTTTCTTCCCAATCTAGCTCGTTCGGGAACTCTAGGAGCAATCTGTTGATTTTATCATTTAAACTCATCTTGTTAGCTTTTCTTTTACCTTTAATTTACTTTTACTTTACTTTTACTTTGCGTTTTTTTTTAGAATTCCTTTTAGTTTTTCTTTTAAAATCAGAGCCAGAGTATTTCCTAGCTCGCCCTTTATATCTGAAATTTGAGTTATCGGCAAATCATTAACAAATCTTGCAGAGTTCATATAAAACTCTTCTTCTTTATTGAGGTGATGTTTCCATATTTTTACATAGGTAGTACTTGTTAAAGTATCTCTATTCCCATCCAAATACTCTAATTGAGAAGAGAGTTCCCTTGGAGAGTAATCACTATAAACTAAAACCTCTTCTGCTAGGGCCATCTCTAAATAACTGAGGTAATTTTCAAAGGCTTGCCAAAAAAGACTTCCTTTTTTTCCGTAGCTGGACTCACAGTAGAAACTAGCACAAACACTTCCTCTAAAAATCCATATTCCACACTGGTTTTTATCTTTTAAATAATAAGGACAAAGATAGGACTCTGATTGGCCAAAGATCTTGCTTTTATTTTTTTTAAAATAATTTTGATATTCTGGAGGCGCAACCACCCCCAGCGGCAATACAAAACGATGACTTTGAATCAGATCTCTCATCACTTTTTGACCTTCTGAGTATTTTTCTTCCCGACTCAATAACAGGCTTCCAATGATATAATTGGGGATAAAGGGCCAAAAGGTGCAACATTTTAAATCTGATTTATATTTATGAGGAGCCTGAATGCAGGTGTCACAAGTTGCCTTATTTTCAGCAAGACTCAGATTCCATAGCGACTCATTAAAAAAAGGCTGGTACACTTCAGGCAGGAGATATTTTATCTTCATTAAGCGGATTTATGCTTTGAACTTGATAAAGATGCAAGCTCCATTATTTTTTCACCGATTACTTCCAACGGAAGAACATACTCGGCAGCGCCTCGCTCAACCGCTTCCCTCGGCATCCCGTAAACGATACAACTATCCTTATTCTGCGCAATGGTTCTGGCCCCGGCCTTTCTTAAATTAAGTAGTTCCCTGGCTCCGTCAGCCCCCATTCCCGTAAGGATCACGCCAATAACCTTAGGAAATCCTTGTTCAACCACCGATTTAAACAAGTAGTCCACACTGGGCTTATGGCGGTTCATGGGTTCATCATCTTTAACAATCAGCCTGCTTTGTTGCCCGCGTTTCTTGATGGCCATTTGCATTCCTCCGGGCGCAATATAAACGCAGTTTTTTTTGAGTTCATCTCCATCCTTGGCTTCTACCACTTCAAAGGGCAATAACTCATTAAGTCTCTTTGCAAAAGCCGTAGAGAAAACGGGAGGGATATGTTGGACCACAAGAATAGGCGGGATCTCTTTTGGCAGATGTGCAAAAAGAATTTTCAAAGCTTCTGTCCCGCCAGTCGAAGAACCAATGACCACTAAAGATTGAGGATCCAGCTGCCTGGCCGTGTAAACGGCTACGGGTTTCTTTTTAATTTGATTTGCTCTGAGTTTTTTCTCCACAGAGATATGGGAAGCAATTTTAATTCGCTCAATAATAATGGGTGCCATGACATCTAGTTCTTGCAAGGTTGGCTTTTGAATGTAATCAACAGCTCCATTTTCAAGAGCATTAAAAACTTGAGGCCCCTCTTCTTGACTAATAGAGCTAATCATCACGATGGGAACTTTATATAAAGGTGCCAGTTTTTTTACCAGCTGAACCCCATCTATATGGGGCATATTGATATCCATAGTGATCACATCAGGTTTATGCTTTTGGTATAATTCCTCTGCATGAAGAGGGTCTTCACACGTGGCGACGATTTCTAAATTCTTGTCTTTTTTGAAAATAACCGTCAACAACTGAATGATCGTAGGTGAATCATCCACAATCATCACTTTAATGGATTTATTTAAATGTAAATCATGCGAAGAATCTATTTGACCTACAGACGACTGAGCGGGATCTTCTTTTTTCAGAATGATCTTATTTTCATCAACGGTATAATATACTTCAAAATCATGCTCTCGAATGACTTGTTTGAGGACAACCGAATTTATGGATTGTAAAAAATGAGCAATCTCATCTCCGCATTTTTTTGGCCCAATAATTTTAAAACTTAATTCGGAATCTGAAGCTTGAAGTCTGTCTTTAATTTCTTTCAGCATTTCTTTAAAGGATGCCAAATTCATTTCGTGAAGTAAGCACACCAAACTTTTCTTATTTTGTGTGGCAACGTATATAAAAACACTTTGATTCACTTTTAAAAGCAGAGTCTCTGATGGGTTTCCTGCAAACACCTCATATTTAAATTTCAAATCCACAACGACCTCACTCGTTCTTTTCATTTTAAGAATTAGTTCTTAATATCATCATTCTTTACAAAAAAATCTTCACTCACTGATAAATAGGAATTTGCTGGCACCACGGCCTGAGCCACCTCTTTGAGTTGAGTGTAGTAACTGTTATTTATATTCCCAGCCGTCTCTTCTAGGGTCAAATGTTTTGGCTGAATTGCTAAAATATTCTGAAGAACCTTTTTGCTTGGCATTCCTAATATCAAGACAGACACGGTTTTTCCCTTGATTATTTTAGCCCAGTTATTTTGATTTTTTTCCAAATCTGTAATGTAAATTTGTTTGTCCAACAGACCTACCAATTGATCAACTTGGTTTGTTTTAATGGAGGTTTTTTGGTTGAACTTTAGAACCAATGGGGCCAAGGCCTCGTAAACTCCTTCATAGACAAAAACCGTTGAGGGGTCATTGGCATGAATATTTTTAACCATATCCAAAGCCACTTTCGTATTTGCTGATGACAAGCTGGAAAAAACAATCCGAAGTTTGCTCTCCGTGTTTTTAATTTCATATTTCTTCTTAAAAGAGCTATCAATATCTGATAGTTTTTTATTCTTAAATTTAAAGGCAAAGGCTAACTTCAACTTCGATCTTATCTCATCTGAACGTTCATCTAAATTAGCCATGGTTGGCTTTTCAACATAGTCACTAGCGCCCAGCTCGATGGACTTCATAGCGGTATCACTGTTTTCACGATTGATACTTGAAATCATCACAACCGGAGGGTGTCGATCATTCATTTGTGATTTTAAATAGTCAATACCATCCATTTCTGGCATATGGATATCCAATGTTACAAGATCTGGCTTTAATTCACTGAGTTTCTTGATAGCTTCTTTACCGTTTAAGGCCGTTCCGACCACTTCAAAACCAGACTCTTTTCCCAATATCTTTTTTAAGAGAGCGAGTATCGTGGGAGAGTCATCAACACAAAGGACCCTTAGCATTGCTGGCATCTGAAAAGCAGCTGGTGCCACGCTTGGAGCTTTGGGTGGTAAGGATGGTTTTATTGAAAGAGCTGGTTTGGATTTTTGATCCAATGTTTTGACCTCTGTCAGTTTTTTCGCATTGGCATAGATGCTAGGACCTCGGTATTCTACATTGTCAACAACTCCATTTAAAGACTCGGAAATACCAATAAAAAACAATCCTTCCGGCTTAAGATAGCTCATTAAATTCTTTGATATGGCTTTAATTTGAGCCATGTTAAAATAAATAAATACATTCCTGCAAAAAATAAAATCAAACTTTTTAGAAGGCATTTTAATATCGTTCAAATTGACGATATCAAACTGACAATTCTTTTTAAACTCATCTTTAATTTTGGCAAAATGAGAAATATCACCAGTACCCCTAGTCCAGTTTGTTCCAAGATATTGCATCGGAATCTTTTTTACTTCATCCCAGGCATACACTCCATTTTTGGCAATTTTTACGCTTTCAGCATCTACATCCGTTCCAAGAATTTCATAGGAAATATCAGGAGCCATCAATTTCAGATGTGTTTGAAAAAATATGGCTAAGGAATAGACCTCCTGTCCTCGGGAACAAGCGGCAGACCAAATCGAAATTTTTTTGTCACCACTTGCCCTGGCTTTTTGAATCATCTCTGGCAAATATTCTAGTAAAAATTCAAAATGATTAAACTCCCTAAAAAAATAAGTATGATGAGTTGTCATCAAAGAAACTAACTTTTCTGTTTCCGCAATTTTATGTTCTTTGAAATAGTCATAGTAATCTACAAAATGAGGAATCCCCAATTTGATCATATAAGACTTCAGTCTATTTTTAACCATGGAGAATTGTTTTTCCCCTAGCTGAATCCCTGTGGATTGATGAACCACCTTTGAAATCTCAGTAAGAACTTGCTTTACATCTTCCTCGGTCTCGTAGGAACTATCAATTTTATATTCACCCATAATTAAACCTCTTCAAATCTTGGATCGTTAGAATTGGGCACACTGTCTCCAGAAACGGCCTTCTTACTAGATCCTACTTTTAACGCCATTTCAATAGGAGCTTTGGAAACTCCTTTAGTTGGCTCCTTCGCCTTGGCAACAGCAACGGTCTCTTTTTTCTTAAAAGACAAAACCTTTTCATTTTTTGAAGCCAAAAACTTATTCGTTTGATTTTTTTTGGCTTCAAGAGAAGGCTTTTCAGGCAAAATCTTTTTGTCAGAATTGGAGGTCATTGCTATCACCAAAGGTTTGAGCGTTGGAGCCTTTGGATTGGCCACAACAGATGTTGCCTTAGGAGCTACCTTTATCGACGCTACTACCTTTTTTTGTGGCATTGATACCGTTGATTTAGCTGGAACTATTGCATGGTTCTGAATAATTGATTTTTTGACTATTTTATCGATTTTATCTCTTTTATCACTATTTCCACTATTATCACTGTTGCTGCCCCTAGATTCTTTATTTCCCCTGTCACCATTAATAACATTCTGTAAGGCTTCTACCTGTTTTTTCAATTCATCCGACTTTAAATTCACATCTACCGACGATGAACTTGATTCTTGAGCTATCTTTGCATTTTCTGAGGTGGTTAAATCTAATTGTCCCATGGCTTTTGAAATTTCCTTAATTCCATGGGCTTGCTCCTCAGAAGATCTAGAGATCTCCGCCACATAGTTATCAACTTTTTTCACATTTTTATCAATCTCTTCGAGAGCTAAATTACATTCACTGGCAGTTTGTTTTCCCAGCTCCATTTTTTGTCTAGCCACTCTGATCAGTTCTTCCACTTTTATTTCTGTTTCTTTTACAATCTGTTCTGTCTTTCTCTGACTTTCTTCCAGAAGACTAGCTATTTCCTTAGCGGCACCACCACTCATTTGTGCTAATTTTCCAACCTCTTCTGCCACAACGGCAAATCCTTTACCATATTCCCCGGCCCTTGCCGCCTCAACTGAAGCATTAAAACTCAATAGCTTTGTTTGAAAAACAATGTCATTAATTACCTTCGTTTTATTCCCAATATCTGAAATCAATTTTACAATTTCATTTATTTTTCCATTATTTTCCTTCATTTGATCAGAAATAGAATCGTTAGAACTCGAAATGTCCTCGATAGACTTAAGCATGTTTACAATGGTTTTTTTTCCAAGATCCGTAGCGTGTAAGCTTTCTCCAGAAACGGCCTTCGATTGCTTTGAGGCCTCGCTGTTTTTCTCAACAGTAGCAGCTATCTCATCAACCGCTGCCATGGTTTCTTGAATCGCGCTGGATTGCTCTGTTGCTGCTTCAGATAACCGGGTGCCTTGCAAAGTTAAGGAGCGAGAGGTACCGTTTAAAGCTTCTGCATTCATGCCAAGAAGACTAGAAATAGAAGCTAAGCTTTTTCCAATTTGATTACCAAAAAAATAAGTGACAACAAGTCCAACCGCGAAACACAATGAAAAGACGATATAGAATAGATTAAAAACCTGATTAATCGAAGCTAATACTTCTTTTTCATTGCCTCTGACTAGCACTCCCCAACCTATAGAATCAACCATCTTAGATCCTTTGATCAACTTATATCCTATGATTTGAGGGAATTTTTTTTCAAGATGAAATCCAAACGTAACGCCTTCCTTACCCTTAATTAATTCCTCAGCTGCTTTGATTTTCTCTGCAACTAAATTTAATTTGAAGGTTTTCTTATCTAAATCAAATTTAACTTCATTTTTTCCACCGTTCTCAGATGGATCATGATCTATCAGTACCACTCCTTTTTTATCAATGATGGTGATTTCAGTATTGGCTAAATTATCTCGTTTTAAATCTTCGTAAATCCTTACCAGGGAATCCTCAATCCATTTAGTTGAAGACCTGGTGGTAATCACTCCGACAAACTCTCCAGTTTTATTCTTAATGACCGATGTAAAACTGGCCCCAATATGATCACCACCCTGTGCTAAATTCCTGACTGGATCCGAATGCAAATCTTCAAAATAGGTTCCCGTTAAGCCTTTGCTTTTGTCCTCGGTAAATTCGCCAGAGACAGCTTTTTTAAACCATGTTGATTGAGAAAAATTAAATTTTTCCATTGCCTCTACTTTGATCGATCTTCCCAAAACATCCTTGGTGTTAGAACTGACAAACTGCCCTGTTTTATCCACGACCAAAATAACATCATAAAAACCATACAAAGTTACGTACTCGTCCAATATCTTAGGTAAACTTGCTTTATCAAAATTTTTCACTGAATCATTGACAGCAAAGGCCTGAACGTCACTATATCTTTCAAAAAATTGATCTTGAATAAAATAGCTCAAATTTGTAGCGTGATTATAGAAATTATAGGAAATATCTTTAACATATTCCTCTCTGAAATTTTGGAATAATCCAAAACTGATAAGCCCAAATAAAAAAACAATTGAATTGACAACAATCATGATCTTAAGTTTTAAAGACATCCCTTTGAAAAACTTCATACCCACCTCTATTATTATGCTGCTTTAGTTACGCTCTTTTGCATTGCTGTTTTATCATCATGAGACAAGGCTTTAAAAATATCTAACAAAAGAACCAATTGTTCCGTTTTTCTAAAAACCCCGGTAATGTATTCTGTACTTCTTGAACTCTCAATCATCGGTTTTTCTGAGATCTCCGAGTTTTTAATTGCGAGAACTGAGGTCACTGAATCGACAACAACACCCAAAAATTCCGTTTTTAAATCCAAAATAATAACCGAATTTTCTTCTGTTTTTTTTGGAGAAATTGAGAATTTCTTTCTAAGGTCAATCACTGATATGACTTGGCCTCGCAAGTTCATAATCCCTAGAAAATGAGCTGGCGTGTGGGGAATGGGTGTGGTTTCTGGAATAGCTATAACTTCTTTAACTGTTAAAAGGGGAATGGCAAACTCCTCAATACCCAGAGAAAAATTTAAGTACCTATTTACTTCATCTTGATTATTTTGATTCTCTTGATTTTCATGATTCATGATGCCCTCCCAATTTCTTGAGGCTTAATATTGTTGATTGTTTTACCTCTAGCTTTAACTAAATCCAACGGCTCTATTATTAAAGAGGGTCGACCATCTCCAAGTATGGTACTGCCGCTAAACCCTTTTATGGCTTGTAACTCAGGACCAAGCTGTTTGATAACCACTTGAAACTGACCTATAATATCATCAACTAAGAGAGCAAAAGGCTCCTTGCCAGTTCTGATGACGATGGCAATCATGTTTTCTAAATCAGCTGTCACCTTCTTACCTAGCAATAAACACATACGGTAAAGCGGTAGATTTTCTCCTCTTAGTAGAAGAATCTCACCAATTCCTGTGTTAAATTGAATTTGTTTTTCTGTTGGCTTTATAGATTCATGTACATGCGAAAGTGGGATCACATATTTTTCTTCGCCAATTTGAACAACCATTCCATCAACAATGGCTAAGGTTAAAGGTAAAATAATTTTAAATGTTGTCCCCTTTAATTTTTCTGACATAATTTGAATTTCACCAGAAAGCTCCTGAATGTTTGTTCTGACAACGTCCATTCCTACACCACGACCTGAAACATCGGTAACTTGTTCCTTCGTTGAAAACCCTGGTGCAAAAATAAGGTTCCAACACTCGGCCTCTGTTAAATTTAAATTTTCTCTGATAATTCCTTTTTTCACAGCCAGGGCTTTTAATTTTTCCGCATCTAGCCCTCCTCCATCATCTTTAACTTCGATCACGAGCTTTCCACTTTGGTGATAGGCATTTAATTGAACTTCTCCCTGGGCCTTCTTACCTCTTTTTAGACGGAGGTCGACGGCTTCTATACCATGATCTACAGAGTTTCTAATTAAATGAACTAAGGGATCATTTATTTTTTCTAATACAGTTTTATCTAACTCTGTCTCTTCACCTGACACCTTCAACATCACATCTTTGCTCAGTGCCTGGGCTGTATCCCTGACAATTCGTTGCATTTTTTGAAAGGTAGGCTTCACTGGCACCATTCTTAAATGCATGGTGATGTCCTGAATTTCCTTAACCACTTTCCCAAGTTGATGAGACGTTTTCTTGATAAACAAAGGAGTCGAATCACTTAATTGTTCTCGCAATACTGATTGCAGAATCACCATTTCTCCAACGTAGTTTTGCAATTTCTCAAGCCTCGATAAAGAAACCCTGATACTCTCATCGGTTTGTGAACCACTAGCGGTTTTTGGAGAATTACCCTCTTTGGATTTGTTTTTATTTTGTGCTTCAGGTGAAACTGTGGAATTAGGAGCTGCCTTTAGAGGCAAAGAATCGTTGGTTTCGGAAAGTTTTTGAACCTCTCCGAGAACACTTTCCAAATCAAGTTGAAAGCTTTTGTCTTCCTTAGCCTGAGCTCCGGGAGCCAGAACCTGGTCATCTGCTGGATTGTAGCCAAGAGTTTGCTTTATAAATTCTAAAGGATCTTCCGTTTTCCTCGCAAATTCAGTGGCTGATGGTACCTGAGTTTCCACTGCTTCCACTGTTTCCACTTCAACAAATTGCCCATTTTTTGCGTTCTCAATTTCAGCAATGAGCTCTTGAAACTCAAAGCTCGCATCTAGATCTTCTTTTAATGACTCCACCATATAGCGAATGTAATCATTGCAACGAAGCATCAGATTTACGGTTTGAGGTAACACCTGTAACTCATCATTTTTTAATTTGAGCATTAAAGATTCAAACTCGTGAGTAAATGCTCCCATTTGTTCAAAACCAACAGCCTTCGAGCTTCCCTTCAAATTATGGGCTAATCGAAAAATTTTATCTAAAACTGTTTTATCCTGAGGGTTGGCTTCTAGAACGAGGAAACTTTGTTCAACTTCTTCAATGGCCTGCATCGCCTCATCTAAAAACCCGAGCTTTAATTCCTTTTCAAAATCATCCACATTCACTCTCCTGAAAAATTACTTACTTATTAACGGCATTAATTAAATTTTATTTAGGAAAAAATTTTTTATTATCTCCGGACTTTGGTCTTTTTAAATCTTCTGCAGAATCAACATTGACTGTCAGACAATTTTTGTAGTTATTCCAAACAACTATTATGTTAAGAAAAATCGTTCTTAATTGAGACATCAAAAAGTACTTTCTTTCAGGTAGTTAAACCCATGTCTTAACTTGATACATGGACAGGTGTTTGCATCTCCATATGTTAAGAGGTATTTATGAAGGGGTTCATTTTTTTAAATTTAATTCTCATTGTTTTTTTTACTAATTCCGCAAAGGCCTTAGAAAAGTTTCAATTTAAGTATACTTTTCAAGGAGACAGGTTGTTTTTAACTCAAGAGGCTGAAGATCCCAATCAAGTTCTTAAGTTGGCTGCTAAAATATGTTTTAAGCATTTTAAGGGACCAGAAAAGATCTCAGAAGAAAAAGGCTTAGATATTATTGACATTTGTGCCAACCCAAAGAATCATTGATTTCACATTCGCTTTACATTGAAATCCTGCCATGATAAATTTCCAAAATCTTCTAAAAAAAGGATCTTCATATGAAGCTATTCAAAATTGTTTTAGATTTTCTTTTCGGAAAAGACCCAGATATTTTTGATAATCAAGGCAATGTTAGTCATAGTCTTCCAAGAAAAAAATGGGAAGAGTGGCATCAAAGAACCAAAATTGACTCTCACCACAATTGGAGATCTCATACAGGCAGAACTGGCAACTTGAATAGAAAAAAATAATCCTTAATGGTCATAAGAGTCTTTTAAACTAGACTCTCTAGATTTTCCTTTAGCGAGTTAAGATGGACAAGTGCCTGCAGTGGTGTTGTCTTGGAGATATCGATTTTGCTGAACTTTTTCTTTATTATCTTAAACTTATCCAGCTCACCTAAGTCCTTTTCCCCTAACTCCACTTTTCTTGCGTTCAAGTTTTCTGGTTCAAACAAGGACAGCTGCTTGATTGATTCTTTTTCTGCCTGAGACTCAAACTTTAAAAATAAATATTTTTTTGCTTTTTCAGTAACTTCCAATGGCATCCCAGCTAGTTCGGCAACTTGAATTCCATAACTTTTTTCAGCAGGTCCCGGTTTTAGTAGATGTAAAAAATCAATTTTTCCATGCTTTTCTGTAATTGCCATGTGGGCATTTTTAACAAGAGTAAATCGATGGGAAAACTCAGTAAGTTCATGATAATGTGTTGCAAATAAAGTGTATGCCTTCACCTGATGAATCAGAAATTCTACAATGGCCTCTGCTAAACTCAAACCGTCATAAGTTGCCGTTCCACGACCAATCTCATCAAGCAAAATGAGAGATTTAGAGGTTGCTTCTTTAAGCATCTCTGCCGTCTCTACCATCTCGACCATAAAAGTAGATAATCCTTCAGACAGATTATCACTCGCTCCGATGCGGGTGTGAATCGATTCCAAAATCGGCAACTTGCAATAAGATGCTGGAACGAAGCTTCCCATTTGTGCTAAAATTTGAATCAAAGCAACCTGGCGCATTAAGGTACTTTTCCCTGCCATATTAGGCCCCGTGATTAACCAACACTCATTCTTCTTAACCTCCATACTATTTGGAACAAACCGAGTGCTTAGAACTTTCTCAATAACAGGATGTCGTCCTTCCACGATTTCAATATCGGAATCTTTTTCTAAAATAGGTTTCATATATTTAGACTCTAAGGCGAGCCAAGCTAATGAAGACAAGGCGTCTATCTCTGAAACCCTCTGGGATAATTCCAATATCACTTGAGATTTACTAAGAATTTCTTTTTTTAGTTCTTCAAAGTACAGGAACTCCAATTCGGACCTACGCGACTGAGCTTGTAAAACCTTCTTTTCAAGTTCTAATAGTTCTTCAGTATAAAAACGTTCCGCATTGGTCAGAGTTTGTTTCCTCTTATAGTCTGATGGAACTTTTTCCGCATGAGTGTGAGTGATTTCAATATAATAGCCAAAAACTTGATTATAGCGAATTTTCAAAGAAGAAATCCCGGTTCTGCCTCTTTCTCTTTGCTCCAATTCCATCACTAAACTCTGTGAGTTGGTGGCAAGTTCTATCCACTCATCCAGATCAGGAAAAAAATTCTTTTTAAAAATTCCTCCTTGCCTGAGCGACAATGGGGCCTCTTCATTTAATTGCAAATTTCTGCCTTCTACATATTTTTTTAATTCAAAAAATGGAGAAAGAGAATTTTCCCCTAGAGGGTATCCAGAGTCTGACAGAATTCTAAGAATTTCTTCACAAGCCATGATTGAAGAAAATAAGCCCTGAATGTCTCTCACAAGACATTGGGCTTGGTCTATCTTGGCTAACTTTCTTTCAAAATCAGAAACATACATGAAAATTTCACGAATTTTTTTTAACACATGAACTTTTTGTAGAAAAAACTCCAGAATTTCTTGTCGTTCCAGAATGGACTTTAAATCTGTTAGTGGAAATCTCATCCATGATTTTAGTTTTCTGCTCCCAGAGGCGGTTTTGGTGTGATTGATGATTCCAAAAAGTGAATTTTTACTATCTCCTTTATAGGTTTCAAAAAGTTCAAGATGTTTGACGGCGCTTGAAGGTAAATTTAACTTTGAATTTAAAACTCTTTCTGGAAATAAGTCGCGAGTGGGACTCCAAAGTGGATTTAAATATTTTAAGTATTCAAGCAAAACTTCTCCGCCTGATTCATTATGGTCCAACTTCCTCAAAGTCACTGTTTTTACCAAAGACTCCGCTAGGGCTTTTTTCTCCTCTTCGCAAAAAACAAGTTCGCTGACCTCAAAGGAGGAAATAATTCTTTTGAGTTCTCTGTCTTGTGTATAGTGAATTTTGAAGGACTCAAAGGTCGAGGCTTCGTAAAAATAAACAAACTCTTTGTAAAAGCAGGCCAAAAAATTAGACTTAGCGGCATCCAGAGTATCAAAATCAAAGACCATCCCTGGAGTTAAAATTTTTGTTACTTCTCTTTTAACAATACCTTTGGCTAGTTTTGGATCCTCTACTTGATCGCAGATTGCCACCTTTAATCCAAGAGAAAGCAATTTATTAATCCCATTGGCCACGGAGTGATAGGGAACTCCACACATGGGTGTCTGCTCTTGACTCTTCTTATTCCGCGAAGTTAAGGTAATCCCAAGCAAGGGCGCTGCTGTCTGAGCATCTTCGAAAAAAAGTTCATAAAAGTCACCCATTCGAAAAAAAACGATCTTATCTGGATGTTGATTTTTTATTTCCCAATACTGCCTCATTAAGGGGGTTTGTGACATTTTTTCCATAGGAGTGTTGTAGTAAAAAGAACCCCATTTATTCAAGTCCTATTGCAACAACATCAACTTGAGGCCAGTTTTTACAAGAGAATTTGAAGTTTTCCATAACACAGTTGATAATTTGAATGTGTCAAAAGCATCCCTTGTCTCTTACCCAGCTAACTATACTCTTTTCTCCCAGGGAGAAAAAGGTGACCGTGCCTATATCATTGACAAAGGAAGAGTGATTATTTTTTTAAGCAAGGATGGCGAAGAATTCCCATTGAGCATTCTTGGCGAAGGGGAAATTTTTGGAGAAATGGCAATCATTGATAGCCAGGTCCGTTCTGCCTCGGCTAAAACTCTTGAGGAATCCAGTTTAATCATTGTCACCAAAGATCAACTCTTGGAAAGAGTTCAAGCCTCCGACACCGTTGTTCGTTTATTGTTGAGAGTTTTATTGAAAAGACTTCGAGCCCAAAATGATTTGATTGTGATCCAACCGAAAAAGAAAATTTTTAATACGGAGAAAGCCAAAAAAGAAGATATTTTAGCGGTAGAAAAAATTAAATTAGAGGCCAAGATCTCCCAAGCCTTCGAAAATAAAGAATTTGTGATGTTTTATCAACCTATCGTCAATATCAAAACTGAAAAAATTATTGGTGCGGAAGCCTTAATCCGCTGGTTCCCTCCAACTGGTGAGCCCATTTCTCCAGCTGTTTTTATGGATGTTGTGGAATACTCTTCCCTGATTATTCCCTTTGGAAAATGGATTGTGGAGGAATGCTTCCGCGATTTAAAACAGATTCAATCTGAAGCCAACATCAAAGACTTTAGCGTTTCAATCAATATCTCTGGAAAGCAATTTCACCAATTTGATATTATCAATTCTGTTGAAGACTTAAGAAAGAAATTTGATCTTGTTTCAAACTGTATCAAACTTGAAATGACTGAAAGAATTATGATGGACGGAAATGCGGCTCTAGATACCCTCATCCGTTTTGCTGACCTCGGATACAAGCTTTCTATTGATGACTTCGGCACCGGGTTTTCCAGCCTTCAATATTTATTCCGCATGCCCCTGGATAATATTAAAATTGACCGGTCTTTTATTCGCGATATGCTCAAAGACGATAAGGCTCTTGCTATTGTTAAATCTTTAATCTATTTGGCTCAATCTCTAAACATGCTTGTAGTGGCCGAAGGTATTGAAAAAGATGAAGAAAAACATCTCTTAAAAGCCCTAGGTGTCGACTTCGGCCAAGGTTATTTATTTTCCAAGGCTATTCCTTTAAAAGACCTAATTAGTAAACTTAAATAATTTACATTGATGATATTAATCATGTCCATTTTCAGTTCTTTCAGCTACATTGCCTCCCCATGAAAGACTTTAAAGTTTATTTTAATCTCGTTTGCTTTTATTTAATAGAATTCCTTTTTTTGTTTTCAGCACCTTCCCTTCAGGCTCGGCCCGAATATGCAGCAAAACATAATTATGTCAATTGCCAGCTCTGCCATGTCTCTCCCTTTGGCGGCGGCGCTCGAAATATAAATGGCAAATTGTACGGCAGTCATGAATACCCTATCAACTCTTTTTCAAAACAAGACCTTGTTTCTTTTGACACTCGCCTCGAGGCCTTTTACAGCAAGGGCGCAGCCACGACCCGTGGTCTTTTTTTTATGACTGCGGATCCTACTTTTAACATCCCTCTCACTCAAGGCGAGGATGGCAAAGCCCTGGATCGCTTTGTTTTTAGCCTAGGGCTAGCACCGCTTGAATCTAAAAACAATAAAGAAAGGGAAGGTTACTTCCTTCATGAATTTGCGAAACCTGGGGAAGAAAAGTATTTCTCTTCTTTGAGCCTCGGCAGATTTCTTTTGCCCTTTGGTTTAATGACTGATGAGCATCGAACCTATACCAAATTGCAAACAAAGACTTCTAATTTTGACTATGAAATGGGCGTTGGACTTACGGGGGATCCCAATTTAAAATTTCACTGGGACCTTGCTCTCACTGGTGGCGCACCGGCGCAGGGAGGAAGTAGTCCAATTTTAAATGACAGCCCTTACGGAGCTCTTTTTAACTTTCGTTACCACCCTTTGAAACATCCTGGATTTTTTGGCTTGAGTTACTACACTCTTAATTCTGACTCTTACAAAAAGCCGATGGAAGCCTACTCCATTTACAACGTGGTCTCCTTGGAAAGCCTCCTTAACCGACCTATACAATGGCAGTTGGAGCTTACCTATGCCGACGGGTTTAGCAACCCTCAAGTCAATACTTACATGAATCGATTCTTTATTCCTTCCACCGACACTGCCTGGAACGACACCTTAAAAGAAGCTAAATCCTATGGCGTCTACAGCCTGCTTTCTTATGAATTAAACTCACGCTGGCAGTTGCAATATAAGTACGATCAGTTTATTCCAGACAACAGGTATTTGGCTGATTCTTTTTCTCGAAATTCCGCTGGAATTAAACACTTTTTAAATAGCAATATGGATGTCAATTTCCGACTGGAACAATCTAATTCAACCAGGCCAGGACTTGCTGAAGAAGCGAGTCTTCCGACAGTGGTGAATTCTGCCTTTGTTTTACTGCACGGCTGGCTTTAGGAGAATTTATGAGATTATTTTCTTTGAGATTAAATACGAATTTGCTTAGGTTTCATTTGCTCATCCTGCCCTTTTTTATAATGACCCTATCTTGTCAGCGTCAAAACAACACCCATGCCCCTCATAGCGAAACGACGCCCCCAACAGATACAAAGAACCCCCAAAACACAAAAGTTTTAGCCGGTCCAAGTTACGTCAAAGATATCAAACCAATTTTTGAAAGGTCTTGTATTGCTTGCCATGGAAAGGGCTCGCCAAAGGGAAACTGGCTGGATTACCAAACTGCTTTTTCAAAGAGGGAATTAATTAAATCCAGAGTTTTTACTAAAAAAGACATGCCCCAAGGGTTTGACCTCCACGAAGATAAAAGAAAACTGATTGCTGACTGGGTCGACAACGGCGCCCCAGAAAAAACATCTGATGATTCTGAATCTCAATCACCACCTCCAAGTTCAGTTCAAATTCCAGCTCAAAATCCCCCACTCGATTCAAAACCAAATGGTCCAAATCAGCCACCTGCAACAAGTCAAAATGACCCCTCAAAGAATTTGGAAAATTCCCTAACTTATGTCGAACACATAAAACCCATTTTCGAAAAATACTGTAGCCTCTGCCACAATGAAAACACCGCAGGAACCCCAATGCCTAATTGGTTACAATATGATGTTGTTGTCCTTAAAGCTGATTCTATTTTTAATCGCCTGATTTTGAAAAAAAATATGCCTCCAGAAGGAATGGATTTGCCAGCTCCCACGGAAACCGAAAAACAATTGTTCTTAACTTGGACTTTGAAAGGAATGAAATATGATAAAAGCAGATAATTTTAAACTTCCCACAACCTCTTTATTTTTGATTTCTTTATCCGTAATCTCTGTATTAAATCTTCTTGGTTTTAACGTGATTTATTCACCTTGTTTGGCGCAATCAAACGTAAACGATCCTTCCACTGCGAAAAATCTAACTATCACCTGCACTGGCTGCCATGGAACCGAAGGCCTCAGCAACGCTCCCCTATGGCCAAACTTAGCAGGGCAAAAAAAAGAATATTTAGCCAAGCAACTTCTGGCATTTAAAAACAATGAAAGAAAAGATCCCTTGATGAACCCTATTGCCTCGTCCCTGTCAGACAGCGACATCGAGCTGATAGCAACTTACTTCTCTAATCTAAAACCCTAAGAGAATTAGGATGAACTTCGTGGTCGGTTATATCGGTCAAGATGAAAAAAAATAATCGCCTCTAAACCTCAAATCCTAACTAATGAAAATGGATAATCCAATGAAAAACAATCTACCAGTATCCACACTCAACTTATGATTTATGATAGCGCCTCCCAAGGATAAAACTCAACTTGGCCTTCTTTAAATTTTTCCAATCCACCAAAGAGTCCAATCAGTCTGGACTCTTTATTGAAGGAGTTTGAGTTTTGTTTTTTAAAGGAACGTAATAAATCAAACTGTTTAGAGACAATCTTTTCATCAGCTGTAATCTTAATACAGCTGATTATTTTCTCGTTTTCAACAATGATAAGATCGATGATACTGCCCTTTGAAGTTCTATAAAAATAGACATATTTTTTTGACTCCTGCCTGTAGTAAATCTGAGCTAATACTTCTTGAAGGATGAATGATTTAATCTTTTTTTCGAAAGACGCATTATAAAAATTTAAAAATCCTACATCACAAAAAAAGTATTGAGGTTTTCCTGTGCTTAAAGGGTGAGGTGTTAGTTCGTGAATAATAAACAAGGTTTTTAAAACCGCTAAATGAGTTTTAATTTTTCGCAAGTCCGTTTTGAGATACTTACTGATGGAGCCAGCCGAGGTATCCTCGTTCAAAGCAATCGATTCCAATATTCTTTTAATTAAATTGGATTCAATTTTTAAATTTCTAAAAGATAACGCATCTCTTTCTGATGCCAGTTCTAACCAATCACGTAAAGATTCTTGCAATTCAATTTCATTTTTAATTCCAAAAATTCCCGGCATTCCGCCCTGTCGAAGATATTTTAAAAAATCTTTTCGAGGCACCCTACAGTTTATGTTTAACAAGTCCTTAGATGTATTAAGTGGCAGATGCTTAGTTTCAGATAAAGTCATTGGAAATATTTTTAATTTTGAAGCTCTACCGGTTAAAGATTCTCTAATATTTGTAAGCTTTGAAAATTCCGTTGATCCCAAAAGAATAAACTTACCTGGAATCCTTTCTTCATCCACAACAGATTTGACACTATCAAAAAGTGCAGGCACTTTTTGAGCTTCATCAATAATCAAAGTAGTCTTCATATCCATATCCCTTACAAAAGAATCTGGATTACGATCTGCGAAAGCGCGGATAGAATGAACATCTAAATTTTTATACAAAGTACTCAGGATCGTTTTAGGCAACATTTGTCTAACCAAAAAAGATTTTCCCGTTTGTCTGGCTCCTTGAATAAGGACTACCGGTGAAAATTTCAATTTTTTTAACAATAAAGACAAGGCGTAGCGATTCCGTACATGATTTAACATAGCTTGATTAAACCATGCCAATAATAGGCAGTCAATGTTCAGAATTGGTAGGGTTTAAATCAAGACCCTGTTTAAAGAGCGTAATATTATTTTCATCATCGCTGCGGCACTAATTTTTTTAAGATAATTGGAATGTCTTGGCATAGAATAGGGAGCCCTTGAGCGCTTAAAGGCGCTGCCATTTGATCTAGCTCGTGGAAATTGTCTAGCATAAATATGTGCCCGTAAGCCATTTCTCTGGCTAAGGCCATAGCTCCAGTTTTGTTAACTTTGGATAAGGCCTCCTCTTGCTTGGGGGCCATAATTGAAATTTGTGCAATACTTTCCAATGCGTGACGAACCATGCAGTTAAAACGGGGTTCTTTCTCTATACCTTTTAAAAGCACTAGAGTTTCATCCAAAACAGGTTTAAGATCCTCATTAGCAAAATAAGCTTTATATAGTTTCTTTTTAGCAGCCTTAATATCGAAATCTACATAATTAGAAGGCTCAGGCTTTCCTTGTGGCCAAAAATCATTAAAGACTTTAACCGTGCTCATACTGACATAATCATCGCAAGTAATATTGACTCCATATTTTACAAATCTTTCACTTACATAATCGTAATTAGCAAATGTATAACTGAAAAATAAAAGACGTTTTTCAAAGCTGATTAATTTTTTAGAAATTTCTAATGACTTCCCTTGTGAAAGATCGGCATACCTTTGCATTCTTTCGTTATTAACTTTAATAGCATCTTTCATATGATCGCGAAAACAATTTGCAAAACTATCTATTGAAAGCATTTGTAGCAGCAAAAAAATACCAATAATAAGTTTTGGAATTTCTTTTAAAGACATTGTCATAACTTGCTTTTAATTCAAAACAGAGGCTCCTGCAAGAATTCTGAGCATCAATGAAAAAATGACCCTGTAAGCAGGCATCTCATCTTAGAATTTTCTCATATCGCTTTCTTTGGCTCTCTCATAGACTTAGATGTGAATTTCTGAATTTTTTTTCAAAAAGTGTCTCACAGGAACTCTATTCAACTGAACTTTTAAATAAAGTACATCAATTGAAAGTATCGCTAGCCTTTTCAGAAACAAAACTTACATCATAATTTGGATTTTCAACTGCTTTAAATGGCTTGCCATTTATAAGTAAAATTGCACCTTTAATTCTTCTTGGATCTAGATTTCGATCAAACACAAATTCTCTTTCAGTTTCATACCTGATCGTTAGGTCCTTTAGTTCAAGCACTTCAGCTCCTTTAGGGTCAATAATAAGTATGAATCCATAGCCTTTATCATTAAGATTCATTGCAAATTGTCTAGCGACATCAAAACTGCTTGAGGTTTGAATAAAAGCACTGAATTCGCCGCCTCCATTAATTTCAATACCTTCACTTTCTTTCGACTTTTTGCTTTCTTGATGACGATTGATATCTCTATGCATATTACTACCTTTAATTTGCCGACCTGATTCAAAATACTTTCTAACACTTCCATAAAGTTCACGAATATTTGGACGTTTTGCTCCAAAATATAGGTAATGCGGCGGCGCCTTTGTCCGAAGTTTATTTCTACCCACAGTTCTGCCGTTTACAATTACAGGTTCAAATCTCTGATCTCCCATTTTTTTTAATTTTATTCCGTCCATTTTATAGAAAGACATTCTTCCCCAGGTCTGCGCTGAGGCTGCGAGTTCATTAGTTTCAAGATCATCCTTTAGAAATTTACTGCGTCTTTCATCTAAGGTTTTTCGATTTTCTGCCAACTTCTGATGGGCAGTCCTTAGGGAGGAAACCAATTCTTGATGCGAATAATTCATTTCGCGAAAAAATTCTTTCGGAAAAAAAAGTGTGTCATTTAATAATTCTTCCCCCAATCGTTGCCCCAAAATCCTTGCAATTCTGCCATTCCCATCTTTAAATGGATGTATTATAAGTAGTTCCTGCACTGCAAAGGCAATAGTTTCATATGGATCACGTTTAGAACTTATCATTGAGTTTAACTCAGAAATAAAATTACGAAGATTTTCCAAGACCTTGTCTTTAGAACCAAAATCGATTTTAACAACGTCTTGTTCTTTACCCTCACTTACTATTTTTTCAGCAAACAATTTGTAACCATATCTCTCGAGTTTTTCTAAAACCTCAATATGTGGACTAAAATTTCTTGCTTTCCCCGCAATTACAACTCCTTCTTTAAACTCAATGGGAGTGTAATTGAATTTAGAAGTTTTTCCGTCAATTAATACTGCACTCGCGAGTTGTCTGGCTCCAAGCAAAGACTCCAACGTTATCTCTCGTCGAAAAGGAATAATAAAGTTGTATGCCCGTGGCAATCCAAGATTTAGAGAACTAGCTAGTGAAGGCTTATTTGGGTTTTTTGTCGAAATAAACACGCCGAGTGTTCCATCTAATGGGACTCTTTTTTCTTGATCAAAATTTGCCAAGATTGCATCTGCTGTATATTTTGTTATACCCAAAGTTGACATTGTCGCTGTAATTGCTTCGCGGGTAAATTCGTCAATTCTAGGATCACCAAACAAAGAGTATTTTATCATGGATTGTGTTCCATCAGTCTCTGATGCCTCAGCTGCGAAAACTCTAGCTTGCTCACCGTATAAGTTTTCAAATTCTAATTCAATGTCCCTGGCGTTAGTTCCTGCAAGATTTACTTTCGCCCTAGCCTCGTTTTTAGATTTTTCACTTTTAGGAAAATTTTTTGAAAGTAAAGGTATTAATTCCTCTATTTTTGAATTTAGTGCTGCCTTTCCATCTGCAATTTCCAGATTTTTTAGTTTTTCAGATTCAATCATTTCTGCTGATGATTTGATATTCGATTTGTTAATATTTTTGGATTCGTAACCAGAAAATTCCAAATAACCTTTAAAACCCTTGAGCAAGCTATCTTTACTTTTTATGTTATCTAATTTAAAAGAACTGATTTTATTCGAGGAATAAAACAGAAGACATTGCGACCCTAGACCATAGGAAATATTCGAAATTAATAGGAATAAAAATAAAAACCATGCATTTTTAGAAAAAGAGTTCATACTTTTTAACTAAGCAATTTAACGTCCAGTCGAAACTACTTAGTAGGGTTTCAGCAATTCGCAGTCAGAGTTAAAGCTATGAAAATACATAAAAATTCGACTTGATTTTTGAGTTGAAAAACCATTTTATTGAGGTTTTTACGACCACTTCTATTTTAGCAAAATGTCACCCTTGATGTCATTTTTCATGACAGTGATATTATCTCCGGGATTTTTCGTCCAGAAATGAGGTTTTCAATGTTTTCTAGCCATTCCTGGCAATTTACACGAACCAAAAAATATTTAGACTTGACAGCATGATGACAGACCAAGAAGCCGCCCAGCTTGGAAGAGATGTCAAAAACTGGCAACAATCAGAAATCCAGGTCATCTTATAACTAGATCCTATGAATCTTTTGAAAGTTCTTGAATCAGCTTCCCATAGATGCCTTCAAAACCGCCGTTACTCATAATGACGATTAAATCCCCAGCTTCTGACTCCTTCTTTAAGGAGTCCACAATGGAATTAACATTCTCGTAAAGAGAAGCGCAAAGCTTGTTGGCACCTTTGTTCAGATCTGCCACCAAATCTTCGGATGAAAATTTATCTTCTTCCTGGAGTTTGGATTGATCAAAGGCTTTCATAATATAGACCTTCTGAGCGGCCCCAAATGCCTGGGCGTATTCTTTTTGAAATATTTTTCGGCGACTCGTAGCACTTCTTGGTTCAAAAACGGCATGGATCTTTTTTTGCGGGTATTTCTTCTTTAGTCCTTTCAGGGTTTCTCTGACAGCCGTTGGGTGATGTGCGAAGTCTTCGATCAACAGCCTTCCTCCAGGCTGACCCAAAATTTCTTGCCTTCGTTTGACTCCAGCAAAACTAGCTACCGCTTCCTTAATAATTTCGATATCAATTCCTAAATTTAATGCCATTACAATAACGGCCGTCGCATTTAGAACATTATACTCTCCTGGTTGCTTTAATAAAAAAGGCCCCCAAAGTGAGGATCGGTAAAACACTTTAAACTCCGATCCTTCTTCCGTCACTTTTGTAATTTCACATCGAGCATGGTTTGGATTGTCTTTTTTGTTAAACCCATAGCTATAGACATTTTGAGTGTTGGTCTCGTCTAATAAATCTCTGATATGAGGATCTTCTTCCCAGTAAATAAAAGATCCCTGGACTGGGATTATTTTTAATAATCTAGTAAAGGATTTTTTGACATCTTCAAGATCTTTATAGATATCGGCATGATCAAACTCAATACTTGTCAGGATCACATGTTTGGGTTTGTAATGAACAAATTTTGGAACCTTATCAAAAAAAGCGGTGTCATATTCGTCGCCTTCAATGACAAAAAAATCACCCTCTGGATTTTTAAAACTGTAATTAAAATTTTTTGGAATTCCCCCAATCAGAAAGCCTGGTTTCTTTCCTGCTTTCTCCATCACCCAACTCATAAGTGAGGTGGTGGTTGTCTTTCCATGGGTTCCAGAGATACAAATACACTTTTTTTGATCAATGATCCATTCACCTAAGGCTTTTGGTAGAGAGGTAAAAGGAATTTCTTTTTTTAACAACTCGACGGCTTCTGGATTTTGCGCCGTAATCACATTCCCAACGATGACAAAATCAGGTGCTGGTAATAAGTTTTTTTCACTGTAAGGAGTTTTAATTTGGATCCCCAAGGTCTCTAACTGAGTGGACATCGGAGGATAGGGATTTGAATCCGATCCACTAACTTGAAAGCCTCTCTCTTTAAGAAGCCCAGCAAGGGACGCCATCGCTGTTCCACAAATTCCCATTAAATGAATTTTTGAACCCGGTTTTAAATCCACTCTCGTCCTTTCATTTCTCTAGTTTACAAAGATGATTTTCGCAGTCCTTCAACGATCCAATTGTGAATCTGCGGACGTAGCCCCACAAATGCTTTGTTATCTCTACCGTAAACGAGTCTATTACTCAAAATACAAACAGCCAAATCAGCCTTTGGATCATACCAAACAGAAGTGCCGGTAAAACCAGTATGTCCAATTGAATCCAGCGAAAAATACCCACCGCAACTGCTATTTCCTGGTGTAGGCAACATAAATCCTAGGGACCAGTCACCTAGTCCCTCAGGCCTTGACCTTTTAATAAAAACTTGAGTTGTTTTTTGTTTTATTTGATATCTAGCGATTCCAAGAATCTGCGATCGCAAATGCAACATATACCATCCCAAATCATCAATGCTACCAAACAATCCTGCATGGCTTGAAAGTCCCCCAAGAGCCCATGTGTTTTCATCATGAACTTCCCCTTGAAGAAGTTTTTGTCGCCAAGGACATTCCTCTGTTGGTGCAAATAGTGACGTTCTGATGGTCGTTTGATTTCTTAAATGAAATTCGAGAGTGGTCCCTTGGTAAAAGGTATCCTTGATATCATTCCAAATAGGAAACAAATCTTTCTGATAAATGGCCTCCAAAACAAAACCAAGTATTAAAAAACCAACATCACTATAGACACTCTGACTTTGTGGGGTGAGCTCCAGTTCCTCTAGCTTCTTCCGAAGGTGCTCACGTCTGGACTGCCAAGAATCCTGAAGGTTTATCTCCTGATAAAAAGGCTTCCACCAAATTAGTCCTGAGGAATGGGTTAATAAATCTTGAATTCTAGTTTTTTCATGGCGGTACCAAGGAAGAAAACTTTTAACACGAGAATCTAAATCCCATTTCTTATCTTCAAAAGCTAACATCATGGCTTGAACCGTAAAAATAATTTTAGTCAAACTCGCTAAATCATAATAAGCATAGGTTTCCCCGACAGAGATATCACAAACAAGGCGGCCATTTTGATAGGCTCTTACCATAACTCCAGGGGTGACGTCCCGGATATGGTCTTCAATATTTTTAATCAAACTTTTTTCTAACACTGAAAATTTCAAATGAATTCCTTAAATTATCTTCTGAATTTATATTCCACTGATAATTCGAAATCGTCACCCATTTTTTTAATCTTGGCTCTTGATCCTAAAGGTAATGGCCTTTGAATTTTGTCATGACCCGTCTGAACGCCTTTAAAGACAGGTATCTCCAGTTTTTCTGCCCATTCTTTCCATAACCAAGGCAGCAAGTACTTTCCATCAGGTTCCAAACATTGAGTCATCTGTCCGATAAAAATCCCACGGCATTTTTTGAATTTTCCAGCATGTAATAGTTGGGTTAAACACCGATCTATCCGGTAGGCTCTCTCTCCGATTTCTTCAAAAAACAAAAACTTACCATCCAAATCTAGCTCGTAAGGAGTTCCCAAATGGCTCGCAAGGGTTATTAAATTCCCCCCCACAAGAACCGCTGACATTACTTTGCATTTTTTAGCCAACTGATTGATTGGCTTTATTTTTTTGAAGACAACTTGGTGTTTTTTTGAAAACAACAGATCTAAGTTTTCCTTTTTTGTTTTTTTATCTATTTTTCCTTCAACCCATCGATCCAAATGGGAAGCATGCAGGCTAGACCAACCCCATCTCTGAAAGAAATATATATGCAAGGAGGTGACATCACTTAATCCCACAAGTAATTTCTTTTTCTTTTTAGCTTTGACTTGATCCCATTCAATTTGATCTAAAAATGGTAACAGCTGAATGGACCCATACCCACCCCGCAAACACCAAATAATATCCACTCGGTCATCTTCCAGCGCAGAAACAAGACTTTGCGCTCTTGTTTCTAAACAGGCAGCGTTTAAAGGGTGCTTTTCAATAACATGAGGATCATACAAAAAATTAAATTCAGGATGCTGAGAAAAAAACAATTCTAAATTGGATAAAACAAAGTCATTTGGCTTAAATCCTGGAGCTATCACCCTCACTACTTTTTTTTCCAATTTTGCCCTATTAACTTTTTTTACCTTGTTTATCTTTTTTACCCTATTTATTATTTTTTCCATTTTTATCGTCACTCTGATTTGGCTTAATGGTTTTGATAAATAGCCGTCGGGTATTTTTCATTAAAACAGGCGGCACAAAAATGCTGATTGTCACTTTCCATTGAAGCAAACAAACCCTCCATTGAAAGATAAGCCAAGGAATCGGCCCCAATAAAATCATTTATTGTTTTTAGATCGTAATTAGCCGCAATCAACTGACTTTTTTGAGGGGTATCAACTCCATAATAACAGGGACTCACTGTAGGTGGCGAGGCTATTCTCATATGAACTTCCTTAGCTCCTGCTTGTCTGATGAGGTTTATTATTTTTTTACTTGTTGTCCCTCTCACTAAAGAGTCATCAATAACCACCACCCTCTTTCCTTGCAGAACTTCAGATTGCGGATTGAGTTTAATTTTAACTCCAAAATCTCTGATACTTTGCGATGGCTGAATAAAGGTTCTTCCAACATAATGATTCCTAATAATTCCTAGTTCAAAGGGAATTTTACTTTCCTGAGAGTATCCAATAGCCGCTGGGACGCCGCTATCAGGAACAGGAACAATAATATCTGCTGCGACTCCTGATTCCCTTGCTAAAAACATTCCTAGCCTTTTTCTGGATTCATAAACACTTTTGCCAAAAACTTTTGAATCAGGTCTTGCAAAGTAAACATGCTCAAAAACACATTGTGAAAGCTTATTTTTTTTGGCATAGATTTCTGAATGCATCCCCTCTTCATCAAACCAAACAATCTCTCCAGGGTCAATATCCCTGATAAATTCCGCCCCGATTAAGTCAAAGGCACAGGTCTCACTGGCGACAACATAGGTGTTCTCTTTTTTACCCAAACTCAAAGGTCTAAACCCATGGGGATCACGGAGGGCCACCATTTTTTTTTGTGACAATAGTACAAAACTGAAGGCCCCCTCTAGCAAAAGAACAGATTCTTTCAATGCTTGTATAAAGTTTTCGTTGTTTCTTTTTGATATAAGATGCAATAAAATCTCTGTATCACTGGTGGCTTGAAAAATGGCCCCTGTGTAACTGAGCTCTTTTTTGAGTTTTTCATAGTTGACGATATTTCCATTATGAGCAATAGCAACAGGCCCTTTGTAGAGCTCTGCAGTTAATGGCTGGGCATTTGAAATAAGATTTTGCCCTGTTGTGGAATACCTGACGTGTCCTATGGCTGCCTGACCTTTAATTTGTGAGAGAACAGACTCAGAGAAAACATCACCAACCAAGCCTAGTCCCTTATGGTGCTTATGTTTTCCATTTTCTAAAGAAACGATCCCTGCGGATTCTTGCCCCCTGTGTTGCATGGCATACAGTCCGAGATAAGTCATCTGACTTGCCTCTGGATGATTCCAAATTCCAAAGACAGCACATTCTTCCTTAAATGAGTCAAACATTTTAGTTCCTTCCTTGAGTGAAGCCGAGCAAATGAAATTCAAGATGATTCTTCTCACAAAATGATGACAAAGCTTTTTCAAATTTTATTTTCCTATTTTTTTCAACAGCAAAAATAAATTCATAAAGTCTTTCCTCAAGAAGAAAACCCCCATTTTCTGGTTGGTTAAAAGCTTTATTGAAACCTTTAAATGAATACTTGCCTTGGGACATTTTCTTTAATGTCATCGCTAACCCGCCTGACCCAACAACCCTTGCGGCATCAGGCCTTTCGTTAGCTGAAAAATTCCTTAGTTCCTTTACTACTTGAACCCAATAATCTGAATTTAAATCACCTGAAAATCGAGGCTGAATATTCAAAACCTCGGCTGTTTTGGCTAGGGCTGATACCTTTTGATCGGGCATCAGAGAGCTGACAAGATAAACTTCCAAGGTGTCTGATTTAAAATGACAATCAGGAATTGGAACGTCGTTTTCCTTAATCCCCACCATGCCTACAGCCGGAGTCGGTGTAATATTTGTGTTTTGCGTTTCATTATAGAAACTGACATTTCCAGAAATGACAGGAGCGTCTAACTTTTTCGCCAACTCCGCATAAGTGTCTACCGTGCAAACAAAATCTGACATGACTTCTAATTTTTCTGGGTTACCAAAATTTAAACAATCCGTAACCGCCAAGCATTTGATTCCTTTAATGGCCATTTGTAAGGCGGGATACAAGATCGCATCTTTTGCCCCAATCTCGGTGTCTAAACGCATCCATGCCGGCCGACAACCCAAGGTGATAGCTAGATCTCGATTTGAGGGGAGCCGTAAAAGTGCTAGGCTATCTCTGGAATCTTTGATCGTTCGCGCCCCCACTCTTTGATCGTATTGTTCGTAAATCCATTCCTTTGAAGAGAAAGAAGCATTATGTAACATTTTTTCAAAGCTAGAACTAAAATCTAACTTCTGAGTGCTGGAATGAAACTCAGAATCAGAGACCTTATTTTTTCTGGAAACTTTGCCAAAGGGTCGCTCATAGCGAGGGGCAGAGTCGGTGATTAAAGTCGGATCGATCTCTGTCAACAAATCCCCTTTCCAGTACAATTTCATTTTTTGTTCATTATTGATAATCCCGACGGGTGAGGCCTCTAGACCCCACTTTTCAAAAGCCTTTTTTACTCTTTCTAAATTTTCTGGCTTACAAACTAGCAACATCCTCTCTTGACTCTCTGAAAGTAGTATTTCTTCAGGAGTCAATGTGGAATCGCGAAGCGGAACCTTGTCTAAATGCAAATCAAAGCCGACCTTACCCTTGGCTGCCATTTCAAAACTGCTTGAGGTCAAACCAGCAGCTCCCATGTCTTGCATGGCCACAACTATTTTTTGATCCAGAACTTCCAAACAAGACTCGATAAGAAGTTTCTCATAAAAGGGATCCCCAATTTGAATATTTGGTTTTTTGGCATCGTTATTCAAATCAAAGGATTCACTGGCCATGGCTGCTCCATGAACCCCATCTTTTCCCGTTTTGGCTCCGACATAAACAACAAGATTTCCAATCCCTTCGGCTTTGGAACTTGCCAAAGGCATCCCTTCGGTGACAAGACCCACGGCCATCGCATTGACTAAAATATTATTATTATAGGAGGCATCATACTCTGTAAATCCTGTAACAGTAGGGACTCCGACACAATTCCCATAACCGCTGATACCGTGAACCACTTCTTTTTCCAAATACTTCATTCTTCCCGCTTCGGGTTCGGTGCTCCCTAAACAAAGAAAATCAGCCAAGGCAATGGGTCTTGCCCCCATGGTAAAGATATCCCTCAAGATGCCACCCACACCTGTGGCTGCACCCTGATAAGGCTCGATAAAGCTGGGATGATTGTGACTTTCCATTTTGAATATGATTTTTTCACCATATCCCAAATCTACCAACCCCGCATTTTCGTCAGAATCGTCTCGAGTCTGAGCATTCCTGTAGGAAAACTTGCGTAAGTGAACCTTAGAGCTTTTGTAGGAACAATGCTCACTCCAAAGTGCCGAAAACAATGGCCATTCGATGGGCTTTGGTTCACGACCGAGAAGCTGAAGAATTCTTTGATATTCATCCTGAGAAATTCGGTAATGTTTGAGTTTAGCAGCTAATTCTAATTTCATAAGTTTCCTTGGTTCATGTTTGGTGCGACTGAGGCATGACTCAGCAAAATCGCAGGGAGTCCGATCGACGAGAACGAAGATTTAATGCTTTTCAAATGCGATCTCCTATAAAAAGTTAAAACCATCTTGCCCACCCATCCAGCCCCAGAGAGCTCGTTCAGGGTGAGGCATCAGCGCACAAATATTTTTTTCTAAATTCATAATGCCAGCAATTTTTTCCGTTGATCCATTAATATCTTCTTTGTATCGTAACCAAATTTGATTCTGATCTTGGATTTTTTTTAGTTCTTCTGTGGGAATGTAAAATCGGCCCTCCCCATGAGCAATGGGAAGCCTTATTTCTTTTTTGCTGGATTGAGGGTTATAATAAGGATTTTGATTTTCTTCCAAAAGATCTACCCATTTATCAATAAATTTTAAATTTTGATTTCTAAGTAAAACCCCAGGCAGTAATCCTGTCTCGCAAAGAATTTGGAAACCATTGCAGATCCCTAGGATGGGTCTTCCTTTTTTAGCAAACTCAAATACGGACTTCATTACCTCTGACTTTGCAGCCAAAGCCCCACATCTTAAATAATCTCCATAGCTAAATCCCCCAGGAACAATAACACGATCCACACTTTTTGGGTCGAATTGATCTTGATGCCAAAGCCAAACAGGGGTCATGGACTTAGCTTTCACCATTTCGACAATATCATAGTCACAATTAGTTCCTGGGAATCTTAAAATTCCAACCTTCATAAAACCTCTAATTCATAGGCTTCGATAAGTGGGTTGATAAGTAAAAATTCAGTCATTTTTTTAGCACTCAAAAGAGCTTCTTCTTTATTACTGGCAGGCAGGTCCAAAACCACATATTTACCAACCCGACAAGAATTTAACTGGTAATGGTGACTTTTGAGATTATCTTCAACGGCTCGCCCTTGCGAGTCTAGCAAAACATCTCGTGGTAAAATTTTAACTGCGACTTTCATTTGCCTCTCCTATTTTGAGTTAACCTCGCCAAAACTGATTCATAACTTTCTTTCACTGAACCAAGATCCCTGCGAAACCTGTCTTTATCTAATTTCTCATTGGTTTCCATATCCCACAAACGGCAACAATCAGGAGTAATTTCATCCGCCAACAAAATGACTGAATCTGAATCCTTACCAAACTCCACTTTGAAATCGACTAGTTTAATTTTAATTTCGGCAAACAACTCTGTCAGTTTTTTATTAATTTTCAAAGCCAGCTCTTTCATGATATCGATATCCCGAACTGGTATCTGATGTATAATTCTCATTTGTTCTTCAGAAACGAAGGGGTCACCTAGTTCGTCTTTTTTGAAATAAAATTCAACCAGAGGTTCTGACAATGGAGTACCCTCTTCAATCCCTAGTTTTTTTGCAGTGGAACCCGCCAGGACATTTCGAACAACGACTTCGAAGGGGATAATAGTTACTTTTTTTACAAGCATCCCATTTTGATTTTCTTTTCGAAGGTAATGGGAAGGTATCGCAAATTTTTCTAAATACTCAAATAAGAGAGCCGCAATGTCTCTGTTAACAATTCCTTTGTTTTCGAATGACCCTTTTTTTAAAGCATTAAAAGCCGTTAAAGAATCCTTAAACTCCAAAAAAAATTCCTGAGCCACGGGAGTTTTAAAAATTCGCTTTGCTTTGCCTTCATAGAGCATCTCTTTGTATTCTTTATCGCCTTTGTGGTTCAAGTTCATTTCATCTCCCTCTTTTAAATAACTTCAGCCTATTTTTAATCACTTTTTTAATTGCTTCCCTATGTTTTTTACCACTGAAAATATCTTCTAATTCTTTTTTATTAAAATGCTTGCTGATCTCTGAATCTTCTAAAAGTTTATGTTTAAGATGCTCACCAAAACCCATAGAATGACAAAGTCTTTGCACATGACTATACGCCTCTTCCCGAGTTAGCCCCTTCTTTACCAAATGAAGGAGGACATGGGAACTATAAAGTTGCCCTTGGGACTGCTCCATATTTTCAATCATTCTTTTTTTATTTACCTGTAGCCCCTCGAGCAGCTGAGCCATACGATGGGTGGCATAGTCAGCGACAATAAAAGCATCAGGAAAGACCACCCGCTCTGCCGAAGAATGAGAAATATCCCTTTCATGCCATAGAGCTATATTTTCCAGACCAACAAGAGCGTAGGATCGAAGAAGCCTTGCAATGCCTGTAATGTTTTCAGCGCTGATAGGGTTTTTTTTATGGGGCATCGCCGAAGAGCCTTTCTGTCCTTTAGAAAATCCTTCGACAACCTCACTGAGTTCACTTCGTTGTAAATGTCTTAACTCAATAGCTAGCCTCTCAAGACCCGCTCCGTAAAGGCCAAGATGAATTAAGAGGTCGCCATGACGATCCCTTGGAACCACCTGGGTGGCAATAACTTCAGGGTTTAAGTTGAGGTTTTTAGCTACTTGCCTTTCAACAGTCATCTCTTGACTGGAATAAGTTCCAACAGCCCCAGAGAGCTTACAAATTTTCACGCCCTCAACAGCTTTCAAAAGACGGTCTTCATTTCGTTCGACCTCTGCTAAAAAGCCCATCATTTTCATGCCGAAGGTGGTAGGTTCGGCATACATCCCATGGGTGCGACCGGCACACAAAGTATCTTCGTTCTGTAATATCAATTTCTTAAGGGAATTTTTAAGGCGTTGAATTGATTGAAGAAGAATTGCACCTGCTTCTTGGATTTGCAGGCTAAAGGCTGTGTCTAAAACATCGCTACTGGTCATTCCATAGTGGATATATTTTCCTTCTTCCCCTACGTTTTCAGCTAAATTTGAAACAAAAGCAATGACATCGTGTTTCGTTACCGCTTCAATTTCGGCAATTCTTTTGACACTGAATTTAGCTTTTTTTTGGATGACTTTATAGGCCTTCTTGGGAATCAAACCTAATTCACTCTGAACCTTAGCGACAGCCAATTCAACCTGCAGCATTTTTCCAAATCGATGATCTTGTTCCCAAATTTGCGCCATTTCCGGACGTGAATACCTATCTATCATTCTAATTCCCTAACCTTTTCCTGTCTTAAAGAGCTTGTCAATTTTCCGATAATTTGAAGTTGATTCTGATAAAGAGTTTCTTTATTCAAACTTTCTAAAGACTCATAACTTGAGAAATAAACATTTTTAAATAAGTTGACTCCTCTCTGGGCCCGTGAACTCTTTGCAAACTGAACAAACCGACTAGGTCCCAGCTGCTGAAATGTGTATTCGTACTCCTGCGGGTAATGAGATATAGAAACCTGAGTCCCATCAAATCGATGATTCCAAATATGAATCATCTTTTCTCCATAGTAATTTAAATAATCTTTATTAAATCTTTGTGAGTGGGGAATTTTAATCCACACGTCAATAAACTGATCCCTTGTTGTTCTTTGCACGATCATCAAATTTTCATGGGTCCACGGAGCATAGAGATCACTGATCCAAACAGAGTGTAATGGCAACAATTTAGTTTCTCTGTTAATTTCCACGTCTAAAGTGTATCTTGACCAAACCCACTCGGGCTCTACAATGCCCTTCGGGTAAAGCCAATTTCCCACTTTTCTATTATAGAAATAACTCTCTTCTGAAGATAGTCCCCATACCAAAGAATCAAATTTGACAATACCGGAATACTCCCCTTTTAACTCAAAGCCAGATGCTCTTTTTGCATCACTAAAAACAAGATCCACCATAGATGTCGAATGGCTTGACTTGATATTTTGATTTGCCAACCACTGTTGGGAAAATTCCAAACTCCGACGCGACAAAGACCTTACCGAAAAAGAATTCATTAATGGCAAAGGATAAGAGGAAGAATGAAACTGATTATAGGAAGAATACTCTGTTTGCGAGAGGGTGTGGGAAAAATACTCTAACCAATTCTCTCGAAAAGAGAATTGGTTAAAATCTGCTGTCAAACCCGTTTTGTAAAACTCCTCTGTAGATTTTGCCAGATTCTCTGCAAAAACAGAATGAATCCCCAGGGACTTTAATTGATAAGGAATCAATGAGGATTTGAATTCAATAGGTCCTTCAGGTAACCAAATGGTCCAACCTCTACCTTGAAAATCATACAGTTCCTCAAAATTATATTTTTCAATAAAATGAGGACTTAATAATTCAGAACTAAAAAAACCAAAAGGTCCTTCAATGTCTTCCATGGGCCAGCGACCCAGTTGTGAGTACAAATCAAGGTAGAGAACCCGCCATCCTTGTCGCGAAAGTTCACTCGCAAGCCACGATAAATTATAGTAGGAACCAACGACAGCAATATCAAATTGCTTTAGCCCCACACGTCCACCAACTTCCTTACTAAAAAATGCTCTCGACAGGAAATCCCCCAATGGGCTTGCCTTGAAGTCAGTGATGAAAAATTTTTTTGATACACTTTTGACTGAACCAAGAGAGGACCTTCATCCATCTCTGGGGTTACAAGATGCAAGGAAACTCCCATTGCCGCCTTGTCTTTGAATGAATTTTCTATGGAGTCCAACCCTGGGTACGCTGGTAACAAACTAGGATGTAAATTAATAATTCGACCTTCCCACTGATTTACAAACTCGGCTGGAATTATTTTCATAAATCCAAGCAAAAAAATTTTCTGAATTTTTTTTTCTAATAAATAACTATTTAATTCCAAAAAGCTAAACGGAGAAAACGTTTTCGTCGGGATCCCGCTTCTTTTAGCTTTCAGCAAACCAGGTGCTTTTTTTTTATTTGAACAAACAAGCCTTATGTTACACCCTTCCTTATCCAAAAGAGCCTGCAGATTGCTACCTCTTCCTGAAATAAGGATGGCGACTCTTTCTAATTTCTTCATAGAAGAATTAGGAATCATAAAGCCATTCCTCGTCTTTTTGATCTGGAGATAAACTTTCTCGAAGGGCGATTTCTCCGACGACAAAAGCATCTTCTCCTTCCTCTTTTAAAAACTTTAAGAGAGGTTCTTTTTCCCTTGCTCCAACAATCAAAACCATTCCGATACCACAATTGAGGGTTTTTAACATTTCCACCCGAGACAATCCGGTTCTTTTTTGAACTTCTAAAAAAATTTCAGGAAAATCCCATGACTGCAATCGGGCTATCAATTTTGAAGGAATCACGCGAGGAATATTGTCCATCCCACCGCCAGTGATATGAGCTGATGCTTTGATGTGAAATTTGGATTTTAATTTTTTAAAAATCTGGACATACAATCTGGTGGGAACCAACAGTTGATCTTTAAACCTATCCATATCTTCAGCAAAAGTTTTTCTTAACAAAGAATACCCATTTGAATGAAATCCAGAGCTAGCAAGAGCGACAAGAAGATCACCTTCACAAACCCGATGGGCACCGAAACGTTCTTCTTCATCAACAATTCCGACAGCAAAACCAGCGCAATCAAAATCGGGAGACTTATAGATTCCAGGCATCTCTGCCGTTTCTCCGCCAAGCAAAGCGAGATCACTGTCAATGCACGCTTTTTTAATGCTTTTTAAAATTGCCTTTGCTTGTCCTAAATCTAATTTCCCAACAGCTAAGTAGTCTAAGAATAACAGAGGGTCCCCCCCCGTGCACAGCAAATCATTCACACACATAGCCACTAAGTCCTGGCCAATCCCATCGTACATCTGATAATCGGCTGCCAATTTAACCTTGGTCCCCACCCCGTCAGTGCAAGTTACCAAGCAAGGTTTTTTATAACCTTGAGTATTTAATCTAAATAAAGAGGCAAAGCCCCCAATGCCTTCGACGACTTGTTCTTTGTGAGGTATTTCTTGATTTTCAGCATGTATCCAGTCAACGAACTCGTCGCCAACTTGCACATCTACACCAGACTCTTTATATGAAATTTTTTTTGCCATAAAAACCTGCGGCCATTAAAAGGAAATCAGGTAGTCTTGTCAAACAAATATCGAACTGTCTAAAAAAGAATCCATGAATGGCTTACTGGGGCTGTCTCAAAATGATATTTGAGATTGCATAGAATTTAAATATAAAACATAATATCCAGAGGGGGATCCATTGAAAGCCAATTTTTTTGTTTTACTTCTGTTTGTTTTTAGTGTGTTTACTCGTTTTGAGGCTAAGGCCCAATCTGAATCTGGCGATGCCTTTGATCCTTTCTCCGATTACTCTGAATTTGATCAAGATTCTGACGAAGAAGCGGATATTAATTTCTTTAAAAATGGCCGTTTTTTAACTGTGGGAATTGCCGCTGGTCCCAGGCAGTTTACTGATAACCTGGCCACTCTTTATGGATCAGGCCTTAACTATGGCATTCAAATATCTTATTTTTTTGATTTAAAAATGGCTCTAGGAATTGGCCTCATGACAGGTGATCACTCGGTAAGCTTTTCCACAATCAGTGGCAACAATACTATTGATTATTCTGGATCTGTTTCTTTCACTTCCATTAGTTTCAATTTGAAATATTTTTTAAATACTCAAAATGTGACTCGTGGCCTTGCTGACATCAACCCTTATATTCTGGGTGGTTTTTCCCAATGGTACCGAACTTATTCCATTAGCGAATTTAACACTCAGTCAAGAGAGAATGTGATGGGTGCTGATATTGGCGTCGGAGTCGAAATCCCCTTAATGAGAAGAAAAGCCTATTTAGGTATTCAAGGTGCTTATCATTATATCAATTTTGCAGATGAAAATAAGGATTTCCTATTTAACGGATCAACCAATGAAAAATTGAATAAACGATTTAATGGAGATCTAACCGATTTCCTTCTTATCATTGGTATGAACTATTAACTTTTATTAAGTTAAAACCTGATATAAAAACACAATGTTGACCGATGCTTGCTTTCAAGAGACGATCAGACCATGATATGTCGATTGATAGGCCTGTGAATCCATCAACGACTGCATTGCCGTTCCATACTCTGAACGTTTGTGTGGCGGGACTTTATCATTCAACCAGACTAATTTGCCAAAGCTTCAATTAAAAATATTGGGGACACTTGCTGCAAAGCTAAATCAATGCAAAAATCAAAAGGTCAGCCGAGGATGTGCTTTAAACCTTGATAGGAAACATTGTGTTAAATGTATTGATAACTCCTGTGTCCTTTCGCACAAATTGCGAATACCAGGCTATCAGTGCTCGGCAATCTTTGCATATTAGCACTTGGTTCCAAGATACAAAATAGAAACAGGATAGTTGAATTCCTGTTTCTATTTGAGAGGAATAGTAAATTTAGGATTTGATATTCCCGTTTTTATCCAGTTCTCAATATAAGTAAATAATTGTGCTTTGGCATTTTCTACAAATACCTTAGCTTTACGATAACCAAGAACATGAAGTTCTTTAATAAAGGCTTCTATAGCTTCTTTCATGTCCTTGAGTTTAATTTCTATTTTAAGTTTATCTTCAAGGGATTTTAAAGGATCCGCATCCGCTTCTGGTAAATCAAGGTAAAGTAATTCATTCAACTCCTCTGATAATTTAATAGCTTCATCTTTTCCAACTATGTCTTTATATCTAAGCAAAGGAGTCAGCTCATGAGTCATATGGAACAAGCAGCGCTGGTGGCTATTTGCAAGCTTCTTTAACTGACGAACTATTTCTTCTTCCCTATCTTTGTTGTAGCCAATCAGCACTTTAATACTCCCTTTATTGGTATCAAATTCATCAGGCTTTGCTCTTTTAAATCCTGTGGCATCAGCTATTAAATAATCTACTTTCTTATTTACGTTTGTATTTACAGCATCTGTCTTATTAAACCAGCGGTGAAGTGTCGTGTGACTGGTGTTAAAACCAAGGGTATCACCTAAATTCTTAGCCGATCTACGAAAGCTTTGATTGGTAATAGTAGGGATAGCTTTTCATACTCACGGCTTTTTCTGGAGTATTTATTTAAATCTAATAGCTGATTAAA